>Ga0209723_1001778_pt1 | contig 31708 bp, 23 predicted proteins | sample BiotimSIPDNA_2_FD_185750 | JGI IMG/M metagenome (GOLD analysis project Ga0209723, IMG submission 185750) | Anaerobic biogas reactor microbial communites from Washington, USA - Biogas_R2 time_0 SIP DNA (SPAdes) (version 2) | ecosystem: Engineered > Bioreactor > Anaerobic > Unclassified | place... | reverse complement strand
AGGGAATGATTCGGATTGCCGGAAGTGGAATCGGGTTGCGATCGAGTTGAAATACGGAATAGGACAAGGTCGGGCTTGACAGGACCTTTGTCCGTGGACGCCATTTTTTGGGTGCATGCTTTTCGGTAAAAAGATGTCATTGGTCTCCGGAATGAACCGGAATTGGCTTTACAACGCAGGCTGACAATCGGCATGGATGGTGCCGATGTTTGATTATACGGAGACATGCGGTTGGATGTCCGGTCCTGATTGGAAGGGGTGGGGGCAGGTCCTCTCCACGGAGATTGAAAAGGCCTTTGAGGTTTCCAGAAATGGACACCTTGGGTTGTGGCATGAGGTGTTTCGCGAGCTTCCCGAAGTCGGGCCATGTGAACTGGATCTCAATTCGGATTGGGTAAGAGTGATTCCCCGGTCCGTGCTGGACGAAGAGGTGATCCAACGTATAGGGGGGGGCTTGATGGCATTGATGCCGTGGCGGAAGGGCCCATTTGATGTTTGTGGGGTTCATGTCGATGCGGAGTGGAGAAGTTGCCTGAAGTGGAATAGGATCCGGCCCCACATGAGTCTGTTGAAGAATAGGCTGGTCTTGGATGTGGGTTGCGGGAATGGGTACTACGCGATGCGCATGATTGGAGAGGGCGCTAAGGCTGTTGTGGGGGTAGAGCCATACTTGAGGTCAGTGGTGCAGCATCAGGCGGTGATGCGCTGTGCCGGTCGACTTCCTATTCATATTTTGCCTCTGGCTTTCGAGCAGATGCCTTCGTGTCTGCAATTGTTTGATACCGTGCTTTCGATGGGGGTGATTTACCATCAGCGATCGCCGCTGGGCCACATTGAAGCATTGGGGCAGGCGTTGAGGTCGGGTGGAGAGTTGATTCTCGAAACCCTTGTGGTGGATGGATCAGTCGATACGGTGCTGACGCCGGAGGACCGGTATGCGAAGATGCGGAATGTGTGGTTCATTCCATCAGTATTGGCTCTTGAGCGCTGGCTGAATCGTTGTGGGTTCCGGAATGTGCGTATTGTGGATGTGAGCCCGACGACGATTGATGAGCAAAGGCGAACGGATTGGATGCCTTACGAGTCGCTAGTGGATTTTGTGGATCGGGATTATCCATGCCGGACAGTGGAGGGCTATCCATCACCCGTCCGGGCTGTGGCCATCGCGGAGAAACCCTGAATTCCGCTCGTACAAGATTCGTTGCTGTTTCAGAATATTGTCTGGAAAAGCACCGACGAAGAGGTGGTGTGGCCGTGTCGGATCAAGACCGGAGAATCGCGAGGTTAGGCCTGGACGTTAAGTTGACGCAGCATGGACGGATCCAACGCGACATCAGGAGGTGTCTGATTGCGGCCCTTCATATAGGATTCCAAGGCCTGACGGTTCGCAATCGCGGCGGCTTTGTTGGCGACGCTCGCCGCAACATTGAGATCTGCCTGAGAGGGATTGGCAACCGTGACAGCCGCGCGCTGAATGGTTTTGAGGATCTTCTTGATTTCCTCAGGATCGGTGCTGGTGATCTTTGGGGCGACTTCAACACTGCCGTTGATCACGTAGACCTTCCCATCAGGGCCGATTTGATACTCGTAGCGAATGGCCCCCGCATGCCGTCCCAGCATTCTTGCGTGGGTCTCCTCTTCTTGCCTGACGGAATTATCTCTTTGCTTAAGTTCCCGCAAAATCCGCCGTTCTTCGGTTGAGAGACTGTCCATGCGCACAACATCCTCGCCTGTCTCCACCCTTTCAGGTGAGGAGCTGGCGGCGGCCGAGCCATTCTTTGTGGCCCGGATCATGATTTGGGGGCCTGCCCGCAAAGCATGATCAATTGTAAGCTGTTCAGTCATTTGCTTCCAACAATGATCCGTATTCGTTTATCGGAGCCATGGGCAATAAGTTAAGGCAAATATGTAAATATTAGTGCTGCTAATGCTGCTTAATGTCGGTTTATCATTCGAATTATTGCATTGAATGGGTTCAGAATGCGGCAGTTTGGCCGATAATTACCTATGGCAGAATGCATGTCCACGATGGATGGTATTGGTGCCGTTTAACGATGATTTGAACGTCTGCGGATTGACAGCTATCCAAAATACGACAATAGAGGGGTATGGACGGGGCTTGATGTTTGCGAAACAGAAAGTTTGGTGAAGCGACATGTTCAGCGATTCGGAAAAAGCAGTATTGAAGCGTTTGTTGGATGATCCGTCGGATGCGGTTCGCATTTCGCTTCAGGCGCATTTCATGGAGCATGAGGAAGATGCGCTCGCTTTTCTGCGGGAGCTGATGAATGACCGTCGGAGCGGGCTTGCCTGGTATGCCCGTCAATACCTCGACCGGATCGGGGTCGATGACACGGTTCAGGTGTTTCGTGAGTTCATACGTTCTTTCAGCTATGAGCTTGAAACCGGGAGTTGGTTGCTTGACCGCACTGTATTTCCGCGGATGGATGCCTCGGTCCCGGGATTGGTTTTGGATGCAATGGCGGGTCGGGTGATGGAGCTCATGATTGAGCCGTCAACTGACATCGACAAGTGTCGCTTGATCAATCGGGTGATGTTTCACGAATATGGGTTCCGTGGGGATCTTGAAGAGTTTCGTAACCCGGAGAGCAGTTTTCTGAGTCGTGTGATTGAGCGCCGCAAGGGAATTCCGATCTCCTTGAGTATTGTTTACATTCTAGTGGCCACCAGGTGTGGCATTGATCTGCGGCCGGTGGGAATTCCGGGGCGCTTCATGGTCGGGTGTTTCTCCGAGGATCGACCGGTGTTCATTGATGTGTTTGAGGGTGGACGATTCCTGTCGGTGGCGGATGTACTGATCTTCCTGGAAACCAATCGCATCCCGTATGATGAGGGATCGCTTTCGCCTATACCGGTAGGTGAGATGTTGTGTCGGTCGTGTCGCAACCTGAATAATCAGTACCGCATGGCAAACGATCTGGTTAAGGCTTCCCTTTTTGAGGAATTCGTGATGGAGTTCCAGGATGCCTACAGACGCGAGCACCAGTCCTGAAAGTTTGACTTTGGGTGTTCCGGCGCTTGAGGGGTACCGCTACGATGGTATTTCACTTGCTGTAGTGGGTTTTCCGATCCGGCACTCTTTGAGTCCCGTGATGCACATGGCCGCACTGCGTGAAATGGCAAGGAAGGAGCCTGATCTCGCAAGCTGGGTTTACCATCGGATCGAGGCTGCCCCGGAGCATCTGAAAAAGGTGATTGAACTGTGTGGTGAGCGTGGATTCCGGGGTCTGAACCTGACGATTCCTCATAAGGTCGAGGTGATTCCCTTTCTGGATGAGGTGGATGCCGGGGCGCTGCGAATGGGTGCCGTGAATACGCTCTTGTTTGATTCGCGAAAGGTGCGCGGGTTCAACACTGACGGGGATGGGATGGTTGCTTCGGTGGCCGAGGGATTGGGACGTCCGATCCGTGGGGAGGATGTTGTTTTGATTGGAGCCGGAGGCGCGGCCCGGGCGGCTGCTGTTCAGTGTTTGGACGTGGGATGCAAGAGCCTTTGGGTGGGGAATCGGAGTGCCGATCGACTGGAATCATTACTGAACAACCTTCGCTCAAACTACCCGAGTGCCGAGGTTCATGGGTTTTTGACTGGTTGTTGTATTCCGGAGCTGCCTGCTGGTTCTTTGCTGATCCAGGCTACATCGGTGGGACTTAAGGAGGGCGATGCTCTGCCGGTAAGTCCTCAGTTTTTAGGGAAAATGGCCGCTGTGTTTGATATGGTATATTCTGGAGACGGCACCCGTTTGGTCCGAACTGCGAAGGAAATGGGACTGAAGGCGTGCGATGGACTTGGGATGCTGGTGCATCAAGGCGCGAAGGCCTTGGAGCTTTGGACAGGGATGCATGTCCCCGTGGAGAGGATGAAACAAGCGGTTATGCAAGCCGTGGAGAGAAAGGACGAGAGGTCATGATTGAGATCTGGAAGCAGGGATTTGCGGCGTTCCCTTGGGTCGCCCCTTTCATGGCTGTAGTGGTGGGGGCGTGTGTGGGCAGTTTTCTTAATGTCTGCATCTATCGGATCCCGAAAGGGGAGTCGGTGGTCTATCCTCCCTCACACAGTGCCAACGGCCGGCCACTAAGTTGGTGGGAGAACATACCGGTGATTTCCTGGTTTTACTTGCGGGGCCGTGACCGTGTGACGGGTGAGCCGTTCAGTTTTCGTTACCCGTTTGTGGAAATGCTCACCGCGGGAGTGTTCTTTTGGCTTTGGCAGAGCCATCATCCTTTGGTCGCAATAGTGATGATGTTTTTTGTCGCTTTGTTAATTGTCGGGGCCTTCATCGACTATGATCACATGATTCTTCCGGATTCGGTGACGGTCGTTGGCATGACAGCCGGGGTGGCGTTGTCTTTGCTGGTGCCGGGCGTTCAGGATATTTCATCGTTTCCAAATGTTATCAGCCCTCAATTGAGTGCGGGAGCCCTTGCTTTGATCGGTGCTTTGGTCGGTTCAGGGCTGGTGTTCTGGGTGCGGGAATTGTCCGAGATGTTTCTGAAACGACCCAGTGTTGGCGAAGGAGATTTGAAGTTGATGGGCTGTATCGGTGCATTCTGTGGATGGCAGGGTGCGGTGTTTGCTTTTTTTGCGGGTTGCCTGGTTGGTGTCATCGTCTTGGTCCCCGCCATGATTGTTGGATGTTCTGGAAAAAGAGGCAAGGCTGCCGGATCCAGCTTGGATAATGTCCACACAGAGGGTGGTTGTGCTGGTGTGGGGGGCAAAGAGACGCCCGTCTGGACCAAGGAAGTCCCTTTCGGACCCCTTCTGGCAATCGGGGCAATGGCTTATGTTCTTGGCGGTGAGGTGCTTGTGGATCGATTCTTCGATTTGGCGGGTCAGGTCTTTTTCGGACCCGTTTTGTAGTTCTGGTTTTCCGGCGGTTCGGTCAACAGTTTCTGATAGTAGGCCCGGATATCTCTGACTTCGCCGGGATCAATTCCCAAGTATTCCAGAAAATCCTGATGGCCATCCGGGTTCTGTTCTTCAAAGAGCGAATGCCACATGTCTTTGTCTTGGTCGGACATTCCGGCGGATTCCATGAACGCGATCCACTGTGTTTTGTCGAAGGAAGGCAGATCCTTCCGGATGCCGAGTTGTTCCAATAGCTTCCGGGTCGCCCATTGTTGGGCGTGGATCTGGGCCAGAGAGTATTGGAGTTGCTGCAGCCTTTCGGTGAGAATGGCGGTCATCGGGCCGGATTCGATCGATCCGCTTTCGGATTCATCCAATAGCTGGCGAATGGCTTCAAGAGACAAACCGGTTCTCCTCAGCGTGCAGATCGTATCCAGCCTTTCGATGTCATGTGATTCGTAGAGCCTGTAGCCAGCTGAAGTCCGGTAGGAAGGGGATAGGAGTCCGATTCTGTCGTAGTGAATCAGGGTACTTCTGGATAGTCCGAAGCGATTGGCGGCCTGGCTGATGGAAATCATGAAGAGACACGGAAACAGGTCCGGTAGTTTGGAAGATGTGTGATAGGAAAGTCCATTTCCAATAGAATATTCTAATGCAGAGCGGGCAACCCGTATGTTGACATTCCGGGTCGCCCTTCTCCCATGCAATTCTTCAGCTTATCGCATTTTTTGCCCAATCACGGATTTTTGAGCATTCGCGGTCGCCGATTCCGAGCCATCGGAGGAATGCTTCATGGGCACCTGGGTGGCGCTCCTCGAATAGGGCATGGAGCTTGTGCATCTGCGACTCTCCGATACCGGCATCCATTAGGATGCGGATGAACTGATTTTTGGTTATCGATTTCATGATGATTAACTTATGGATTTTGAAGGCGCGGTACCTTCTTTCCTCGCAGTGTAAGCTGTGAAGCCGTAATCGGGTGGATCATAATCCTCAGGCGGGTTCGAAACTTGGAAAAAGGAGGGGGGCTTTGATTTGAGTGAGTGTGCCGTTAAATTCGATGGAATGGAAAGAAACTGGTTGAAAGAGGATGTAGAAATAGTTTAACTGAGTTAAACATATTGCCATGTTTTGCCTGAAAATGAGACCCCGCCATTTTTCGATCGGCCGTTGCGCAGCGGCACTTTTCTTGTGGATGTCAATGATCCCAGTCTGCTCGATTGCCATGACTCTACCTTCTGTTTGGAGTGACCATGCGGTCTTGCAGCAGCGTTCATCCGTGAGGATGTGGGGCTGGGGAAAACCCAATGAGCCGATTCGCGTGACTCCTGAATGGAGCGGTGAGACGATTGAGACGATCGTGGGGTGGGACGCAAACTGGCAGTTGATGTTGGAGACTCCGCAAGCCGGTGGACCCTACAAGATTCTGGTTCAGGGATATTCGGAGCATATCATACAGGATGTGCTCATTGGCGAAGTCTGGATTTGCACAGGCCAATCGAACATGGAGTGGAGCCCAGGAGCGGGAGTGGATGGCGGAGAAGATTTGATCCGTGGAGCGGATATTCCGCAGATCCGGTTATTCTCAGTAAGTCACCGGACCTCGCCCAGTCCCCAGTTGGATGTGGATGGGGAGTGGCAGGTGTGCAGTCCGGATTCGGTGCAGTGGTTTAGCGCGGTGGGATATGTATTTGGGCGGGAACTGCATAAAAGCACCGGTTTTCCTGTGGGGCTCATTCTGTCGGCTTGGGGTGGAACGCCCGCAGAACCATGGATGCCGGAAAACGTGGTGAATGAAGATCCGTTCCTTCTTGCTGCATCGGGTAAGCTTCAGCAGGAGGAGTGGGGTCCCGTGGCGCCCGGATTGGCGTACCACGCGATGCTTGAGCCTCTGACCCGCTTCCGCATTGCCGGTGCGATCTGGTATCAGGGCGAGAGTAATGTGGCAGCCGCGGAGTCCTACGATCGGGTGTTGGCAGCTCTGGTCTTAAGCTGGAGGAGAACTTGGGGATACCCATTCCCATTTCTCTATGTTCAAGTGTCTCCATGGGCTTATGGCACTCCGAAAGCCGGGGCGGAGTTGCGGGATGCTCAGCGCCGCGCGTTGCCTCGTATTCCACGTTCCGGAATGGCTGTGATCAGTGACGTGGGCGATCCGGAAAACATCCACCCCTCGAATAAGGTTGATCCGGGCATGCGCTTGGCACGTTTGGCGGTGAGTCGGGTTTACGGAAAGCCGGATGTATTGGACTGCGGTCCTCTGTTCAGTGAGATGCAGGTTTCGGGATCGGATGTCCGTTTGTTCTTTGACCATGTTCAAGGTGGATGGATTACGGCTTCCGGATGGTCGGATTACTTTGAGGTGGCCGGTGACGATCGGATTTTCCACGCTGCCCAGGCTCGACTGGAAGGCGAGACGATAGTGGTTTCTTCCGATGCGGTTCCCAGTCCGGTTGCTGTTCGCTTTGCCTTCACGAATACAGCTCAACCTGGTCTGTTCAATCAAGCAGGCCTTCCGGCTTCCTGCTTCCGGACGGATCAGTGGCCATTGAATGAACCATGATCCGGTAGCCTTTTGTGAAGGGCTGGCGACACTGACTAATGTGGCATCCAGCATCACAATTCCCTAGTAACGACAGAACAATCCCTACATGTATCATGAGAAAGATTAGTTTAATTTGTGCTCTGCTGGGAGCGCTTGGCGCGTCCCTTATACCTTCCGTTGGATCTGCCAGTAAGTTCGAGGGCTTGGCCCGGACTCCTCCAATGGGCTGGAATTCCTGGAATACCTTCGAAGTAAACATCAGTGAGGCCTTGATCAAGGAGACAGCCGAAGCCATGATCGCGAATGGAATGCGTGATGCCGGCTACATATTCATCAACCTCGATGACGGATGGATGGCTCCTGAACGAGATGATGAAGGGAACCTCATGGCACATCCCGAGCGTTTTCCAAGCGGAATGAAGGCACTTGGCGATTACCTTCATTCCAAGGGATTCAAGTTCGGAGTCTACAACTGCGCCGGAAGCGAAACTTGTGCAGGCTATCCCGGATCCATGGGACATGAATTCCAGGATGCGCTGAAATACGCCGAGTGGGGAGTGGATTACCTGAAGTATGACTGGTGCAATACCGGCACCCGCGATGCAAAAGAAGCGATGACAACCATGAGTGAAGCTCTTTGGGCCGCCAAGCGGCCCGTCGTTTTCAGCATCTGCGAGTGGGGAACCTCAAAAGTATGGGAGTGGGGAAGCACTGTCGGCCACCTCTGGCGGACCACAGGCGATATCATTGATTGTTATGATTGTGTGCAGGAGTGGTCACGGGGATGGAAGGTGATTCTGGATGGTCAGATGGACCTTGTCAGCGGCCACGAAGGTCTGGGTGTGTTTGCGGGTCCTGATGGATGGAACGATCCGGACATGATGGAAGTCGGCAACCCGGGGATGACCATGGCGGATAACCGCTCGCTTTTTGCGATGTGGTGCGTATTGGCAGCGCCATTGATTGCTGGAAATGATGTCCGGACGATGTCCGATGAAGTATGCCGCATCCTGACGAACAAGGAAGCGATTGCCATCAATCAGGATGCCATGGGCAAGCAGGGATTCCGCTTCTACAAAGATTCCACGCGGGAAGTGTGGATGCGTGCTCTTTCTGATGGTGCGTGGGCTGTGGCGGTGATGAATCCTTCGAATGAAAGCCGTGAAGTCTCTTTCCGCTGGCATCATGCGGATCGGCATCTGGTCGGCGAGTATTCGATCCGCGATGTCTACGGCATAAAGGATCTCGGAACCACGAAGGAGATGGAGACAGTATCCAGAGTTCTCGAACCCCATGACGTGATGTTTTTCCGACTGACTCCTCTGAAGTGAGGGGTGCGGCCCCCGGGCATGGATCCCGGAAGATTACCACATAACAGGATGCGGATCCCCCGCATCCTGTTTTTATCCAATATTGAGAGGAATTTATCGCAACTGACACGAGCTCCTTAATTGTTTGTGGAATTGAGGGTAGAGTGAATCCTTACTCCCGCGCAAGTCGCTTTCAAATCCGAGTGCCAAGAGCGGTAGATTTGCATGCGTGCGTTCAATAAAACAAGACGAGTTTTTCTCGCCGGCACCAAAGGTAGGGAAAGCGCAAGGATTGAACGAATTCCCCATCGCAACAACGACACATGACATAACCGACTTAAGCTTAGTTGACTAGCCGCATGACAGGGAGTCGATCATTATTGCATGGATTCTAATGCTGCTGTGGCGGAGGTATCAAATTGCTAAAAAGGGGAGTGATTGTGTGGATCAATAAAGGATAATACCAACCTCTTGTGCCCCGTGTTATGTTTGCATCATCGCCGGTGGGTGTGGGAAAAACGAAATGTTTCTCATGAACACAGGAGAGCAGATCAGGGGGCATCACACCAAAACACCAGCCCCGAAGAGGACTGGTGTTTCATGCATAGGCAAAGCTGTACTTTGGGCTCAGTTGAGTTCGAGCACGACGATGGAGAGCGGTGGGAGTTTGACGATCAGCTTCCCTTCCTGAATGGAGGCGTCCGTGAAAGATGCGGGTTTCACGTTATCCGGTGCTTCGAAGGTGTTGTGGGCATCCATCGCCGATGCGGTGAGGATTTGTCCGGAGGTGGATGTTAGCGTGATGCCTTCAATAGCGCATTGAATCGTGGCGGATTCAGTAGGGAACACGTTCACGAGAGCAATACGCAGTTTCCCATCGGTCCCGCGTGCGGCGGTCGCGCTGACGGCTGGAATGCTTTCGCCTTCGAAACTGTAGTCAGGTGAAGCAAGGCTCAGCGGAATCGCGGTGGCCCCTTGGAAGGGCTTGTACATCGCGAATGCATGATAGGTGGGCGTGAGTAGCATCTTCTCTTTGTCCGTGAGAATCATCGCCTGGAGCACGTTGATGATCTGAGCGATATTGGTCATGCTCACCCGGTCGGCCCGCTCGTTGAAGAGGTGGAAATTCAGGGCGGCGAGGATCGCATCGCGGATCGTGTTTTGCTGGCGCAGAAATCCCGGGTTGGTTCCGGGCTCGGAGTCGGTCCAGATGCCCCACTCGTCAACAACCATGTCGACTTTCCTGTCGGGATCATACTCATCCATGATCGCGATATGGCGGTCGAGGAAGGTCTTCATTTTGAGCGTATTGCGCAGGGTCGAGAAATAATGATCCTCGCCGAATCCGGTGGCTGCACCTTTGCTGCCGGTCCAACTATCGGTAGGCAGGGTGTAGTAGTGCAGCGCAAGCCCATCCATCTTGTCACCGGCGATGGCCATCATGGTTTCGGTCCATTTGTAGTCGGAGCCACTCGCACCGCATGCAATGCGTTGGATCTGATAGTCGCTGTAGTTTTTTACAAACGTATTGTAGCGGCGGAAGTTGTCGGCAGCGAATTCCGGGCGCATGTTGCCGCCGCAACCCCAGCTTTCGTTTCCGATCGCCACGAAGGGCACTTTCCATGGTTTGTCGCGGCCGTTCTGACGACGCAAGTTTGCCATCGGCGAATCCGCGGGAGAGGTCATGTATTCGACCCATTCCATGGCTTCCTGAACCGTTCCACTGCCAAGGTTGAGGCAGATGTAGGGCTCGATACCGAGCATTTCGCAGAGGTCCAGGAACTCATGGGTTCCAAAGTGATTGTTTTCGACGACACCGCCCCAATGGGAGTTGAACATGCTTGGGCGTTTCTCGCGTGGGCCGATGCCATCGCGCCAGTGGTATTCGTCCGCAAAACACCCGCCGGGCCAACGCAGTTGTGGAACCTTCAGTTCCTTCAGCGCAGCCAGCACGTCATTGCGGTAGCCGTTGGTATTGGGAATAGGCGAATCAGGTCCGACCCAGATTCCTTCGTAAATGCAATGGCCGAGGTGTTCGGAGAATTGACCGTAGATGTTTTTGTTGATGACCGGTCCGCTCCGCGTGGCGTCGAGCATGAGCTGGGCTTCAGCGGATTCCGAAACCGGGGAGAGAATGATCGCAGCGAGTGCGGTTAGGGGTAACAAGACTAAGCGTTTAATCATGAGGGATATTTTGGATGTTTAGATGGGCTGTTACGAATGGAGCAAGACTTTACTGTCAAGTCCGCGAATGGGTGCAAAACCCTGTCGTGTGTGTATACAAATAGTAGCAGAAATCGGTCAGGCAACACTGATTCCCGGACAAGTCCGGAGTTGTGCCTGCCCAGGAACCCCGAATAACATGAAGATTTGCCGAAGCCCCTCCCGCTTGAGATGGTTGAACGCCTGCCTGTTGATGCCGTTGATGGTAGCGTGGATGCCGTTGAAAGGGATCGAATCCCCGAACGTGGAAGAACCCATCTTGCCGGCCAAGGCAGTCCGTCTATTTGATCTATCCGATGTCCGGGTGACAGATAGCCGGTTTCGGCAGGCGGTTCAGTCGAACCTCAGTTACTTGCTTGCGCTCGATCCGGATCGCTTGTTGTCGCCATTTTTGCGTGAGGCTGGCTTGGACCCGCGGGCGCCATCCTACGGCAACTGGGAGAGTGGCGGGCTGGATGGACACACTGCGGGGCACTACCTGTCCGCTTTGTCGTTCATGATAGCATCAGGGTCAGACACTCCGGAAGGGGAGCTTCAGCGTCGCCTGGATTACATGCTGGATGAACTGGAACGTTGCCAGAATGCGCTCGGGACGGGTTACATCGGAGGCGTTCCCGGTGGCGCGGCCGTTTGGGCGGACATCGCTTCGGGTAAGATCGAGGCCCACGGATTCGGGCTGAATAACCGATGGGTGCCTCTCTACAATATCCACAAGACCTTCGCGGGTTTGCGGGACGCATGGGTGGACGGGAAAAGTCGAAAGGCCTTGGTTTTGCTCCAGGGTCTTGGGGATTGGTGTGTGGCCTTGCTGTCGGGTCTGGATGACGGGCAGGTGCAGTCCATGCTGGTTTCGGAGCATGGAGGGATGAACGAGGTGATGGCGGATCTTTATGCGTTTACGGGTGATGAGCGGTATCTCCGGGTGGCCGAAAGGTTCTGTCACCGTGCGGTTTTGGAGCCGCTGAAGGAAGGGCAGGATAATCTCACTGGTATGCATGCGAACACGCAGATCCCGAAGGTGATCGGAATGGCGAGAATCAGCATGCTCGAAGGAAAGGAGGATGGGTTGAACGGAGCCCGGTTTTTCTGGGACACGGTTACGCGCAAGCGCAGTGTCGCGTTCGGGGGTAATAGTGTGCGTGAGCACTTTAATGATCCGGGGGATTTCAGCGAGGTGGTGGCCGAACGTCAGGGTCCTGAGACCTGCAACACCCATAATATGCTGAGGCTTACGGAGCAGTTATTCCAAGTGGAGCCCTCCGTAAAATATGCTGATTTCTATGAGCGTGCGCTCTATAATCACATTTTGTCGGCGATTCATCCGACGAATCCCGGGTATGTGTATTTCACACCCTTGCGCCCGGGGCACTATCGTGTGTATTCCGAGCCGGATCAGTGCTTCTGGTGTTGTGTGGGGACGGGCATGGAAAACCCCGGGAAGTATGGGCGTTTCATCTACGCGAAGGGACAGGATGGAAGCGTGTATGTCAATCTGTTTATTGATTCCGAAGTGCAGGTCAGCGAAGGTTTTGCGCTGCGTCAGGATACCCGGTTTCCGGATGAGTCATCGACCCGGATTGTGATGAAACTCGAGCAGGAGACTGCGACCACGCTGCGGATCCGTCATCCTTGGTGGGTGGAGGCCGGATCCATGAAGGTGCGGGTGAATGGTGAGTCCATCGAGGTCGCTCCGGATCGTGCGTCTTGGGTCGCGATTTCGAGGGTTTGGAAGGATGGAGACGTGGTTGAAGTGGATCTTCCGATGCACCTGAGTGTTGAGCGGTTGCCGGATGAGTCGGACTGGGTATCGCTTCTGTATGGGCCACTTGTATTGGCAGCACCTGCCGGGGAGGAAAATCTGGCAGGGCTTCGTGCTGACGACAGTCGGATGGGGCATGTGGCTGACGGTCCGTTGGTGCCACTCAACGAGGTGCCGGTGTTGGTTAGCGATGGGCATTACCCAGCCGATCATTTGGTAAAGGAAGCCTCGGATGATGGCTTGTCTTTCCGACTGACTGGCGGGTTCTATCCGGCTGATCCGGAAGGGATGCTTCTGAAGCCATTTGCATGGCTGCACGATCAGCGTTACCAGATGTATTGGGAATGGCTTGAACCATCGGGAATTGAGGCCCGTCGGGCTTCCCTGGCGAAGGCTGAGCGGCTCCGGGCGGAACGGGAGGCAGCCACGCTGGATCTTGTCGCGGTTGGAGAGCAGCAATCCGAAGTGGAACATGGCTTTCAGGGGAGGCAGTCCGAAACCGGTATGCACGCTGGCATGCGCTGGCGAAGGGGCGTGGAGTTCAGCTACACCATGAATGCCGGGGAGGTGAAGCAGGCCAGACTCGAGATCACGGTGTATGGTGGTGATGAGCCGATTCCGACTGAGGTTTGGGCGAATGGCGTGCTCCTGGATACATGGACAGTGGATGCTGAGTTGGAAGATGGTCTTCAGCGGAAGGTGACGTGTCTTTCGAAAGAAGTCATGGAGGATCGACCAGATGGGTCCGTGACCGTTCGATTTGTGGGTAAAGATGCTGCAACCCGCCGGATATTTGGGGTGAGGTTACTCCGCTCGGAACCCCGGACGGAGGCCACCAACCCGATCATCTGGGCGGATGTTCCGGATATGGCGATGATCCGGATGGGCGATACCTACTACATGAGCAGCACCACCATGCACATGCATCCGGGGTTACCGATCATGAAGTCGAAGGATCTGGTGAGTTGGGAAATGGTCGGCTACGCCTATGATACGCTGGTGAACAATGCCAAAATGCGGATGGAGGACGGGACGAATGCTTATGGTGCTGGCTCATGGGCGAGTAGTCTGCGATACCATGACGGGGTTTACTATGTGAGCACATTTTCGAGTACCAGCGGGAAGACCCACATTTACACGACGAGGGACATTGAAGCTGGCTCATGGGAGACGTTTGCTTTTGAGCCCTCTTTGCATGACCACACGCTGTGGTTCGAGGACGATGGACGTGTCTTTATGATCTATGGAGGAGGCGACCTGCGTTTGGTTGAGTTGAATCCGGGAGCACGGGGAATCAAAGCGGGAACTGAAGAGACGGTGATCATCCGGGATGCCGGGGGGGTCGCCGGAGGAGAGCCGGGCTTGCCGGCCGAAGGATCCCAGCTGTTCCGGCACGACGGTAAGTATTATCTGTTCAACATCACATGGCCGAAAAACGATATGCGGACCGTGCTGGTCCACCGTGCGGACAAGCTCACCGGTCCATGGGAGGGCAGGGTGGCCTTCAAGGACCGTGGGATTGCCCAGGGCGGTTTGATTGATACTCCGGACGGCAAGTGGTATTCCTACCTTTTTCAGGATTGTGGAGCGGTTGGGCGCATCCCTTATCTTGTCCCCGTGGAGTGGGTGGATGGGTGGCCCGTGATCGGCGTGGATGGCAAAGCGCCGGAATACCTTCCCATAAAGGCCCAGGAGGATCGTCACGCTGGAATCGTGGGATCCGACGAGTTTGAGCGTCCAACAGGGTCGGCTGACCTTTCGCTTGCCTGGCAATGGAACCATCTGCCGAACCCGGATGCGTGGTCGGTCCGTGAGCGTCCAGGTTTCCTGCGACTGCATGCGTTCCGTAGGGATGCGCATGTGTTGGAGACCCGCAACATGCTCACGCAGCGGACCTTTGGGCCAATGTGTTCGATGGAAACCGCTGTGGAAACGGGAGGGTTGAAGGTGGGTGATCGCGCTGGGCTTATCGCACTCCAAAAACGCTACGGTTGGGTGGGAGTCGAGAAGGGCGCCAACGGCCTGAGTCTGGTGGTTGAGCAGGTTGGAGAAGAAGGCGATGCGGCTGTCAGGCGATCCTCGGTTCCGTTGGAACCCGATGCCAAAGAAGTCTACCTGAAGGTGAGCTGTGATTTCAGGGATCGCATCGATCAGGCCCGGTTCTTCTACAGCCTCGATGGAGAAGACTGGCGCTCGCTAGGCGATGTGCTTCAAATGGCCTACACCTTGCCACACTTCATGGGCTACCGCATTGGTCTCTTTATCCAAGCCACCGAAACGGCTGGCGGCTACGCTGATTTCGACTACTACCGGATCTCGGGAAAGGAGTGATTCCGGTATTTTGATTGTGGTTTCGACAAGCTGACCTGCAAACGACATGAGTAAGAAGCGGAGTATTTTTCAGAGAATCGGAAGCTTCCGCCTCACAATTATCGCGGCAGCGTTCATTTTTTGTCATTGTTTTCTAGCCACCTTTGAGCCGGTCGTTGCTGCGTTGTCATCCTTGGGTTGGCTATTGTCGATATTGCTCGGACTCGCAGCCAGTGTTGATCAGATAGTCGAGATCATAAAGGCCAGGATGGGGAAGGATTCCCGTGACAGTCGGATTCTGTTGAACCGGTTTATCGCGTCGTTCCTTCTGTTCTTTGTTGTCTTTGGTTTTCAGTTTTCGATTGGCATGTTCGGAGCGTGGACAAGGGTCATGTTGTATGGAGGAAGCGGGAAAGTTCGGGCCTCGATGATGCCGCTATTCGATCAGTTTCCGGTGGATAAATACAACTATCAAGAAGTCGATAAGCGGTCGCTTTCAGGCCTTGTCAATTGGGCGAATGAGGGGGCTGTCATAGTGGGCCATGACAGAATATCGGTGTATCCGCGTTTCTTCATGCCTATGGATGGCGGAGGCTATGTTCTTATGAAGGACCCGGATGATCAGCCTGAATCGGGCCCATACAATAAGGTTTATCAGCATTTCGGGAACGGACTTTGGTTGCTGGTGGATGATGACTGAGGCTGCAGGCCAAGTCTGAACCGGGTCAGTGAACAATCGGTTTGTTATTTGGCCACCGGAATTGGGCAGTCTTCTGTTGGCTAGGTGTCCGAGGTATTTCCGGCGGTTATCACACGTTTGAAGCCGATTTCGACTCCGCCCCACAGTGCCCACTACCTTTTGGATCGCCAGCTGATAGCGGATTTGACCCGATTTCAGTGCGCTATTGACTGGGGTATGCACCCGCCTGGAGTGGAATTGGTTCGGGTGTTTGCGGACAATTTCCTTGTGGTTTGTTCAAGGAGGATGAATCGATAGTTTCTCGAATTGCAGTCATCCAGTTTATGGCTAATCATATTAGCATTTTTTCAGAAAGAGATTGGAGAAGGTTTGAAACCCCTCTTGCGAAGGATTCCTCCGGTGTGAGCAAACTCAGAACGAGTATGCCGGGGGTCTCAAAGTCAAAAAAGAAGCCCGGATGTACGAGGGTATGATGATTCTCAAGCAGGTGCATGCAGATCGATTCATCGGTTTGGGTGGTACCGGGTGGACATAAAACTTGCAGGCAGGCGTACCATCCGGCATCGGGTCGCAGAAGCCGGAATCCCCGTTGATCGATCGATGAGAGGTACTGAAGGTTGTTCCGGATGCGTCTGAGGATCGGTGTTTGGAAATCAGCGGAATACCTGAACCAAGCCGGCATCGCATTGATGGTAAACGAGTTTGGAGAAAGGTAGTGATCCGCCATGTGCTCAAGGTGTTCGAGTGCTTTCGCCTTGAGGTGATCCGGTCCGCTGACGTGAATCCACGACAGTTTCGCTTGGGGAAGGGCCAGGACCTTTGATAAGCCGTTGAGTGTAAAGGTGAGGCATCCGGAGTTCGACACGCTGCTGGGAACCCGGCTGGATGGATCGAGCGGGTAGTCGGCGAACACTTCGTCCACGATCAGGGCCAATGAATGATCCGCGCAGTATCCGGAAATGTGTTGGTAGTCCGCGTCTGAGAGGACGGATCCGGTTGGGTTGTTAGGGCTCACGCAGACAATTGCGCGGGTGGTCGGGCGAATGGAGGCGGGGATGGCGGGGAGTTCATTCCTCCAATGAGGGGATATCCATCGGATCGGAAAGGTGTCGGTCTTGATGTCGTTCAGTTCGGCGAGCTCATGAATAAGGGGGTAGGTCGGGGATGCGAGGAGGATGCGGTCATATGGATCACAGAGCAACCTGAAGACCATGCTGTATGCCTCGGAGGTGCTGGATGTGAGGATGAGGTCATCCGGATCGACAGTGTATCCGCGGCGGAGGTAGTAATCCGCGATCCCGGCACGCGCGGTGGCATCGCCTTTGGAAACCGGAGCATAGGTGAGGCTTTTCGTGTCCTTCAGTGCATTGAGGATGCTGGCGGAATCTGGTCTTTCCATCCCGCATCTGGTGGGATTGGAGACCGTCAGGTCGAGGATCTCGTGTCCTTGGCTGCGGATGTGCTGGAGGGACTGGGTCAGCTGGTTGGGCTTGTGGTCGGACGGCATCCGGATCGCAAACCGGAATGGACAGGGACTCATAATGGACATTGGAGAAAGCGGAAAACTGTCTCAAAGAAGCGAATCAATACGCGTTACGTGAAGGGAAGAATACTTCGGATACGGTGCGGATGATGATGTCTATGTCGAGCCAGATGGACCAGGAGTTGATGTATTTGATATCGTAGCGGACGCGGTTCCGGATTGCGTCGTCGTCCGGAATCTGCCCTCTGAATCCATTGACTTGAGCCAGCCCGGTGATGCCCGGTTTTACGAAATGGCGAATCCGGTAAGTGGAAACGGTGTTTCGGAATAGTTCATCGTGTTCGATCAGGTGGGGGCGTGGACCCACGACACTCATCTCTCCGCGCAGAACATTGATGAATTGGGGAAACTCATCCAAGCTGCGCCGCCTGAGAAAAGCGCCAAAAGGGAACACCCGGTTGTCGCCGGGTTTTGCTTGCACGGCTTCGGTGCTTCGATCGGGGTCCGATGCATACATGGATCTGAATTTGAGAATCTCAAAGGTGCGTTTGTCGAGTCCGGTTCTGGGTTGCTTGTAAAACAACGGGCCGGGAGCCTGGCGTTTTTGGGCCCATCGAACCATTAGAATCAAGGGTGGAAGAACAAAAAGCACAACTGGAAGCGAAACCGCGATGTCGAGCATGCGTTTGATCAGGCGATTGACCGGGTTCTGGAGCGGCTCGTCCTGAAGGGAGAAAAAAGTATGGGTTCCATACATTGCGAAGTGAACGGGCTGATCGAAGAGATCCTGCCAGTAGTTGTAAATGAGGACATGGCATCCGTGACGCGTGCAGGGATCCAGAACCGACCGGAACCATGATCGGTCCCTTTCCGAATCGAGTATGATGATCTGATCAGTCGGATGCTCTTTCAGGATAGAGTCAAGTTTGTCGATGGTTCCAAGGACGGGGATTGCCGGGCCGGACTCAGTAAGATCCGGCTCCTCCTGATCGTCAGGATTCTCCCGAAGCGTGACGAGTCCGGATACTTCGAAGCCGGAAGCGGGTAGACCCCTGAGGAATATCCGCATGTCAGACACCGATCGATGGCTGCCGATAACGATGGTCCGGAATCGTTGGTCTTTGGAGAACAGCAGGCGGGATAATCCATCCGGAAGCCATCGGTGGAGCAGGATCAGCAGAGGCCAGATCGATACCAGGTATTGCCCCAGAAACATCCGGGAAATGCCTTTGTCTTTTGTGACGAAGATGATGGTGAAGAGCAGGAGCGATTGAATGACGATGTCTTTGTTTGCCCTGCCGATGGCGTCGATCCAAAGGTTGTTTCCGTAGGATGAGGATCTGGGTTTCCACGATGATTCAAAGGTGATGAAATGGGAGATCACAATCGCCAGATAGTAGAGGCTGAACAAGGTTTGTTCATAGTTTACCTTACCGATCCATTCGGCGGCGATGTAGAGGTGGAGCGCAAACCATGCCGGACTACAAGCCGTCAGGATCCAGGCTTTGAGCGTCATGATACCTTCTAGTCTGCGTGAGATCACTTTATTGAATTGGATTCACCTACAGTGATCGACCCGAAATCAACCTTTGCAAGCTGGATGAATGACAAAATTTTCGCAGTTGCAATTTTTAGCTGGAATATGAGTGCCTCTGATTACTTTGCGGCAAGCGGGCGGCGAAGGAACCTATGACTATCCGGGAGGAGTGGCTGAACTTCAAGCCATGAAGCTCGAGATGATTTTGAGACCCCGTCTGGAGGGAACACTCCAGGGAAGGACTGGACGGGAAAAGTGGCGAAGGGAATCCTGTGACTCTGGGCATGGTCTTTCATCCAGATTCCTCATATATTGTTCCACCTTTGACGCGGAAACCCTTTGCGGGGGCAGTGCCTCGATCCGGAAAGTCCGGACCTTGGATTCATCCCGAATTTCAAAAACGCATCCGGCCTGAATGATTCTGGATGGCTTGACCGGGTGGCTGTGGATGGTGACGAGACCGGACTGGCAGGCTTGTATGGCGCTGCTACGGGACGCGAATAAGCGCGTGAACCATAGGAATTTGTCAATTCTCAGACCTTCGTCATCCTCCATGACTTCATTGGGGTTGTGCCCGTTTCCGGAACTGCCGATGCCTGGTGCAGAAGCGAAAAATCCCCACACCCTGGGAAGGGTTGGGGACTGACAGTTTGGAGTGGCGTCATCAATTGAAAGAAGTATGTACGTTTTGCCGGTGTCTTTCAAACGAAAAAACCGATTCGACAGTCATCCAATCCCCAGCTGTGTCGTATGCCTCCTGATCCTAAGCGGATGATGGAATGGGGTCTTATGAATTCGATTCCGGTGCATCTTCCGGCGCTGAAACCGGCTCGACATCTTCCCCGGCGTTGGAATCTGGATTCTGGGAGGAGGGGTCAATGGTGTTGCGGATCTTGCGGGAGACGTTCTTTACTCCGTGCTGGGACACCATATTGCCCATCGCATCACGGTTTTTGATGGCAAGGCTTGCGAAGTCGAACTCGAATTCGGTCTTGCGAAGGCGGGGCGCCGGTTTGAGGTAGACGGTGACCACATCGCATTTGTCTTCGGGAAGATCCGCGAAATACAGAACGCGGCTGCCATCGGTTCCTTTGGTGAGATCGTATTCCCGATCGCGTGTGAATCCGTCGATCTTGAAGCGCTTGGCGTAGGATCTGCCATCTTTGCCATCGCGGTAGACGATGTTGAAGACGGTTCGTTCCTGTGTGTCCCTGTCCAGCACTCCGATGTGGATAATGTCCTTGCCGACAAAAGCCTTTTCGGAGACGCGGGTGATCAGCATTTTTCCGTTGCGTAGGAATACAATGATGTCGGCGATCGGGGAGCATTTGCATACTTCCTCGTCCTTCTTCATACCGAAGCCTGCGAATCCTTCCTTGCGATCCACGTATAGGGTCTCACTTGCCAGCGCCACTTCAGATGCGACGATCCGGTCGAATGATTCGATGCGGGTGCGCCGTGCACGTCCTTTTCCGTAGCGGAGCCGGATGCCTTCGAAATAGCGGATGGCAAAGTCGGTCAGGTGGGCGAGGTGGTGCCGGGTCTCCTCAATTTGCGACTCAAGGCCACGGATGAACTCATCCGCTTGGAAAGTGTTGTATTTGGAGATGCGCTTGATGCGGATTTCGGTGAGGGCAACGATGTCGTCCCTTGTGATTTCCCGCATGAAAAGCTTGCGGTAGGGGGCGAGGCCGCTCTCGATGCGTGCAATGACCTCTTCCCAGGTTTCCGCCTCTTCAATGTCGCGGTAGATGCGTTTTTCGATGAAGATGCGTTCGAGTGAAGCGAAGTGCCACTTTTCCTGCAGTTCGCCCAACTGGATTTCGAGCTCGCGCCGGAGCAGTTCTTTTGTGTCAAAGGTGGAACGGCGGAGGAGTTCATCCACACCCACAAATTCCGGCTTGTCTCCGTTGATCACGCAAGCATTGGGAGAGACGGACACTTCGCAGTCGGTGAAGACGTATAGGGCTTCGATGGTTTGCTGTGCATCGGCGCCCGATGGCAGGTGAATCAGGATCTCGACGTTTTCGGCTGTGTTGTCCTCCACTTTGGCGACCTTGATCTTACCCTTGTCGTTGGCGGACAAAATGGAATCGATCAGACTTCCGGTAGTGGTTGAAAATGGAATCTCGCGAACAACCAGCGTGTTGCGGGTGCGTGGCTCGATAAGGGCCCGCACGCGAACCCGGCCTCCCCGCATCCCGCGGTTGTAATCGGAAAAGTCCGCCATCCCGCCCGTCTGGAAATCGGGAAGGATGTTTGTTTCCTTGCCGTTAAGGATGTCGATACTGGCGTCAATCAGTTCGAGGAAATTGTGTGGCAGGATCTTGCATGCAAGCCCCACGGCGATCCCCTCGATCCCTTGTGCGAGCACCAGCGGAAACTTCATGGGTAGGGTGACCGGTTCCTTGTTCCGGCCATCGTAGGAGAGCTGCCAGAAGGTGGTCTTGGGATTGAAGGCGACTTCAAGAGCGAACTTGGAAAGGCGCGCCTCGATGTAACGCGGAGCAGCTGCGGAGTCTCCGGTGAGGATGTTTCCCCAGTTCCCCTGCATGTCGATAAGCAGGTCTTTCTGCCCAAGTTGGACGAGCGCATCGCCGATGCTCGCATCGCCGTGCGGGTGGTACTTCATGGTATTCCCGATGATGTTCGCCACCTTGTTGTAGCGGCCATCTTCGAGCTCCCTCATGGAGTGTAGAATCCTCCGTTGAACCGGCTTAAGGCCATCGTTGCAGTGTGGCACGGCCCGTTCGAGGATGACGTAGGAAGCGTAGTCGAGAAACCAGTTCCCGAACATATCCGAGACCGCCGGCTTGCCGGAACCGCCGGTCAGGACGGGAGGCGTGGGCGTGAGGGACGTGGATGGGCTTGGCGTAATGGAAGGAGTGGGCGTCAGGGCCGATGTCGCAGGGGATGCGGAAGGGGTGACCAACGGTTCCTCCTGAATCGGATCCGGAGCCATCACCGGTTTCTCCTTCGTGACCTGAGGAGCCTCGCTGAGGGGCTCGAGCGAGGCAAAGGATAGCTCGATTTGCTTGGAATCTTCGGGTTGCTTCATGGATGGCTGTCAGTGGGAACGTTTGCTTTTTTCCAACGGCGTCAGGCAGCCTCTGTTTTGGCAGAGGGTTCGGCCCGATCTTCGACGATGTCCTGAATGACCCGAAGGTTTTCGATGATGTAGCGTTGGCGTTCCTGAGTATTCTTTCCCATGTAGAAAGTCAGCAATTCTTTGATCCCCGCATGCTTCCCCATGGAGACGAGCTCAAGCCGGATATCCGGTCCGATGAAGTGGGTGAACTCGTCGGGTGAGATCTCACCCAATCCCTTGAATCGTGTGATCTCGGCCTGTTTGCCGATGCGAGCTATGGCGTCCAGTTTTTCCGCATCATCGTAGCAGTAGAACGTCTTCTGCTTGTTGCGGACCCGGAATAGTGGGGTCTGCAGGATAAACAAATGTCCTTCCCGGATCAGTTCGGGGAAATACTGGAGAAAGAACGTGAGCAGCAGGAGCCGGATGTGCATGCCGTCCACGTCGGCATCCGTTGCGATGACCACCCGGTTGTAGCGGAGGTTTTCGAGTCCGTCCTCGATGCAAAGCGCATTTTGCAAAAGGTTGAACTCCTCGTTCTCGTAAACGACCTTGCGAGTGAGTCCAAAGCTGTTGAGGGGCTTGCCCTTAAGGCTGAAAACCGCCTGGGTTTGAACGTCCCTCGCTTTGGTGATGGATCCGCTCGCACTGTCTCCTTCGGTGATGAAGATCGTGGAGCGTTCGCGATCCTTGTGTTTGGAATCGAGGTGGACGCGGCAATCCCGCAATTTCGAGTTGTGCAGCTTTGCCTTCTTGGCTCGCTCGCGTGCGAGTTTCTGAATGCCCTGGATTTCTTTCCGGCTTTTTTCCGACTCCTGTATCTTGTCGTGGATAGCCTTGGAGGTTGTCGGGTTGCGGTGAAGAAAATTATCGAGTTCCTGCGCGAGGAAGTTGCAGACGTAGTTGCGGATGGATTGGCCATCCGGAGCCATTTTCTGGGATCCCAGCTTGGTCTTGGTCTGGGATTCGAAGACCGGCTCGATGACCTTTACACTGACTGCGGCGATGATGCCAGTGCGGATATCGGCCGGCTCGAGTGGCTTTTTGAAGAATGTCTGGAGGGTTTTCACGATCCCCTCACGGAAAGCTCCCTGATGGGTTCCCCCCTGTGTGGTGTGCTGCCCGTTGACGAATGAGAAATAGGTTTCGCCGTATGAGTTTCCATGGGTGAAGGCCACCTCAATGTCTTCCCCTTTCAGATGAATGATCGGGTAGGCGGTATCCTCGGAGATCTCCTCGGTGAGAAGATCGAGGAGCCCGTTTTTGGAGGTGAAGCGATTGCCGTTGAAAACCAGAGTCAGGCCAGTGTTGAGATAGGCATAGTTCCAGAGCATCTGGCTGATGATGGGCTCCTGCCAATTGTAGGTTCCGAAGATTTCCGGATCAGGCCTGAAACACACAAAGGTGCCGTTCCGGTCTTGGGTTGGGTTGTCCTTGGTGTCTTCTTCGACTACATCGCCTCGGGTGAACAGAACCTTGCGGGTGCGTTCATCGCGGAAGGCTTGGATGGCGAACGAATCCGAAAGGGCATTGACGGCTTTGATCCCGACCCCGTTGAGGCCGACGGATTTTTTGAAAGCCTCGGAGTCGTATTTTGCGCCGGTGTTGATCTTGGCAGCACAATCCTTGAGCTTTCCAAGAGGGATTCCTCTGCCGTGATCCCGAACCGATATGGTGTCTTCTGTCAGCGAGATCTCGATGGTTTTTCCGTGGCCCATGACGTATTCATCGACCGCGTTGTCGAGGACTTCCTTGAGTAAGACGTAAATGCCGTCATCCGAGGCTGAGCCATCGCCCAGCTTCCCGATGTACATTCCCGGTCGCAGGCGGATGTGCTCCTTCCAGTCGAGGGAGCGAATACTGGCTTCTGTGTAAGTTTCGGACATGGGTTAATCGCACCGGATGGGTTTTTCGGGATGTTGCACCCGCCCCCCGCGATCTGTCAAGCGCCCATCCGGGTCTCAGCGATCGTTGGCAGAACCGCAAATCGGAGTTGAAATGCAGGGTTAACAGCTTCAGCTTTGGACTCATGCAGTATTTACCTACAACTCCGCTTTTCCGGCAATTACAGCAGGTGATTAAAGGAAAGGACGAGACCCTCAAAGAGGCGATCATTTGTCTCTTGGCTGGTGGTCACCTTTTGATTGAGGATATCCCAGGGGTAGGAAAGACTACCTTGGCGTATGCGCTTGCAAAGAGCATTGGTGGCAAGTTCTCCCGCATACAGTTTACGAGCGATTTGTTACCGTCCGATATTCTGGGTGTATCGGTGTTCAAGGCGGAAAACCAGGCATTTGAGTTCATGCCCGGTCCACTGTTTGCAAATGTGGTGCTGGCGGATGAGATCAACCGGACGACTCCGAAAACCCAGTCCAGCTTGCTCGAATGTATGGAGCGCTCCCATATTTCGGTGGATGGGCTGTCGATGGATCTTCCCCAGCCGTTCATGGTGGTGGCCACCCAGAATCCGTTGGATTTCGAGGGGACCTATCCCTTGCCGGAGAATCAGTTGGACCGGTTCCTGATGCGCATCACGATGGGATATCCCGACGAGGAGACCGAAAAGGAGATCATTCGGACGCCCAACTACCACTATGATGATATGAATCTTGAGCCGGTTATTACGCCTGATGCTATCCGAATCATCCAAAGCGAGGTTGGGCAAGTATTCATTGAGGATTCGGTTTTGGACTACATCCTGAGGTGGGTTGTCGCGACACGCAAGCATGACCATTTTCTAATTGGCATCAGTCCCAGGGGAGCGATTGCTCTGAGACGGGTAGCCCAAGCCCGCGCTTTGGTGGAGGGTCGCAACTACGTTATTCCATCGGACGTGGACCGGAGTATCCGACCTGTGTTTGCGCACCGGATTGTGTCGAACCGTTCGCGCGGAAGTGACCGGATTCCTGGCGTTGGCTTTGTGGAGGCCGAACTGTCTGCAATAGCTCAGAGTATCGAACTGCCCTGATCCGGATGAGTCTGGAAGCTTGGATATCCAGGATGCCTGTCCGCCTTACCAAGGCGGGATGGTGGTTTGTGGTTGCAGCCGTCCTGACAGGCATTTCCGCTTATCACTCAGCCAACAACGTGTTGTTTCTCGGATTATCGTTTCTATTGAGCGGTTTGTTGCTGAACGGACTGATCTCATGGTGGAATTTCAGCAGGCTGACTTTTTCGAATCTCAGAGTAGGTCAATCAAGGGCAGGAGAGCAGACGGGGATCATTCTGGACATGCTCGACTTGAAAAAAATACTCCCATCCTACGGTTTGATCGCGTTGATCGAGATTGTGTCTCCATCAGGTGATGTGAGGTTGATTAGACGCTTTATTCGTCGGGTCGCGGGAAGACGTTTTGTGGAGATCGAGTTTCTCTGGAATCCTCAGAAAAGGGGGATTCATCGGATTCGTCTGGTGAGGATTGAATCAACTTTTCCATTTGGGTTTATTCTTAAAACCTATCCGATGAAGCTTTCTACAAAAGCATTGGTGTGGCCAGCAGGGGTCGATGTTTCTGGCGGGTTGGAGTTTCCCTCTGCTCATCCTGACGGTCTCGCCGTGCTGCGGCGGTCGGCAGGATCAATGATGGATGAGATTGAGGGTTTACGTGACTATCGCAAAGGAGATCCGATGCGCCATATTCATTGGCGAAAGACCGCCCGGACCGGAATTCCGGTTGTCAAGGTGGGGCGTTCGGAGCAAGGCAGGCCGCAATACCGGATGGCTTTTGACTTTGAACAGAGGCATTTCGCCAGTGAGGAGCAAGTTGATACTTACTGTGGCTTCGTCGGAAGTCTGTCCGAGCGACTCCTTGAGGAGGGCAAGGATTTGGAGATGATCTTGCATTGCGGTGATCCTTTGAGAATTGGAGGATATGCGGCATGGAGCCGGTTCATGGACGAGCTTGCAGTGATTGAGCCCTCTGAGGAGTCCTTTGCGGATGACTCGATCCGGAAATCCGGATTCTGCGTCGTATCGCCTCCGGATATACTTGGAAGAACAGTCATGTCTGGAGGCATTGGTCCGCGTTTCGCATCCATCGCTTCGGAAAATCGTCATTCGAAGGTAATCCGGTGATGAACAAGGAACACTTGAGCGATTTGGATCTGTTGCGATTGCGTTTCTGGCTCAGTCAGATCGTGCTTCTGTTGGCACTGGGTGGTTTGATATACGAAGGAGTGAGTCGATCTCCTCTGCTGTTGATTCTCACTGTGTTTGTGAGTTGCACAGTGTTCTATCCTCCCTTGTCCGGAATCGTTCCGAGGCGCCTGGCAGGCAAGCTTTCGCTGTTGCTCTTGGTGCTGGTCATCATGGACTTTGCATTGTTTTGGAGATACTCGGTGGATCCAATTATTCGAATGGGGCTGCTTATCATCGTGATGAGGACCATTTTTTACAGAACCGGAAGAGAAACTTCGCAGGTTTTGGTGATGGCCTTGGGTATGATCATGTTGACCGGGGTTACCAGTGTGTCGGTTAGCTACGCTTTGCAACTCGTTTTGTTTGTGCCTCTTGCGATGATTTTGCTTATCCTGTTGACCGTCTGGGATCCGGACTCGCGGGATTTGATGACACATGAGGACTGGAAAGGGTTTTCCGTGAGTGCTTTTGCAGGTAGGCTAATGCGCGCATTGAACTGGCGTTTTCCCACTATGATTATGTGCGGGACACTGGTATTGCTGCTGATGTCGACAAGCATGTTTTTCGTGTTTCCTCGCTTCAATTTTGGAATGGGGCTTTCGATGAAGCGTCAAACGCCCGAAGGGTCCGCAATGGTTGGATTCAGTGAGGATTTTTCATTGGGTGGAATTTCGGAGATTCTGGACGACGACACAGTGGCTTTCCGGGTTCACCCGGAATCAACATCTTCGATGCCCCGTATTCCCTATTGGAGAATGTTGGTTCTGGATCGTTACGAGCGGGGGTCTTTTGCCCGGTCGGACAGAAGTGCAGGGCCTTTGCATCCGCTGTTGCAGGCCGGATCTAGATTCTATCTCCCTCACCGCAGTTTTAGTCCGGATTTTCCACGTGAGAACGGGTATGATTGGACATTCTATTTGGAAGGATCGGTCAGTCGGTTTCTTCCATATCCGGGTGCGTTTGGAGGGCTCCGGTTTCAGAAAACCGAAGATTTTGAGTTTGATTCCGTTTTTGGGACTTTCAACCTTCTGAAAATTCCATCTACGATGACGGTGTATCAGTTGGGCGGATTACATCCAGAGACTATGTTTGTTCCCTCCGTGTTGGATCGATACCTCATCTCCCGCGCGACTCAAATGTTCCATCCCTCTGCGCTCAAAGAGATAGGATCATTGCAATATCCGCATACAACCCGAACCCTGGTTCTCAATGATCCGGATCGTGAGTATCTGATGTCGCAGGTTATGTCGATCCGTAGGGAGATGGATGAGGTTGGTTCGAATGATTTTCTGCAGTTTGCGGTGGCATACCTGCAGAGAAACCATGAATACAGTTTGAAACCTCCTGTCCACCGTTCCACTTCATCGGATGACGATCCCGTTATTGATTGGATGAGGAGGGGAAGTTCAGGTCACTGTGAGTATTTTGCTGCTGCGTTCACTTTGCTGTCAAGGGCAGCGGGATATCCATGCCGCATCGTTAAGGGGTTCTTGGGCGGAGAGTGGAGTGAATACCGCGAGTATTTCGTAGTTAGGAACCGGAATGCGCATGCGTGGTGTGAGGTGTTTAACGCCGAAAGTGGATGGACAAGATACGATCCAACTCCGTCATCCGGTTCGGGTTGGAGTGATTTGGAGACGGGTACGGGTCGCAGTGGATTTGCGACGCGGTGGTCAGGGTGGGTTGATACTGTCAGGATGCGTTATTATCGATACGTGATCGATTTCGATGAGCAGGATCAGATGGATGTTGCCATGATCGTGCGATACAGGTTTTCGTCCTGGGGTTCGGTTTTTGAGAAAAGCAGTGCAGCGATTGCGCGATGGATGGCGGGTGGAACGGGTGGAAGTTCAGGAAAGCTGCAAAAGGGTATTGTTTGGAAAGGGGTAGGCATATCCATCATTGTGTTTGGCGTGGGAATTATCGTGTTCAAGTTGAGCCGCCGGATAATAAGGAGGCCGCATTCTGTGAGGCGAAATAGTTCTGTGTCCCGCGGATACGAGGCTCGTATGCGTTGGAAATCGCGCAAGGTATTGCGTGGAATCCTGACGGATCGTGTCGATTCGATGGGGCCGGTTTTCAGCCAATTGCAGTGTATTCGTTTCGGGCGGGTATCCGATTGGCCGGATCGGCCGGGCCGGGTTATCCGGGATGCCGCACGCGATCTCAGGCGGAGCATTCGGGATAGGCGCCGTAGAAAGAAATGAGACTGGTCTGCGGGCTTCAGTTCACATCGACCGGTTTTCCGGAAGCAGCCGAAGCGTAGGTGGCGTCAATCAGTTTCATGAGTTTGATGGCTTGATCCGGAGTGTTAAGCGGCGCTTCCCGTCCTTCAATGCTGTGGACAAAGTTGGCGGCGGCCCGGATGCGACCCATTGCCGGATCGGGTGCGGTGACGAGGGTCCGGTTGACGCTGATTCCGTTTTCCTGAACGTAGAGTTCGGCCGTGTCGATGGAGGTTTCGTCGATTCCATCCACGCCGAAAAGACGCTGCACCAAACCGCCGGCCTTGAGTCCCTGGAAGGTTACCGACACTTCCTCGCGTTTGACCATCTCGGCCCAGGATACCTGCAGAAAGAGCACTTGTCCGGACCGGAACCGGACAAATCCGTGAGCCGCATTTTCCACATCGGTCACGCCCTTAGCGTTGTCAGGAATGCCCCAAGGACCTTTGCGGGCCTTGTCGGTGATGAAGTCACTGAACGTGTTGGCCATTACCCACTCGGGATCAGGGTAGTCCATGAAGTGGAGTGCCAAATCGACCATGTGGAGGAGATCAATCAGCGGACCGCCCCCGGACAGCGCCCGGTTGGTGAACCAGCCGCCGAACCCCGGTATTCCGGTGCGGCGGATCCATTTTGCCTGAGCGGACAGTATCGGCCCGACGGTTCCATCTCTCACATATTTCATCATTGCCATGCTTTCCGGGCGGGCACGGTTGTTGAAATCGAACATGAGGGTTTTCCCTGCGGCTTTTGCCGCCCCGGTCATGGCGGTAACTTCGATTGCGTTGAGAGCCGGTGGCTTTTCACAGAAGACATGCTTCCCCGCGTTGAGGGCTTCCAGCGCAACCGGCAGGTGGAACTTGTTTGGCACGATGATGCTCACCGCATCCATCTGAGGTTCTCCGGCCATCATCTCCCCGAGGGATGGGTATGTTTTTGGAACTTGATACTGCGAGGCGGCTTTGCTGCGGGCTTCGGGGCTCAGATCCGCGATCGCCACAACGGAGGCTCCGGCTGAACGGAATCCTTCCGTATGGTAGCGCAGCATGCCGCCGGCTCCGACAATACCTATCTTGAGTCTCATGCGTGAAAACAGTTGAAAGAAGTGAATGCGGGGAAATTCGGGTCGACAGGTCTTGTTACTGACGGCTCTTGTCAAATGCAGCGTCAAAGGCCACGTTGCTGGGCGGGAAGTCAATGCTGTGGACAAAATCGGCCGCCTCTGCCGCACCGTGGAATCGATCCATCCGGATGTCTTCCCACTCCACCGACAAGGGTCCTTCATACCGGATGTCGTTAAGCGCAACGATGATGTCTTCAAACTCTATGTCGCCATGGCCTGGCGAACGGAAATCCCAGTATCTGCGCCAGTCTCCGAAGTCGGTGTGCCCACCGAAAACCCCGACGGAACCATCGCCATGGCCCCACCATGCATCTTTCACATGGACGTGGAAGATCCGGTCAGGGAAGCTGCGAATGAAGGCTACGTAGTCGACGCCCTGATATCCGAAATGCGATGGATCATAGTTGAACCCGAAACGTTTATGTTGACCCACGGCATTGAGCGCGCGTTTGGCGCTGGCCGTATCGAACGCGATCTCGGTGGGATGAACCTCCAAAGCGAAATTGACGTCGACTGCCTCAAACGCATCCAGGATCGGGATCCACCTTTTCGCAAAATCGTCATATCCGGCCTGGATCATGGCTGGAGTCGCAGGGGGGAATGAATACAGCAAGTGCCAGATGGAGGACCCGGTGAACCCGTTAACAACCGGCGCGACGACTTGGGCTGGGGCACTGGCGGGCTTGTTGGAAAGGAACCTTCGATAGGCTTTGGCGGTGTCGATCATCTCGCGGGCCGCACGCTGGCGGACCCCTTCCGCATCGCCATCGCCCCAGACATGGCCGGGAACCACTGACTGATGGCGGGCATCGATCCGATCGCAGACGGCTTGACCGACCAGATGATTGCTCACTGCGTAGCAGGTCAATCCGTTATCGAGGAGTGCGGCCCACCGGTCCTGGCAGTAGGGGTCGCTCTGAAGCGCCTGCTGAACGTCGAAATGGTCTCCCCAACAGGCCAGTTCGACTCCGTCGTAGCCCATTTCGGCAATTTGTGGTAACAGTTTTTCAAAGGATAAGTCTGCCCATTGACCGGTGAACAGGGTAACAGGTCGTGTCATGATGTATGAATGCTAGGACAAGCGGATCGGGCAATAAAGCGAAAATTGGCAGGTCTGGGTATTCTGAGAGAGATCAAAGAAAAGTGTGGATTTTTATGCATTCTCTTTGAATTGGATGCTTGCTATTGGATGACGGGCAGTCCGTGATGCTTGGTAAGTTGGAGTCTCTATTTGGATTCCGCAATAATGTCATGGACTTGAAAAGAATCAGAATCATCCAGGGGGGCATGGGCATCCACATGTCATCATGGAAGCTGGCAAAGGCTGTCTCGTTGAAGGGGCAGTTGGGTGTCGTCTCCGGGACGGCGATTGATACAGTTGTCGCCAGAAAACTGCAGTTGGGTGATCTGGATGGGAACATCCGTAGAGCACTGGATCATTGCCCCCTGAAGGGCGTGGCTCAACGTGTGAAAGAGCGGTTTTTCGTGGAGGGCGGGAAGGATCCTGCCGCTCCGTTTAAGGATTTGGGATCGTGGAGCCTGCCGATGTCGCGTGGGCGTATCGAGCTCATGATCGCAGCGAATTTTGTCGAGGTGTATTTGGCCCGCGAAGGGCATGATGGCCCGATCGGGATCAACTACCTGGAGAAGATCCAGTTGCCTGCATTGCCTTCCTTGTTTGGTGCGATGCTTGCAGGGGTACATGTTGTTCTGATGGGAGCGGGTGTGCCGGCTGCGATTCCGGAGGTTCTCGATCTGCTCTCACAAGGCAAGGAGGCTTCGTTGGTGATTGGAGTAGAGTCAACCTCACCATCGGACGCAGCGGCTGTGGCCCGTCTGGACCCGTCGGAATACGCGGATGGAGAGTTGCCCCAATTGAGTCGCCCCCATTTCATCGGTATAGTTTCGTCCGATACCATAGCCCGTTCGTTGGAGAAAAGAGCTCCAGGAGGTGTCGCCGGATATGTGATCGAGCACCACACCGCGGGAGGTCATAACGCACCACCCAGGCGCGATCGTACGGCTCAGGACGAGGGGATGAGTTCATACGGGATAAAGGATAACCCGGACTTTGAGAAGATCCGGCGCATCGGTAAGCCGTTTTGGTTAGGTGGGGGATATGCCAATCCGGAGGGACTTGCACGGGCCTTGGCCGAAGGGGCGACCGGGATACAGGTCGGCACCCCGTTCGCCTACAGTGATGAGTCGGAGATGAATCCGGACCTGAAGTCCGAGGTGATTCGACAGGTTCTCGCTGGAACCGTTAGTGTGGAGACTTCGTTTGACGCCTCGCCGACTGGTTACCCATTCAAACTGGTGCGCCCGGAAGGGAATCATCTGGTGACCGATGCTGTCGAGCCCCGTCACCGTGTGTGTGACATGGGATATTTGCGTACTGCTT
>Ga0209723_1001775_pt1 | contig 31754 bp, 30 predicted proteins | sample BiotimSIPDNA_2_FD_185750 | JGI IMG/M metagenome (GOLD analysis project Ga0209723, IMG submission 185750) | Anaerobic biogas reactor microbial communites from Washington, USA - Biogas_R2 time_0 SIP DNA (SPAdes) (version 2) | ecosystem: Engineered > Bioreactor > Anaerobic > Unclassified | place... | reverse complement strand
CATGTAAGCGTTATTCTTGGTCATGACCCGTTTGCATTTCTTCCCCGACAATTCGGTCTTCCCGCAGTGATCGCAGGTTTTGAACCGGACCAGATCCTTTTCGGTCTCGCGGAGATAGTACGGCAGCATGAATCCGGGGTATCTGCACTCCGTTCGGTCTACAGCCGGGCAGTGCGTCCGGAGGGCAATCAGAAGGCAAAAGCAGCACTTGAAAGGGTTTTTGAAGTCCGGGATGCAACCTGGAGAGGCCTCGGTGTCATTCCCGCATCAGGGCTTACCCTCGGAAAGAAGTTCCGGGCGTTCGATGCCGAGGTGAGGTTCGATATAACCTTATCCCCAGGAACCCCTCCGCCGGGATGTCGATGCGGCGAAGTACTCACAGGTCGGATCACCCCTCCGGAATGTCCTCTCTTCCGGACAAAATGCACTCCGGCATCCCCGGTGGGTCCCTGTATGGTATCGAGCGAGGGGACATGCGGTGCGTACTTCCGCTTTTTCAAAGGAGGCCGGTCATGACGAACAATCCGGTTACACTCGGCCATGGAAGCGGAGGGCGGCAGAGCGCAGAACTTGTTTCTTTCCTGCTTGAATCGTTCCGAAAAAGAGGCATAGGACCGGAAATGGAGGATGCTGCCGTCATTCCCGGAGGATACGCATTCACCGTGGACGGGTTTACTGTCTCTCCCCGGAAATTTCCCGGGGGAGACATAGGCCATCTCTGTGTCTGCGGATGCGCCAACGATCTCGCGGTGCGGGGCGCCAGCCCCGACTTCCTGGGGATCAGCCTCGTGATCGAGGAAGGCTTCCCGAAGGACGAAGCTGCCGGATACATGGAGAGCGCCGCCAAGACCTGCGGCGAGATAGGCATGTCCCTTGCCGCAGGGGATACAAAGGTCGTTCCCGTGGGAGGCGTCGAGGGGCTCATTATGACCGGCTGCGCCGTGGGAAGGATCCAAACCCCTTCCGTCCTGTCATCTTCAAATTTACAGGAAGGAGATTCCATTATCGTTACAACATCCATAGGGAGACATGGCGCCGCCATCGCCGCTTCCAGGTTCAACCTGTCCGTTGACGGCCTGGAGAGCGACTGCGCGCCTCTGTGGCCTGCCCTTCAGCCGATCCTGGCGGAGAAAGGGCTCAGGTGCATGCGTGACTGCACCAGGGGCGGTCTGGGTACTGTGCTCTGTGAATGGGCAGAAGCATCGGGACTCCATATTTCCCTTGAAGAGGACGCGATCCCTCTGAACCTGCAGGTCAGATCCCTGTGCGATGTACTGGGTTTCGATCCCATGTACATGGCGTGCGAAGGGTGCGCCGCCATTGCCGTCGCTCCAGGATGTGCAGAGGATATCGTCCGGAAGCTGCGGGAGTCTCCGCTGTGCACTGAAGCTACTGTGATCGGAAGAGTTCTTGCAGGCGAACCGTCGGGAATGGTATCGCTCCGGACATCCATCGGAGGAGAGCGCCTGGTTGACATGCCCTTCGGAGAACTTCTGCCCCGGATCTGCTGAAATATCCGAAAAAAAAAGACCGGGGAAGGATTATCCTTTCCCGGTCTTTTTTATTTCTTCAATGGGTCAGTTTTTCAATGATCCTGGAGATTTCCACCGCTTTTCCCGTTTCATCGTCTATGGTCAGCGCCACGGCGTTGAGTGCCAGGCCGTCCCCTGAGACTTCAAAACGGGACGGCATTCCCGTGAGAAATTTCGGAAGGACTCCTTCGAATTTCATGCCGATAGAGCTCCTGTGTCCCCCCGTCATGCCGGCGTCCGAAATGTACGCCGTTCCGCCCGGGAAAATATCTTCGTCGGCAGTCTGTACATGGGTATGGGTGCCGATAACCGCTGCGGCACGGCCGTCAAGATAATAGGCCAGAGCTTTTTTTTCCGACGTGGCCTCCGCGTGAAAATCCACGAGGAGAGGCACGTCCCCTGCTCTTGAAAGAAGTTCGTCCGCTTTGCGGAACGGACAGTCTATGGGGGGCATGAATACCCTTCCCTGGAGGTTCCCTACCGCAAGGCGCATGCCGTTTTTCTCCAGGATCATCAGTCCCTGGCCCGGACAATCGTCCGGATAGTTCGCCGGACGCACGATGCGTTTCTCTTCCTGCAGTACGGCAACGCCTTCGTTCTTGTCCCAGATGTGATTTCCCGAAGTCATTCCGTCTATTCCGATGGAGAACAGTTCTTCAGCAATTTTTTTCGTTATGCCTTTCCCGGCGGCCGCATTCTCGCAGTTCGCGATGACGAAGTCGAAACCGCCGGCTGTACCTGCCAGGTGAGGAAGGGCCGCTGCCGCGGCCTTCCTCCCCGGACTGCCCATAATATCTCCTATGAACAGGATTTTCATATCCGGCCTATTTCGCGTATTCAGTGGCCCGGGTCTCCCGGGTGACCGTCACCTTGATCTGGCCGGGATATTTCATTTCTTCCTCTATTTTCCGGGCGATGTCGTAGGCGATCTTGTGGACGACCCCGTCATCGGAGATGTTGGGGGAAACCACCACCCGGACTTCGCGGCCGGCCTGGATGGCATAGGCCTTGCTGACGCCTCCGAAGCTCTTAGCAAGCTCCTCGAGCTTCTCAAGACGCTTCACGTACGCGTCAAGACTTTCCCTCCTGGCACCGGGCCTGGATGCGCTTACCGCGTCGGCAGCCGCTACTATAACGTCGTAGACACTTTTCGCCTCCTGGTCCTCGTGGTGAGCGGCTATGGCGTTCACGATTTCAGGAGTCTCGTTGTACCGTCTGGCGAGATCGGCCCCGATGAGGGCATGGGGACCTTCGATCTGATGGTCAACCGCCTTGCCGAGATCATGGAGCAGACCGGCGCGGCGGGCGATTTCCTCGTCAAGACCCAGTTCAGCGGCTATCATTCCCGAAATATATGCGACCTCAAGGCTGTGCTGAAGCGCATTTTGTCCGTAGCTGAACCGGAATTTCAGCTGGCCGAGCGTGCGGACCAGCTCTGAGTGCATGTTCTTTATTCCCGTCTCGAGAAGAGCGCTTTCTCCGGCTTCTATGATCTGCTCTTCCACGTCCCTCGTTGCCTTTTCGATCAGTTCCTCAATGCGTGCCGGATGGATCCTTCCGTCCGTGACAAGCCTCTCGAGGGACAGTCGTGCTATTTCCCTGCGAACAGGATCGAAGCTGCTCAGGGTCACCGCTTCCGGAGTATCGTCGACGATGAGATCCACCCCGGCAAGTGTTTCGAATGTCCTGATATTACGCCCTTCCCTTCCGATGATCCTTCCCTTCATTTCATCAGAGGGGAGGTGAACCACGCTTACGGCCGCTTCGGAAGTGTGTTCAACGGCACAGCGCTGTACAGCGGTAACGATGATCTCTCTTGCCTTTCGCTCGGCCTCACGCTTTGCCTTTTCTTCAAGTTCCTTGATCCGCATCCCGAGCATATGCTGCGCGTCCTCTTCCGTTTTGCGCAGAAGGAGCGCACGGGCATCCTCACTGGTCATGCCTGCGATTTCCTCAAGGCGGGCAAGCTGTTTCCGTTTCGTCTCCTCAACTTCCCCAATCCGTTCCTGGAGCTCTTCCTGCTTTGTTTTGAGCTCTTCCTCCCTGTGAGAGAGACGGTCAAGCTTTTTGTCGAGGTTCTCTTCTTTCTGTTCCAGGCGCCTTTCAGCCCGCTGCAGTTCTGAACGGCGTTCTTTCCCTTCCCGTTCAACTTCCTGCCTGAGCTTGAAAATCTCTTCCTTCGCCTCGGCGAGCTTTTCCCTCTTGAAGTGTTCTCCGGACTGCTGAGCTTCCCTCAGGATGCTCCTGGCCTGTGCCTTCGCACTTTCAAGATTTCTTGCTCCCAGGGCTTTGGAAAGCAGGAACCCCGCCCCTGTACCGGCGGCAATTCCCACAAATATTGCTATGATTGCTGTCAAGAAATTCATAGTGCTGTAATCACTCCTCAATTTAATTTTCAAGGTGCTGTTTTTGAGAAAACATGGTTTGCATATTTTCCTGCACCTTTATTTTACAGGTCAGCCTTCACCCTCACAAGCCCTTTCCGCTGCCTTTCTGCTGACGGAAAAGGGAAAGCCTCTCCGCAGAAGCCTTTCGGTGATTTTTCTTTCCTCCACACCGAATCCTGCCCATTCTTCCGCAAGAGCGGCTGCCCTGGCTTCTTCGTCAAGGTCTTCAAGGGATTTCCGGATAAAACGTCCTTCGACGCCTTTCCTGCGAAGTTCATCCTGAAGCCTGCGTCTGCCCCATTCAGGATGAGTTTCGGCAAAAAGCAGCGCATAGGCACGGTCATCGATCATCCCGGCCTCTTCGAATTTTTCTGCAATTCTTTCAGCAAGTTCTCGGGAAGCTCCTTTCCGCTCCATCTTCATGATCGCCCCGGCTTTTGTCAGGACACCTCTCGCCAGGAGCGAAGAAAGATACCGCCCGTACACCGCTTCCTCGTCTTCCGGTCCGGGGAGAGCAGTGTTACGCTGTTTCCACAAGATTCAGCGACCTCCCCAGCAAAGAATAAAGTCTTTCTTTCAATTTCGGGCAGGATGAAAGATCCGGATCCTCGCCTATGAGTGAAAAAGCCTCTTTTCGTGCAGATCCAAGAAGATCAGCATCCCGTACGAGGTCGGCCACCCGAAAGTCGGTTATGCCTGACTGCCTCACGCCGCAGACTTCGCCCGGCCCCCTGAGCCTGAGGTCGGCCTCCGCGATGGCAAAACCGCTGCTCTCTGAACAGAACGCCTCGATACGCTCTCTGCTCTCCTGCGTTCCGGGAGATGCAACGAGAATACACCATCCCTTTCTTCCCCCCCTGCCGACGCGGCCCCGGAGCTGATGGAGCTGGGACAGCCCGAAACGAGCCGCATCCTCAACGACCATCACCGTGGCTTCCGGCACATCCACCCCCACTTCCACTACAGTAGTGGAGACAAGAAGGGATACCGTTCCCTTCTGAAAGTCATCCATTACCTTTTCCTTTTCATCAGCGGGAAGGCGGCCGTGAAGGATGCCAACTCCCCGTGAAGGGAAGCGCTGCTGCAGTTCTTCATACCTTGCCTCCGCAGCGGACAGGTCCATTTTCTCGCTTTCCTCTATGAGGGGACAAATCCAGTAGACCCGCTCCCCGTCACTCATGCGGTCATCCAGAAAAGAGAGGAGGGAGGGGATTTTTTTCCTGCTGACGGCCCGGGTTTCCACTGGCTGCCTCCCCGGGGGAAGATCAGGGATCACTGAAACGGAGAGGTCTCCGTACACCGTGAGGGTGAGTGTTCTTGGGATCGGGGTCGCAGTCATAACGAGAACATGGGGGTTTTCCCCCTTGGAACGGAAGGCGTGTTTCTGAAGCACTCCGAAACGATGCTGTTCGTCAACAATGGCCAGGCCCATCCTCGCGAAACCTGTTTTTTCCGAAATAAGGGCATGAGTACCGATCGCTATGTCTATTTCCCCGGCTTCCAGGCCCTTCTGGATCCCTTCTTTTTCCTTCGCAGGGAGAGAACCGGTGAGGAGGGCGCATTTCGCCCCGAGCGCCCCCACAAGCGGGGCAAGTCTCTGAAAATGCTGGCGTGCAAGTATTTCAGTTGGTGCGAGAAAGGCCCCCTGGCATCCCCCGTCGAGGGCTGCAAGTAATGCAAGCAGTCCAACAGCCGTTTTTCCTGAGCCTACATCTCCCTGGAGAAGACGGTTCATGGGAACGCTGCGTGACATATCGCCGAATATTTCATCCACTGCCTTCCTCTGTCCGGGAGTAAGAGGAAATGGGAGCAGCTCGTTCAGGCATTTCCGGACAAGCTTCCCCGGGGGAAGTGAAGGGGCCGTTCCGGCATCCTCTCCTGTTCTCCTTCTCCGCAGTGCAAGCCCTGCCTGAAGCAGAAAGAATTCGTCGAAAGCCAGCCTGTGTCTCGCTGCCTTCCAGTCTTCACGGGAGGACGGGAAATGCATCTCCTTAATGGAATCCCGTATGCCGGACAGTGAAAGCCGTAAACGAAAATCTCCAGGGAGGAATTCTTCCAGGGACGGCAGGAAGTCATCGATTGCCGAACGGACCATCTTCCGGATCGCCTTCTGTGACAGACCGGCTGTAGAGGGATAGACAGGCATGATGCCTGCAGCCTCCGCCTCGTCCTCTCCCTCGTCCAGTATTTCGAACTCAGGGTTCGTCATCTGGAGTGTTCCTCCCCGCACATCTGCCTTCCCATAGAGAAGAACACGGACCCCGGGAACCAGGATCTTCTCCAGCCCCACACGGTTGAACCAGACGGCACGTGCCATCCCTCTTCCATCGGAGAGAAGCACTGTAATAACGGAAAGACCTTTCTTCATGCTCTTCCGCTTTTCAAACGCGACGACCCTGGCTGCAGCGGATGCCGTCTCTCCTCCCCTGAGAGCGGAGAGAGGAACGATATTCCTCCGGTCCTCGTAGCGAAACGGGAAGAAATAAAGAAGGTCCTCCGCCGTGCGGACCTCCAGCCTGGCAAGCATGTTTTCCCTTACCGGGCCCACGCCCCTGACAAAACGCACCGGGTCGGAAAGATGGCGGACGGGATTTTTCACCTGGAGATCTCGTCCTCCTCAGGCCGGGCTTCCTCATCGCCGTCAGCGAGGGAGGAAAATTTAGAGAGCAGGGCACGGAACTCCGCCTTGAATTCCTGCCTGAGCTGGCGGAGACGCTGGATCTCCCTGCGCTCCCTGTCTTTGACGGCGACTGCTTCAGAGATGATCTGGTCAGCCCGAAGCTTCGCCTCCGAAATCGTATTTTCAGCCTGCCTTTTCGCTGCCTCTTCCTTTGCCTCGGCGCTTTTCTGGGCCATAAGGAGCGTGCCCTGAAGCGTTTCTTTAAGGTTATCGTATTCCTTTATCTGTTCTTCGAGCCTGTCTATTTTCCGGGCGAGTTCATTGCATCGGATGGAATACTCCTGTACGTCCTCGGCGACCCGGTCGAGGAATTCATCCACCTCGTCCATTGCATAGCCGCGCATTCCCCTTGAAAAAGCTTTGCTCTCAATGTCCCGGGCTGTCATCAGATCCGGCAACGTATTCTTCCTCCCATTCCTCTATCATTGTCTTCCTCGGCGCGGCTACAAAGATCCCGCCCGCGACACGGGTCACAGCACCCCTGTTCGCAAAGGCGACGCCGCATAGAAAGTCGAGAAGGCTCTGTCCCGGTTCTTTTTCCATGCCCCTCAGGTCCACGAGAAGCATTTTGCCCTCCCTGATGGACTCGGCAAGTTCCTCTTTCCTTTCGGCTCCGGAAGCACCCCTGACTATAATGAGGGACGCTTCACCTGCCGCAGGCTTGATCACACGCTCCCTGCGCTCCTCCATATCGGGCTGCAGATCGTCATCGTATTCTTCATCAGCATCCCGGTCCACAAGTCCCAAAAAAGCCATAAGTCGTTCAAGCACGTCTCCACCTCCGGTCATTTGTAAGTTCTATCACCAAAAAGGGCCGAACCAATGCGCACCATGGTGCTTCCTTCCTGTACAGCCCACCGGAAATCTCCGCTCATCCCCATTGACAGAACAGGCAGGGGAAGGGTGAAAGAATCCCTGGCTTTCCCGCAAAGGGACCGAAGCAGGGAGAATGCTTTTCTCACCTTTGATTCGTCCCCGCCAAGCGGCCCTATTGTCATAAATCCCTCCACAGAGAGAAAGGGACATGTCTTTAATATCTCCTCGAGAAATTTTTCTGTTTCCCCGGGGGCGATCCCGTTCTTCGATCCTTCACCGGACGTGTTGATCTCAAGAAGTACCGGGAGTTTTTTCCCTCCTTCTCCGGCAAGCTTCGACAGGAAAGCAGCGAGCTCGAGGGAATCCACCGAATCCACAGCGGATGCAGCCTGAACGGCTTTTCTGGCTTTATTGCGCTGCAGATGGCCGATAAGCCTCCATTGCACAGGCAAATCCTGCGGCCAGGTCCCCACTTTTTCCACAAGTTCCTGGACCCTGTTCTCCCCCACCATTTCTATGCCGCACCGTACAGCTTCAATAATATCATTAATGGGGCGCGTCTTGGTGACCGCTACGAGACGGACCTCTCCGGGCCGCCTGCCGCAGGAGACTTCCGCGTCCCTGATTTCGTTCCGTATACGCTCAATATTTTCCCGAATGGCTACCATAACCTTATTTTCCCTTCCTTTGCGCTGCGGGCATTCAATATGGCTATATTGCCCGGCTTCACACCTCCGGTAATAAAAAACCGGCCGCCTTCCACCGGCATACCGGTGATCTCACGAAACTCCACGCGGTTACCCTCCACACTGAAGACGCCGAGCTTTCCTTCCCGGTAGACCACTGCTGATTCCGGAAGGGACACTCCCGCCTGCTCCCCTGCCTCGAGCAAAAGCCTGATTCCCCTTGAAACTACAATTTCGGGAGGGAAAAAGGGAAGTGTAAGGTACAGCTTGACCTTCGAGCCGTGAAAACTGGCCACCCTCACCTCGGCTTTTCCCGGCCATTCTCCGTCTTTTGCCTTCACCCGAACGGTTCCGGATCGTATATCTCTTTCAAGGGCAGGGGTAACATCGGCATAGAGGATACACCGGAGCTCCTGGGGCTGAAGGATGATTTTACCCACGGGTTTTCCTTTTTCCACGAACCCTCCCGGGGAGAAAAAGACAGGGTCGGGCGGCTCCGGAAGCGGGGCCATGCCGTTCCAGAAAGCGGAGTAGGTCCAGTTGCCCTCTGCGCCGTCCAGTGCGGGAATAAAGTATCCCACTCTTCCCGCTTTCACGGCCATGCGCCCGGACGAGGCAGAAATTACAGCGATGGTTTCCCCCATGCCCACGCGCCTTGGCTCCAGGGAAGGATAATCCACCGGGCCGTTCCACCTCGATGAAACGATTTCCTCCCTCCAGATCAGAATGCCCCGTGCCGGGATCTGGTCCGTGTGGGTGTACGAGGTAGCGGCAATGACCTGTGGATTAATGGCCTCGTATCGATCCCACCAGAGCATGTATACCTTTACGGCGCTTACCGCAATAACCAGTATCAGGGCAAAATACAGGATCCTGCGGAAAATCCCGGACATTTTTTCCGTCACGGGTGCCCCCGCTCCATCTCTTTTTCGTTGAGACACGAAAGGGGAGGCTTTCCGCCGGCGACAAGGTCAACGTTGCCGGCTATGAAACCAAGCACTCCCGCGAAGGATGCATCATTGACACCGCCGATATGGGGAGTGACCACCACTTTCGGATTGTTCAGAAGAGGGTCGTCGGGACTGTGAGGCTCTTCCCAGAGCACATCAAGGCCTGCCCCGGCTATGAGTCCGTCGTCGAGAGCCTTTTCAAGAGCCTGCCGGTCCACAACAGGTCCGCGTGCCACGTTGATGAAGAAGGCATCCCTTTCCATGGCCCGGAACACGCGCTCGCCGATAATACCCTCCGTCCCGGGGCCAAGGGCAAGGGAGACGACGATAAATCTCGCACCTTTGACCCCCTCTTCGATCCTATCCAGCGGAACGTAGGAGTCGATCCCCCACAGTGAGCATTCGGAAGGGCTCGTCCTGTTGATCCCGACGACGTTCATCCCGAACGCCTTCATTCTTGCCGCAATGGACCTGCCCACGTTGCCCAGGCCGATAATGCAGGCTTTTTTGCCCCAGAGAGCAACTCCCGGAGGGGTATACACTTTACCTTCACGCAGTTTTTCCTGCGCCCTGAAGAAACGCTTGGCCAGGAGCAGCATGTGAAGAAACGCTATCTCCGCCACACCTTCGGCGTTTCCCGTACCGATGGACGGTACATTGCAGGCATAAACTCCCCGTCCGGAACAGGCCTCGAGGTCGATTCCCTCGGCACCGGCCCCCCACTGCTGGACAAGGCGCAGAGATGGTGCCCCGCTGAGCAGTTTTTCATCCACTGTCACGGGTCTCACTACAAGGATCTCGGCCGAGGCAAGGGCCCCTGCGCCGTCCGCCGGGTCGGCTATGATCACTTGGTGTCCGCTCAGAGCCTTTTCAAGGGATTCTTTCAGCCTGAGGAATTCCTTGCCCCAGAATACAACATTCATACCTTTCACCCCCGGACTCTTTCTTTTTCCGATCCCTCTTTGTCTCTTTCGAGGGATGCGAAAGCGTCATGATTATGTATGCTCTCGTTGCTCACGACCCGGATACGGTACCAGACCACCCTGTCCTCGGCTTCCAGGTCCACTGCGACATCGCGCAGCACATCCTCAACGAAGCGTGGATTGTTATAGGCCTGCTCCGTGACGAACTTTTCATCCTCCCGCTTCAGGAGTGTATAAACCGGGGCCGATGCATTTTTTTCGGCGATTTCCACAAGCTCCTCTATCCAGACAAGCCCTTTCATTCTGACTGAGATCTCCACCGAAGCCCTCTGGTTGTGGGCCCCCGCTTCAGAAATCTCCCTGGAACAGGGGCAGAGGGTCTGCACCGGAACCGTTACAACAGTGACCAGGTCGAACTGGTCCCCCTTTGTGGCCAGGAACGAGACATCGTACCTCGTAAAACTGCTCATGCCGGTCACGGGTGCGTTTCTGGCGATGAAATAGGGAAAGGAGAAAACGATCTCTGCGCATTCCGCGTCAAGGACCTTCCTGAGATGCTCCGCTATATGCTCCATGCTGGAGATGGTCAGTCTTCCCTGGAATTCGTGCAGTACTTCGATAAAGCGGCTCATGTGAGTACCCCTGTATTCATGGGGAAGGGACACGGACATGGACACTGCCGCCACTGTGTGCTGGATGTTCTCCTTCTGGTCGAGGACAACCACCGGATAGGAAACATTGCTCACTCCTACCCTGTCGATGGATATTCTTCTTCCGTCACGCTCGCTCTGGACATCACGCACGGTCGAAATCCTCCGCCGTGAGCACGGCACAGCTCGTCGCCGTTTCCCACACCTCGACGCTCCACAGGGTGCAGTTCGGTCTCCGCAGAGGTTCTTCCACCTGCTCCCAGACCCACCGGGCAATATACTCCGCCGTGGGCTGGGGCACTATATCGTTCAAATATGCATGGTCCAGCTTCGATACAACTTTTTCCCTCACCAGGGAGGACACTTCGCAGAAATCGATTATCATTCCCTCTTTATCGGGAATGCCTTTAAGTGTCACCGCCAGTTTATAGGTGTGACCGTGGAGCCGTTCGCATTTTCCGTGATATTCCACGAGATTGTGGGCGGCATCGAAAGTGAACTCCTTTCGAAGCAACATCGGCAATCTCCACCTTTCAGGTTAGTGATGGCTGTCCCGCAACGGGACAAACAACAAATGGCAAAAAATCTCCTTTTGAGATTTTACACCATAAGGAATGGAGAATGAGCTTCATGAAACATTCCCGGCGAAAGAAAGAATGAAATCAAGCAGCAAAACCGAACATTTTTTCAGGGAGCCCATAAACATCAACCTGCAAAATAATGTTTTTTTAAATTTTATGCAGCTATTTTTCTGTTTTCTCTTGACTAATATTATATAGCGGTGATATAAATTAGCATCTTTTTTATTTTATGCAGCTTTTGAAGGGAGCTGAACCAGATGGAGTTCGATAAGGCGAGAGATATTTTCGGGATGTATGTTTTTGACAGGCGTGCAATGAAGGAGCGGCTGCCCCAGCATATCTTCGAGGCCCTGATGGCTTCCATAGAAGGAGGCCAGAAACTCGATTCGGCCATGGCGGACATGGTGGCGGCAGCGATGAAGGAATGGGCCCTGTCAAAGGGGGCAACTCACTGGACACACTGGTTTCACCCCCGTACAGAGCTGACGGCTGAAAAGCATATGTCGTTCATGTCAAAGGACGAGAACGGAATGCCCATCGAATCGTTCAAGGGCAAAGAACTGATCCAGAGCGAACCGGACGCTTCCTCCCTCCCCTCGGGAGGGATCAGGTCTACTTTCGAGGCAAGGGGCTACAGCGCGTGGGACCCTTCGAGCCCGGCGTTCATCATGATGTCGAAAAAGGGAGGGACACTGTGCATACCATCGGTGTTCATATCCTACGACGGCACCCCCCTCGATCTCAAGACACCCCTGCTGAAAGCGGTGGACGCCGTAGAGACCAGGTCCATGAGGCTTCTGAAGCTTTTCGGAAACAGGGGGATAAAGTGGGCACATGTGACCGTGGGCGCCGAACAGGAGTTTTTCCTGGTGGATAACCCGGTGGCAAAGGACCGCATGGACCTGAAATACTGTGGAAGGACACTTCTGGGGTGCTGTCCCCCGAAGGGACAGCAGATGGAGGATCATTATTTCGGGTCTATCCCTTCACGGGTACTCTCTTTCATGGAGGACGTGGAACGTGACCTTTACCGTCTTGGCGTGGTTATAACCACGAGACACAACGAGGTTGCCCCGTGCCAGTTCGAGTTCGCCCCCCAGTTCGCTGACGCCAACCTCGCATGCGACCAGAACCAGCAGATAATGGACATCATGAGGAAGATGGCAAAGCGTCACGATTTCCAGCTTCTCCTCCACGAAAAGCCCTTCGCGGGGCTGAACGGAAGCGGCAAGCACGTAAATTTCTCCATTATGGACAGTGAGGGGCGGAACCTGCTGATGCCTTCGTCGAACCACAGGAAGAACATACAGTTCCTCATGTTTTTGAGCGCTTTCCTGCTTGGGGCTTCGAAGTTCCACAGCCTGTTCAGGGCTTCCATCGCCTCTCCCGGCAATATACACCGGCTTGGAGGAAACGAGGCCCCCCCTGCCATAATGAGCGCCTATCTTGGCACCACCCTGACAAATATTCTCGAGGCGGTTGAAAAAGGGCTTCCTGACGACATGCCCGCCCAGGCGCTTATCGACCTTGGGATGAATAAACTCCCCTCGGTCATGGCGGATAACTCAGACAGAAACCGGACCGCCCCCATCGCCTTCACAGGCAACAAGTTCGAATTTCGCGCACCGGGGGCTTCCCAGTCCATAGCCGGACCTCTTACTATGGTCCTGGCTGCGTGGGCCTGGGGCCTGGAAAAGATGGGCGATATGATAGAGTCAAAAATCGGGGAGCTTGACGTTATCGACGCAGCCATAGAATCCATCCGGTTCGCAGCGTCAGAGAGCAGAAACTTCCGTTTCGAAGGAAACGCCTACAGTATGGAATGGCAGGAAGAAGCGAAACGGCGGGGGCTTACCGTTACAAACACGACCCCGGAGGCGCTTGCGCTGTTTCTCCTTCCCGAGAACAGGGAACTGCTTTCAAGGCTGAACATCATGACGGAACGGGAAATAATAGCCTATTACGAGATCCGGATAGAACAGTATATCAAGACCGTGGAAATAGAGCTGGGAATTCTCCGGAATATGGTGTGGGAAGGGGTCCTCCCCGCCATATCCAAACAGATCCTCATGGAAAGCGCCGCTCTGGCCTCCCTGCCGGAGGAAAGCCGAAAAGAGGCAGTTTCGTGGAATGCCTATATCGCACGGCTGGGCACTCTGAAAAACAAGCTGCTCTCAGCTTCCGACAAGCTTGAAGGACTGAGGGAAAGGCTGCACACCATGGAAATGGAGGAACAGTCAGCGGCTATCACGAACGAAGGGCTGCCGCTCTGCGAGTATATCCGGAACCTCTGCGACACGGCAGAGTCCATTCTTGCAGGCGATAACCTGCCGTATCCCACCTACACGAAGATTCTCTCGATATCCTGAGAGAATACTTGCTCCAATCTGGCTGAAAAAAAGGTGCAGAGCGGTCCGGATGTCCGCTCTGCACCTTTTTTTTGCAGCTTTTCGTATCTTACTGAGAAACGGGAGGGCTCTTGGAAGCCGGAGCCCCGTAGGAAGTGAATTCGTCAACAAGAGCCTCGTTCTCGAGCCGGATGCTCCACTGCCTGAGGTAGTTCAGCTCCCGTACGTGAGGCTCTTTCGAGAACACGGTCATGAGCCTGTTCAGGCCTCTTGAGACTGACTCGGGATCCTTCCTCTCCTGGCCCGATGAAATGAGGTAATACGCCCCTTCTTTTTCCGCAAGATCGCGGACCATGGGAACCGAAAGGGCACGTTCAAGTACCGCCTCCCGTTCAGCGACGGCTCGCTGTTCGTTTGTGAACAGGCGCAGCATCCGGTCACCCCACATCCCGTTGCCGAGATAAATGAGGCCTATCATGCAGACTGCGGCAGTAACCCCGCCGAGAAGCCGTCCGCCTTTCTCGAACTCTTCGGGAGGAGGGGGCGAAACAAGAGGAAGAAGCATCTCCCTGTTGGCTGCGGCGAAAGCCAGCACAAGCCAGAGAGCGTTCTCTATCCGATGAAACGGCCGCGTCCAGAGAGCGTCAAACAGGAAAAGAGCAACCATGGAACTGGCCCAGAAGGCCTCGGCTGAACACCGGCTCTTTTTCAGAAAGATCCGAAAGGCGGACACTGCCCACCAGCCCCAAAGGAAGAACATGAGGATACCCCCGAAAGTACCTGCCTCGGCAAACCACTGGAGAAACTCGTTGTGAGCCCAGTGGGTATACTGCCATTTCATCCGGGGCCACTTCTTCAGCATTTCCCTCTGGGCTTCAAGGTAGTGCCACTTGTACTGTCCAAGCCCCACTCCCCGAAGCGGGCGGGAGGTGTACATGGTCCACGAGGTCGCCCAAATACTGTCTCTGTTTGCTATTGAGAGAGGATTCCTGGCGATATCCTCCATTTTGTACATCAGTCTTCCCCAGCGGCCTTCGTTGAGGTAAAGGTTCAGCCCCAGGACTGAAATAAAAATGAGGACCACCGAGAAAACCCTGCGGATATTCCTTCTCCCCAAGTTTCTGACAAAGTAGCAGGAAAGTACCAAAAAGCCGAGAAATAGGGACAAGAGCCCCGAACGGCTGGTGGTTGAAATGAGCCCCCAGAAAACAACCGAAAGGAGTACTGCAGCCAGGAGCATCGTTCCTCTCCTGCCCCGCTCCGCCGAGAAGAAAAGAAACGTTCCGTTGAGGCCCCCCATGGCCAGCCAGAGGGCGAGCATGTTCTGCTGCCCGGTGTTGGCGATATAATGCCCGGGAGTCGGAAGTATGAGCGGCAGTACGTGGTTGGCACCCCGTATTTGCAGTTCGGCAAAGACGACGCTCAGTGCGCAGTTCACAAGCGATCCCCAGAGAACTGCTCTCAGCAGCCTGCGGTCAGCAAGGAGAACGGCGATGATATATGCAAGCCAGAGCGAAGCGAAGAAAAACCACTCCCTGAAGAATGTCTCCGGTGAGCGGAGTCCCGACCAGAAGGGCTGCATGGTCATGTAAAGAAGCAGGATGAGCCAGACGAAAGCGAAGCCGTCGATCCTGAACGATGTTCGTACAGTACCTTTCACGGCGATCCTTATTCCGGCAGCAATTCCGCAGAGTGCGACCGGTACGAGGGCGACCGCCCATTTTGCCAGGTGCAGGGTCGAATAGAAATAGGGGCCTGAGAACACAAAATTAGGGAAAACAAGGGAAATGAAAAAAAAGACGAAGAAAAATCTTCCGGGAAGAAGAGGATCCTTCACTTCCACGCTTTGTTGAATCTTACGGGAATCATCCATTCCCCGTTCCTCCTCCCGGCCCGCAGAGGCCGCATCCCGCGAGGGGCATCATTTTTCAGCCGGTCTTCTTCCGCCGCAGATCTTCTTTCACCTGCTGCAATCGCGCGCACAGTCTTCACGGCACATCAGTAGGAACGGTCGGCATTCACGAACCGGGTATATTCCCTCAGGAACACGAGTGAAATTTCTCCCGTGGGCCCGTTTCTGTGCTTTGCAATATTGATGAATGCCCTGTTGTCCTCTTCCTCGCCGGGAACCCCGGCCTCGTAGTATCCGGGACGATACATGAGGAGGACCGTGTCGGCGTCCTGTTCGATAGCGCCGCTGTCACGAAGGTCGGAGAGCTGGGGTTTCTTTTCGTTCCTCTGCTCCACTGCTCTCGACAGCTGGGAAAGAGCGATAACCGGTACTTCAAGCTCCCTGGCCACTCCCTTCAGTCCTCTTGAAATCTCCGCCACTTCCTGCTGCTTGTTCTCGATGCGCCTCGAGGAGTTCATGAGCTGGAGGTAGTCAACAACTACCAGTCCAAGGTCTTTGTGTTTCGACTTGAAGCGGCGGCATCTCGCCCGGAACTCCAGTGTGGAAAGCATGGAACTGTCGTCAATATAAATCGGGGTCTCCGCAAGACGGCCGGCTGCCTCAGCGAGAGATTCCCAGGATGACTTGGGGAAGGAACCGTTTCTCAGGTCGTGGATATTGATACGGGCTTCGGCGCCGAGCATCCTCTGTACGAGCTGTTCCGCACCCATCTCAAGACTGAATAGGAGCACGGGCCGTCCGGCATTCTGCCCTCCGAACTGGGCGATATTGACCGCAAAAGCCGTTTTTCCCATGGAGGGGCGGGCTGCCACGATATTGAGGCTTCCCGGCTGGAATCCTCCGATAAGGCGGTCGAGTTCATAAAAACCTGACTGGAAACCGGTAACGTCCTGTTCCGTGCGGTTGTACTGCTCCTCGATCTGGAGAAACGCTTTCCCGAGGACTTCACCCACGTGGCGGAAATTTGTGGTATTCCGTTTCTGGGCAATTTCGAATACCGCCCTCTCCGCCTCCTCGAGAACTTCATCCACGTCAAGCTCCTCGGAATATCCGAGCTTCACAATAGTGTTGCCTGCGGAAATGAGCCTCCTGTGGATGGCCTTGTCCCGAACGATGCCCGCATGGTACTCCACGTTCGCCGTGGTGGGCACACTGTCTATGAGGGAGGCGACAAAAGCCTGCCCGCCGAGGCGTTCACTCTTCCCCTGGCGGCCGAGTTCTTCAAGAAAGGTGAGAGGGTCGACCGGCTTGTCTCTTTGGGCCATTTCGTAGACGACCTCGAAGGCCGTCCTGTGCCCCATGTCGTAAAAGTCCTCCGGCTGGAGGATCTCAAGCACGATATTGAGCGCCTCTCTGTCCATGAGACACGCACCGAGAGCGGCACGCTCGGCCTCCGGAGAAACGGGGGGCGTCCTGTCCCATGAAGAGAGGGAGCTCATCATTCGCTTTCGACCAGCAGGTTCATTTCCGCTTCTATGCCGGTATAGAGTTTAACGGTAAAAGGATACGAGCCCGTCTGTTTGACTGTTTCCGGCATACGGATGTCTCTCTTGTCAATGGATGCAGAGTACTGGGAGACCAGGTTTTCCGCCACCGCTGCAGTGGTTATGCTGCCGAAGAGCTTGCCTTTCTCCCCCATACTGGCCCTGACGCGGACAGTCTTTCCTGAAAGCCGCTTCTGAAGCTCTCGGGCCTCTTTTTGCAGTCTTTCCTCTTTTTTCTTTTTCGAGGCCTCCTTGTCCTTCCATTCCTTGATGCGCTCCGGAGTCGCCTCCTCGGCAAGGTTGCGGGGAAAAAGGAAATTTCGTGCGTAACCGTCGGATGTTTCGACCATTTCTCCGGCAGTGCCTATTTTGTTGACATCCTGCTTCAATATGACTTTCATTGGGTACCATTCCTCCTGAAACGTGTTCGCAGATCAAGCCACATATCCGCTATTCCTGCCATGACCACGGCAGTTGAAAGAATAGGGACCAGAACCACGACTATTATAACAAGGGTACGGAAAAAACGCCCCACACCCCGGAAAGCTCCCGCACCTTTCTCAAGAAAATACCATAGAAGCGATAATCCCTGGAAGAGAAAGAGAAAGTTCACCAGCATCCTCACATTCGTCCCGATCCTCAGGGCAATGTTCCATCCGCCGGAGGAAGAACCGAGAAGAGAGAGGAGGATGGATGCCACAAGGGCACCGAATACGCTTTTCGGGAACCGCCACCGGGAGAACGGAGGGAGTGGAGGAAGGTGCATACCTCCGACACGCTTCAGCACAAATCCGCTCACAGTATAGCTGAGATAGCAGTCGAGGGCAGCGGCCATGGTCAGTATCGTGGGAAAGATGACCGGGAGAACCGCGATCGCCTGTGCGAACTGCTCCCTGACCGAGGTGAGTGAATCCCTGGACATTCCTGCCGATTCGTAGAATGAGAAAATCCGGTCCACCATTGCCTGCACTTCCACGCTGTCGAGCTGAAAAGGATTGATGCCGGTGACCCTGGCTGCGATCACCATGAGAAGAAGCTTGCTGGTGAGCGAGACGAGTATGCCGTACATCATAACCTCCACTCCGGTGGAAAGACGCTTTGCAAGGAAACCCAGGCCGACTCCCAGTACACCGAATCCAAGGAAAAAGAAGAGCGACGAAAGGGGGCCCAGGAAAACGGCCACCAGCATCGTGGCGATCGCCAGGCCCAGGGATGCTTTTCTGGCATCGTGACGAAGCCCGAGAATAACGAGGGGAGCCGGGGCAAGGAGGGAAAACGCTGCACCGACAAAAGGAAGAAACTGGGCCGCAAGGAAGAGGATAACGGCAAGCCCTGCAAGAAGTGCCGATTCAACGAGGCTTCGGGTCGGCGTCATTATGTGTCCTCCTTTCTATCTGACCGATGTTCATAAGAACGCCGGCAGGCCGCACCAAAAATTTCGGAGGAGAAGCCAGGCTCCTCCCCCGAAAGGAACATCACTTACACTGTATTCCCTACTCCACCGAGAAGGGAAGGAGAGCCATGTATCTCGCCCTCTTGATCGCCTCGGTGAGCTGGCGCTGATGTTTTGCACAATTTCCCGTCACGCGGCGGGGCATGATCTTTCCCCGTTCGCTCACATATTTCCGCAGTTTTTCAACGTCTTTGTAATCTACGTGATCTATCTTGTCCACGCAGAAGAAACATACCTTCGGCCGACGCTTTCCGCCTCTGCGTCCGCCCCGTCCGCCCGGGCCCCTGCCCTCGGGACGGTTGTCGCCTCTGCCTTCGTTCCTGCTTTCGTTCATAGCCATCGTTCACTACCCTCCTTACACCAGTTCTCTAGAAGGGGATATCCGCATCCTCTTCTTCGTTCCGCACCTCGGAAATATCCATGGGAAAATCCTCGTCAGACGCACTGAAGCGCCGATCCTTCCGGATACTTTCACCGTAGCCCTCATCATTATCGAAGGAACCACCGCCGCTTTCCTGGCGCTTCGACCCGAGGAAGGTTACACCAGAGGCCACAACGTCTGTGGCGTACCGCTTGCCCGATCCGTCTTTCGCCTCGTAGCTGCGGACCTGTATCCTGCCCTCCACCAAAACAGGGCTGCCCTTCTTGAGATACCGCTCGCAGTTCTCTGCAGAAGGTCCCCAGACAACAACGGGAATGAAGTCAACGCTTTCCTGAAGCTCTCCGTTTTTGTCCTTCCAGGTGTTGTTCACCGCCACCGCGAACCGGGCCATGGCCCTTTTGTCCACTGTGTAGCGGATCTCCGGATCACGGGCAAGATTGCCCATCAGAATGACCTTGTTGAATCCTCTTGCCACGGCGCTGCCTCCTTATTTTTCGTCAAGACGGACCGTCATCTGACGATAGATATTCGGGCGCAGTCCAAGAACACGGTTCAATTCAAGGAGCTGGTCGGGGTTGAGCGTAAAATTGCATACTGCGTAAAAACCTTCCGTTTTTTTCTGGATGGGATAGGCAAGCCGCCTTTTCCCCCAGAAATCAGTCTTGGAAACTTCTCCCCCAAGACTGCGCACGACCTCTTCAACTTTCGCGATCTCCTCTTTCGGATCTTCAAGTTCGGCACTCGCAAGCACCAGCATTTCGTATGGCCGCACGTTCATTCACCTCCTCCCTGTGGTCTTATGGCCTCTTCTCTCCGAAGAGGCAGGGAAAAACTCGCCACGGAATTATACCCTATTGCTTCTTCCGAGGCAAGGAATTCTTCTGAACTTCCAGCTTGAACACCCGTTCCCCGGGAAAAGAAAGATTATACTGCTCCCTGGCCAGGTGGGCGACTCCTTCAGGAGTGCTGTAGAACGACACCTTTTCCCTCAGCTCCTGGACGGATCTGCTCATGGAAACGAGTCTCACCATCCGTTCATCGGTAAGGGAGGTGAGGCGCGCGATTTTTCTGAACTCGAGAAAGAACTCGGTTCCCATTATCGCCGCAAATAGCCCGAGAAAGGCCGCGAGAAGGATCCATCTCAGGCGGAGCACGCTACATCCTCTCCGGAGCTGTCACACCCAGCAGGCCCAGGACAGAGGCGATGACATTTCCCGCCGCCTTTACGAGAAGGAGCCGGGCTTTCATGACCGGCTCTTCCTCCCCGAGGACCCGGTGGGCATTATAGAAAGAATGAAAATCACCGGCAAGGTCGGAAACGTAATTGACCAGCACGTGGGGAGCAAGTTCCCCCGATGCTTTTTCAACCTCCTTCGGAAAATCTCCAAGACGGGAGAGAAGCTTCTTTTCCTCGTCCGACCGGAAGATGCCGCCGTCTATGTTCCCTGACGCGGGAACGGAAATCCCTCTCGATTCCGCTTCCCTCAGTACGCTGCATATGCGGGCATGGGCATACTGGACATAATAGACAGGATTATCGCTCGAAGCCTGTTTCGCGAGCTCCAGGTCAAAGTCAAGGTGGGAATCGTTCCTTCGCATGACGAAGAAAAAGCGGGTGGCATCCACACCCACCTCGTCGAGGACGTCGCGAAGGGTCACGAACTGCCCCGAACGCGTCGACATGGGTATCTGCTGGCCGTTCCTCAGAAGATTTACAAACTGGATAAGAAGAACATCCAGGTCTTCCGGATTTCTGCCGAGAGCCTCTACTCCCGCCTTCATCCTCGGAACGTAGCCGTGATGATCTGCTCCCCAGATATCGATCACACGGTCGAACCCCCTGTCGAACTTTTCCTTATGGTAGGTGATATCCGAGGCAAAGTACGTGGGTACACCGTTGCTGCGGATAAGGACCCTGTCCTTTTCATCGGTGAAATCAGTGGACTTGAACCAGAGGGCGCCTTCATGCTCGAAGGCAAAACCGCGGTCCTTGAGGGTCTCCATTGCCGACGGGACAAGATCTCTTTCGTACAGGCTCTTTTCGGAGAACCATACATCGAAACGCACTCCGAAGTCGGCGAGGTCCTTCCTGATGGTATCAAGAATAGAGTCGGCGGCAAAGGTTTTGAAGAACGGGAGACTTTCTTCTGGAGAAAGGGCGGTAAACCTGTCCCCTTCCTTCTCACGAACAGCACCGGCTATGTCATAGATATACGTGCCTTTGTAGCCGTCCTCTGGAAACGGCGCCTTTTCAGGCGTCCCGGTGAGCTCGAAATACCGCGCCTGGGTCGATCTGCCCAGGATATCCATCTGGAGTCCGGCGTCATTTATGTAATACTCACGCTGGACATGCCAGCCCGTGAACCCGAGGATGTTCGCGATTATATCCCCGACGGCTGCACCCCTGCCATGACCTACGTGCAGAGGACCGGTCGGGTTGGCGCTCACAAATTCCACCTGAACTTTTTTACCGCCCCCGATATGGGAGGATCCGTACCGCGGTCCCTGTTCCAGTATTTCAGCAAGGACTTCCCCCATCCACCGCGCGGAAAGGAAAAAATTAATAAATCCGGGACCTGCTATTTCTACCTTTTCAAGGTAGGGATCAGATGAAATTTTCGCCACTAGCGCGTCGGCAAGATCCCTGGGTTTCTCGCCGAAAACCCTGCTCAACTGCATGGCGCAGTTCGTCGAAAGATCACCCTGTCCCTCTCTTTTAGGTTTCTCAAACGCTATTTCGGGCAGGTCGGACGAAACGCCCTTCTCCGCCGCAACTTCCCGGAGCGCCCCTTCGACGATACGCCGAAGGGTTGCCGCTGCATTGCCCATACTTCCACCTCCACAAAAATCTCTTGAGCTTGTTTATTTTACCCTCAGGGGAAGGCTCCGGCCGGCAAAGTCCATCCATCTTCGGACGGACTCGGAGAGGCTCCTCCCCACGCTGTCGGTAATTGCGTCCACGCTCAGGACTATCTTGGCCTCGATCGAAATCGTATTCCGTCTTTTGTTGTGATACACCGATTCTTCGTAGCGTACCTTGTCAAGTGACCGTTTGAACGTCGAGGGCATCATGACGATCTCCGTCTTCGGGGGGAGCTTGATCGTAAATTTCTGTTCCACGACGAAGGGGAAGCTCATCCGGTATTCACCTGAAAATCGGTCAAGCTCTTCGAGCCAGGAAGGCCTCACCGACGGAAAGGGAACGAGCATGGCACCAGCGTTGACTATGGCCTGTCCGGTCTCTGCGGGAAGGGTGACCTTCCACCCGTATTTTATGGGAGACACAGTTCCTGTATCAGGAGCATATCGAAGACCGGGAAAGAGTTCGGATGCGATCCGCTGAAGGGAATTCTCGCCGGGCGTTCCTCCGGGAAAGAAAAACCCGGCCCATCCGTTCCTGATAAAAACATCGGCCTTCCCGGAAAGGGCGCCGTTCGATTCAAGGGACAGCGTCCATTCAATGGAAAGCCTGTGCTCTGCGGCAGAGCTTCCTGCAATGACACCTCCGGAAAGGCCTGTTTCCGAGAGGGTGTATACAGGTTTTCCCCAAAGGAAGGGGGGCGTTTCCACCGGGCTGTTTCCTCTTCCTACATCACAGTAGAAGGGGGAGATCCCTTTGAAATTAAGCTCGAGGATAGGCCGTACCACGGCGGATTCCACAGCCGGATATCCTTTGTCGAGGGGATACGCCGCAAGCCAGTGCAGCCTGCTTTCCCATCCCGCTTTCCGTATCCATTTGTTGAGCAGAAGAACTTTTTCCCACCCTGTCCAGGGTCCCTCGGAAGGAATATCACTTCGGACAAAGGAGGAGGGTACATCCACGGGAAAATCAGGTGTCTCATTCATCCACTGGATAAGTGATCGTCCTGTTTTAATGCTGCTTCCCCTGTTTATTACGGACTGAACTTCTGCAGGCGGATTGGGAACAAGAACGGAGTCATAGGCTGAAAGTCCCCGGGCAAGGGGTTCTGTTCCTTTTCTCGTGCTGAAGGAAATGAAGTCCCTGGCGTCGCTCTTCAGGGTCCTGCCGTCCCAGCCGGGGCTGTTTATTACCCGCCATGAAAAGCGCCGGCCGAGACCCGCCTTTTCGGTTCTCACGTCTCCGGCACCAGTCGACGCGGTCTGGAGCTCAAGACCCCCGGGTACATCCACGGTCACTCTCAGCTCCCACTGGGGGATCTCTTCATTCACCCAGAGGAAGTCTTCAAGAGCAAAACGCTTGGGAAAAACCTCCTTCACGAGAAGAACAATGATGAATTCCTCGCGTATGTCGGGGAACAGCACTTCAACAAACGGGATCCCCCCCGACTCCGCGTTCCTCGGAAGAACCGGGCTTATGATGCGTCCCGATCCGGGATCGTACAGAGAGGCGGAAAGGACCTCAACGGATCCGCCGTCGGGTATGGGGAAGTTCCAGCGGGTCCACCGGTCCGGTATCCCTCTTCTGGCGAGGATCACCCTCGTAGTGGTCCTTGTCATGGATCCATCGGCACCCAGGGAGTATTGTGCGTCCTTCAGCCACATGATCCCGGTGCTTCCCGGATGGTCTGTAAAATACGGGCTTTCCTGGATCATCCTCGGGATATTCAGCGCAGGTTCCTCACCGCGGGCCTCACTGACGTTCAATACTGCACATGCTGCCAGGATCCCCATGAGCATAAGAAGGAATAAACGCGGGTTGAATAGCTTCCGTACGTGCCCCATACTCCAGTCCCCTTTCCTTTTTCGCCGCACAGGCGTTACTTGTTTGCTCCGCAGCAATGTTTATATTTTTTCCCGCTGCCGCAGGGGCAGGGATCGTTCCTTCCCACTTTCGGCCCCTTCTTCACAGGCTGGGGGGTACCCTCACCCCGCGGAGCAGGTTCTTCTCCCGACCTGGCAAACGGCAGCACGAACTCTCTGCTCTCCCGGCGTTCTCTTTCGGACAGCCGGTCACCTTGGTCCGATACCACCCGGACCCTGAAGGCGAGCTCGGCAATCGACTCCCGTACCCGCTCCATCATCCCCTGGAACAGGTTGTAGGACTCGAACTGATATTCAAGCAGGGGGTCCTTCTGGCCGATGGCCCGCAGTCCGATGCCGCGCCTGAGTTCGTCCATGGCCAAAAGATGATCCTTCCAGCCGTTGTCGAGGGTGTGAAGGATCAGAAACCTGAGAAGAGCGCCTCCTTCTTCCTCTCCAAGAGCTTCGACCTTGTCCCGGAAGCGTTTTCGGATCTCTTCCTTCAGCCCGGAGGCATTCGCAAGCATGTCGCGGATATTGTCCACGCCGTCAGTCCAGGGTTCAAGCCCGGGGCCGAAAACTGCCTTAAGCTTCGAACGGGCCCTTGCGGGGTCGGCTTCCCCTTCCTCGGGAAAATATTTTTCGATGGTGTCATCGATCACTCCCTCGATGATCTCCCAGGCATTATCCACCATGCCGCCGTCTCCAAGGATCTGCTGCCGCTGGGCATAGACAGCTTCCCGCTGCCGATTCATTACGTTGTCATAGGCGAGGAGCTGCTTCCGTATGTCGAAGTGCATTTCCTCGACCTTTTTCTGGGCTGATGCAATAGCCTTAGTCAGAAGGGGATGTTCAATCGACTCCCCCTCCTCCATGCCGAGTTTCTCCATAAGTCCCTGTATCCGGTCAGAACCGAAGAGACGGAGAAGGTCATCTTCAAGAGACAGGTAAAACCGGCTCGAACCCGGGTCACCCTGCCGTCCCGACCGTCCGCGGAGCTGGTTGTCTATCCTCCTGGCCTCATGCCGTTCCGTGCCGATGATCTTCAGCCCTCCGAGGTCCGTCACTTTTTCCCGCTCTTTCCGGCACTGCTCCCGAAATTTTTCCAGGTAAGACGTGTACCGTTCCCTGTCCTGCGCCGGATCGACGTTCTCCTTCCGGAGCTCCTCCTTCGCGAGGAACTCGGGGTTTCCTCCCAGGATAATGTCCGTCCCGCGTCCTGCCATGTTTGTCGCCACGGTAACAGCCCCGATATGCCCCGCCTGGGCGACTATCTGGGCCTCGCGCTCGTGATGCTTGGCGTTCAGCACCTGGTGGGGGATCTTCCTGGCTTTCAGCAGTTTGCTGAGCCTTTCGGAGCTTTCAATGGAGGTGGTTCCCACGAGCACGGGACACCCGGCTCCGTAGGATTCCTGTATCTCGTCGGCAACGGCGGCGAATTTCTCCCCCACCGTCCTGTAGATAACATCAGGATAGTCAGCCCGGATCATGGGCATGTTCGTGGGGACGGTGACCACTTCAAGGCCGTAGATCTCTTTGAATTCCTCGGCCTCCGTGGCGGCGGTCCCTGTCATGCCCGCAAGTTTCCGGTACATGCGGAAATAATTCTGGAGGGTGATGGTCGCAAGGGTCTGGCTTTCCCGGCCGACCTTCACGCCTTCTTTCGCCTCAATGGCCTGGTGCAGCCCGTCGGAGTACCGTCTTCCCACCATCAGCCTTCCCGTGAATTCATCGACAATGAGGATCTCTCCGTCCTTCACCACGTAGTGAACGTCCCGCTGGAAGAGCACATGGGCCTTGAGTGCCTGCACGATACGGTGGGCAAGGTCGGAGTGGGCGGCGTCGGAGAAAAGATCCGGCATTTTCAGGAGCTCTTCGCACCTGGCGATACCCGCCTCGGTCATGGCGACGTTGCGCTCCTTCTCGTCCTTCTCGAAGTCTCTTCCCTCCCGAAGCTGCCGTGCGATACGATCAGATACGGTGTACATATCCACGTTGTCGTCCGAAGGACCGGAAATGATCAGGGGAGTCCTGGCCTCGTCGATGAGAATGGAGTCAACTTCGTCCACGATGCAGTATGAATGCCCTCTCTGGACAAGGTGTTCCTCGGCAACCGCCATGTTGTCCCGAAGATAGTCGAAGCCGAATTCGCTGTTCGTTCCGTAGGTTATGTCCGCCCTGTAGGCGGAGTAACGCTCCTCCTGGTCCATGTATGCGTAAATAACACCGACGGAGAGCCCCAGGAAGGAGTAGATCGGCTCCATCCACTCGGCATCCCTCCTTGCCAGGTAGTCGTTCACAGTTACCACGTGCACTCCCCTGCCCGAGAAAGCGTTGAGCACAACGGCAAGTGTGGCTACGAGTGTTTTGCCCTCGCCGGTCTTCATTTCAGTTATTTTCCCCTCGTGGAGCGCTATGCCCCCCATGAGCTGCACGTCGAAATGGCGGAGTCCTGTGGTTCGTTTCGAGACCTCCCGAACGACGGCAAATACTTCGGGGAGGATCTCGTTCCCGTCCTCGCCTTCCCTAAGGCGGGCTCGGAACTCGTCACCTTTTTTTCTGAGTTCTTCGTCGGAAAGGGCCGACACAACAGGTTCAAGGCCATTGATCTCTTCAACCACCGCGCTGTATCTTTTCAGCGCCCGTTCGTTGGGATCGAGTCCAAGGGCTTTTTTCAGCTTATCGAGCATATCGTCACCTCAAAAGAAAGATCAGCCGCGGGCGGATCACAATACCCCGGCCTGCACACCCGGCAATTATATGCTCTTCACGTATGCCGGGTCAAAGTATTTCGGCCGATAAAGGAGAGCTCAGCCCGTGAAGAGTTTTTTCCCTTTTACGAGGTAGTCCATTCCGGACCAGACAGTGAGGAACATGGCAGCCCACATGACGTGGATACCGAAGGGAAGGTTGAAAATCAGCATGGATATGGCCACGATCTGGAAAACCGTTTTTACTTTTCCTCCCCTGGAAGCCGGTATGACAACTCCTTCGGCCGCAGCCACCATCCGAACCCCGGTGACGATCAGGTCTCTTGAGAGTATCACGACCACGATCCATGCAGGGATCCGCTGCAGTTCAACAAGAGAAATAAGGGCGGCCATAACGAGGATTTTATCGGCCACGGGATCGATAAACTTCCCGAGGTTCGTTACCATTCCTTTTTTCCGGGCAATGTAGCCGTCCGCCGTATCGGTGAGAGCGGCAAGAATAAAGACGGCCCCGGCAAGGAGATCTCCGTAAGTAACCCTGAGGTCGAGCTCTTCCACGGTATAAACAGCGTAGGTGAATTTAAAAGTGAGAAATATGAGGACGAGAGGCGCCAGAAACACTCTCAGAAGACTCAGTATATTGGGTATGTTCCAGGTGATCCTTTTCACGGCACTTCCTCCTCAAAAACGTATATTATTTTTTCCCAGTGTAGTCCATGGGCCGGAAAAGGGCAACGGGAATCGTTCCCTTCCTTTTCCGGCCCGGACTTTTTATCCTCCCAGGTATGCTTCTTTCACCCTTCTATCCTTCAGCAGGTCCTCGCCCTTTCCTTCAAGCACGATGTTTCCCACCTCGAGAATATAGGCATAGGAAGCGATCTTCAGGGCGGCAAAGGCGTTCTGCTCAACAAGGAGGACTGTTTTGCCCAGCGAGTTTATCTCCTCGATTATTTGAAAAACTTCTTTTACGAGAAGAGGAGCCAGACCGAGAGAGGGTTCATCGAGCATGACCAGGTGGGGCTGGCTCATAAGCGCCCTGCCCACGGCAAGCATCTGCTGCTCACCACCCGACAGGGTCCCCCCTTTCTGCCAGGACCGCTCCTTCAAACGGGGGAAAAGTTCGTATACATGGTCCCGGTCCCGTTCTACGCCTTTCTTGTCCGTCCTGATAAATGCACCAAGCTGAAGGTTCTCCTCCACTGTGAGGTGAGGCAGTATGCGCCGCCCTTCAGGGCTCATGGCGATGCCGTACTTTACCATCTCCTCGGGGGCCTTCCCGACAAGGTTGACCGGTTTTTTATCCGGAGGAGTGTACACGATACGGCCCTTGACATTTTTTACGAGCCCCGCCACCGATCTGATAGTACTGCTCTTTCCGGCGCCGTTCGCACCTATGAGGGTCACTATACTCCCTTGCGGAATGGAAAGGGAAATGCCTTTCACGGCGTGAATGGCCCCGTAATAAACGTGGAGGTCTTCAATTTTCAACATATTTCACGTACTCCTCTCCAAGATACGCCACGATGACCTTCTTGTTGGACTGGATCTCGTCCGGGTTGCCTTCTGCTATCCTTACTCCGTAGTCAAGGACCCAGATGTACTCGCAGACGCCCATTACAACCTTCATGTCATGTTCTATGAGAAGTATTGTGATTCCGAACCGTTCACGGATGCTCTGTATGAACTTCATGAGTTCCCTGGTCTCGTAGGGGTTCATCCCTGCAGCCGGTTCGTCGAGAAGCAGGAATTTCGGGTCAGTTGCCAGGGCTCGTGCGATCTCAAGCCGTCTCTGGGCACCGTAGGGAAGTGATCCTGAGTTCTCATTTGCAAGCTGGGCAAGCCCCACTGCTTCGAGAAGCTTCATGGATTTCTCCCGTATTTCCTCTTCTTCCTTCCTGAACAGAGGAAGTCCGAGGGGAGCCATCCACCATTTCGCTTTTCTCCTGACATGACATCCGATCATGACGTTTTCGAGAACGGTCTCATTGGTAAAAAGCCGGATATTCTGGAACGTTCGTGATATTCCCTCCCGGCACACCGTGTAGGGAGGCAGTGAAGTAATGTCCTTTCCATCGAACAGCACGCGCCCCTGGGTCGGCTTGTAAAAACCGGTGATTATGTTGAACACGGTCGTTTTGCCCGCTCCGTTCGGTCCGATGAGTCCGACGATGGATCCCCTGGGCACATCAATAGAGAAGTCTCTTACTGCTGTAAGACCTCCGAAGCGCATGGTCAGGCTTTCTGTGCGCAGAATGGGTTCAGGGGTCGTCATTCCGTCTTCCCTCCCCTTGCCGAACTGCCGAAAAGGCTGTTCCAGGAAAATTCCTTCATACCCATGATCCCTTCACTGCGGAACAGGATGATCAAAATGAGCGCCAACGAGAATATGACCATCCTCATTCCCGGTATTCCGGGAATTTCGAATGACCCTATGATCAAAGGGTTCTCGACGATACGGAGCCATTCCAGCAGGACCGTGATGACAACGCTGCCGATGAGACTTCCCGTAATGGAGCCCAACCCTCCCGCAACGGTTATCATGAGGACATTGAACGTGAGGGTGAAGACAAACATCTTCGGGTCTATGGTTGTAATGAGGCTTCCCATGAGAGCACCGCCCACTCCGGCGAAGAACGCACCCACTGTAAAGGAAACGACCCTGTAGAAGAACGTGTTTATGCCCATATTTTTGGCCGCTATTTCATCGTCTCGGATCGCCTTGAGGACATTTCCGAAATTGCTGTTGACGAGACGGATTATGAAAAACAGCGTCAGCAAAAGCCATCCGTAATTCCACCAGAGATTGGCGTGGGCCGGTATTCCCTTGATCCCCAGGGCTCCGTTGGTGATGGAGCTTAGGTTTGTGAGCACGACCCTGATGATCTCGGCAAAACCCAGGGTAGCAATTCCCAGGTAATCTCCTCCAAGCCGGAGGACAGGCAGAGCGATAAGCAGCCCGCAAACCGCCGCCACGAGACCGGCCATGAGAACGGCCACAAAGAACGGGGTCTGGATCACCGAGAGCGGCCATACAAGGGGCTGGAGGATCCACATGGTCGTCTTCTGTGCCGGTGTCAGGATAAGGAGAGCGCAAACATACGCCCCTATGGCCATGAACCCTGCATGACCGAGGGAGAACATTCCTGTGAAGCCATAGATCAGGTTCAGGCTGAGAGCGAGGATCGCGTTCACCGCGATAAGGTTCAGGACCTGGATCTTATACCCGTCAAGGTTTCCCTGGGCCCAGTGTATAAAATAAGCTGCGCCTGCGATGGCGAGTCCGTTGAGGATAAGATTTCTCGTTCTGGTATTCATATCTTGTCCTCCAGCTTCTCTCCCATGAGTCCTGTCGGTTTCATGAGAAGAATGATAATGAGAAGAACAAAGGCGAATGCGTCACGGTAGCCCGAAAGTGTGGGAAAAAAAGCCACCGCCATGATCTCTATCACGCCGAGGAACATTCCTCCGATAACCGCTCCCTGGATGGAGCCTATTCCTCCGAATACAGCCGCTATAAAGGCCTTAAGGCCCGGGAAAAGCCCCATGAAGGGGTGGATCTGGGGGTAACGCAGCGCCCACATGATGCCCGAAGCGGCGGCAAGAGCAGAACCTATCCCGAATGTAAAAGCGATGATTTTATTTACGGAAACCCCCATAAGTCTCGTGGTCTCAATGTCCTTTGAAATTGCCCTCATGGCAAGTCCCGGTTTCGTCCGGTAGACGATCCAAAGCAGTCCGAGAACAAGAAAGACCGTCACGATGGGAACAACAATGGCAAGGGGGAGAACACGGATCTCTCCTATTTTGAAGACTTTCACCAGCCAGTCGGGCCTCGATACTGGACGGGGAAGGCCGGTGAATATCACGAGGCTCAGGTTCTGGATAAAGAAGGAAACGCCGATCGCACTGATGAGTGCCGATATGCGGGGTGCGTTCCTGAGCGGCTTGTAGGCTATCTTGTCTACAAGGATCCCGCAACAGGAACTGGCAGCTACCGCCAGAACGGCGGCAAGACCCCACGGGAGCTTAAAAAGGGTGATAGCGAAGAAAATAAAGTATGCCCCGAGCATGAATACTTCCCCGTGAGCAAAATTAATAAGCCTCAGGATGCCGTAGACCATCGTATAGCCGATGGCGATGAGACCGTAGAGAGAACCGAGTGTCACAGCATTGAAAAGGTGCTGGATAAACATGTTTCCGCTCATTAAGCTTCCCCCTGACTTCAAAAAATGGAGGGTGGAGGAGTTCCTCCACCCTCCGGAATAAGAGGCGCGAATAAACTTGCAGGGGCAGGTCCTGCCTTACATCTCAGGTTCGACCGTGCCGATGAAGAGCTTCTTGCCGTCCTTGATCCGGACAATTCCCACGGGGCTTTCGGCATCGTGGGTCTCGTTGATGGTCTTGCTCCCTGTCACGCCGGGGAAGTCCTTCGTCTTGGCAAGGGCTTCGCGGATCGCCTCCGGTTCAGCCGATCCTGCGACCTTGATCGCGTTGGCAACGAGCATGTAGGAATCATAACCAAGAGCGGCGTTAACGTTGGGGTCTTTCTCAGGGTGAACTTTCTTCCAGTTTTCCGTGAACGTATTTGCGATCTCGCTCATGTCGGCCATGGAAGGATCATAGGGGAAAGTGGTATGGATGAAGCCTTCCACTGCATCACCGCCGATCTTGACGATCTCGGGGTTATCCATGGCGTCGCCGCCCATGATCTGGAACTCTGCACCAAGCTCACGGGCCTGTTTCATGATGATGGCGCCTTCCGCAAAGTCGGCGGGAATAAACAGAAGGTCAGGCTTTTTGCTTATGATCTCCGTAAGCTGGGCTGTGAAATCCTGGTCTCCCGAGTTGTACATGAGTTCTGACACGATCTCGCCGCCAAGTTTCTTGTAGGACTGCTTGAAGAAGTTGGCGAGTCCCACGCAGTAGTCGTTTGCCACGTCCACGAGGAGGGCCGCTTTCTTCATTTCAAGGCTCCTGATGGCATAGGTTGCCGCACCCGCTCCCTGGTAAGGGTCAATGAAGCATGCCCTGAAAACGTACTTCTTGCCCTGGGTGACGAGGGGATTTGTACAGGAGGTACCCATCATGGGGACACGTGAAGCTTCGGCGACTTCCCCTCCAGCCATGGCAAGAGACGAGCCGTAGGTTCCGATGACCGCCACGACTTTATCCCGTTCTACAAGGCGTTTCACAGCGTTGGCCGCTTCCACCTTTTCAGTTTTGTTGTCGACCACAATGAGCTCCACTTTCTTCCCGAGAAGCTCCGGTACTTCCTTGTGAGCCATCTGGACGCCCTCTAGTTCGAGCTGGCCTCCAAAAGCCGTCCTTCCCGTAAGGGGAAGGTACACACCGATCTTAATGGTATCGGCTGCTACAGCCGTACCTGCAAGGACCAGAACCAGCAGTGCTGCGAGCAATACATTGCGGATCTTCATTTTCGGAATTCCCTCCTCGAATATGATCTAATAAATCCTCTGAAATTATACACAAAAAACGGACATCAGGAAGAGCTATTCTGTGTTTTCTTCGTTATTACT
>Ga0209723_1001773_pt1 | contig 31785 bp, 27 predicted proteins | sample BiotimSIPDNA_2_FD_185750 | JGI IMG/M metagenome (GOLD analysis project Ga0209723, IMG submission 185750) | Anaerobic biogas reactor microbial communites from Washington, USA - Biogas_R2 time_0 SIP DNA (SPAdes) (version 2) | ecosystem: Engineered > Bioreactor > Anaerobic > Unclassified | place... | reverse complement strand
CAGGGGGGGATGAATACGGAAAATCGATGGTTCTGGATGCCATATTTTTTATGTCAATTGTTTGGGTACAGGACTAATTTGGGTTGTGCCATCTCACGCTTTCTGGCTTCACGAAGGAAATAACCTTCGGTCTTACGCTTCTTGAGGTCTTTTGCTCCACGGGGTCTCCCCGAAAATATATAGCCTTCTGCTTTCTTTCTTTGTAGCGAGTTGACCGTTCTTTCACGGATTAATTCTCTTTCAAACTCACTGAAAGCCGCTAAGATTGCGAACTGGAGTTTCCCAGATGCCGTTGTGAAATCAAGGTTATCACTGATGCTAATGAACCCAATCCCTTTGTCAATTAATTCTTGGGTGTCAAGAATTAACTCCCGTGAACTACGTGCCCATCTATCAAGTTTGTAAACGGCTACAGCATAATACTCATAGTTTCGGAGTTTTGACATAAGTTTTTGTTTTACTGGACGAGTCTTGCGGGTCGATTCCGTTTCCTCGTAAATATCAAATGTGTAACCATTATTTTTAGCAAAATCGACTAATCTTACTGTTTGGTTTTCTACCGTTTGCTCTTTTGTGGAGACACGAACATAAATTGCTATGTGTTTCATATTCATTTTTAGTTTTGGTTTATCTGATAGTACCTGTATTTCTCATCCCAAAATTGCCAATCCTTTGGCAGTTCCACGATATATGCTTTGATTGGTGTTGAACCATTCACTTCGATGAGTACCATATGCCGAGTCGGACTTTCATCATCAGTGTTTATGTATTGCTGAATGATTCTTATCGTTTTGTTCATGTGACAAAAATACATAATATATTATGTATTACAATAAAATTGCATAATATTTTATGTATTTGATATCTTTGTTGAAATAAGCAGAAAATGAAAAAGAAAGTAGACCCACGTCTTACTGAGGATGTTGACCAGATACTGAAAGAAATAGGTTCAAGGATTAAATCTCATCGAAAACAGATAGCAAACAACTATGAAGATTTTGCCCGTACCCATAACTTTAATAAAGTCACGTTAAGTCGCATTGAGAGCGGTGAAAATTCATCACTAAAGTCGATTATAATCCTTGCAAGGAAAGTTGGAATACAAATCGAAGACCTGTTTAAAGGGATTCAGTGAATCGAGGTTTGTATTTCCCTGTGATTTTTCGGAATTGTTTGAGAAACAAGCATGGGGGACACACTTTTTTCTGATATCAGATGTTAATCCACAGTATGTTCAGCGTTAAATGCCCCATAAATAGGCACTTTTAAAAAACATAGATAAGAGCAGATGATATAGTTATTACATAGTTAGTGTTGGGAATACTGGTAATTATGGTGCACATAATAACATAATATATTATGCAATATTTTCAGTATTTATTTGAAAACACTAATAATTATGTCAAAGAAAACGGATAAAAATCATAGGCATCTCGAACTCATCAGTGCTTATTTGCGTGAACTGCGTTTCGGTGAGAATAAAACACAAATGGAAGTTGGTGAAGAGTCTGGTCTGCACCGCAATACTCTACTGCGAGTCGAGAACTCAAAAAATTTTACCATCCTGACTCTTTTTCAAATAGCAGATTATTACGGTATGCAACCTTCGGAAATAATTTCAATTATTGATTAAAACCGTTACGTATGGTGTAAAAATTAAATAATATTTCACGGGGAGTTTCAAAATTCTATTTTTGCATAACACTCAATTACATTTACTATGAACTCCGACATCCAGAAATTTATGGACATTCTTGCTGATAATGATTACACGGTAAAGTATAAAGATATACCTCAGGAAGTTGATAATCGGGATGAGATAGTTGCCAAACTACAAACCATTCTGGACGATGATGGTCTGCTACCTGATTCATTACGGTTTTTTGAATTAAATGGTAAAACAACTTCTTCTGAACTTAAATCACACCTTCACAAAGCCTTTCAGAAGTATAGAAATGAGTTTCTTGCAGGGAATTATTCAGGTAATGATTCGTTCAAACATGAATTGATTAAGCAACTTGATGATACCCTTAGAGAAGTCGAGAAGGCAATGTCTGAATCAAAACAACTGAAGGATGAAACCTTGTTGGAAATGCTCGAAGCCAAAGCAGTGATTTGTGAAGAAGTGAAAACATTTGTTCTGAACCAGCAGAATACTGTCGAACAAAAATTACCGAAAAAGAAACAGCAAGAAAAACGCTCTTTTAAATGGTTGAAAGATGAGGAACTTATAATAAATTTCTACAACCATCTTAAATCAAATGATTTAATTTCCAAAAATACTGATGTCAAAGATTTCAGAGCAGTTTTTTCCAACATACCAATATCGGAAATAAAAAAGCCTGTTCAATGGGAAAAAGGAGCAAAACTGTTCGCTTACTTTTTCTATAATCTAATCAACAGAAAATTTATTCCACAAAAACCATCTTGGGTTAACCTTCAGTATTGCTTCACTTACAACAGGAATGATATTGGGCAATATGTTGCAGTTGACAAAGGTGTCAGAGCACACGTAACCGTAATTAATAATGAGGGTGCTCCAAAGGGTGCTGAACTAATTGATGCCCTCTTCAATATCGAAGGGAAGTAAGACAAAGAATCAGTACCATCCATAATCTTTTACCTTGAAATTGACTGGACATACTTTCATTAGTTCAGATTCTGTTCTGTTTTAATCACAAAAATGCTTTACTCTGTTTACTCAGTAAAGTAAGTATATCTAAAATACTTACTATCAATATGTTGCAATTTATACTTTTGCCACTGTATTCTTCTGTACTCATTTTTTCTGAAGGGATACAAGAGGAATAACGGCAATATTGCCAACATAACATTTAAACATTTAAAATGATGAAAAATCAATTAGAAAAATTCGTTAAAAGCGAAACAGTGAGTAACCGCATTAGATGCGAAATTAACTCACATGAAGAAAGTGGCTATCTGAATGTTGTTGTTGATAAAAATGACAATGGTGATTATGTATTGAAGTATACCTGCTTTTCGAAGTTGGATAGAAGGAAGGTAAAATGGATGGGGCAAATATTAGACCAGCGTTTGGTATTCCTGTTCACCGTCCATGACCTTTCTACCGAAATGGTACACAAGGGTTACTTTAATACTCCTGAGAATCTCTATCAAAGTATGCTTCAGTGATAGCAAGTCAACGAAGTTTGTGGGGATTAATTAGGTAGACAAGTAGACGAGTTAAAATGCCAGTTGCAAACATATACGGAACAGTGACAGTCATATTCAGTGGCACTGATTTCCACTGTCACTGTTTCAATTCCTGTTTAAAACCCACTTTTATCTTGTCTACTTGTCTACCCCCTATAAAAAAAGATAAAGAATATTTTAAAAAAAGTAACAAAAAAGTACCGTTTGCTTTTTTTCTAAGTATTTAGTTTCAGAAGGGAGCAATTTGTTCCCGCAAAAATAACATCGATTTTAAATCTTACTAAAATGAAAAAGATTAAAAAACAACAAGTTGTAAAAATGAACCTATCTCTTGAACGTGAATTCTTTGAATTGCTTCAGGAGAAAGCAAAGAAAGACTATGTGCGAGTAGCCACATGGGTTAAGCAGTATCTGATGAAGAACCTGCTTGAAAAAAATAACAGCGATGATAAATGTTTAACCAAAAATGAAAGAACTGGAATGGGACTTCAATAGCAGTGGCACAGACACAAAGATTGACACCAAAGAGTTTGGACTGTCAATCATTCCCGTAGCACTAACCAAAAAACCAATTATCAAATCTTGGTCGGAGTACCAGAGCACAATCGCCCCGATAGCACTCTGGCACTCGCATTACATCAACCAAGGTACGGTTGGAATTATTTCGGGAAAAATAAGCGGTAATCTTGAATGCATTGACATCGACATAAAGAATGACCCGACAGGTAAAATTATCACGGAATATTCCAACATTATCCCCCCTGACCTTCTTAAAAAATTGGTTATTCAATCAACACCAAGTGGTGGTCGCCATTTCATCTATAGATGTCCTGACGCAACTATAGATAAAAATCTCAAACTGGCTCTTCACTCGGATAAAACCGTAATCATCGAAACCCGTGGTGAAGGCGGTTATTTCTGTACAAGTAAAGCGAACAATAAGATAATGCATGGGATTCTTGACCTTGAGGGTTTACATGCCGAGATTCCAATTATCTCTGCTGAAGAACGGAATCTACTGCTTGATTTAGCAAGAAGCCTTACCAGATACTTTCCATCTGGTGGTACCTCAAAGAACGGTGCAGCATTTGTTTATAGCGAACCTGCCATAAACGAATTCAATGATAAATACTCAATTGTTGAGTTATTTGAAAAAAATGGCTGGTCTGTCGTTAAAGAAGATGACCAGAAGGTTTATCTTCTGAGGGATGGGTCTTCAGCAGTGCATTCAGGGTATTATTTCAAAGACAGTAAGACCTTCTTTTGTTTCAGCACTTCAACGGAATTTCAAGCAGAAAAACCGTACAACCACTTTCAGGTTTTACAGGTGCTGGAAGGTAAGAATGATTACCGCACCACGGTAAGATTGCTGAAAGACTATGGATATGAGGTAAAGACCAAACCTGATAAGATTACTTCAGACGATATCGCTAAATACCTTAATGATAAAGGTGTCAGGTACGATACATTTATCCAAGACCTGACTATTAACGGTAAAATAATCGAGGAACTGGATTATAACACCCTTTACATCGATTTAAAGAAGCAATTCGACAAAGAGATTCCGAGGACACGGTTCGAAGAGACTATTAAATCAAATTATATCACCGTTATCAATCCTCTTCTTGAATTCATTGAAGCAAATAAAGACAGGCATCCTGTTGGTGTGTTTGAAAGATGGTTGGATTGTATGGTATTGAAGAACAAATCCATTGACAGGACTCAAATAATAAAGTATCTGAAGAAATGGTATGTTGGAATGATTGCTCAAGCACTGGGGTATGAGTACCCCAACGAGTTCTTTTTAACTCTATTATCTGTTGAACAAGGTCTTGGTAAGACCACCCTGCTCAGGAACTATACACTCCCGAAAGAACTTCACCGTTATAGGAAAGAGCATTCTTTGAGTTTTGATGATGATTTCAAGGTATTGATGTCTCAGGCTTTGCTAATTGTGGACGATGAAATGGATGGTCGCTCGTATGAGCAAGACAAGACGTTCAAGACGGTTTTGAGCACCAAAGAATTGACCATGCGTAGGAAATATGACCGAAGAATATCTACAATTAAGCGCAGGTGCAGTTTTGCTGGTAGTGGCAACTATCTGTTTGTAGTCAGGGAACAACAAAACCGAAGAATAATTCCTCTCGAAATTGAAAAAATTCATTATGAAAAACTGGCTGAAATTGACTACACGGATTTGTTTATGGAAGCATATAACTTGCTTGTAAATGGTTTTCCATACTCATACCAGCAGGATAACAAACAGGAATTGAGGCACATTTATGCTGACTATATTCAATATTCAGATATCGATTTGATATTCGATGAGTATGTACAGAAACCAGACACAGTTGGTGACACCTTTCTGATTACTAATCTGGATTTGGTAAATGCATTGCTGTGTAGATTCCCTCATGCCAGCAAACGAATCAATGTACTGGTAATTGGTAAACTCATGGCAGAGAATGGTTTTGAGACCATTAGAAAAGGTAAGAAGCGTGTTACCTGCTATTGCATCAGCAAAACCAGCCGCATTGTCCAATCCATTGGAGATGATACTCAATCTTGGCGGTTGAATTATGGCGATTATGTTGGATAGAAGTCATGAAAATAACTTGTTTTAAATTCAATGTAAATGAAGACTTTAAATCAGATTTTAACCGAAATAAAGGAAATAGGCAATATGCACCCGATTATGCTGGAAAGGATTGACGCATTAAGGAAAGCAGGATATGATACCATACATTATGTATATGTTAAGCAAAATACAGGATTGTATGCTGCAACACATCTGACCAAGAAATTGGTTTACCGCATTCAAATTGGTTATACAGAATTGCAGAAAGGTTACCCTGCTGCATGGTGTGTTGACGTATCGAGCATAAATGTTCTGGATGAGGTGGAATTACCATTTTAACTTCAATCAGGGGTGCAGATGTTTAAGAGGATGCTGCACCCCTTTCATTTTTGTACCTGACAATAATATTCTAAAAAATGCCAATCTTTTTTCAGGTTTTTTTCTATAGTAATTCAAAATAAAATTCCGTACATTCGATTTTCCAAAACTTTAACTTTTCTTAAATCGATGCTTCTTAAAGAACTTCTGAAATCCAAAGGTCTGAAACAAAAGTGGCTTGCCAACAAAATTGGCGTCAGTGAGGTGACGGTTTCAAATTGGTGCTCAGGTAAAAGTGTGCCTAAAAAAGCACATCTACAGAAAATCAGCGAAATTCTTGAAGTTCCAGTAAAAGCAATTATTAACATTTGATGAATATCGAATCGAAATACATATTGTCCTTTACTGCTGCTTCATTACGGTTGAATGAGATGGTCAAGGTCGCAAAGGCTGCCCAAGAGGAAGACATAACTGACCTTGCTACAGTAAAAGAAAGCGGTGTTGTATTTGGTTCGGTAAAAAACAGAACAACCGACAGAGAATTCCGTGAAATTAGGAAGCGGTTGGAGAAACTGACTCCTGAACAAAAAAACATCCTGATTCACGGAGACCTGAACAGCCAGAAACAAATTGCATTTCTTGCCGTATGCAAGCATTATGCGTTCGTCAGAGACTTTGCTATAGAGGTTATCCGTGATAAGGTGCTGGTGTTTGATTATCAGTTACACGAGTCCGACTATAATTCATTTATTAACAACAAAATATCATTGCATCCTGAACTCGAAAAGTTTTCAGAATCCACACGAAAGAAAGCCAAACAGGTGATGTATCGGATTCTGGAACAGGCTGGGATTATCAATAATGCCGTTGAAAAAACCATACAACCACAGATTCTTCAGCAGGATGTAATTAATGCACTTCTCAAAGAAGACCCTATGTGGCTTAAAATATTCATGATGTCCGATAGGGACATAAAACAACTAAGGCACTGAAATGGAAGATATTGTTAAAAAGTTCGAACACCTATATAAGGTCATCAGCAACCAAGAGTTCCTGCGGATGGAATCGTTGGGCGGTGAGATACCCTTCTTTATTGCTGCATTTGACCCGAAACAGCAGATTGAGGTTGACCGTGCAATTCGTAGCCTTAAAAATAAACTTGAAACCAACGGTATTCCTGTACTGGAACTGAATTTATATGATATCGCTATGGAACTTCTGAATGAGGAACTCGGTGAGGGTGAAATATTCGAACTTGAAAAGACAATGGATAATAAGGAGTTTAAAGAAGCACTTCAATCCATCTTGGATATTAACGAAGTATTGATTCCGAAAATCAAAGGCATGATTGATGCCGCTTCTGCGAAAGTTTACTTCTTAACGGGTATTGGTCTGGTCTTCCCATTTATTAGAAGCCATAATGTCTTGAATAACCTTCAGAATGTTGCCAAGAAAGCACCTACTGTTGCCTTTTTTGCTGGGGAATACAACGGGTATTCACTTGAACTTTTCGGACTGATGAAAGACGATAACTATTACCGTGCATTCAACATCGCTAACTATAAATTAAAGAAATGATTCTCAAAGATTTCTTCGTAAGAGACATTAACCGTACTATCGAGACGGTTATTAAAGCAGATGACCAAGAACACGTATTGGATGAGGTTGTGGAATATGTTGTCACCAATGAAGTATCAAAGAAAATTGGTGACTTTTTTTCTGCATATAATGATTACCGTGGTGCAAACGGGGTCTGGATTTCGGGTTTCTTCGGTTCTGGTAAGTCCCACCTGCTGAAAATTCTTTCCTATGTGTTGGAGAACAAAGAGTTCAATGGTTACAGACTCGGTGAACTGTTTGCTGAAAAGATTGAAACCGATAAAATCCTCAAGGCTGACATTCAAAGTGCGACCCATATTCCATCGGAATCAATACTATTCAATATTGACCAGCAAGCGCAAATAACCAGCAAGCAGGAAGAGGATGCACTCCTGAATGTCTTCTATAAAGTCTTCAATGACCACCTTGGGTATTTTGGTGCACAACGACATGTGGCAGAGTTTGAACGATGGATTGATAACGAAGGGAAATACAAAGAGTTTCAGGAAGAATTTGAAGCGTTAACTGGTGAGTTCTGGTCGAATGCACGGAGAAAATATTTTTCGCCTAAGGTTAAAGAAGGCATTGGTCAGGTTCTTTCAAAATTGTTGGGTGATGCTCCTGAAAAATATCACAATATTATCGATACTATAAGAACCGATTCAAGCATATCGGTCGATGATTTTTGTACAAAAGTTAGCGATTATATCAAAACCAAACCAAAGGGATTCAGGCTGAATTTTTTCGTTGATGAAGTGGGTCAGTTCATTTCTGAAAACACCAAACTGATGCTCAACCTTCAGACCATTGCCGAGACCCTTGCCACAAGAACCAAAGGCAATTCATGGATACTGGTTACTTCACAGGAAGATATGGAACGTGTGGTTGGGGATATGAACAAGAGCCAGCAAAATGACTTTTCAAAAATTCAGGCACGGTTCAAATTGAAAATACCATTGACTTCTGCCAATGTGGATGAAGTGATTGAGAAGAGGCTGCTGAGTAAAACCGACCCTGCAAGAGACCTTCTGAAAACAGCATGGAAGAGCGAACAATCCAAGATGGAAACCCTGTTATCATTTTCTGAGGTAGGTGTTCAGTTCAGGGGATATCAGGACGAAAAAGATTTCATCAGTAAATATCCCTTTGTATCGTATCAATTTGATTTGTTTCAGCAGTGTATCAGGGCACTATCGAACCATAACGCTTTTCAGGGCAAACATGCATCGGTTGGGGAACGGTCTATGCTTGGAGTGTTCCAGCATGTAATTCAGCAAATTGAAACCAAAGACCAGAATGCGTTCGTTAGTTTCGATTTATTGTTTGAGGGCATTCGTTCTACCATACGAGGCGAACTGCAAAGTGCCATTATACTTGCAGAGAGACAGGTTGATAATTCATTTGCTGTAAAGGTGCTGAAGGCACTTTTCATGGTGAAGTATTACAGCAATTTCAAAACAACCGCCAGAAATATCTCGACCCTGATGATTGACAGTCTTCAGGTTGATTTGAAAGAGCATGATAAAAAGGTTCATGAAGCACTTGCCCTGCTTGAGAACCAAACTTACCTACAAAGAAATGGTGACCTGTATGAATACCTGACCGATGATGAAAAGGACATTGAAGAGGAAATTAAGTCAACGGATATTGACGATGGTCAGGTAACCGACCTGTTCAAACAAATCATCTTTGATTCGATTATTGGTGAGAACAAGATTCGCTACTTGGAAAACAAGCAGGAGTATGACTTCACCAGTAAAATTGACGGTGTAATATTGGGTAAGGAGAAGGAACTTACCGTTGAAATCATTACACCCAATTTTCAAGACCACGACAGGGAAGATTTCTTCAAATCCCAAACCATGGGTTACAATACCCTGTTAATGATGGTTCTTCCAGATGACGAACATATGCTTATGGACATCAGGATGTATCTGAAAACCGAAAAATACATCCGTCAGAACCAATCCACGACCAATAAGGATAATGTGAAACGCATTCTCTTTGAGAAGGCACAGCAGAACACCATCAGAAGAACGACCCTTGTTACCCTGCTTAAAAGGTTATTGGGAGAATCAGCAGTGTATATGAACGGCATGAAGCAGGATGTAAATGGCACATCCGATGGCAAAACAAGACTGGTCAATGCGTTCCAGTACCTGATTAAACTGGCTTATCCGAACCTAAAGATGCTTGGTAGTACTCAATTCTCTGAAGATACTATTAAAGCCATTATAAGAGACAGGCAGGATGATTTGTTTGGAACAGATGATTCAACCATATCGGAAGCCGAGAGTGAAGTGCTGAACATTATTCACAGGAGAAAGAAAATGTCGGAAAGGACATCCCTGACCGATATCCGTGACCACTTTGCTAAAAAGCCGTACGGTTGGTATCAAAATGCCGTTTTTAGTATTGTTGCAAAATTATATAAACGAGATAAAGTCGAATTATCACAGGATTCGAATCCTTTGGATGATGATGGTGCTCTGAATGCTTTCATGAACAATAGATTGTACAGCAATACCTTGCTTGAGCCACAGGTTGATTATGACCCAAGGCTTATCAAGCAATTGATGACAGTTTATAGCGATTATTTTGATGAATCCTGTCCAGCAAAAGAAGCCAAAGAAGTGGCAGTGGCATTCAAAAATAAACTCAATCAGGAATTGGTTTGGTTAAACCAGATGCTGATGAGCAAGGAAAACTATCCATTTCTGAAAGTTCTTGAGCCTGTGGAAGATTTTGTGGAAAAACTTTCGAAAAAGGAATACAATTACTATCTGACCAATGTAGCAGACTTTGAAGATGACCTGCTTGACCATAAAGAAAAGAAAGTTGACCCTATAAAGCGGTTCTGGAACGGTGAGCAAAAGAAGATATATGATGGAATCCGTGGATTCTTTTCGGGTAACCAATCCAACCTTGAATATATCGAGTGTGAGGAACTGGATGTGCTTCGTGAAGTAAATGACCATGAAACACCCTTTTATGGGAATCTCATCAGAGATGCAAAAACAGCAAAAGATTCATTGACCAAGAAAGTTCTTGTACAAATTGAAGAAGAACGCAAACTTACGGAATCAGAGATTGAAAAAGCGATAAACCGAATTCAATCCCATGATGATTTCAAAGCCTTGGATAACTTGAAGCGTAAACAGGTACTGAAACCTTTCGAAGAAGAAGCAAGGAAAGTTAAGGAGCAGCGTTTTATTGCCAATTTAAGGGGTACACGTGCTTATGCTAAGGGCGAGTTGCTGGAGAGGCAATTGAATGAAATGGCAAAACTTGCCATGCCACTTGAAAAGCATAACACGCCTGTTGTCCACTACCAAAGAATTAACAATGTGAAAGTGGAATTCCCGAAAACTGAACTCAAGACAAAAGAGGACGTGGAAAGATACGTGGAAGCCCTCAAAACCAAACTCAACGAATTAATTAACGATAACAAAAGGATATCCCTGTAAACCATGAATACAAGTCAACTTAAAAAATTTGCTCAGGAAGCCAGAAGAAAACTACTCGAACAGGTTAGTGCGAAACTAAATTTTGTTTTAAATACCGATTCGGCTGAGTTGCGTGAAAAAACAGAGCAGTTAAAACAACTCAGGCAGGAACTCGGCAGAACCACAAAAGAGCAGTTGATTGAGAAGGTTGCCTACACATGGTTTAACCGTTTGATGGCACTTCGTTTCATGGATGTAAATGATTATCAACCGTTGGGTATTAGAATTATAACTCCAAAAGATGGATATACAATCCCCGAACTTCTTGATGAAGCAAAACGTGGCAACATTCCTGAAGAATTAAAGGTGAAACGACAGAAAATATATGATATACTGGATAACAAAATACCGAGCACAAACCCACAAAGCGAAGCCTATAAAGAATTATTGATTGCATCCTGCAATCACCTTAATACAACATTCCCATTTTTATTTGAGAAAATCAATGACTACACCGAACTATTGTTACCTGATGACCTGACCAGCGATTTCTCCATTGTAAAGGATATTAGAGATGGGATGAGAATTGAAGACTGTAAGAATGTGGAAATCATTGGCTGGTTGTACCAGTTCTATATCTCGGAAAAAAAGGATGAAGTATTTGCATCCAAATCCAAGGTAAAGAAAGAAGACATTCCAGCCGCCACCCAGTTGTTTACACCACGGTGGATTGTGGAGTATATGGTGCAGAACACCTTGGGTAAATTATGGCTGCAAAACCGTTCCAAATCACGTTTGCGAGAGCACATGCCTTACTTCATTGAATCGGCATCCCTTGAAGCAGAATACTTCCTGAAAATTAATTCACCTGAAGAAATTAAATTCTTAGACCCCGCAAGTGGTAGTGGGCATATTTTGGTTTATGCCTTTGATTTATTCACGAAGATATATGAAGAAGAAGGGTATAACACCAGTGAAATTCCCCAACTAATCATCGAAAATAACCTATATGGGTTTGAAATTGACGAACGTGCCGCACAACTTTCCGCACTGGCAATTATGATGAAGGCAAGGGAGTACCAACGCAGGTTATTCCGTGAGGAACTTAAAACGAATGTTATTTGTTTTCAGGATTTACGTCTTTCTAAAGATGAAATCAAAGAAATTTTTGCATTAAAAAAAATACAGATATCCAATGAATTAATGCATGATTTGCTGTTTATGCAACAAGCCACCAACTTTGGTTCGTTAATCATTCCTAAGGCAAGTACTACCGAAATATTAAAAGTAAATAATGAATTAATCAGGTTATTCTCAGATGCAAATATTTTTCAGAGGAATAAGATTGACTATCTGATTTCAGCATTTACCCAACTAATCAACCTTGCTGGAAAATATCATTGTATAGTTGCAAATCCTCCTTATATGGGTGGAAATATGAATGAGGCGTTGTCAGAATTTGTAAAAACCCTCTATGCTGATAGTAAATATGATTTAATGGCTTGTTTTATGGAGAGCATAAAAGCCATGTTGTTTCAAAAGGGTTTTATGGGAATGATTAATCAACAAAGTTGGATGTTTCTAAGTAGTTATGAATCTCTAAGAAAGAAAATCATCAAAAATACATTTATTGACAGTCTTTTACATTTAGGCGCAAGAACATTCCCTGAAATTGGTGGAGAAGTAGTTCAAAATGCATCCTTTGTTTTATGGAATAATAATATTAATGCAGAAGGTTTTTATATAAGATTAGTTGAATATGAAAACTCCGAACTCAAACGCATTAAAACCCTTGATGCAATTAGGGAAAGTAGAAGTAGTTATTTATTTAAGGTTAACCAATTGGACTTTGAAAACATTCCAAGTAGTCCTATAGGATATTGGATTAGTAACCAGTATAAAAGAATATTTTCAATCGGCAAACCATTTGGTGAGATTGGCTTTCCAAAGGTTGGAATGCAAACTTCAAATAATTATAAGTTTCTCAGGTTTTGGTTTGAAGTTAAAACTGATGAATTCTTAAACCAATCAATCACAGCACCTAAATGGATAAAATATCTAAAGGGAGGTGCATTCAGAAGATGGTATGGGAATTTAGACTATTTACTTTATTACAATAGAAATCCAGATTTTATCAAACAACAAAAAAACGCAACAGTTTTACCTTTAACCAAATTGCGAGAACTAAAATGTACGTGGACTGATTTGACTTCAAGTCCTTTTAACTCCCGATTTGCCCCAATTGATACTTTTCATGATATTTCTGGTCACTGTTTTTATCCCACTGAAAAGAATCAACTACAATTATTAGCATATACAAACTCAAAAGTATTTTCAAATCTAATAAATGTTATCAATTCTTCATTTCATTTTCAAGTAGGAGATGTTGCTAAAATTCCAGTAATTGAACTAAATACAAATGAGATTCAATACATTAATTCATTGGCACATCAATTAATTGAAATTTCAAAAATTGACTGGGACTCAAGAGAAAATTCATGGGATTTCTCACGTAACGGTATTGTTTCATTATGTTTAAAAGATGAACAAGAAATTGAGAGTCTTTATGATATGTTTGTTCAACATTGGCAAGTCAAGTTCTTTATCTCCCATCAAAAGGAAGAAGAAATAAATCAAAGATTTATTGATGTCTATGGTTTGACTGAAGAATTAACTAATTGTATCCCATTGGAAGAGATTACCATCTTACAAGAAGAGTTGAATAGAAAGGCACTTGCAAAACTTAACTCAAAACTGACTCGTGACCCTGAGACAAAAAGTGTAAATAATTATGATGAACTTAATCTAAAATTTAATTCAAGTGAAATTATTGCTCAATTCATCAGTTATACTGTTGGTTGCATTTTTGGTCGTTTTAGCATCGATAGAGAAGGTTTGATACTTGTAAATCAAGGTGAAACCTTGGTAGATTACTTGCACAAAGTTGAAAAAAACAAAAACGAATGCTTTTTTCTGCCCGATGAAGACGACATTATTCCAATACTCGAAGAAGATTGGTTCGAAGATGATATAGTAAGCAAATTCTACCATTTCCTGAAAGTAATTTTTGGTGAAAAATACTTCAATAAGAACCTTTCATTTATTGAAGAACAGATTGGCAAAGACATTCGAAAATATTTCATCAAAGATTTTTATCCTGACCACATCAAACGTTACAAAAAACGCCCAATTTATTGGATGTTTTCTTCGCCCAAGGGTTCGTTCAATGTGTTGATTTACATGCACCGTTACACACCAGATACTGTCAGCAACATATTAAACAAGTACCTGAAAGAGTTTATTGGCAAGTTAAATACCCGCAAGGAACATCTTGAACGTGTTAAGGAAACTGGTTCTGCATCAGACAAATCCAAAGCCATTAAAGAAAGTGATAATATCCAAAAGATATTGGTTGAGTTGCATGAATATGAAAGGGATATTCTTTATCCTCTTGCAACAGAACGTATTGAAATAGATTTGGATGATGGGGTGCTGGTGAACTATAACAAGTTCGGGAAAGCGGTGAAAGAGGTTAATGGTTTGAATGACCCTGCCACCAAGAAGAAGGTAAAACAATTTGATTGGATTGATACATCACAAATCCGATAGCGATGGGTGAACTATTGATAAATAACCGCATATGTCCCAAACCACAGCAGTGGAATGAACTATGGGAAATCATTCAATCAAAAACAGATGAAAAGATTTCAGCACCCTTGATTTTGGCTGCGTGGTGGGAGACAACTGATGAAGAAAAGTTGGGAAGGTTTAAATATCATTTGGATACTGCTGAAAAACTCAGCCTATTAAATGAGTTACAAATCTTCCTACAAACATTGAACGAAACCGATTGGCATCATAAAGGGGAATAAAAGATGAATAAGATAGAAGAGGCATTATCGAAACTATTCAGTAAGCATCGCATCATCTTTTGGTACGATGAGAACGAACAATTGAAAGAAGAGTTCGATGAATTGGCTTTGGATGGTGTAGAGAAGGTTATTGTCCAGAACAACCAGTTCTACATCAAACATCTCATTAGTCGGGAAAAACCAAGCACTCAGTTTTTACTCTATCTTCCTTACAACAAACCGAATAATGCTGAAAACTGGCTCTTGGACATGGAACTTGCCTATTATGTGTTTCAGACCAGACAAGAAGCCATGTTTGCACAGGAACTGGAACTGGATTATGATTTCACCAACCTGATTGCTGAACACATCGAATTCTTCAAAAACAAGGAACGCAGGGCAGATTTGAAGGAACTGCTTGGCAAAGATGACGATTACCAAGCCATACGGTATAAAATGCTGGCTGTTCTATTCAATACCGATAATGTTAGCCTTGTTTCATTTCTTCAGGTACATGCTTCTGCCTTTAATGATGGCAATGAACGCTACGACAGGGAACTGGAACGGTATAACCTGAAAAAATTCTACTGGAAAGAGATTGCACGTAAATATGGTTATATTAACGAAACACCAACCATATATGATTTCCTGCTGGAAGTATTCAATAACAATTTCTCCATAGGTAAAAAAACTGGTATTGCGAAAGAATCGAAGATACTCATCAGCATGTGGAAGGATTCAATATCGTACCAACAGGCTTATCGAAAACTTTCACAGAAGATTGCTGGTGATTTGAAAATAGAGTCGGCTCTGAATAACATCAGGGTGGATGATATTATTCAGGATGATTTATTCGAACTGATTGATAAACGAATTATATCGGAACTTGCTCAATTAATATGTGAAGAATCCATTTCAAATGACAGGCTGAACCAACTCATAAAGCAAAGGGAAAACAAATACTGGTATCAGGATTTCGAGGACTTTTATGCCTGTCTGGAGAACGGGATGCAGATGATTACATCGGTCAGAAAAACGGACAAGTTAAAAGTCGAAACGTTTGGTGAAGGAATCCAGACCTATGCCCAGAACCTCTATAAGATTGACCATTACTATCGGAAGTATATTTACCACTATCGTAGAGCCAAGCAAAATAAAGTTTTGCAACCTTTGACCGAGAAAGTGGAGAAGGTTTATTGCAATGATTGGCTGCTTAACTACGGGAACAAATGGCAGAAAGTAATTGATGCAACTGACAAATGGTTCAACCAACCCAAAATCTCACAGTACAGGTTCTTTGCTGACCATATCAAACCATTTACTTCCAAGGGACAACGGCTGTTTGTTTTAATTTCGGATGCATTACGGTATGAATGCGGTTGGGAGTACTTGCAGAAAATCCAAACCGAGAAACGTTTTGAAGGCGAACTGGAACACATGGTTTCATCCCTTCCATCCTACACTCAATTGGGAATGGCAGCACTGCTTCCCAATGCAAATATGACATTCCATCCTGATAGTGATAACATCCTAATCAATGGTATTTCTACCCAAGGTGTACAGGCAAGAACCAAGATACTGGAACAAATGGCTGGCGTTAGAGCCACTGCAATCAATGCCGAGGATTTCATGAAGATGAACTCTTCCACCGATGGTCGGGAGTTTGTGAAACAGTATGACTTGATTTACATCTACCACAACCGTATCGATAAGGTGGGTGATGATAAAACATCCGAGGAAAAAGTATTTGAAGCGGTTGAACAGGAATTGGAATTCCTGATGGATGTGATTAAAAAGATTGCCAATATGAATGGCAATAATATGTTCATTACGGCTGACCACGGTTTCCTATACCAAAATAATGAACTGGCAGAGAGTGATTTTTCCATTGGCGAGGTTAAAGGGGAAATATGGAAAGAATCGAGAAGGTATGTTATTGGGAAAAACCTCAAAGGCGATGCCAGCACAAAACATTTTACTGCTGAGCAACTCCACCTTGCAGGTTATGCTGAAGTGCTGATTCCAAAATCAATCAACAGGATTCGAATTAAAGGCGCAGGTTCACGGTATGTGCATGGTGGAGCATCGCTTCAGGAAATTGTCATACCCCTGTTAAAAGTCACGAAAACACGTCAGGATACCACAAAACAGGTAGATGTGGATATCATCAAATCAACCGATAAGATAACCACAAACATACTGGCTGTTTCATTCCTGCAAACCGATTTGGTGAGTGAAAAGGTACTCCCAAGGCAAATCAGAAGTGCCATATACGCTGAAGACGGTGAAATGCTCAGTGACCAGTTCACCTACAACTTTGATATCGCTGAGGGCACAGAGAGAATGCGTGAAGTTAAACACCGCTTCCACCTGAGTTCAAAAGCAAGTGGGAAGTATAAGAACCAAAGGGTGAAACTGCTGCTGGAAGAACCTGTGGAAGGAACAAGCAAATGGAAAACTTATAAGGAATACTCCTATACGCTGAATATTTCATTTACAAACGACTTTGACGACATGTAATATGAATGAACTGGATAAGAAAATAAATCAACACTTTGGTGGCAAAGTGGTCAGAAAAGAACTGACCAAACTGGTGAAGGGTAATGCCATAGTACCAACTTATGTACTGGAATACCTTCTCGGACAATATTGTGCCACTGACGATGAACCAACCATTGCTCAGGGAGTGGAAACGGTAAAAAGCATTATCACAAAGCATTTCGTTCATCGGGATGAAGCACAACTGATAAAATCCACCATCCGTGACAGCAAGTCACACCGTATCATTGATAAGGTATCTGTCAGATTGAATGATAGAAGGGACGTATATGAAACATCCTTTGCTAACCTTGGTCTAACCAAAGTGGTGATAAACGAGAATATCGTTAAGCAAAACCAAAGACTGCTCTCAGGTGGTGTCTGGTGTTTAATTACAATGGGATATCAGCCATCTGATGAACGTGATGCTTCACCTTGGATAATCGAAAATCTGAAACCCATTCAGATTTCCAATGTGGATGTAGATGAATACAAGGAAATCCGAAAGAAATTCACCACTGAAGAATGGATTGACTTATATATACAATCCATTGGGTTGAACCCTGAAGAATTTACTTTTCGCTCCAAACTCATTCAACTGGCACGTTTAATACCGTTTTGCGAGAATAATTACAATTTGATAGAATTAGGACCGAAAGGCACAGGCAAGAGCCACATCTATTCAGAGATGTCACCACACGGTATACTTATTTCTGGTGGAGAAGTCAGTAAAGCCAAACTCTTTGTCAACAACAGCACAGGAGATATCGGATTGGTGGGATATTGGGATGTGGTCACCTATGATGAATTCGCAGGAAAAACCAAGAAGGTTGACCGTGGATTGGTGGATATCATGAAAAACTACATGGCAAACAAGTCCTTCAGCCGTGGGAAAGAAATTTATGGTGCATCCGCATCAATGGCATTTATTGGCAATACAGAACATCCAGTTCCATATATGCTGAAGCATAGCAATTTGTTCGATGCGTTACCGAAAGAATATTATGATACGGCATTCCTTGACAGGCTTCACTGTTATCTGGCTGGATGGGAAGTGCAGAAGTTGCGCAATGAGATGTTCACCGACAATTACGGTTTTATAGTGGATTATATGGCTGAAGTCATGAAGGAACTTAGGAAAGAAGACCGCATGAATGACTACACCAGATATTTCGACCTCTCAGATTCAATAACAACCCGTGATAAAACATCCATTGCCAAGACTTTCTCTGGGTTAATAAAAATCATCTTTCCACATGATGAATTTACCGAAGAGGAAGCCAAGACAATACTTGAATTTGCCATCGAGAACAGAAGAAGAGTGAAAGACCAACTCCGTAGAATGGATGAAACATTCGAAAAGGTTGATTTTTCCTATATCAATAAAAAGACCAGCAAGAAGATATATGTTCAGACACTTGAATACATTGAACACAGGGAAATGTTAGGGTTGGAAGATGATGACGAACCCATACCAGAGATAGAAAAGACCATTCCAAAGAAAGAACAGCCTGAAAAAGGCATAGAATTAGTCGAAGGTCAGAAGATTATCCGTGACAACCAGTCAGGGATATCATACGATATGTTGTTTGGTGCTTACCTTATCGGTGCAAAAGAAATAACAGTAACAGACCCCTACATTCGCTTACCTTACCAACTTCGAAACTTCATGGAATTCGCAAAATTGGTATCAACAAAAAAGGATGAACTGGAAGAGGTAAAACTACACCTGATAACCAATAACAACGAGGAATATATTGAAAACTCGAAGGGAGCATTTAAAGAGATGGCTGATTCATTGGAATCACTCGGCATTCAATTTTCCTATGAGTTTGTGGAAAATACCCATGACCGCTCAATCTTGCTTGACAATGGCTGGAAGATAGTCCTTGGTCGTGGTCTGGATATTTACCAGAAGACGAATGGGTGGTATGATATAGCGGAGTATTATCAGGAGAAGAGGTTGTGTAAGGGGTGTGAGGTGACGTATTTGAAGACTTAATATCCATGAAATAACCATTTTAATATTAATTATGGCAGTATCAATTAATATCAAGGGCAATAAGGAAACAGATGAGTATAAAGATGCCTTAGTCCTCAAAGAAATATTTGAGCAAGGGATACCTCACTCAATAAATGGTAAAATTCTTATTATTTGTAATGCAACTCTTTTCGGACAAGAGACGAAAGATGTTGATATTATTGCAATTGGCTCCTTTGATAAATACTATCATAACCTAAAAACACGTGCAAAGTCCCGAGATAATCAGAAGAACGAGGATGTTCTTGATGATGTAATAAAAGAAAGGAGAGTTTTTATTAATGATTTTTGTTTTGTATTTGAATGTAAAAAGCACCGTGCTGAGGATATTCAGTTGAACGGATTGAATCTATTGGTTAGATATGGAAACAAATTGTCTGATGTTACCCATCAAAGTGAAAAGCAAAAATATTCTCTTAAATCATTTTTTGAAGAAAGAATAAATTTCGCTCCAATCATTGTGAATTTCATTTGGCTTCGGAATGTATCTTGGCAATCCATAAAACAATTGGTATATGCTGATAGCGATGTAATCACATCTCACAATTATTTGCCAAGTACATTCAAACCCCAATTTATTTTTCAACTTGCATGTATTCAGAGGATTCCATTTTCTCCGACGGATGCCCAAACTGGAAAACTTAAAGATTATGCCACATATAGTGCTTTCAGGAAAAAAGAAAAAATTGATTTTGCTCGTATAGAGAAAGTATTCGAGTTATTCGAACAGGTAAAAGACGGGGTGGGTGAATTAACCCGTAAAAAGGTTGAGCATATCATAAAAAACTTTCTCGATAATCAGCAATATGCTCAGGCGATTGGAAACAAACTGGTAATAATTTCTGGTAAAGCAGGAACAGGCAAAACTGTTCGAATCCTAAGAATTGCATGTGATATTGCAATTAATAAAGGTGCAAGGTGTTTAATTTTGACATATAATCTCGCCTTGGTAAGTGATATTAAGAGAACGCTGGCGTTAGCGGAAATACCAGATGGAATCGACAATTATACAGTCAATATAACAACACTACATAAATTTATGTATGAATTGTGTTTTGGTTTTGGAATTGGTGTTGTTACTCAACAATTTGATAATGGCAAATCTGCAACCTACGTAAGAAATTTCCTGCCCAATTATTCTAAATATGTAAAAGAATTATCCGATTATCTTGGTGAAGGCATAATTAACGATGAGGATATAAATGACATGATGAAGCGAAACCATGACGCAGTAGCATGGGACTATCTTTTGGTAGATGAAGCACAAGATTGGGAAGATGATGAAAGAGAAATACTTTTTAAGTTATTTGGTAAGGGCAAAATAATAATTGCTGATGGTATTGACCAATTAATAAGAACCCAAAAGAAGTGTAATTGGACACGTGGATTAAGACCAGACCACGATTTTCATAAAACATCTTCAAGACGAGGACTTAGGCAAAAAGTTAATTTGGTTTCATTTATAAATAAGTATGCCCAGAAGATTAATATCAATTGGGAGATAGAGCCGAAACAAGATTTAATAGGTGGTAGAATCATCATAACAAAAACAGGTTATACTAAGGAACTACACGACCAACTTTACAATGAATGCATTTCAAAAGGTAACAAGGCTTATGAAATGATGTTTTTAGTTCCGCCTTCACTTGTCCACAGAGAGGGTAACAAGAGGTATTTTATAGAAAAAGAAAGATTTTTTGCAAATAACATTCAATTATGGGATGGTACAGATTCTGATTTAAGAACCGAGTATCCAGTAGAACTAAACCAACATCGGCTTCTGCAATATGAATCATGTAGAGGATTGGAAGGTTGGACAGTTATCTGTCTGGATTTTGACCAGTTTGTAAAATACAAAATGGAAACATATGAAGAAGAAACAGTTAATGAATTGGCATTGGAGTCACTTGATGAGAAACGTCATCGGTTTGTTTATTTATGGTCTCTAATCCCGTTAACAAGGGCGATTGATACATTAGTGATTACAATTAAAGATGAAAAAACCAAAGTATACAACTTATTAAGAGAACTGTATGAAGAGAACCCAGACTTTATTCAATGGATTGAATGAAAATTATATGATTGTCAATCAGCAACATAATAAAAGCGTTTAACCCTCAAAAAGAATTAAATATGATACCAGACTATCAATCTCTCATGCTTCCTCTGTTGAAACTTGTTTCTGACAGAAAGGAATATAAATACCGTGACCTTATAGAAAAGTTAGCATTAGAGTTTAAGTTAACAGACGAAGAGAGGAAAGAACTGCTGGCGAGTGGCAACCAACCCGTGTTTGATAACAGAGTTGGTTGGGCAAAAACATATTTAAAAAAGGCAGGATTGATTGACTCCCCAAAGAGAGCAACATTTGTTATAACCGAACTGGGACTTCAAACATTGAAGGAAAATCCTGACCGAATTGATGCAAAATATTTAAGAAAGTTCCCCGCTTTCCTCGAATTTGTTCATGCGGGAAGAAGTGATACCGAAAGTGAAGAAGAACCAATTTCACAAGAAATAACAGCGCAAACCCCTGAAGAAAATCTTGATAGAGCATATCAAAGAATAAGAAAGTCTTTAGCATCCGAATTGCTAAGTAAAGTTATTGAACTGTCTCCTGCCTTTTTTGAGAGACTGGTAATTGAATTGTTGGTTAAAATGGGGTACGGTGGTTCAATGAAGGATGCAGGTAAAGCAATCGGCAAAAGCGGAGATGAAGGAATAGACGGTACAATTAAAGAAGACAAATTAGGTCTTGACATTATTTATGTTCAAGCAAAACGATGGAAAACAGGAAACGTAGTCGGTAGACCAGAAATTCAAAAATTTGTAGGTGCGTTGGCTGGTCAAGGAGCAAAAAAGGGAATATTTATCACAACTTCAAGTTTTACCAAGGAAGCCTTGGACTACACCCCAAAAAATGAAACCAAGATTGTGCTTATTGATGGTGAACGATTGGCTCAACACATGATAGATTTTAATATTGGGTGCACCATTCAGCAGACTTATGAACTGAAAAAGATTGACAGTGATTATTTTGATGAAGAATAACCGCAATCCTTAATTAGGCAATAACCAATATGGTGGCTCAATAGTACACTCAGTGGATGAGAGTTAATAAAATACTATTGTAACACGCACAAATTCTATTGATTATCCCTAATAAATGATAGGTAGTAAAAACTGAGATTAGCATTATCGAGGTGAATCCAATAAAAAGAATATAGTCACACAAATTTTTAATCGTATGAATACAATAGTATCTCACATAGTTACATTTATTTCTGGTTTAGCGGTAGGAATATTAGGCAACTATTTTGCTACTCGTCTTGCTGATAAAGCAAAGAATAAGGATGCTATTAAAGGGAAAGAAAATTTGTTTAAACAGGCAGAAATTAAGATGCCAGAATTAATTAAAGAGATGAGAAATGATTTTTCAGGCAAAGAAATGAGTGAATGTAGAGAATTTGTAATTCTGCCAAAGCGTACTATTCCTTTTCAGTCAAAACAACCTGTTTTTTCCTATTTCGAAGATGAACATCCTTATTTGATAAGCAATATAAGGATACTGGAAAATTATGGCTTCATTACAGATATTACTCAGACGAGCACTCCACGCTACCAATTTAATGAAGAATTTGTGAATATGCTTTTTAAGTAAAAATATTTTAGAAACTTTACTCTCCCAGAATGGGATACAAGAAAATCAAAATATATTATGGGCAGAGAGGTATTCAATAATTACATCGGTTCACCTTACGATTTTGCTTACCCAAGGCTTACCTCCGAGCAAGAAAAAAGCATATTGGCTGGATTATATGAGCAACTATTAATATTTGATAAAGTAATAGTTAGCACCAATAGGGTTAATTTTGCTTTGTTTTTTCTTCTGAAATCCATCGGTATTAATTCTTTAGAAAGACTACTTGATAATGGTTATCTGAAGTTTATGATATGGACACCTGTGATTATTACATCAAGTGGTAGTCAACGTGATGATGGCACAATAGATGAGTCTACAATTTACGGTAAGCCACCAATTGCTGCTGGTATGCTATCTGGAGAAGATTTAGACCCTGAAAAAAACATTAATAATGCTCTTTCACATTTCACCATAAACAGAGACAGAAAACGAATATTAACCAGAACGGCATTAAAGAATTATATTGTTCCTGATGGGATGGAGTTCTCAACTGAATCAGCAAGGTGTGTTATTGACGCTTATCAAAACAACAATTTGGCTGGATTGGGATTACCTTACAATACTGAGCCGAACCAGATGAATGTTGATGATAGGATTAAACTTTTAAATCTTGGACATAAGGTATTAGAAACTGCGATACTATCAAAATATCAGTTTAAGAGTTATGAGAATTATGAGCACTATAAAATTCTCCAAAAAAATATAGAAAACATTGGGAAAGCCTTTAATATTTCAGAAAATACTGATGTGTTATTCAAGTTTGAAAATCTTCCAAATTTGCGAGAACTGTTTCTTAATGAAAGATTTGATTTCGATAGTGTATTTAGTATAAGGAACATGCCAAACGCCAGATATTACAGAAAGTGGATTAATGAAGTTGGCGAGAATTGTAATGCAGAGGAAATCACAAAAGAGTATTTTAATGAAGTAACTGGAAGTACAAAATTTTTTGAAAGTAAGAAAGGTAAGTTGGTTAAAACTTTGGGATTATATGGGATTAATACTGCTTTAGGATTAACAATTTCAGGTATGGCAGGTGCAATTTCAGGATTGGGACTTGGCTTCTTAGAGAACTTTTGGCTTGATGATATACTAAAAGGTAGAAATCCGTCTTTATTTATTAAAGACATTCGTGATAAAATAGAACGGGTTGAATAGGTTATTTCCTTCGTGAAGCCAGAAAGCGTGAGATGGCACAACCCAAATTAGTCCTGTACCCAAACAATTGACATAAAAAATATGGCATCCAGAACCATCGATTTTCCGTATTCATCCCCCCCTGTAAAAAACACACAAAAAAGGGGGTGGGTTATTTTGGTTACACCAACACAAACACCATTTATACGCTTGAATCACCAACACCACATTTAATTCATAAAAAAATCAACAATTTTTTGTCAAAATTTATTTTAATTTCCAACAATATAAACACCATTGTTGTCAGCAACTGGGGTTAACATATTAATTGTCAGTGATATATTTCACCAAAAACACCAACACCACTTGCAACAACAAATCACCAACAACACCGATATTTGTTTTTATTTGGTTGAATCAGTCAATGTTTGAAAATCTGAGAGCGACCAGAACCACCAGCCGTCACTATCGATTTCCATGTTCCAAGTGATATTGTAGCACCTGTTTGTTTTCAGGTCTTGGATATTCAAATAAATGACACCCTGATAATCCTGATAGTTCAACAACCTGATGGCAGCAATATCTTCACCAATGGTTTTCTTCTCCACCTTCAGGTAAGGCATACCTTTGGTTAACCTTTTGCCTTGGGTCATGATGAATGGCAGGTTAAGAACAATGGTATCAGGGGAAAGATATTCGAGAACCTTGTGTCCTTCACCATTTATGTAGGGTTGGTTATTCATTGTCGAGTTCCAATAAGTCTTCACCAGCACAGCAATTGGCTATTTCATCATAAACCATGCTCCTTATGTCCTTCCAGCATATGAAAGTGTATGCTGGATGTTCATCGTTAACATCCAGATTAATTTCAGCAGTGTCCACTGTATCTGGGTTGGTAAATAGCATCTGAAGGAAACCAGCATTATAATCAACACTGTTGAGTTCGTACAATCCAAATCCATCAGGGTTTACCACCAGATATTTCTGCCCAAAACCTAAGCCAAGGTTGGATTGGTTACGGGATAAGAAAATCTGAAGGTGTGTATACCTTCCTTCCTGCATCTGGTTAATCAGGTCTATTATGGTTGCTGGGTAAGTGCTATTGTTTGCTTTTTCCATAGTCTGTACCATATTATATAATGTACATGTACACCACAGGGTATCCACCCCTATCCCCCCACCCGTGTGCCCCCCTCATAGTGTCATGGGGGTGCAACATGAACATCTTTTAAATAAATACTTTGAAAATCCAGAGCAGACAGGAAAAGTTCCAAAATCATGACTCGTAAAAAATTCCCAAAAAATCAGACTCATCGAAAAATTCCCGAAAAAATTGGAACAATTATGAAAAAATAAGCCTTATGGTGCTTGTGATGGAACTTGGGTGCGGTCAGAGGTTATTTGGAAGCCGATAAATGGTAACACTGGAAGTAAACTACCCCTGAAGCAATGATTCGCTTGCGAATATCATAAGGTGGGTCTGGAAGGAAAGTTGTTTGGAAGGGTTGGCTTCCCTTGGGGGGTGAACGCAATGGTTACCATCACTGCTTTGAGGGTCTGGGGATGAGGGTTCGACACCCCGCAGGGAATGAACCCCTGTGGTCTGTTGATACATGGGTTCGAGAGCCAGTAAAATAACCATTTCTTGGGGTTGTGATGGCATTTGCGTACATTTGGAAAAACAAGATGTTCTTTGCGGTTTTGCCGAATAAAATTCACCAATTAGCATACCATATATTTGGGCGATTGGTGTAAGTTATTGAATCATAGTGCGTCATGATGGTTGGGTCTGAGAGTGATACGCTCCACCCTTAACCATCTGATATACAGATGGTTAAGGGTGGAGCTGGCGGGAATCGAACCCGCGTCCAAACATGGAGACCATATGCTTTCTACATGCTTATTCATGCTTTATTTTCGTGATCTGCCAGCTGCATGACAACCTAACAAACCCTTAGTTCCTGTTTATCTCACCATCCGACCGGAACAATCTTCAGGCCAGCCCTTAAATTCCGTGCGCCTCCTTATCGGGTTGGATCAGGGCATTACCGCCCGGGAGACGTCTCGTTCCGGTACCTGGTACCGGAATAAAGCCTAAACTACTTTATTCGTTTAAGCAGCGAGAGCGTAATCAGTTTCGCCTTTTGTTGTTTTGTGACACTGTTTAAGTGACGCGCCACCACACACTGCATGCTTACATACCACCCCTCATGTTGTCAAAACCAGTCAGCCCCCAAAAAAATGCTCAGGGCGCAGGGCTCAGGGCTCAGGGCCTTTACCTTACTCCTGACACATGCCTGTTGTATGCTTCTGCAAAGATACATTATTGTTAAAGAACTAGTATAAATATCTCAAAAATCAGACCAAAATAAAAATTCACAAGGCAGTGGTGAGTTGTAAGTGGTGAGTAGTGAGTAGTGAGTTGTGAGTAGTGAGTTGTGAGTGGTGAGGCATTATTTTTATTGGGATTGGTATAAATAGGAGTGATTTTATTACTTTAGGATATTTATTCTGTCATTTAAGAATTGGTTTTTATGGAATGATCAAATATTTATTCCTTTTTCTAACTATAATCCTCTACCATGAAAAAATTACCTTCTTTTCTTATCACATTATCAACGGTGATGTTTTTTGTTTTCTTTTCTTCCTGCGGTCAACAGGCTGATAGTCCGGAAGAAACAGCCCGCCAGGGCTTCAGAGCTGCTCCACGTATCATCTCACCGGAATTATTACCCGATAACAGGGTTACTTTCAGGCTATTTGCCAAAGATGCGTCATCGGTTACAATAACAGGAGAATGGCAACAGGGTTTCGGAGCCTCAGAAGTGATGATGAGGAACGACACAGGTCTGTTTTCCCTTACTGTTGGTCCGCTTAACCCGGAACTCTATGCCTATAATTTTACAGTGGATGGGGTGAAAGCTCTCGATCCTGCGAATGTCCAGGTTCGCCGCGACGGTTCCAACTATCAGAATTTCTTTATCATACCAGGTCCTGAGTCAGACCTGTATTTCCATAACCATGATGTGCCCCACGGTACAGTGTCGAAAGTGTGGTACCATTCCGATGTTCTGGGCTTCGAACGCAGGATGTATGTTTATACTCCTCCGGATTATAATAACAGTGACAATAAATATCCTGTTTTTTACCTTCTTCACGGGGCCGGAGGCGACGAGGATGCCTGGACCAATATGGGAAGAACAGCACAGATAATGGATAACCTCATTGCCCGGGGCAAAGCCATCCCAATGGTTGTGGTGATGACTAACGGTAATGCCAACCAGGCAGGAGCACAGAATGAAGTGCCGCCTTTGCCTCAGACGACGGGCGGAAGAGGACAGGAAGATGCAGTCACGGCAATGGTAAGAGGCGGATTTGAACAGCATCTGGTGAAGGATGTAATACCTTTTATCGAAGAAAACTATAAAGTGATGACAGGAAGAGATAAGCGTGCAATAGCTGGTCTATCCATGGGAGGTATGCACACCCAGACGATCACTTATGACAATCCCGGTATGTTCGGATATATAGGTGTCTTTAGTATGGGTCTGATGAACTTCGGACCTCAGAACAGAGATGAAGAAACCGTTGAAAAAGAGAGGGATGAAAAGATAGAAGCTCTCAAAAACAGCGGCTATGAACTCTACTGGATAGCTTGCGGTACCGATGATTTTCTTTACGAGAGTGTTACAACACTGAGAGAAGTGCTCGACAAACATGATTTCAGATATATCTACCGCGAGAGTAGCGGCGGCCATACCTGGGCTAACTGGAGAATATACCTTTCAGAATTTGCCCCTATGTTGTTTAAATAATCAGATATTAACAATAAAATGAATATTAACTAAATGTATAACAAATTATTAAGTGTTATTGTCTGCATCCTTTTGCTTTTCTCCTGTAGTGATGAAAGCATGCAGCACAGGTCTGCTTTGTTGCAGTATGACAACGAGATAGATGGTATCCTTGAACAGATGACCCTTGAAGAGAAGGTAAACATGCTTCATGGAAAACATATGTTCACCTCTGCTGGTGTGGAGCGTCTGGGTATTGAGGATATGAAGTATGTTGACGGTCCTTTCGGTATAAGGGAAGAAATGGAACCGGACAGCTGGACTCCTCTTGGCTGGGAGACAGATCGTGCTACCTTTTTCCCTACGGGGTCTGCGCTGGCTGCTACCTGGAGTCCGGAACTGGCTTATCAGTACGGAACGGGAATGGCACGGGAAGCCAGGCTCAGGGGGAAAGACATGTTGCTGGGCCCTGCTATCAATATTCAGAGAATACCTACGGGAGGCCGTACCTATGAGTACCTTAGCGAAGATCCTTTGTTGAGTTCCATGTTGTCGACAGCATATACAAAAGGTGTTCAGGATAACGGGGTGGCAGTGTGTCTGAAACATTATGCTCTCAACAATCAGGAGAACAACAGGGGTAATGTAAATGTTATAATCGGCGGGAGAGCTATGTACGAGATATATCTGCCTCCTTTCAGAGCTGCTGTTGAAGAGGGGGATGCTTACGGGGTGATGGCTGCATATAATAAGGTGGCAGGCTCGTGGTGTTCCGAAAATGATATGTTGCTTAATAGGATACTCAGGGATGAATGGGGCTTTGCAGGAATGGTGGTGTCTGACTGGGGGGGTGTACATAATACTGTTCAGCCCGTAATGAGCGGACTAAACGTTGAAATGCCGGGCAGCCGGTTTATGGGAGAAGCACTTCTCGATTCAGTAAATGCCGGGATTGTACCTGAAGAGATAATAAACCAGAGGGTCCGGGAGATATTGAGGGTGAAAATGGCCATAGAACCTGTGCCTGAAGAAGAAGCCAATAAGGAAATCACTTCGCAACCTCAGCAGCAGAAAATAGCTTATGATGTCGCATGTAAGTCGGTTGTGTTGCTGAAGAATGAAAATATACTGCCTCTCGACCTCACTGACAGACCTGTAATAGCCGTCATAGGAGATAATGCCACACGAACAATGGGTCTCGGTGGTGTGGGAGCAGGAGTGAAGACTCTCTATGAGGTCACCCCTCTGGAAGGACTTAAAAACAGAATAGGGGATAAGGCAGAAATTATTTATGCACAGGGCTATTCAGATGATAATTATGGTTTCGGAAGGATGTTCCGCAGGAGATCAGAAGATGAGATCAGAAAGGAACAGGAGGAAAGACAGTTGAACATAAAGAGACTGGCAGATGAGGCTGTGAAAACAGCACAAAAAGCTGATATAGTGCTTTTTATCGGAGGCAATAACCGGACTGTTGAAACAGAAGGAAGTGACAGGACTGATATTAAACTGCCGTACGGACAGGAGGAACTTCTGGCCAGACTGGCAGAGGTGAATCCCATTATTATCACTGTTCTCGTTAGCGGGGCACCGAATGATCTTAATATTGCAGAACCTTTGTCAAAAGCTCTTTTAATATCATGGTTCAACGGTACTGAAGGCGGGAATGCCCTTGCCGACATCCTCACGGGTAATATATCTCCTTCCGGACGATTACCTTTTTCCTGGCCTGTCAGACTGGAAGACTCACCGGCTTTTGCACTCGGTAATTATTCTCCCGGTCAGGGCAGAAGAGATATTTTTGCAGGACTGGTAGAAGGGAACAGTGCCGGAGATGATACTGATGAAGAGGGTGCGAACAGTGTTCAGAAGGATCCGAATGATGCGTATTATTCCGAGGAATCGCTGGTAGGATACCGGTGGTACGACACAAAAAATATTCCTGTTATGTACCCTTTCGGTTATGGACTCACTTATACAACCTTTGATTATTCGGCAATAGACACTGATAAGGAGAAATATGGCAAAAAGGATGTTATTAAAGTGTCGGTCGAAATTAAAAACACGGGGACAGTGTCTGCCGATGAGCTTGTACAGGTATATATTCATCGCATAAATCCATCTGTTGAATGGCCTTACAAGGAGTTGAAAGCTTTTTCACGCGTTACTCCCGAACCAGGGGAAAGTAAAACTGTTGTCCTTGATATCCCTGTCAGGGAACTTCGTTACTGGAATGAGACAACTCATAGCTGGACTGATGATCCATGTGACATTGAAATACTTGTTGCTGCCTCTGCAGGAGATGTGAAGCTGAAAAAACAAGTGACTCTTAAATAATTCAATCGGGATGCTTTTAAAGAGTCAGCTTACTGGTTATTTTTGAGATAAACTTGTATTTTTGGACGGAAGAGATAATAACACCAAAACGAACAAAAAAACTAAAATGATGAAAAAAATACTGATTTTCTTTTCGCTGGCATGCATTCTTTCCCTCTACTCATGTAAGGATAAAACAGTTGAAACAACATGGCTTCAGGTATCAGAAGTAGCAGATAATGTATGGCGTATAAGCGATAACGGTGATGACAATATGTATCTTGTTGTCGGAACAGACAGTGCCATGCTCATTGATACCGGTCTGGGAGTGGCTGATCTGGCATCAGTAGTAAACGGTCTTACAAAGAAGCCTCTGATGGTTTTTAACACTCATGCTCATCCTGATCATTCCGGAAGTAATTACCAGTTTGAAAAGATTTATATCCACCCTGCCGATCTGGAAGATGCCCGACCTTACAGTATGCCCCGGGAGATGCCCGAAGGTTCTCAGCAGGATAATCAGGTGCCTGAGGCAGAGAGATACACAGGAGAGATTTATGATCCTGAGTTTGTTGCCATACGTGAAGGTCAGATTTTTGATCTGGGAGGAAGAAGGATAGAGATTATACATACACCCGGTCATTCGGCAGGGGAGATAGTGTTACTGGATAAGGAGAATAAACTGCTTTTCACTGGTGATAACACCAATGCCCTTGTATGGTTATGGCTTCCCACATGCAGCCCTCTGAGTGAGTATCTCAGCTCCCTGGAAAAGCTACAGGCACGAACAGACGAATACGATATTATTTTCCCCGGACACAGGGATCCTCTTCCCGGCGATTTTATTGCCAGTCAGATAGAATGTGTCAAAGGTATTCTCGACGGTACTCTTGAACGTGAAACTTACGAGATGGGCGGAGGCAAAGCACTTGTATCGGTATATGACGGTGCAACGGTAGTGTTCGATCCGGAAAATCTTTATCCTGCTGAATAAGATAAGAGCTGTTCTCAATTGTTTAATCTGATCCTTTTTGTGATCTATGCGTATATTGATACTGGGTACTGCACATCCCTACCGTGGTGGACTGGCTTCTTATATTGAAAGGCTGGCTACTCAGTTTATGGCAGAAGGTCATGAGACGGAGATATTTACTTTTAGTCTGCAATACCCCGGATTTTTATTTCCCGGAAAGACTCAGTACACAGATGCACCGCCACCACCAGGACTTAAAATAAGAAGGGTCCTTAATTCTGTCAATCCTTTCAACTGGATAAGGACAGGAAGGC
>Ga0209723_1001772_pt1 | contig 31790 bp, 28 predicted proteins | sample BiotimSIPDNA_2_FD_185750 | JGI IMG/M metagenome (GOLD analysis project Ga0209723, IMG submission 185750) | Anaerobic biogas reactor microbial communites from Washington, USA - Biogas_R2 time_0 SIP DNA (SPAdes) (version 2) | ecosystem: Engineered > Bioreactor > Anaerobic > Unclassified | place... | reverse complement strand
GGCAACGACATAGTAGGTACTATATTTAGACTTTTTCTTAATGATGCTCGCCATGGCTCCTTATATATAATATGTAATACGTTGTCAAGCAAAAAAATAATAAATGCTTATAATTCTTTGTATTGCCCTTAATAAATTCTCCTCGGGTAGTATGTAATCGGATTTCAGGCGCTGAAAGCCACGCCAGATAAGGCTTTCAGCGATTAGGTGCTTCTATTGGCGAAAGTTCTGTACGAGAAGATTCAGGACGTTTCCCGTGGGATTTAAGGTCATCTTTTTGGAGTTGGAGGTTCAGCGGGTTGGTTGTTTGGAGTGCCGCCGCGTGCGACAAGTTTCGCTTGGTTTTGCCTATCCCCGGTTTACTTACACCCTGCCTTCCCGGAGCCCTGTAACGATGAATAGTCCGAAAGCCCAATAAATATTCATATATCTGAGCATTTTCTCTTGACTCGCCTCTCGTTACATGCTAATTTGTTGTAACGATGATCAAGGGAGGTGTTCATGGCGGCGATTGTCTATCAGACCAGCAAGCAGACGGGAATCACCTATGCCTATGAATCGCTATCCTACTGGGATAAAGAGAAGAGGCAGTCTCGCGCCAGACGTAAATGCATCGGACGGGTTGATCCCGAAACAAAGGAAATTATCCCGACCAGAAAAAGAGTGGTTGCCAGTGATTCCTGCAAGAAAGATAAAGTCCATAAAAGAGGGCCGGTCCCGATAGAGAATGTATCCCGCAGCTTTTACGGGGCGACATACCTTTTTGACGCCATCGGCGAGAAGCTCGGGATTACCGCGGATTTGAAGAAGTGCTTTCCCGATACCTACAAGCAGATACTGTCCACGGCATACTACCTCATCATGGAGGACAAGAATCCTTTAAGCCGCTTTCCGAAATGGGCAGCCACGCATACGCACCCTTACGGCAAAAACATCCCTTCGCAGAGGAGCAGTGAGTTGTTCGCATTTATTTCCGAAGACGACAAGCATCGGTTTTTCCGGCTGCAGGGGAAAAGGCGGATTGAGAAAGAATACTGGGCGTATGACACGACATCCATATCGAGCTACTCCAGGTGCTTACGCCAGGTCAGATACGGGATGAACAAAGATCATGAACCTCTTGCGCAGATTAATCTCGCGTTATTGTTCGGGGAAGAATCCAACCTTCCTTTTTATTACCGAAAGCTTGCGGGGAATATCCCCGACGTGAAGACCGTGAAGAATCTTTTGGCCGACATCGATTTTTTGGGCTACGACAAGATCAAGCTGGTCATGGACAGGGGATTCTACAGCGAGGCCAATATTAATGATCTGTATCATAATCATCTGAAATTCCTGATTGCCGCAAAGAAGTCGCTTACGTTCGTCAAGGCCGAGCTGGACAATGTGCGCGATTCTATTCGCACCTGGGCAAACTATAATCAGAAACATGATCTCTATGCCTGTACCACGGAGATAGACTGGGGCTATTCTCAGGAACGGCCCTACAAGGGGGATATGCTTAAGGGAAAACGCCGGATGTATATGCACCTCTATTTTAACAGTGAGCGGGCATTGGAGGATGCAAAGAACTTCAACGCCCTGCTTTGTCGCTTACAGGAGGAATTGGAAAGCGGCGCAACCCTTCCGGAACACGACAGACTCTACGCCAAATATTTTGATGCCACAACCACCCCGGTAAGAGGGACTAAGGTGATCGCCAGAGAGGATGCCATAGCTGAGGCAAGAAAAAATTATGGGTTCTTCGTTTTACTCAGCAACGAGGTCAGGGAGCCTATTGCAGCCCTGGAAATATACCGGAACAAGGATCTTGTAGAGAAGGCCTTCGGAAATCTGAAAGAGCGACTGAGTTTCAACCGCATGGCGGTTTCTTCCGATCAAAGTCTGGACGGCAAGTTGTTTGTGGAGTTTATCGCCCTGATTTTTCTCTCTTATCTTAAAAAGAAGATGCAAGACGGGAATCTTTTCAAAAAATATACGATGCATGAACTTCTGGATGAAATGGACATCATTGAATGCTTTGAGTACCCGGGTTATGAACGCCGTGTCGGTGAAGTAACAAAGAAACAGATTGAGCTTTATGAGGCAATGGGGATTGTTCCGCCATCCTCGTTACATTAAGCCGGGAAGGCAGGCTTAATAAATTCTCCTCGGGTAGTATGTAATCGGATTTCAGGCGCTGAAAGCCACGCCAGATAAGGCTTTCCGCGATTAGGTGCTTCTATTGGCGAAAGTTCTGTTCGACTCCTTGGCGCAGAAACAGACTGCGGCATGATCATTAACCCTGAGCAGCTTCACACTTATAAACCCCTGTTCTCTGTCCGAAGAGCCCAGACCACCTCAGTTCTGACAAATTATTTTCTCTCCGACGATTCAGGCGATGGTTATCAAAAACAGCGCCTGATTGCAACTCCTTAAACCGGCCCGCCGCCCGACGAAAACCGCAGCGGCGCTTGCCGGCCCGGCGCCCGATCGCAGATGATGAATTTTAAGGCCTCTTGCGAAGCCTACAGTTTCAGGGCGATCGTCTGCCTGCCGCTCACGAGGATGTCATATCCCTCCGCCTGCAGCACCGGCAAGAGAAGTCTTCCCTTGCCGCCGCCTCCGACGTCCGTGTCGTCGATGGCGATGATATTGCGGTCGCGAAGTTTGTCTTTTGCCGCAAGATAGGCCAGCAGGTGGTTTTCCGCGTACTGTGTACCGGGCAGGACATCCCAGGCATCCAGAAACAGCAGATCGATCCTGCTTTTGAATTTCTTCAGGAACTTGTGGCCGTCGGTCCACAGGACCTTGCCGTTTCGATATTCCCGGATGCTTTTTTTCGCAATGCGGACGGCTTTGAAATCGATGTCCACCGAGTAGACCTGTGCGCCCGTCGAACACCAGAAAACGGTGGAATGGCCGTCATTGCAGCATTTGGGGTGCAGCTCCGACATCGGATGATTCATCGGCTGCCGCATGCAGCCGATCTCGACGATGGTTTTTCCGTCCAGCGCCCGGAAAAGTTCGATGGCCGCCTCCAGATATTTTTTCGGCTTTCCCCTCGCCTGCTGCTCTTCCAGCGTCAGGTCGGTGTAGCTGAAACGCTTTTCTCCATCGCTCAGCGTTCGGATTTTTTCCGCAATGTTCTGGATGTTCTGGATGTCCTGCATGGTCTCCCCCGGTTATTTCCAGCGTCTTGTTTTTTAAACTAAATCACAATACCCGCCTTCCTGTCAAAACGAATTCTTTCTGAATGGCGGCAAGGCAGAGGCCGCGCTCAGGCACTTTCCGCCTGTTCACGCTTCGCCGTTTGTGGTAAGGACTGGACCGGCAATAAAATTTCGCTTCGGAAAACGGTGGAAATTCCCATGTTCGATGTCGTCATGCCCGTCACCCGCGAGCACAATGCGGTTGCCGGCTTATCCATTCAGTCGCTCGTCCGCAATGTGGCGCCCCGCCGCATCTACGTCATGACGCCGAAAAGTAATTTTTCCTTTTTTGCAACTCTGCCCGGCAACTGCCCCGTCTCGCTGGTGGACGAAGACACGCTGATTCCCGGCATAACGCTCCGGGCGATTGCCGATTTCATCGAAAAAGCGGGTGAAAAGCGCTCGCGCGCCGGCTGGTATTTCCAGCAGTTTCTGAAAATGTCCGCCTCTTTTCTTCCGGACATCACCGATTACTACCTGATCTGGGACGCGGACACGCTCATGCTCAATCCCATCCGCTTTCTGAACGACGCAAACCAGGCGCTGATCAAGCCGTCGACGGAGCATCACCGGCCGTATTTCGACACGTACACGAAACTGCTCGGGCTCACCCGCAGCGTCGATTTCTCCTTCATCAGCGAACATTTCTTCATCAAAACCGACTACATGAAAGAGCTGATCGCGGCCATTGAAAAGCGCGCCAAGCCGGGAACGCCTTGGGTCTGGGCCGTCATGAACGCCGTGGAGCCGCGGCAGCTCTCCGGCGCCGGCTTCAGCGAATACGAAACTTACGGGAACTTCGTCAATACCGTCCATCCCGGCGCTATTGTCGTCCGGCCGCTTTCCACCATCCGCTACGGCGCGCGAAAATTCGGACCGGCGCCGAACCGGTACGATCTGTACCGGCTTTCCCTGTCTTACGCCTACGCGTCTTTTGAAAGCTGGGATGCGGGAAAACCGCTCAGGATCAAAGCGGAAAAGCTCTTGTCCTTCCTGATTTACTGCCTCCATCCGCGGCGCTATTTCCGCAGCTGAAGTTCCGACTGAAACATCTTACGAAACAAACATTCGCAGCCTCGTTTTCGCCATCAGCCACACCAGAAAACAGGTAAGGGCAAAGGTGGCCACGAGCGCCAGGAGACCTTCCGGAATCGACTGGAGCGGCAGGGCCCGGGAATAGTTCCTGAAGAGCGCGTAGGGAACCAGAACGGCGACCATTGAGTAGCCGTGGAGGGCGAAAATGCCCAGCGAGTAGCGGGACAGCAAAAAGGTCGGCCGGTTCACGCGGTCAAAGCCGGTGAGAAAAAACGACACAAAGGCGAGCGCCCCCAGAAAGACGGACACTCTTGCATACGCCGACGTCATGCCGGCCGCCGTCCACTCCACGATCAGAGCGGCGATAAAACCGGCCAGCAGAAGCCAGCGGTATTTCACGAAGGAATCCCGGCAGCGGTACAGATAGTAAGCGGCGGGAGCGTAGAGGTAATAATTTTTCATGGACCGGGTGTCGACGGCGATTCCCCACGACGGCGTCAGGAGAAAATAAACGCAGGACCCGGCGATGACGGCGACGGCCACGACCGCCTTGATTTTTTCCGGCAGCTTCAGAAAGACGAAAGCAAGCACCGTGGAGAAAATCAAAACGTAAAGGTAGTAAAAAATGGACGGCACGGCCGGCAGCACGGAGCCGAAAGACAGATCGGGGCCGCCGCTGCGAATGATGGTTTTCAGTGGCAGGGGCAGCGGACCGCCCGTAAGCAGATAGAGAATAAACTGAATGCCCACCCAGAACACGTAAACCTGGAGAAGCCTCAGAAATCGCTTCTTCCAGTAATCCGGAGCGACGGACAGTTTGCCGATGAAAAGGTACAGGGAAATCAAAATAAAAGAGGGAACGGCCAGAAGCGTTATGTTGAAATAAAAAAAATGGATGAGCCGGCCGCCCCAGTAAGCCAGGGCCGTTTGCGCGGGCAGCATGGCGCCCGTCACCGGCTGGAGATGCCAGATGACGACCAGCACAATGCAGATGGCTCTTACGATGTCGATTCCCGCATCCCTTGTCTGATCCGTCATGGGTTTTTCCTCCCGTTTTTATCGTGTGTTGACGGCCCGATCAGCGGCTTTCGCCCAAAAACAGCAGCCGTGTAATCCGGAATCGCTTCAAAACCAGCAGCGTCAAAGCCAGAGACGCGAAAAACGCAAAGACCGCCACGGCCGTGAGCTGCCAGAGCGCCTCGCCGCTCCCGAGCACAAAATAGCCGTGGCACACGTAAATATCCAGCGTCAATGTCCCGATCCAGCAGGTAAAACCGTAGAATTTCGTCCGGCGGAACAATTCCATCAGAAATGACACCAGGGCCATGCCCGCAAACGCCAGAGCGTATTTATAAATGGACACCAGAAAGCGGGGAAGCCCCGTACTTCCGAAAAACTGGACCAGATCCGGGTAAAACGACGGTAAGCCGGTCCGCTGAAAAGCCGCAAGCAGCAGGGGAAACAGAACCACGCCCAGCGCGTAGAATATTTTGCGGTGCTCGCGCAGGACGGAATAATATTTACAGGCGAAGAAGCCGGCGGCGTAGTAGGGATAGTAAGTCCGAAACTCGGCCAGGCCGAAGTTTTCCGTATTGGCCAGCCGCGACAGCAGCATCGAGGCGATGATGATATAATTCTCCCAGCGGGTCCAGTTTTTAACCCGGATCAGCTTGAGCACCGCAAAGAGAAAAATGCTGTTTAAGAAAAGAACCCACAGAAACCACAGGCCGTTTCCCGGATACCGGGCCAGAAAAAACAAAAAGGACGGCAGGCTGACATCGGTCATTGCCGCGGGAATTCTGGGATTGGGAAACAGTTTAAAGTAAAAAAAAGAGACGACGCCCCAGACGAAAAAGGGCAGCACCAGGCGGATGGCGTATTTCTTCACATAGGTCCAGTAAGAGTACCGTAGCTGCGTCTCGATGATATAGCCGCTGAGCAGCATGAACATCGGCATTGCGAAGGACGAAAAAGTCAGATACAAATAGCTGCCGTCATGCAGGGGATGACGCTGCTGAATCGTGTGGGCAAACACGACGAAGATGATCGCAAGCCCCTTGAGCGCGTCCACGTGAAGATTGCGCCTGCCGCTCATTACATCGCCGATTTTCAAGAAGGCTTTGATTTTTTCCCAAGCTGCCGCCATGCCGGTCCTCGTCTCCCCATCCTTTTGTAAACCATTGGCGAGTCTTGATAGCATATCAATATCATTTTTAAAAATGATTTTTTCTCTCAACTGTGTTAGGGACTTCCCTACAAAACAAACCCGGAGAAAACGTTGATCCGTTATGGAGATATCCGTCATTATCGTTTCCTACAACACCTCCGCTCTCACGCTCGCGTGCCTGGCTTCCGTTCAATCCGCCGCGGGAGAAAAGGAAATCTTCGTCGTGGATAACGCCTCCACCGACGGCAGCCCGGCGGCCATCCGGGAAAAATTTTCCTCCGTCACGCTGATCGCCAACACGGCCAACCGCGGTTTCGGCGCAGCCAACAACCAGGCGCTCAAAATCAGCCGGGGCCGCTATGTGGTTTTTTTAAATCCCGATACGGTCGTGCGGCCCGACGCCTTTGTCCGGGCCGTCTCCTACATGGACAACCATCCGGACATCGGCCTGGCGGGCGCTCGGATTCTCAATCCTGACGGGTCCCTGCAGGAATCGATCTCCTGGCGTTATCCCGGCCAAAAATTTACACATGGCGAAACGGCGGATCTCCCCGGAAAAATCGCCTGCGTTTTGGGCGCCTTCATGATTGTCCGCCGGCCCCTCGTTGACGAGCTGGGCGGCTTCGACGAGAATTTTTTCCTTTACGGAGAAGACGAGGACCTCGCCTGGCGGATTCGGGAAAAAGGCTTTTCCATCGGCTACATTGAAGACGCGGAAGTGCTGCACTGGGGCGGTCAGAGCGAGACGCAAACGCCGCCCGCGACCGTGTTTGAAAAGAAGCTCCGGGCGGAATACCTCTTTTACGCCAAGCACTACACGGCCGGCACGATCGCCCGGATCAGGCGCGCCCAGCGGCGAAAGGCCATCTACCGCCTGGTGACGCTCGCGCTCGCAGCGCCGTTTACGCGCAACTCAAACGCCCGCAAAAACAAGGTCCGGTGCTACCGCATCGTTTTGGAGATGACCGCGCCGCCGGGGAAGCGCCCATGATGATTTATTTTCTCATTTTATTCGCTATTGTCGCCCTCCTTGTCCTCTTCGAAGCCTGGATGCACATCCTGGTGCGTTACCCGGACATCCTGCGGCTGTTTTCGCGGAGGCTGCAAAACAGCGTCAGCTATCTTTATATTCAGGGAGACCGCAAAATCATGCAGTTCCAGGAAGGCTGCGGCGCCTATTCGCCCGATTTCGGCTACACACTCAAACCTGGAAAATTTGTTTTCAAGGAAATTGAATTCTGTAACGAGTACCGTGTCAACTCGCTTGGGGTGCGCGATTCAGAAGATGCCCTTGCCGGGCCGGAAATTATTTTCCTTGGCGATTCGTTTGCGCTGGGATGGGGGGTCGATCAGGAACAAACGTTCGTCAAATTGCTGGAAAAAAAATCAGGTTATAAAACGCTCAACACTTCCATTCCTTCCTTCGGCACCGTACGGGAGATGGTCATGCTGCGAAAACTGGACCGTTCCAAACTTAAGTGTCTGATGATTCAGTATTGCGGGGATGACTACGACGAAAACCGACTTTACTATCAAAACGGCAATCACCCCCAAATCATGAGAAAAGCAACTTTTGAAAAAACGATACGCCTGCACAGCAAACCCAAAACCTACTATCCGGGGAAGTATCTTGGTTTGAAAATCAAAAAGCGCTACAGAGAATGGTTTGCCAAACCGAGCCCTCTGTCCCAAGGCCCGCCGATGAGCCATGTGGACCTGTTCGTGCACGTCCTCAAACAAAACGCCGATCTCCTGCGCGATCTGCCCATCATCGTTTTCGAAATGAACGGCATCAACCAGACCAACACCTTTACGCTGGAATTGAGACAAAGGGCGGCCGGACCGGATGAACCGCCGTTTATCCGCAATTTGATTATTCTGGATCTGACCGAGGATCTGGAAGACCGGCATTTTTACGTCCTCGACGGCCATCTCAACGCCACAGGCCACCGCGTTGTCGCCGACCTTTTGGTCAAAACATTGGCAAAAGAGGGACTGCAAAAAGACAAGGTTTGTGGTAGGTGATCAAAAACACCGGACATGAGGATGACCCTTGCAAAACACCCGCTATCTTGAAGAATTGATTTTATCCCGGCGCTTTCGCTTTAACCATCTGGCCATGACGGACATCGACAACCAGGCGGTGGCGCGGATCTTCTCCGACGCGATCCTCCGGGAGGAATACTGCCTTTTTGCCAACACCGTCGCGGACGGCGACGGTTATTTCCGTCTGCTCCATGATCGGCTGACCGGCGCGCTCGGGGAAAAACTTCCCCTGCCGGTGGCGCGTTTTGCCGACGGCGAATACGCGTTTTACCGCGCGAGTCTCGAATGCAACGGCCTTTACCGGCAGGCCGAATCGGCCCAGGCCATTCACAAAGCTCTGCCGCAGCACGTTGCGGCGCTTACCTGTCTCGCAAAACGCGGCCTGCTCGCGCCGCTTGTCTTTCCGGGAAACGCGCAGGCGCAGGCGAAAGACGCCTTCCCCTTCAAAAAGCAGAAACGCGATTCCACCGCCGCGGAGTTTCTTAATTTCCTGCGCGACCACGGCGTCGCGCTCACACCGGACAACTATGTTCCCTTTTATGTGGTTTACGCGTATCTGAGCTCGCCTGCGTTTGCCGGCGCCGTCTCCGGCAAAAAAATCTGCATCCTCAACTCCGACAACAACGAAGCAAGCTGCCGCGACTGGTTTGCGCGGCAGGGCTCCGCTCCGGAGCTCTGTTTCGTCGACATTCCGCGCGAATACGTGGCCACCCGCTGGGAAGCTTACAGACAGCCGGTTCTGGACAAGATTCCGGCCGGCGTCGATTTGTGCATCGTCGGCGCGGGCGTGGGCGCACTTCTTTTGTGCAGCGATCTTGCCTCGCACCTGTCGGTTCCGGTGCTCGACGCAGGCCACGTTCTCAACATGATGAACGACCGCGTGGACAAGTCCAACGGCGCGCGTCTCTACACGCTGAGAAGAGGTTCATGAACGATCCGCTGAAAAAATACCGGCGCCGGTTCCGCCTCTGGAATAACGAGCGCAGGCTGCAAAAGGAACGGCGCGACTATGACGCGGCCTTCCGGAAAAAGGGCCTTGCCGTGCCGGACGAGGAAACGCTGCGGCGCGATCTTCGCCGGGCGTTTCCCGGCATCCGCCCCAAGGCGCGAGGCGCCATTTGCAGCATCGCGATTTACCACCACTACAACTGGGAAAATTATTCGCTCAAACCCGCCCTGGAGAAATTCGGCTCCGTGCGTCATTACGACTGGTATGACGATTTTAACCACTCGGCCAAAGACTGGCGCAGCCGCGGCAAGGCGCTCATGAACCGGGCGCTTTGCGACACGGTTGCCGCGTGGATGGCCGGCAAGCCGGCGGACTTTATCTTTCTGTACGTTTCGGGAGAGCTCGTGGAGCCCGAGACGCTTGCCCGCCTCCGCCGGTTCGGCGTTCCTCTCGTCAACCTCGCGCTCAACGACAAGGAGCACTTCGTCAGCAAGATCCGCAGCGGACGGGCCTTCGGCGCGCGCGACATCTGCCGGGAATTCGACCTGTGCTGGACCAGCACCGAAGACGCCCTCGTCAAATACTGCGTGGAAGGCGCCCGGCCGATTTACCTGCCGGAAGGGGCCAATCCGGACGCGCATAAACCGTACGATCTCGAAAAGACGATCGACGTATCCTTTGTCGGACAGTGCTACGGAAACCGCGCGGAAGTGATCGGCGAGCTTGTCCGGCGCGGCATTGACGTCCGGGCCTACGGCTTCGGCTGGCCCGCAGGGCCGCTCGCAGTCGAAGATATGGTGAAGCTTTATTCGCAAAGCCGCATCAACCTGGGATTCGGCGGCGTGATCGGCCATCCGGACACGTTTTGCCTCAAGGGCCGCGACTTCGAAATTCCGATGAGCGGGGGCCTGTACCTGACGGAAGACCATGCCGAACTGGCCAACGCCTTCCGGCGCGGAGAGGAAATTCTCACCTATTCCGGCATCGACGACCTGGAAGAAAAAATCCGCTACTACCTGGCGCATCCGGACGAGGCTCAAACCGTCCGGGAAAAGGGGCGGGCGCGGGCTCTGGCCGACCACACCTGGGAGGCGCGCTTCGCTAAAATTTTCCGTCTGCTGGGCTTGCTGGAGTAAATCCCATGGATTTTTACTCCCCGGAATTTTTCGCCTTTTCGCTGGCCGTGCTGGCGCTCTACTTCGTCGTGCCGGTCCGGCTGCGCTGGGTCGTTCTTCTGGCGGCAAGCTATTCCTTTTACGCCGCCTTCAAAGCCGCCTATCTGGGCATTCTCGTCTTCTGCACGCTTGCCGCCTACGGGGGCGCCCTGGCGATAAACCGCTGCGAAGCCCGGCAAACCCGCCGTCTGATGCTCATCGCCGGTCTGGTCTGCCAGCTCGGCATTTTGGGCATTTTCAAGTACGTCAACTTTCTCGACGCCTCACTGGGGCAGCTCCTGGGCTGGGGCGGCATGGCCTACTCCGGCGTCGCCCTCACGTTCATCGTCCCGGTGGGAATTTCCTTTTATGTCTTTCAAAACGTCAGCTACCTGGTGGACGTTTACCGGCGGGATGTGCCGGCCGAAAGGCATCCGGGCATTTTTGCCGCCTACGTCGCCTTCTTTCCGAAGCTGCTTTCCGGGCCGATCGAGCGGGCCTCGCAGTTTCTGCCCCAGCTCAGCGAACACAGCCGCTTTGATGCGGAGCGCTTTACCAACGGTCTCAAGCTGGTTTGCTGGGGGCTTTTCAAAAAACTGGTCATCGCCGAGAGGCTTGCCGCTTTCGTCAATGTGGTTTACGCCGACCCGCAGGCTTACTCGGGTGTGAGCCTCGCGCTGGCGTGCGTTTTTTACAGCTTTCAGATTTACTGCGATTTCTCCGGCTATACCGACATCGCGATCGGCCTGGGGCAAATGTTCGGGCTCAGACTCACCGACAACTTCAACCGCCCCTACAGCGCGACGTCCATTTCCGATTTCTGGCGGCGCTGGCACATTTCGCTTTCTTCCTGGCTGCGCGATTATCTCTACATTCCGCTGGGCGGAAACCGCGCGGGCGTCCTGCGGCATTACCTCAACTACCTCGTCGTCTTCGGGCTTTGCGGCCTGTGGCACGGCGCAAGCTGGACGTTTGTCGCCTGGGGTCTCCTCCACGGATTTTATCTCGTCTGCGGGCGCATCACGGCAAAGCCGCGCGCGGCTCTCGCGGCCGCTGTCGGCCTGGATCGGAAGCCGGCGCCGGCGCGCTGCCTGAAAATTCTCATTACTTTTATTCTGGTCACGCTGGCCTGGATATTTTTCCGCGCGGAGAGCCTCTCCCAGGCGTTTTACATTCTCGGCCATCTCTTTTCCGGCTGGGAAAATCTCTTTGCCGCGGAGGCTCTGGGGCCGATGCTTCTGCTCACCAAATCCCGGACGGATCTGGTCCTTGCGGTTTTGTCGCTCGTCTTTCTGGGCGTCGTCCATGCGCTGGAGCGTCATGAAAATATGCGGCGGCTTTTTGCGGGCCGCCCCCTGTGGGCGCGTTTTGCCTTTTACTATGTTCTCGTGGCGGGCATCCTGCTTCTCAGCCCGCCGAATGCGGCAAACTTCATTTATTTCCAGTTTTAGGCGGCGATGAAAAAGTACGCACTGAAATACTGCCTCTTTCTGCTTCCCTTCGCGGCGGCCATCGCCCTCGAACTGTTTGTGCTGCCCGGCGACTTTTTCACCTTCCGGGCCTGGGAAACGCTGGTCGTGAAGCATACGTTCGGCGGCCTCCTCAAAGGGCCTTTTTATCCCAACATGACGCTTGTCAAAACGGAGACGGGCGGAGATCTCAAGCCGTCTTCCGCCTGCGCGGAAAAGAAAAAAGACGTATTGTGGCAAACGGACGCCTACGGGTACCGCAAGGTGCCGTCGCCGGTCCGGCGCTATCCGGTCATTGTCGTGGGCGACTCCAACGCGGCCGGCGGCGGCCTCTCGCAGGAGGAAATGTTTTCCGAAGTCCTGGAAAAGCGCCTCGGCCTGGGCGTCTACCCGCTGGCGCCGGACAGTATCAAATACATCTTTAAACACGGTCTTTTAAAGGAAACAAAACCGGATGTGATCATTTTGGAAAATATCGAACGCGGCATCCTCACGGGTAATTTCACGATCCGCCCCGGCGCTTCTTTCCAGGAGATGTCCCGGGCGGAGCGTCTGTTGTGGAAAATCCGTCTTCACCCGGTCGTCCAGCGCGCGGCGGTGACGCTCGACCGCGCCCTCAAAGCCAACATGCTCCAGTTTCTGCGCGCCCGCATCAACGCCCGGCCGGCAGCCGCAGCGGCACATTCGTCCGGGAACGGCTGCCCGATCCTCTTTTTGCAGGGAGAGAAGGCGAACCGGGACGTTCCGGACGAAACAAGGCGCGCCGCCGTCCGGAAAATTCGAGAGCTCAGTATTTTTTTCACCGGCCAGGGCATCCGGTTTATCTTTTTGCCGATTCCGAACAAGGAAAACATCTACTCCCGGGAACTGGGCACGCCGCGGCCGGTCTTTCTGGAAAAGCTCATTGCCGAGCTTCGGGAAGCGGGCGTGGAGGTGATCGATACGCAAAAAGCCTACGAAGACATCACCCGCCGGGAGGGCCGGCACCTGTACCACCGCGACGATACGCACTGGAACGCGGCCGGCGTGGAAACGGCCGCTGCGCTGGTTTCCGAGGCGCTGCGGCAAAAGACGCCGGCCGCAGCGCCGCGCTGAAAATTCAATTTCGTAATCATAACGAAACGGTGGCGGCGGCATTCCTTGCAAACCGCACCCGATTGGTATATAAGGCGTCGCCGCCTTTTTCCTGGGAGCGGTCCAAACCCGATGGCTGCCGGGAGCAGACGGTGGGCGTCCGAAAAAATTCTGAACACGGAAATGGACGATGCTTTTTAATTCGTACTATTTTATTTTAATTTTTTTGCCGCTGGCGGCGGCCGGCTATTTTCTTCTCGCGAAATATCGGCCGCCCGTCTGGTCGCGCACATTTCTGCTTCTGGCGTCGCTGTTTTTCGTGTCTTACTGGAATATCTATTTCGCCGTCGCGTTAATGGCTTCCGCGATCTTCAACTATTTTTGCGGTACGGCTCTCTCCATTACAGCCGAACGCCATCCGGCAGGGAAAAAGCCTCTTTTCATCTTTGCCATCGCCGCGAACATTTTGTTTCTGGGCTTTTTCAAATACACGAATTTCTTTCTGGACAGCATCAACACCGTCCTTTCCACCTCCATCGGCTCTCTGTCCATTATGCTGCCCCTCGGCATCAGCTATTACACCTTCATGCAGATCGCCTGGCTCACCGACATTTACCGCCGGGGAGGATGCCGCTACGATTTTCTGAGCTATTGCCTGTATGTCACTTTTTTCCCTTACGTCGTCTCCGGCCCGATTGCCTACCACTCCGAAATCATCCCGCAATTTCAAACGGCGACGGCGGGAAAGTTCAATCTGGCCCACGTAAGCGCGGGGCTGTTTATGTTTGCCATCGGCCTGTTTAAAAAAACCGCCATTGCCGATACGCTGGCGGTCATCTCCGACGGAGGCCACGCCGCTTCCGTCCTCACGTTCACGGAAGCCTGGCTCACCAGCCTCTCTTACACCATGCAGTTGTACTTCGATTTCAGCGGCTATACGGACATGGCCATCGGCGCCGCGCTGATTTTCAACATCTGGCTGCCGATCAACTTCGATTCGCCCTACAAGGCGCTCAGCATCAAGGAATTCTGGCAGCGCTGGCATATGACGCTGTCGCGGTTTTTGCTCAATTACGTTTACGTTCCCATGGGAGGCAATCGCAAGGGCGAGGCCCGAACGCTCTTCAACATCATGGTCCTTTTTTTAATCTGCGGCCTGTGGCATGGTTCGGCCTGGAACTACGTGTTGTGGGGCTTCGTGACTGGCCTGGCGTCCATTGTTTACCGCCTGTGGGCCAAAACGGGACGACACCTTCCCAAGCCCCTGGCCTGGTTTCTCTATTTCAACTTTTTTAACTTTTCCACGGTGTTTTTCCGCGCCGAAACCGTGCAGGACGCGTTTAAAGTTCTGAAGGGCATGGCAGGGCTAAACGGGATCATCGTCTCGCCGAATCTGGCGGCAAATCCCTTCTGGCAGAGCCTGACGGTTATCGGCGTCCGCTTCGGCGAATGGCGGGCCAATCTGCCGCAGACCGAAACGCCGGTTTACTTTTTCTGCCTGTTGCTGATCCCCTTCATTCTGCTTGCGAAGAACTCCAATCAGCTTTTGGCGAAGTTTTCACCCAACTGGAAAACAGCGCTGGCGACAAGCCTGCTTTTGATTGCGGGACTGCTTCTGCTCAATGAGAGCAGCTCGTTTTTATATTTTAACTTTTAGAGAGAACGACGCTCATGAGTTATAAAAAATGGCTGATTCTTACCGGGACGTTGCTGCTCTTCTTTGCAGTCATCGTTGTGAGCGTCAATTTATTCATCGACCATCACGCGGTACGCCATAGCCTGTTCAGCTTCGATAATAAGCTCCAGCAAACCGTATATCCCGACGGTATCAACCAGCACATGTTCAACACGGAGCTCATCATGCGTAATCCGGAAAAGTTCGACTCCCTGCTTTTCGGGTCATCGCGTATTGCCCAGATTGACGTATCTAAAATTTCAGGGGCACACTATTACAACATGTCCTATTCACTGGGACTACCGGCACAGCACCTCGCCATTCTAAAGGCTTTTTTCCGCCACGACGTCAAGCTCAAGGCTGTAGTGATCGGTCTGGATGATGTCTCCTTCAGCCTGCCCGCCGTAAACAAAAAAAAGGAACTTCTCCGCATTATGCATCCGGAAGCGGGAGGCCCGAACCGTCTAAAAATCTTTAGCATGTATTTTTTCCGCAAACCCACCTTGAAGGAACTGAGCCGTTGGAAGGACCGGGTGCTCCTCGGTAAAAGGAAAGGCCGCGTCATCATCAGTGAACAGGGCGTCAATCTGGGATGGCGCGACAAGGATGAGCTTGTGGAAAAGGCCGGACGGCCGATTTTCAGCTACACGGTCAAAAAGTACGAGCCGATAATCTATCCGCCGCAAAACGAGGAAGCGGCCTTTGCGGTCATCGCGGAACTGCTGGCCCTGGCGCGCGAGCATCATTTTTCGCTCACGTTCTTCATCAATCCGATTTACTGGCAGCTCTACCTCAATAATGCGGACGCCATGATGCGCGCCAAGGAAAGGCTCGCGACGCTTACGGACTTTTACGACTTCAGCGGCTATAACTCCGTCACGACAAACGCCATGAACTATTACGAGGAGAGCCACTACCGCTATCCGGTGGGGGATTGGATCATGGCGCGGCTCTTCGGCGACGGCCCGCCGCCGCCGGCTGATTTCGGCGTGCTGGTGACCCGGCAGACGATCGGCCGCCATCTGGAGGCAGAGCGCCGCGAGCTGGCGGATTACGTGCAGGCGCACGGCTTAAAATAAAACGTCAGGACAGGCCGTCCACCATTTTCCAGTCAGCCAGATAACGCTCCAGCTCAGCCACGCACGCCTCCGGCCCAGTCTTTTCCGTGTCGAGGATCAAATCCGGACGGTCCGACCCGGCGGGAAAATCGATTCAAAAAGTTTTATCTTCCTGCATCCCCCCAATGCGGTTAAAAAAGGTAGGTCGTCGTCTCTGAACAAGTCACTTTTCCCTAAAACACATGAGCCGTGATCGTTTCGGAGTGATTCTCACTCATTTTCAGACCGATTGAGCTGTTCTTAAGACAAAAAAAGGACTTTCGCCAATACGCAGAAGCGACAGACGCGTACTTTTCATGGGGATATTTGCCGGATGCCTTGAACAGTGAAGAAGCGCCGGGATTGTCGTCCTCATGGGTCGTGACGGTCTTGTCCTTGTCGATCGGGTAAAAAGTCACCTTGTCGTTGGTCAGGCACACGGCCTTTTCGATGAGTTCGATCTGGGGAATGCCTTGAACCGCCGCGCGGCAAAGCGGCAGGGTCGTCGGGTTGCATTCGAAGCTGTAGATTTTGGCGTCGGGATAGCATTCGTGGAAGGCCAGGGTTTCCGAACAGTTCCGCGCGCCGACTTCGATAATGGTCCGCGGCGGCCGCGGCAGGCGTTTGTCGATCACGTCTTTAAAGACGTAGAAACTGCTTTCTACTGATTCCATCATGAATAACCGTCATTTCTGTGTTTCAAGAAGCCTGGAGGAACTGTTCATACCGCGCCTGCCTCCTGGATCGCTGTGCGGTATCCTTCCTTTTTTTTCGCGTCGTGAAACGGAAACGTCCTGCGCTCCAGCCCGTCGGACACGTCCCGCGTCACTTCGAATATCCAAAAAATTCGAAGTCCTTTTTGAGCGTCGCATAAATGATCTCTTTTGTTTCCGGCGTGTAATATTGCTCGTAATCCGGCGCCCGGGTGGAGGTGTTGGTTTTATAGTCGATGAACTGAAAGCGGTGCGACAATCCCTTTTGTGCGCAAAGCGCGTTTAGCTTTTCAACAATGGTCATCATGTCGTTGTTGAAATTTTCCATGCGCCCGATAAAGTCGATCCGCTGGGATTCCACGTAATTGTACTGCAGCATCGGAGAGAGGTTTTCCTTGACGAAGTCCGTGCCGTTTTGCACCGTCACGTGATGCGGCATGCCTTTCTTGATCCAGACGTCAAACGGCATTGAGGCGTAAGGCTCCAGTTTCAGGTCTCTGCCGTACTGATACCAGGAAATCGTCCGGTCGTAGGGATTTCTCGCAAAGCAAAAGACGAACAGGTTGCTGAGATCGAAGCGTTGCTTTAAAACGGCGGCCCGCTGATGATTTTCGTAGATGACGAGGGAGGTCGTGTCCTCGACGTTGCGGTTCGGCCCCAGTTCCAGAATTTCGAGAATGCTTTTGCTGGCGTTTTTCGGCACCGAGATGAAAGCGGCGATGCGGATCGCCTGGGGATTGTTGTGAATAACCAGCTGCTTGCGGAAACCCAAGAATTTGAACACGGTATTAAACATGCGTTATATTTCTTCTGCGGACTAGAAATATTGAGATAATACATGCTTTTCCGTGGGTGTCAATGCGGGAAGCCCTTTGAAAACCGGTCCGGCGCCGTCACTTTCCCTCCAGTATTTTTTGCGCCGCCGACCAGACCTCGTCCACCGAAATCAAATCCATGCAGGTGTCGTCCGGCCGGACGCACAGGTGCTCCTCCTGGCGGCAGCCGCAGCAGTCCAGGTTTTTAAAGATCACCTCGCCCGAGGCGCTGTACGGCCGGCAGAGAACCGGATAGTTCGGCCCGAAAAGGCTTAAGGTCGGGCAGCCGACTGCCGCCGCAATGTGGCCGGGACCGGAATCGTTGCCGATGAACAGACGGCATTCGGCAAAAACAGCCGCCATATCCAGAAGCGAAAGAGAACTGGATTTGAGCGCGGCGGGAAATCCCATCAGCCGTTCGATATCGTCAAGCAGGCCTTGTTCGTCCGCGCCGCCAAGCAAAACGATCGCCGCACCGTAGCGATCGCGCAGGCGGGCGGCAATTTGCGCAAAGCGCTCCGGCTTCCACTGCCTCGTTTTTTTCCGTGCGCCGGGATGAATCGCCACGGTTGTTTGCCCCGGGGAAATCACGAGCGCCAGACGCTTGAGCATGCGTGCGCGCACCTCTTCCGGAATCGGAATCATGAGGTTCACGTCCCGGTTTTCAATGCCGAAGTACCGCAGGATGTCCACGTCCACTTCGATGAAGTGCCGGCGCGTCGTTTTTCCTTCCGGAATCGCGTTCATCATCCGTGTGATGACGCTGGCAATCCGGTACGTGAGGCGAACCGGCGCGCCGGTGGCCAGGGAGAGGAAAAAAGGACGCTCTCCCTGCGTGAGCGCGATGACGATGTCGAATTTTTCGCGGCGCAGTTTCGCAATCAGCGGCAGGTGGTAGGTGATCGTCGAGAAAAAACTTTTTTTGGCCTGGTCGCGGTCGTAAACCCAGACTTTCCGGATATCCGAATGATGGGCGATCAGTTCGGCGCACTCCTTGTGAATCAGAACGTCCACGGTCAGGCCCGGCGCATGGCGCTTCAGGGCGGCGACCACCGGCACGACGCTCATCGTATCTCCAACGTACTGGAGTTTGACGATCAGGATCTTCTGCCGGGAAAGCTGAATTTTATTCTGCGGTATCGTCATGGCCTTTTTGTTTCTCACAATTTGGGGGTTCATTACACGAGGCGGCCGGGAATTGCAATCATTTTGCCGGCATTTACGATGGGCCGGATCTTTGTTTCTTTGTCGGGGGCGTCTTGCAGTGCGCCCCTTCGGGCTCGCCTTTCCCACTGTTCCATGCAGGCCGGACCTTTGAGGATGCCCCATCCGGAGGAGGCCAGGGGGAGGTGGCCCTCCGTCGGCAGGCTCTGCAAAGAAAATAGCTCATGGTTCATAGTCATGTCCATGTAGGGCGGACCTTCAGGTCCGCCTGTGGCGGTGCTAAAGCCCCGCCCTACATTATTAGGGTGGATGGTGGATGGTGGATCGTGGGTGGTGGATGATTCATAGCCCTGTCAATGTAGGGCGGACCTTCAGGTCCGCCTGTGGCGGTGCTAAAGCCCCGCCCTACGTTATTAGGGTGGATGGTGGATGGTGAATCGTGAATCGTGGATGGTTCATTATCATGTCAATGTAGGGCGGACCTTCAGGTCCGCCTGTGGCGGGACTAAAGCCCCGCCCTACGTTATTAGGGTGGATGGTGGATGGTGGATCGTGGATGGTGGATGTTTCATAGTCATGTCCATGTAGGGCGGACCTTCAGGTCCGCCTGTGGCGGTGCTAAAGCCCCGCCCTACGTTATTAGGGTGGATCGTGGATGGTGGATCGTGGATGGTGGATGTTTCATAGTCATGTCCATGTAGGGCGGACCTTCAGGTCCGCCTGCGGCGGGGCTTTCGCCCCGCGCCAGATCTAAAAGGCTGCATGAAGAACGCTGCATCAAACGCACTCTTTCATCGGGTATTTTTCAGGTGGCGGCATGTTTGGCGGCGAGAATTTCGCCGTAGAGATTTTCGTACTTCTCCGCGACGCGGTCCCACGTGTTTTGCGCCGCGGTCCGGCAGGCGGCCTCGGCCATTTGCTGACGCCGGTCCGCATCGAAAAGAATTTCCAGCCGGGAGACGATCTGTTCATGATCGGACGGATCGGATACGACAAAACCGTTTTCTCCCTCCCGCACCAGGTCCCGTGCGCCGACCGCCTTGCTGATCATCACCGGAAGCCCCGCCGCCATCGCCTCCAGGACCACCATGCCGAAGGTGTCGAAGCGGGAAAGCATCAGATACAGATCGCCCGCCAGGTAAAAATCGACCAGCCTCTCCTTTGAAACCACGCCGGCAAACAGCACATTGTCGGCGATGCCCGCCTCCCGGGCCAGTTTCGAGTACTTTTTGACGTTGCCCTTGCCGGCCACGATCAGCTTAAAACGGCCGGTCTTTCTTTTCAGTTTGCCAAGCGATACAAGAATATCATCGAGCCCCTTGATCTCGAAATTCATCGAGGCAAAGATGATGAGCGCGTCGGCGGAGCCCACTCCCAGGGAAAGGCGGGTCATCCGGCGCGTTTCGTTCCGGTCCGGCCGGTCGTAGTCGGACAAATTCACACCGGGGTGAATCACCGCCACGCGGTCCGGATCGACAGGAAACTCCTGAAGAAAGATGGCCTTGGTAAGCCCGGAAACGGCAACGAACTTGCGGCAGCCGCCTTCATAAACGAGTCGGTTTTCCACCCACGCCGTCGCGCGGTCGTAAAGGCTCATGGATTTTTGCCGGATGCGGCGCACCCAGTAGCGGTGCGGAATGCCGTGCAGCGTGAAGAGGTCGGCCGCAAAGATTCTTTCATGGCTGTGCACCAGGTCAAAGGCGCCCTGCGCGAGCCGCCGCTGCACAAACCAGGCGAAACTGACCGTCGTCAGGAATTTGGGAAAGGAAATAATCGGAATTTTGGCGAAGGTAAGGGCCGGGTTCCCGGACTGCCAGCGGTTAGCAAACACTTGAAATGTATGGGGAGGTCTGCTACAGAGTTTTCCGGTCAGCTCCGCTGCGAATTGTTCGGCGCCGCCGACTAAACCGTATTTGGGGATGATCACGGCAATTTTGGGCATAAGGTCATCTTCGAAATTTTAGAAATTACTAACACAGAACATTAATTATTTCATGCGATAAATGGAGCCGGCGCAAGGCCCGGGCCGGGCGATTTAAACCGGGGCGAAAGAAAAGCAACTTGGATAAGCAGAAAATCAGCGTGGCCATTATCGCCAAAAACGAGGCCGACCGCATCGGCGGCCTGCTGGCCAGTGTGGCGTTTGCCGACGAGGTTGTGGTTGTGGATTCCGGCAGCACCGACGGCACGCAGGCTATCTGTGAGAAGGCGGGAGCGAAGGTCATTTACCATCCCTGGGCAGGCTACGTCGAACAAAAGCAATTTGCCCTGGAAGCGACCTCGCACGAGTGGATTTTCAGCCTGGACGCGGACGAGGAAGTGCCGGAAGATCTGGCGGCGGAAATCCTCGCGGCCGTCCGGTCCGCCGGACCCGATGTCGGCGGCTTTTCCATGCCCCGGATATCCAAGTATCTGGGACGCTGGATCCGCCACGGCGGCTGGTATCCGGACCGGAAAGTGCGCCTGGTGCGGCGCGGCCGCGGCCGGTGGCAGGGCGTCAATCCCCACGACAAGCTGGTGGCCGAAGGCAGGGTCGTCGATCTCACCCGTCCGTTTCGCCATTACGTTTACCGGAGCATTTCCGACCAGGTCGTGACGATGAACAGCTTTTCGGAAATTTACGCGCGGCAGGATGCTCCCCGCGGCGGCTGGTTCGTCGTCGCCGGCCTGTTTCACGCCGCGGGAAAATTTCTCGAATGTTACCTCTGGAAGCTCGGATTTCTCGACGGCCTTCCGGGCCTGGTCATCGCAATAAATTCCGCGGGGTATGTTTTTTTAAAGCATGCCAAACGCTGGGAAAGAAGCCTTTCTTGAAAAAGTGACTCCCGATGGATATCTCCTTTGTCATTGTCAACTGGAACACCCGCGACCTTATGCGGGACTGCCTGCAATCCATCGGCAAAACCGTCTCGGGACCGGAGTATGAAATAATCGTGGTGGATAACGCCTCCACCGACGGCTCGGTTGAGATGCTGGCGGCGGAATACCCGTCGGTTCAGGTCTTCGCCAACCGGGAAAACCGCGGCTTCGGCAGGGCCAACAATCAGGGCTTTGCCGTCATGCGGGGGAAATACGCGCTCCTAATCAACACGGATGCCGTCTTGACGGAGGGGGCGGTGCAGAAAATGTGGTCGTTTGCCGAGGCGCATCCCGAAGCGGCGATCATCTGCGGCCAACTGCTCAACGCCGACGGCAGCAGGCAAAATTCCATCGCTTCTTTTCCGACGCTTTTGACGCTGGCCGCCAACACCTCGCTTCTGGAATACCTTTTTCCGGGGCGCTATCCGAGCAAGCGCTACGACCACAGCGAGCCGCTGGAGGTGGACTCGGCCATCGGGGCCTGCATGATGGTCCGCAAAAAGGCGCTCGACGACGTCGGGTTTTTCGACGACCGGTATTTCTTCTTTTTTGAGGAAACGGACCTGGCTTATGCCGTAAAGCAGGCGGGCTGGAAGATTTTTCAGGTTCCGGACGCGCTGATTTACCACCTGCAGGGCCAGAGCATCGGCCACAACGCCCGATCGCGCATCGAGTTTTACCGGTCGCGCTACCAGTTTCTGCGCAAGTGGTACGGTAGCGCTTATTACCGCGCGGCCCAGGGGATCATTTTTCTGCGCCTGCTGGTCAATATGCTGCTCGCGTCCGCGGGCGTCCTTGCTACCTTGGGATTGGCAAAAGGCCTGCGGGACAAGTGGAGAGTTTATCTGCAAATCCTCCGCTGGCATTTTATAAAAAGCTCGTAGCTCAGAGCTCATAGCTCGCAGCTCATGGCTTATAGTTTTTTTATGTAGGGCGGACCTTCAGGTCCGCCAAATGGCGGGTCTAAAGCCCCGCCCTACATTATTTGGTAGGGAACGGTCGCGATAACCTAAACGTCACAAGACCGTTCCCTACAACCCACTGGTTACAGGCGACCACCCCCGCCGGCGGGGGAGAAAAGGAAAGTAGTCTCCTCAAAAAAAGGGCAGGGGTGTGTCCCCCTCTGGAGGGGGCAGGGGGAGGTTGGAGGTTTGGCCGCCTTCGTCACTTCGTGGCACTCCCGCGAGCGGGAGATATAAATTTAAATAAATGGAGCGGATGGATTATGCAGCCTGTTTATGATGTGTTTAAATCGTTTGTCGATCCGGCCTTTTGGGTCTTTGCACTTCTCTTCATTTCGCTGATTTTTTGCTTTGTGTCCGGCAAGAAAAAAACCGGCGTCCTGTTTTTGCTTCTTGCGCTCGTAGTGTTTTACGGATTGAGCATCGAGCCCGTGTCCCGATATCTGAGCTACCGGCTGGAAAAGGATTACATCAAACCCCTCCCGGCGGCAGATCAAACGCCGCTCGATGTCATTGTCGTTTTGGGCGGGGGCGCCTATGACATTCACGCTTTGAATCAGTCTTTTGCCGGCGAGTCCAGCATTGCCAGAGTGGTTTACGCCGTGCAGATGTTTCACCGCTACAACCCGAAATATCTGATTTGTTCCGGGACGGGCAGAGAAAAAGCGTCCATTGCGGAAATTATGGCCAAACTGGCCGGTGATCTGGGCGTGCCGAAAGAAAAGATCCGCATCGAAGACAAATCAAGAAATACGTATGAACATGCGGTGGAGTTTAACAAGCTGTTTGCCGATAAGAATCTGCGGATCGGTCTGGTGACTTCCGCTTATCACCTGAAGCGGAGCGAAACGGAGTTTCGCAAGTATTTCAAAAATGTAACTCCTCTGCCGGCGGGCTACCTTTACTTTTCACCCTTGGGGACGGCTGCCGTCCGTTATGTGCCGCAGTCGCAATGGCTTTTGAACAACTGTCTTGTTGTAAAAGAGCATGTCGGTCGTCTCTGGTACGGCATAAAAGATATTTAATTTTTTCGGCCGGATGAAGCTTATGGGCCGCCGAAAAATAATTTTTCAAAGGTCTCGTTTCAATTTCCTGTAAAATATTGTAATATACATCACTTTATGAATCGTCCTTTTCAAAATGGATTTCCAATATAGGATCTGCTTATGAAGTTTTCTGAGCTAAGAGAATTTGACGTCTTCACGACAAGATATCCCCAGCTGAAAAATCCAAAATTTTACGCTATTCTTCTGGTAGACATCATTCTGTTCATCGTGGCGCTCAATGCCGCCTACCTTTTTCGTTTTGAATTCAACTTCAATTATATCGATTTCGACCAGATTTTTGAGTTGCTGCTGTGGATGGTTCCCATAAAAACGCTTTTTTTCCTGGCTTCCGGACTTTACCGCGGTCTGTGGCGCTACACCGGTCTGCGCGATTTCTGGCTGTTGTGCCGGGCCTGCCTTTTTTCAACGGCGCTCATTTTGCTGATCATGCTGGCGGCCAACCGATTTGAAGGATATTCCCGCAGTGTGTTTGTCATCGACGGTCTTCTGACCTTGCTGCTTACCGGCGGAATGCGGCTCTCCATCCGCACTTTATTTGCCTTCGTCAGCAAACCGCAGAACAACCTCGATGAGGTGATACGGATTCCTACAAAAGTTCTTATCATCGGAGCGGGGCAGGCCGGAGAAAAAATTCTGCGGGAAATGATGGACAATTATAACCTTCATTACAATGTCGCGGGTTTCATCGACGATGATCGTCAGAAGCAGGGTCGGACCATTCACGGCGTGCGTGTTCTGGGAACAATCGATCATCTGCCCGCTATCATTCAAAAGGAAAAAATTCAGCAGATCCTGATTGCGATTCCTTCCGCCTCGGGAGAAGAGATCCGGCGGATGGTGGAGATTTGTCAAAAAATCGGTATTTCGTATAAAATCCTGCCCGGCATCGGAGATTTGATCGACGGCCGGGTCAGCGTAAAATTTCTTCGCGACATCAGCTATGAAGACTTGCTGGGGCGTTCGCCGGTTCAGCTGGACATCCAGGGGATCCGGGAATACCTGGACGGAAAAACCATTCTGGTGACGGGCTGCGGCGGTTCCATCGGCTCCGAACTCTGCCGCCAGATCGCCAAGTACCAGCCCCGCCATCTCATCCTGCTGGATTCGAGCGAAGAAAATCTGTTCAAAATTCAGATGGAAATGCAAAACGAACATTTTTATCGTCAGTGTCCGGCCATTTTGGGGCGTGTCCAGAATGAATCCCTGATGGAAGCCGTTTTTCGGACTTACAAGCCCGAAGTTGTTTTTCACGCGGCTGCTTACAAACATGTGCCCATGATGGAGAAAAATCCCTGGCAGGCCGTTTACAACAACATCATCGGTAGCCGCGTGGCGATGGAAACAGCCCTCCGGCACCACGTGGAACGGTTTGTGGTGGTTTCCACCGACAAGGCCGTGCGTCCGACCAATGTCATGGGTGCGAGCAAACGGGTGACGGAGTTGATCATGCAATGCCTCCAGGGAAACGGCACACGGTTTATGGCTGTGCGGTTCGGCAACGTGGTCGGCTCTTCCGGCTCCGTGATTCCTTTCTTCCGCCGGCAGATCGAACAGGGCGGTCCGGTGACCGTTACGCATCCGGAGGTGAACCGCTTTTTCATGACCATTCCCGAAGCGTCGCAGATGATCCTGCAGGCGGGGACAATGGGCGAGGGAGGAGAGATTTTCATCCTGAAAATGGGCACGCCCGTCAAAATCCTCGACATGGCGCGCGACCTGATCCGCCTTTCCGGGAAGGAACCGGATGTGGACATTAAAATCGTCTTTACCGGTTTGCGGGATGGAGAAAAGCTTTACGAGGAACTGATCACCGTTGGGGAAGACATTCTGCCGACCGGGCATGAAAAAGTCATGGTTTTGCGCTCCAGCACCTGCTTCAACGGATTTTCCGATCCTCAGGACGGCAAAGAGCACCTCTACCGTGAAATCGACGAACTGATCAAACTGGCCGCGCGCTACGACAGTGAAGGCATCAAAAGAAAGCTTAAGGAAATTGTCCCTGAATATACCCCACTCGAAAGCAAAAGCATTCTCTAAAAGATAAGGAGTTTCACAATGAAGCAAGTGTTGATTACCGGCGGCTGCGGATTTATCGGATCCAATTTTGTCCGCCACACGCTGGAGCATTATAAGGAATATCGCCTGATCAATCTGGACAAACTGACCTACGCCGGGAATCCCGGCAACTTGACGGATATCGAAAATTCTCCCCGCTACCGTTTCGTGAAGGGCGACATTTGCGACGCCGACCTGGTGCGAAAAATTTTTGCGGAAGAAAAGATCGACGCGGTTGTTCATTTCGCCGCCGAATCGCACGTGGACCGCAGCATCACGGGTCCCGCCGAATTTATCCGGACCAACATCCTGGGCACATTCACCCTGCTCGAAGCGGCGCGGGAAGCATGGCTGAAAAATGGAGATTCCACCGGCAAGGAATACCGCTTTCTGCACGTGAGCACCGATGAAGTTTACGGCTCGCTTGGCGAAACCGGCGCCTTTCAGGAAACCACGCCCTACGATCCCCGGTCGCCTTACTCGGCCAGCAAAGCCTCGTCCGACCACCTCGTAAGCGCCTACTTTCACACCTACGGCCTGCCGACACTGATCACCAACTGTTCCAACAACTACGGCCCCTACCAGTTTCCGGAAAAGCTCATTCCCCTGGTCATCAACAACGCCCTTCAGGGGAAGGCCCTGCCCGTGTACGGCGACGGTAAAAACGTCCGCGACTGGCTTTACGTGATCGACCACTGCGAGGCGATTCTCACCGTGCTGCACAAGGGAAAAACCGGCGAAACCTACAACATCGGCGGCAACAGCGAAAAGCAGAATATCGAGATCGTTTCCACCATCTGCGACATTCTGGATGAGAAGGTGGGCCTCCTGCCCGGTGAAAAAGCCAGGCGGTCACTCGTGACCTATGTCAAAGACCGCGCCGGCCACGACCGCCGCTACGCCATCGACGCCACCAAAATCCGCACCGAACTTGGCTGGACTCCTCAGGTAAACTTCGCCGAAGGCATGAGGAAAACCGTGGAATGGTACCTGGACCATCAAGCCTGGATCGCGTCCGTCACCACCGGCGCCTACCGGGAGTATTATGAGAAAATGTACGGAGGGAGATAGTGGATGGTGAGTGGTGAATAGTGAATGGTGGATGGTGAATAGCGGATGGTGGATGGATGAAAGATTATAAGGAATTGGAGGTTTGGGAAAAAGGGATTGCTCTGGTTTTGCATGCATATGAGATTACAAAAGTATTCCCTAAGGAAGAATGTTATGCCTTAACGGACCAGATAAAAAGAGCAGCCGTATCCATACCATCCAATATTGCTGAAGGAGCATCAAGGAACACCACCAAAGAATTCGTTCAGTTTCTATATATCGCACTGGGTTCAGCTTCTGAATTGGAGACACAAATCATTATTGCCGAAAAATTGGGCTATCTAAAAAATAAAGAAATCTTGAATGCTGAAATTATCGTTATTAGAAAAATGTTAAATGCTCTGATAACGTCACTAAAAAAGAAATGCATGTAGATCAGTGCTTGTCGATGGGTGTTTCTATCCACGATTCACCATCCACTATCTACTGATTTCCGGAGGAAATAATGAAAGGTATTAAAAAAGGCATCATTTTGGCAGGCGGCGCAGGGAGCCGGCTTTATCCGCTGACGCTGGTGGCAAGCAAGCAACTGCAGCCGGTGTACGACAAACCCATGATTTACTATCCCTTGGCCACGCTCATGACGGCGGGCATCCGCGACATTCTCGTCATTTCCACGCCGCAGGACACGCCCCGCTTTGAAGCCCTGCTGGGCGACGGCAGCCGCTGGGGGATCAAACTTTCCTATAAAGTGCAGCCCGAACCCAAGGGGATCGCACAGGCGTTTCTGGTTGGCGAAGAGTTTATCGCCGGCGAATCCGCATGTCTGATTCTGGGCGACAACATTTTTTACGGAAAAATGAATCTGCACAAGATCGTATCGGAGTTTCAGGAAGGCGCGCTGGTTTTCGGCTACTACGTCAACGATCCCGAGCGTTACGGCGTCGTGGAATTCGACGCGGAAGGCAAGGCGATCAGCATCGAGGAAAAACCGGCCAAGCCCAAAACCAACTACGCCGTGCCGGGACTGTATCTTTACGATCGCAACATCACAGAGATCACAAAGACCATGAAGCCTTCGGCCAGAGGTGAACTGGAAATCACGGACGTCAACATGGAATATCTGCGCCGCGGGAAACTGCGTGTCATTCCGCTGGGGCGGGGCATCGCCTGGCTGGACACGGGGACGCACACCAGCCTTCTCGAGGCCAGCCATTTCATCGGCACGCTGGAAGCCCGCCAGGGACTGAAGATTGCCTGCCTGGAGGAAATCGCCTATCGCCTGGGATTTGTGGATAAAAAGAAAATGAAGCAGGTCATTGCCGACACGCCGAAGTCGTCCTACCGGGACTACCTGGAAAGAATCATCAAGGAACCGACTCTGATCAGCTACGAACCATAACATGATGAACTATAAACTATCCGCTATCCACCATACACTATGCACCATTCACTAAACTCATGAAGATCATCAAAACCGACATACCGGATGTTCTCATCATCGAGCCTCGCGTTTTCGGCGACGCCCGCGGTTTCTTCTTTGAAAGCTTCAATCAAAAAGCCTGGCAGGAAAAAACCGGTCTTGGCGAGGTCTTTGTCCAGGACAACCATTCCCGCTCCGAACGAAATGTTCTGCGCGGACTGCACTACCAGATCCGCCAGCCGCAGGGGAAACTGGTGCGGGTCATCCGGGGGAAAGTTTTTGACGTGGCCGTCGATTTACGTCAAAGCTCCCCATATTTCGGACGCTGGACAGGGGCAGAACTATCCGAGGACAACAAACGCCAGATGTGGATTCCCAAAGGTTTCGCCCATGGCTTTCTGGTTTTGTCCGACGTGGCCGAATTTCTGTATAAGACAACAGACTACTGGGCTCCCCAGTATGAACGCGCAGTCCTTTGGAACGACCCCGACCTGAATATTGCCTGGCCGCTCCAGGGGCCGCCGGTTCTGTCCGCCAAAGACGCCCAAGCCTCATCCTTCAAAGAAGCAGAGAAATTCGATTAGCGCATTTCAGTGACGTAGGGCGGGGCTTTAGCGTGAAATAACCGGGCCTATCAATCTTTCCAGAACCAATTTCAGTGACGTAGGGCGGGGCTTTAGCCCCGCCATTGGCGAACCTGAAGGTTCGCCCTACTTTTTATCTATTCACCATCCGCTATCCACCATCCATGATCCTCTCCTCCGCCGGCGGAGGTGTCAAGAAGACATACCGAGTGTCCCAATACCACCAACTACGAGCCACGAGCCACGAGCTATGAGCTGTGAGCTGCTTTTATCTATGCACCATCCACGAGCCACCATTCACCATTCACCATCCACGATCCTGTCCCCCGCCGGCGGGGGTGCCACGAAGTGGCGGGGGTGGTAGAACCGAAGACATACCGAGCGTCCCAATACCACCGACTATGAGCCACGAGCTGTGAGCTTAAGCTGTTTTTCAACCATTCACCATCCACGATCCTGTCCTCCGCCGGCGGAGGTGTCGCGAAGCGACGGAGGTGGTTAAAACCGCATAGTGATGATTGTCAATTTCGAATTACCATGTTCGTCAAGCAATATGCGTACCTGATCAAGTTGTAAATAATGACAAAAAAGTGATGTAAACCACAAAAACTCCTTGACGTCTTACCACTTTTTGTTTATAAAGCCTAGCCGTTCACGAGATGAACACGAATTGAACAAACCCAAAAAAATGATAAAAAGATGAATAAGAACGAAACAGAAGCCATTCTCAAGTTGTTGCGGGCATTGGATGAAAATCCTCAGATGACCCAGCGACAGCTTTCGTCTCATCTTGGTTTGAGTCTGGGTAAAATCAACTTCCTGCTTAGGGCGTTGATTGACAGGGGACTGATAAAAAGTGAAAATTTTAAGAATTCCAAGAACAAATTAGGTTACTTATATCTTTTGACCCCCGGGGGCATCGAAGAAAAGGCAAGAATTACCTATCGCTTCCTGAAACGAAAAACGGCTGAATACGAAATGCTGAAAGATGAAATCCGGCGGTTGAAAGAAGAAGTCGCCCTTATCGAGGACGCGAGAGCCGGGGGACACAAACCGATTAAAAACGGCTTGGCGTAAAGTTATATTTTTTGTTGTAACGAAAACGTTCCAGTTTGATGTGTGAAATTCCCTCCTGATGTAACTCAGAGGGCGGAGCTGTATAAAAAGCCTACCATCGCTTGCCAATAGCGCTGATCGTTAAAGCGCGATCCCCGATCGCGCCGGATCGTTTTAGCCATTGGCGAACCTGAAGGTTCGCCCTACATAAATAACGATTTTTCACCTCAGCAATGTAGGGCGGGGCTTCAGCCCCGCCGTCACACCTTATGTCCTCCGCCGGCGGAGGTGTCGCGAAGCGACGGAGGTGGTAGAACGGAAGACATACCGAGTGCCCCAATACCACCAACTGCCAACTACGATCTGTGAGCTGTGAACTACGAGCTTTTTTTCTATCCACGATCCACCATTCACCATCCACGATCCTGTCCTCCGCCCGCGGAGGTGTCGCGAAGCGACGGAGGTGGTTAAAGCATGAACAAATTTTTTTCATCCCAATTAATATCGTTATAAGGAGATAACACCCATCCCATGTCACTTGTTGATCAAATCATTGAAAAAAAGGCCAAGGTAGCGGTTATCGGTCTTGGCTATGTCGGTCTTCCGCTGGTGATCGAATTTTGCAAAGCCGGTTTTGCCGTGACCGGCTTCGACGTCGATCCTGCCAAAGTGGAAATGCTGCGGCAGGGGAAAAGCTACATCAAGCACATCGATCCCGCGTCCTTCGCTCCTTTTATCGCTGAATCGCCGGCCACCATCCACCAGTCACCATCCACCAATGGCCATCCGCTGTTTACACCCACGACGGATTTCTCGCTTTTGAAAACGATGGACTGTATTCTCGTCTGCGTTCCCACGCCGCTCAACAAAAACCGTGAGCCGGACATGAAGTATGTTTTCAATACGGCGCAAACCATCGCCGCCAATCTGAGGAAGGGACAGCTCGTTATTCTGGAATCAACCACCTATCCGGGAACAACGGACGGCGACATGCGGAAAATTCTGGAAGCGACCGGCCTTGCGGCGGGTGTGGATTTCCATCTGGCCTTTTCTCCCGAACGCGAGGATCCGAACAACCGGGATTTCAGCGTCCGCACGATTCCCAAAGTAGTGGGCGGTTACACGGAAGGATGCCTCCGGGCGGCCAAAACCCTTTATGATCAGATTGTCGAGAGGACCGTTCCCGTCTCCTCTCCGCGGGTTGCCGAAGCAGCAAAGCTTCTGGAGAACATCTACCGTTCGGTCAACATCGCTCTCGTCAACGAACTCAAGATGCTTTTCGACCGGATGGACATCAACATCTGGGAGGTCATCGAAGCCGCCAAAACAAAACCTTTCGGCTTCCAGGCCTTCTATCCCGGTCCGGGGCTGGGTGGCCACTGTATTCCGATCGATCCGTTTTACCTGACCTGGAAAGCCAGGGAATACGAATTCCGGACAAGGTTCATTGAACTGGCCGGTGAAATCAATACATCGATGCCCGATTATGTCGTGCACAAGGTGATGAAAGTTTTAAATGCTGAGGGGAAATCTCTGAAAGGCGCGAAAGTTCTTCTTCTGGGGCTGGCCTACAAGGCCAACGTCGATGACGACCGCGAATCGCCCAGCTATCGCCTGATCGAAAAGCTGGAACACCTGGGAGCGGAAGTTTCCTACAACGATCCCTACATTCCCGTCATCGGGATTTCCCGCGAATATGCCAAGTACGCAGGCCGTAAATCCGTTGAAATCAGAGGCGATTTTGACTTGATCCTGATTGCCACCGCCCACGACGAATACAAGAACATCGATTTCAAATCCCTCGGTGTTCCCGTTGTGGACACCCGCAACATCATCCCCGACAAAGACCCGTCGATATTCTTCGCCGCCTGATCCGGAATAGGTAAAAGAGACCTTCCTTTTATCCTCCGCCGGCGGAGGTGTCGCGAAGCGACGGAGGTGGCCAACGAAAATGATATGTAGGGCGATAATGTAGGGCGGGTCTTCAGACCCGCCATTGGCGAACCTAAAGGTTCGCCCTACAAAAAATTTCCTTCTGTCCCCCGCTGGCGGGGGTCAGGAGGTGGTAGAACGGAAGACATACCGAGTGCCCCAATACCACCAACTGCCAACTACGATCTGTGAGCTGTGAACTACGAGCTTTTTTTCTATCCACGATCCACCATTCACCATCCACGATCCTGTC
>Ga0209723_1001770_pt1 | contig 31807 bp, 34 predicted proteins | sample BiotimSIPDNA_2_FD_185750 | JGI IMG/M metagenome (GOLD analysis project Ga0209723, IMG submission 185750) | Anaerobic biogas reactor microbial communites from Washington, USA - Biogas_R2 time_0 SIP DNA (SPAdes) (version 2) | ecosystem: Engineered > Bioreactor > Anaerobic > Unclassified | place... | reverse complement strand
CAATAGTCTTGGGCGGCGGGCATTCCATCGGTTCCAGTATTGCGGTAAGTGCAGATTATACATTTATAGCTCCCTCTGCTACCATGACCATCCATCCGATCCGTTTGACCGGCCTGGTGATCGGTGTTCCTATGACGGCATAAAAACACATTTGAACCTGATAAACATACATATTAAAACTGAGTAACACCGATAGCGGTAAATTGGGAATCCTTAGAAGTTTCTAAGGGTTTTTTTATGCCTAAAAATACATGAACCCTCTGTGCGAAAGAGGGTTCGGACGGTTGCACGCTGGTAATAAAGGAAATATCTTGTTATTATTATAAATCTTAATTATCAGTAATGCAACCCACTAAAGAATGTGGGAGGAATATGAATGGCTGATATTTGCAGAAAAGTAAGGCGGAGATCATTTACCCAGATTGATAATGAACCCGTTAATGACCAAAGTTTAAGGTATGAAGACATTGGTTTGCTCGTTTACGTTTTAAGCAAACCTGATAACTGGACTATTTATAAAAATGAATTGATTTCCAGTCATAGCAACGGCAGAGAAAGCGTAGCTGGCATCTTAAAGAGATTAGAAGAAAGAGGATATTTACTGGTCATTAAAGGCCGTACAGGAAAAGGATATTTTTCTCATAACCAATATATTTTTACGGACCGCCCTTTTGATTTTGGAGATGAGTATGAGTTAGATGAAACTCCACCAGGAATGGAATATAATGGCAAGCCCGAAACCCCTTGTAAGACCGAGGATTCAACCGTGTACGGGAACCCGTCAACGGGAACCCGTCAACGGGAAACCGTCAACGGAAACCCGACATCTAATAATACTAAAAATAATAATACTAAAAATAATAATGCTGTTGATGAAGAACAGCAGCAAAAAGTGATCGATAATTTCCAGCAGATATTTGGGACAGATATTCCTGCGGAAGTAGCTCAAGAACTGCTCAAACACAGCGAGGAAGAAATTAAATACATCTTTAGGGTTTTAAAAGAGAAGAAAGAACAGGGGAAAATAGTAAGCCCAAGAGGAATACTGATTAAAGATACCCGAACAGTAATTGAGCGAATATTGGCCGGGGTTTTTTATGCTGATATAGAAAAGGACCCTGAAATTGAGGAATTTGTGAAATACACAGGGGTACAAATAAAAGGACAAGTCCATAGGCAGATATATCACTATTGGCGCGCAAAGTTTTCAAAAGAAATGATGTTTAAGGCCGGTGAACTTACCGCCATATATTCTAAGAATGGCACAATAGATTATATGGTTGCCATTCTCAAGGATTGGGAAAAGAGAGGTATCACAAAGCCAAGTCAAGTGAACAAAAAATCTGATCAAAAATATGATTTTACTGAAATATTCATTGCACCGGAAAATGTAAAATATATCCCATTTAACGAAATAGACGGTATTCACAGCCAAAAATAATTATCTGATTTAATGTTTAAAAACTTATTGAAACACATAATCAAATAGATTAGAATAATGGAAAGAAACCTCGGCAAATAAAATATATGCACCAACGAGAAATTCAAATAGGGGGGGTCAAAAATTTGAATTTACCGTGAGGGGCAAGTTGCGTTCATAAATAATTAAAAAAGCCTGACCATCTTAAAAATGGTTCAGGCTTATTTTATGCTCAAAATAAATAAAAAATCCCATTAAGTTGGGGAAAGGAAGTGGTTATTATGAAATTTCTACTACGGGGTAGAGCAGACCTTATCAGGGAGGGATCACTATGAGCAGACTGGCTGCCCAAGCCAAGATACAGTATTTCCCTACCCAGGAACGAATACGGCCAATGATCAGGTCGTATTTATCATTTCCGGAGTCAGGAACAACTGTTTTTGATCCCTGTTGTGGTCCAGGTGATGCTTTGGAGGATTTATGTCCTGGCCAATACCTTTTTGGCATGGAACTCCACACAGTCAGAGCGTTAGAAGCCAAGAGCCGGCCTTATGTAAAGGTATTGGCTGGCCCATTTGAGAATAGCGTAATATCAAACAGGGCTTTCGGCTTCATACATCTGAATCCACCCTACGATTGGGTCGCTGGTGGCGGCGAACGATACGAAGAACACTTCTTATATCGTGCCACTAATTATCTGGCTCCGAGAGGAGTGTTGGAATACTTGGTTCCGGTCGCTCTGTTTAAATACAGGGGCGAAGCAGTATTAAAATTTCTGCTGGAAAACTATCGGGACATAAAAGTATTCAAATACCCGGAACCCGAATATCTGCAGTTTAATCAAATTGTGATATTTGGTGTAAAAAAGCCCAGGGAAAGAATAACGGCATCAGAAGACTGGTTGAGTAAGCAAATCGCAAGAATAACAACGTGCGATATTCCCGAACTTGAGTTACAAAAAGAGCCATTATATCAAGTACCTGCAGTAAACCCCGGGACGGTGACAGTTTTTCGCGTAAACTATTACGATGAAGAACTGGCGCAGTCAGAAAGTCAAACCTTGTCTGTATTACTTGCCCAAAGCAAGCCAGTAATACAAAACTCATTAACTGCTCCTTATTTACTGGACAAGGCTTTATTAGCATTGTTGGCAGTAGGAGGATATGTTGATGGGAAAATGCCGGGGCATTACCTTTTAGGTAAATATGAGAACAGGGAAGTCACTTCCCGTGAAACCGATTTGGACACAGGAGAAGAAGCAACTAAGGTTCAAAAAATATCTTCAACCGTGTTCCATATTTTAACCCGGCTGCCTGGGTTAGACGGTTCCCATATAGCAACTATAAGGTAGCCCAATTGAATCAAACCCTTTGCCTCTCTGAGGCAGGACTAAAAAGCCTGCCTTCGGGCAGGTGGAAGGGAGTTGAGATTATGGGGTGGATATATACCCAAAAAGACAAAGATGAAAGCATATTGGAATTTTTTCAAAGGAACTTTGATTACAAAAAGGATGATGGTCGTTACGGGAAGGTAATAGCTTGTGCCGTGGTCAAGTTTCGTACTGCTTATCTGGCTTTCGAATGCTTCTCTCCTGAGATAGGCAAGGAAGTTGTTGGGGTAGTATGCAAATTGGACTACGCTCCTAATGATTATTATAACTTCGGTTATAAGGATATCGAGGAAAGCTGTGGCCCTGCTGAAACCGAATGCCCTGAAAGAATTTTGAAATTACTGACCCCCACTGATTCAGAAGATGGTATTAAGTGGAGGGAAGCCTGCTGGCAAAACCTGAAAGTTAAAAAAGTCAGATTAGCCAGAGGTAAAAAAGTTCGTTCACCGGAACCGATATTTTTTACCAATGGTCAGTCATACCAGATTTTCACCGTTATAAACGTCAAGAACAAAATCTTTCGCACCGAAAACGGTGATTTGGTAAAAATCAGAGGCAAAGTTAACTGGCAGGATGCAGAATCAAACATAGAACCGGAGTTGCTTTGTCGAGGGGGTATGTAGTAGTGCATACCTTTGAAAGTAACGGACTCAAAGTATATACCGACATGGCAGTGATATTAAACAGAAACATTGCTGCCTTGTCAATCATCGGCTCGGATATCGCAGTAAAAGCGATTCGGGCAGAATTTATGGACGGTAACAGGAGGGCAGCGTACTATAGATTGTACTCTGATGAAAACACATTCCGTGTTGTAAAACCGCCCGCCGGTTTTAAGCAATTACCCCAGATCAAAACTGAACAGGGGTTGCAGGTTTTCTTAATGCGGGAAAATCTGTTATGGGGAATGTCCAGAGACGATTTAAGAGTACGCGCATACCAGCATTTACAGGATTTGAATATACCCGGCCCGACGCCGGCTGATAAAGAATTTGATAAATGTATGGATGCAATTATTCATGCAGGCGAAGATACCGGGTATTTTCAAAAATGTGATGTGATCAGTCCCCACCTAAAGCTGCAAACGGCAAAGTTCTTTTTGATAGAGGATATATGTCTCGATGATTTTTTACAACAAGCAGAAGGGATTATAGCCTCTTACCTGATAGAAGACAGTACGCCGGAAGAATTACTCGAAGGCATAGAAGGTATAGCTGACTATATAGAACGCTATGCCAAACCGATAGGAGATAAGGTTTCCCAAAGGGTTAAATATCTGCATATGCCCGGAGATTACCAAAATGAATTTTTTGATAATCTGGGGCGCAGATTATTCCCACAACAGAAAGATATATCGGTAGCAGCTGCCAAAAGTATGCAAGCTAAAGGCTATGCGATTATATCTGGACAAATGGGAGTAGGTAGTGCGTCACGTTCTGTCATATAACCCGTGCGGAAACGTGCGATAAAAGACAGGGGGGTAAGAATTTACCCTAATTCTACATCTGAGTAGGTGGGGGAGGTACCCACTAACGATTAAAGGTTGGTAAACGTTCCCTAAGACTCCGTTATGCTCTGATTATCCATTTAGTCAGGGTATAAAGCACGGTGAAGAAGGTGAAAAGCAGACCTGAGAAGCGGTTAGCGAAGTAATCGGGGGGCTATAAAGTTGCTATGCCTACTCACCATAGGAACCCTCGTATGTACGGCTCGAAAGCCCAAGGCCACTGAAATCAAGGTGTGTCTCCCCTTAACTGGGGTTCAGTTGTAGTTACACTTTTTTCCTAGAGCGGTAACTATTCTATCCCAATAAGGGGATAGAGTTTCTAATCCTCCAACCAAGGGTGAAGAAATAGCTGGCGGGTCATAGAGGGAGGCTAAGGCAACTATGTAAAGCTAGGATGTAGGAAACGTGAGAACCATAGAAGGAAATGATAAGGTTAATGGAAACCAATGTTCCTAAACAGTAGGAAATGACTGTTGAATCTATGGGACATCAGCCCGTAGTAGTGTTGAAGTATCTGTAATGGATATGGAGCGAAGGGGCATAGTCGTATGCGAATTTTTATTCCAATTAGCTTGTTGAGGAAGCCGTTGTGCGAACCTGACTAAAAGCCAATAAAGGCAAACCCATCGAAAGGGGAGATGCCATTGGCTCAAAAATTCAACTATCCGAAATCGGAGAACGAGCTTAGGATTACCCTTGACCTGCTGTATGCAAGTACGAAGAAAATGGTCAATGACGGTAAACCACCAGCATTTAAAGGATTACTCGAAATCATACAAAGTGATGTAGTAATTCTAACAGCAATACACAATATCAAGAATAATCATGGTAAAAATACGCCTGGCAGTGACGGATGGGTAATGAACGATATACTTCAAAAACAATATGATGAAGTTTTAGAATTAGTCAAAAATCAGTTAGTTCAGTATAACCCACAACCCGTCAGAAGGGTCTATATTCCCAAACCCGGAAAATCCGAAAAACGTCCATTAGGGATACCAGCAGTAGTGGATCGAATCGTGCAGGAATGTGTAAGGATAGTAATTGAACCAATATTAGAAACGCAATTCTTTAAGCACTCATATGGTTTCAGACCAATGAGAGATGCACAACAGGCCATTGCAAGGCTTACGGATGTCGCACACAAAACAGGATATTCGTGGATAGTAGAAGGAGATATAAGTAAGTTCTTCGATAATGTTGACCACCGAATAATGCTTAAGCAATTATGGAATATGGGAATCAAAGACCAAAGGGTTTTGATGATCATAAAAGCCATGCTGAAAGCGGGAGTAATGGAAGAATTTGCTGTCAATCCTATGGGAACACCCCAGGGAGGTATAATATCACCCCTACTAGCTAATGCCTATCTGGACAAGATGGATAAATGGATAACTAGGGAATGGGAAAGAAAAATGGTCAGAGGAAAGATTGCCCGTACCGATATTCTATTAAACGCGAAAAAGAGTCAAGGTCTTAAACCGGCGTATTTAATAAGATATGCCGACGATTGGGTACTACTGACGAATACCAAAGAAAACGCCGAAAAATGGAAATATAGGATCGGGAAATACCTCGAAACCAATTTGAAACTGACATTGTCCGAAGAAAAAACGGTAATAACGAATATTAAAAAACACCCCGTACAATTTCTCGGATATAGCTTCAAAATGGTTAAAGGAAAATCCAGAACGGGTTACTTACCTCGAACCAGACCAAACGAAGAAAGACTAGAGACTAAGGTTAAAGAAATTCACAAACAAATTAAAAAAATCCGGAGAATCCCAGATAAAAGCAAAACTGTTTGTGAAATAAACCTTATTAACAGCCAGATTAGGGGAATAATTAATTACTACAAAGCAACAACTTGGGTAAACATCGACCTTAGAAGATATGCAGAAACGCTGGCATATGCCGGATATAAGACATTACTGAGACACGGAGTCAAATGGACACCAGCGAATGAGGTGGATAATTTGATTTCAGTGCATCAGGAATACACAAAACAAATTCCGGCAATCGAATATGAGGGTAAACTCATAGGGATAACCAGTATAAAATTCTGCCGCTTCAATAGGCCGCATCTAAAAACCCAAGAAGAAACTCCCTATACAGAGGAAGGAAGGAAGCTATACTTCAACAGATCGCTCAAGAAACCACTTCTAGCAAGAATGGATATCGAACTCAACGAGCATCTCATGAGGATAATGGTAATGTCCCGACAAACAGGGCATGGTAGGAAATATAACTTTGAATACTTTCTGAACCGTGCGTACGCTGTAAATAGGGACAAAGGGAAATGTAGAATATGCGGATTACCCATACCATTTGATCTACTTGAAGTACACCATATAAAAAATAAACTTCCTCTGGACAAAATTAATAAAGTAAATAATCTGGCCAGTCTACACAGGCAATGCCATGAGAAAATTGATGATGGAAATGATTACAGCCATTTAGATGCTAAACAATGGGCAAAAATTCAAAGATTCAGAGAAAAGCTAAATATGGAATAAAAATGGGATTAGTGACCCCTGTATACGATGGAGCGCCGTATGAGGTGAAAATCTCACGTACGGTGCGAAGCGGGGGAAAAGGGGCCTAAACAGGTAATGCTGTAGGTGACCCTTACCTATCGCTATAAACCACCATTGGGATTGCTGCCTGTCATTATGATGCTGACAAGCCTTACAGGGCGATAATCACTTGTCCGGGTCACTTGGTAGAAAAGTGGGCACGGGAAATTGAAATAGTGGTACCGGAAGCAAAAGCGATCCTGTTTGGAGAAAACTATAAACCCTGGGAAGAGTTTTACAAACAATGGCGCGAAGCGGACAAACTGGAAGTACCCGAATACTGGATAGTATCCAATGAAGCCCTCCGTGGCGGATATGTTCAGCGTCCCGGAATACTGACTAGAAAAGAAAAAGCCTATGATGCAGAGTTTGATCTTTATCGAATGATGAAAGTTGCGGTCTGCCCAAAGTGCGGAGAAACCCTTACTTACCAAAAGAAAATAGATAACGATATTTATGAAATCGAAATGACCCCTGCAGACTTCACTGTTCATAACGACCGGAACCATAAATGTCGGCGTTGCGGTGAAATGTTGTGGCAGGCTGACAACAACCGGAAAGGCTATCGGAAAGTCAGTATTGCAGACATTGTTAAAAAGCGGATTCCTAAAGGATTCTTTACTTATTACATTTCGGATGAAGTACACAAATATAAAGGTTCAACCGCACAAGGATTGGGCTTTGGCGGGGTGATAAGTAAAGTAAAGAAAACCATTGCCATGACCGGAACCCTGGCTGATGGATACGCAAACGGATTATACTACTTGCTTTGGAGGTTGGACCCTCAAAAGTTTAAAGCCAAAGGTTTTAAACACAACGAGGAATCGCGGACCAAATTCCAAAATGAATATGGTTTCTGGGTTAAAACCATTAAAAGCAAGAAAGAAAGTGAATACGGTGCAAGCTCAAAGGCAAGAAACGCTCGTATTCAGGTTAAGCCGTTGCCCGGATACACTATCAACACCTTTCCGGAATGGCTTCTTGAACGCACTTGCTTTCTTAAATTGTCCGATGTTGCTCCGTATCTGCCGCCCAAAACCGAATATGTGAATGTGGTGGATATGGATGAAGAATTGGCAGCTGAGTATGTTGATCTGGAAGAAAAACTCCGTCAGGAAATTAAAGAAGGAGGCAGCCAGATAGCCAGTATTATGCTGCATACCTGTCTTTCCTTTCCCGATATCGTAGACGGACAGGAAGCAATCAATATAGTGCGCCCAGACTATTCTTTATATTTACCGATTCCACAAATGGACCGAACAAAGATATATAACAAAGAAGCTGAATTACAGAGAATACTAAAAACCGAACTTGCATTAGACAGGAAATGCCTGGTGTTCACTACTTATACTAATCTCAAGGATCATATTCCCCGGCTGGAATGGATATGTTCCCAAGTACCAAATGCCAGAATACAATCTTTGAGATCGACAACCACATCAACCAGAAAACGGGAACAGTGGGTCAAGAATAAAGTCAATAATGAAGGGATTAACGTTCTTATCTGCCATCCTGAGCTGGTTGAAACAGGGCTTGACTTATTGGAATTTCAGACTATTATCTGGATGCAGACCGGTTATGTGCCGGCTACAGTAAGGCAGGCTTCAAGTCGTTCCTGGCGCATAGGACAGACCGAACCGATTAAGGTTATATTCCTGTGCTATCAGGATACCCTGCAAGAGAAATGCTTTCAGCTTATCGGCAGTAAGTTAAATGCTGCTGGTATTCTTGAGGGTAATCTCTCCAACGAAGGTTTAAGGAATTTTGGACAGGAAAATAGTATGTTTAATGACATACTATCGTTGCTTAAAGATAATATTGTTGCTATAAACAGCAATGATATTTTTGAAAGCTATAAAGCAGAAGTCGCACAACTCCTGAACAAACCTATAATTACACAAAAGGAAAGTATCCGGCTGATGACCCTGGCCGAAACCCTTGCCAAAAACAATATAGACTTGTCGGAATTAACCGCACGGCAGAAGAAACAAATACAACGAAACAGCGATCAATTAGTGCTGTTTGCTTAATTCAAAGCCTCACCTTATGGTGGGGCTTTTTTATGTTCAAAAATAAAAAAATCCCGTTAGGTCGGGGAAAGGAGAGTGAATTTATGAAAGAACAGTACCTTCAGGAACAACAACTCTTTGGCACCGAAGATACCGAGGAAAATGTAGTTTTGCAGCCAGATAAATGTGCCTATTATTGGGTGCAGACTAGATTAGTCCGCGAATCCGGGCCGTTCTACAGAGCAAGAATATCAGGACCTGAAGATGTTGTGGAAGTCATTACAAAAAATATTGATCTTCAATACTGTGATCGAGAGTATTTTCTTGCCTTGTTTTTAGACCGCAAGGGAAATCTAAATGCCATTGAGACGGTCTGCGTTGGTGGAACTCATACTGCCATCGTTGAGCCAAAAGTCTTATTTAAAGCGGCCTTATTGGCATCAGCTGAAAGTGTTATTTTGGTGCATAACCATCCGAGCGGAGATCCCACTCCTTCTCGGGAAGACATCAATTTAACAGAAACAATGAGACAAGCAGGAAAACTGCTCGATATACAGGTGTTAGATCACATAATAATCGGGCACAAACAAAAATATTCCCTGCAAGCAGCGGGAATGATATGAGGAGGAGATAAAATGGGTTATTACAGTGAAGTAGCAATCGCAGTAGACTCACAAAATGTCGAGAAAGTCCGGGAGTTAATAGAAACAGAGTGCCCGGATGAATTTCGCACTGCGGATCAATGGAACCTTTTCCGATGGGAAAGGGTTAAATGGAATAATTGTGATTCGATAAAAGCCATTGAAACCGAGTTAAAAAAATTAAACCCGGAATCATATCTGTTTATCCGAATAGGGGATTGGGAAGACGATATTGAAACTCGTGGAAAGGGTAACGCTCCTATGCGAATAGAAAGCGTTATTAAACTTGAATGTTAAACCTTTATGCGGCATCAAGCCGGGCAAAAAACAACCCGGCTGAAGCCGGGTAAAGGAGTGAGAATATGTATCTCAATGTAAAAAAGCTGAAGTTGCAGTTCCGCAAGATTCCGGAGGTCCAGGACATAGGAGCCATAGCGGATACTGTAAATAAGATGAGCAATCTATTATTTTTGATAATGGGGGACCCGTTTATCAATGCAGAAATAAAAAAAATCCCCCGTGAAGATTGGGAATGGTTCTCAAATATGATTATGGATTACCATGAACCAGACAATGAATTTTGGGAAATCGTGATGTTCGCCACAAAGCACCAGGAAAGAGTTGACTTCTTAGAAAGAACGTTATCCTCGCTTCCTTCGATGGAGGTGAGCGAATATGTATGATGATTGGGAACTTTCAGAAGAAGAACTCGAATCCATACTTGTAAGAGTTAATAATCTGTTGTGCCTTTTAAGTCTGCAAGACAGAGGCTACAACATTGATGATTATTATTTCGGGTATTGTGGCTGTGGCGAATGTTCCAATAATGATTTCCTCACAACTGTAATCATGATCATTTTTAAAATTGAAGAATCTTATAAAATTGGAATCGAACTTTGCGAAGCGGATGACTGGGTTGACGGCCAGCCATATAGAAACGGTATAAAACTTCCTGTAAACTCGGATTTTGTAACAGAAGTTATTGTTATTGATCCGGATGCAGACAAGACAATCGCCAGTCTAGTACAATACCCCGATGTATTGCTTGTTGCCGCAGAAACAAACCCGGCAGGGGAAAAGTATTGGCGTATTGCGCTTGATACATGGGATGTCGAACCCTATGATTTAGCAGAAATATGTATTTTAATTCAAGAGTTAAAGGGGGCGAAAGTATGCTGAATATTCGCCTCGATGAAAACGGTGCATTTGTGGAAATAAAAAAAGGGCGGGTTTCCCATTGGAAGAAAGTAAGCATTCAAAACATTGTGTCTGCTTTAAACGCCTCGATTGGGGAAAAGATAAGTACGGAGCCAGAACCTTCTCCCGTACTGCCGCCTAGTACGGTGGGGTATATCAAATACCCTGACGATAACAGTCATTATACAGTGCTTTTGTATCAGCCAAAAAGCAGGGTTACGGTTATATTTGAAGACCGTACATTTGAAAACGTCGGTCTTCCCTCGGCAATATACAAGTTTGGGGTAAAAAATAATCATTTACTCTCTACAAGTATATGGGCTGTTACCGAAAAGATAATCAGACCGGAAACACCTTTGTATTACTTTCCTGTATATAATGTTTACGGTTCTGACGGAAGCCTTTGCATGGGAAGCAACCGCATTGAAATTAATGAACCATGGGAACTCTTTAAAGTCCCGGCTGCGATACAGGCAATGCCAAGCACCCGTGCATTTCCTTTCAGAAATACAGTGGGTTTAGAGGGGGATTCTCTGTTTAAAAAGTTAAAAAACAAGGACTTCCCTGACGAATGGCTGGTACCAGCCAAAATAACATTAAACCAACTCTTAAAGGCGGGCAAATAGCCCGCCTTTTTTATATTCAAAATTAATAAAATCCCGTTAAGTCGGGGAGAGGAGTGATTACATGGATGATATGGTAAATCTTTTTGGTGCTGAATACGAAGCACCGCCAGCTTGTTCCGAGAATGCCTGCGCAACAAAGCAGGTTAAAGCCGGAAAGAAAGAGTCCAAAGGAACGTCAACAGGAAAATCAGAAAAACTTACCGATGACACCGAATTAGATATTCGGGAATTTCAGGTCAAAATCTACAATGAGGTTTATGATTACGTTGCTCCTGCGGACAAAGAAAAGGTTACTATCAGTGATGTTCGTCAATGGTTGGTATCCCAGGGATACACAGAATTGACAAAAGACAGGGCTGCCTTTACCTGGGTCACGCCGGATGAAGGTGCAAAAATGCTCGTTGCAGGTGTCAAGTTCGAAAAGATGGGGTAATGCTTATGAAAGTATCATTTTCAGAATTTGCCATCCTGCAAGTCGGCTGTGGGGGAACCGGAGGCTATCTGGTTCCTAAACTGGCCCGGCTGATAATGACTCTGGAAAAATATCGTGAAGTACAAATCGGATATAACTTAGTTGACTATGACATAGTAGAAGAAATCAATCTCTATCGTCAGAACTTCGTCAAATCCGACCTTGCCAGAAACAAAGCAGAAGTGCTTGCCCAGAGATATGGGAGTCACTTCAATGTTCCTATTGGTGCAATAGATGTGAAAGCTGAAACACCAAAGGAATTAGAAGATGTATTTCCGGAGATAAGTAGAGCTTGCAGAATCTTGATTGGCTGTGTTGACAACAACAATGCCAGAAAAGTTATGCAGGAAGTATTCGAGAATAGCAAAACTCCCATTATCTACATTGATTCAGGAAATGGAAAGTTTACCGGACAAATTGTGATCGGCTACAAGAATACGGAAGTGCTTCTTGAGCCAGTCGGTACAGTGTTTCCTGAGTCGCTTATAGAAATGGAAAATCAAACACCAAGGAATTGTGCCCTGAATGCTCTCGAAAATCCGCAGAACATCGGAGCGAATGATATGGCAGCAACGCTAATATTTTGCGTTCTGAACGCTTTATTGACCAATGGGGAAATAAATACCCAGATCATAACCTTCGATGCGCTTACGGGGACAGCAAGGGCTATAACAACAAATCCCGAAGACGGGGAAAAGGAGTGATTAATTTGAAAATTCAAATTGAACAGAAAGATCTGAGTAAATTGGTATCCAAGGTCGCCAGGGCAGCTGCTACCACAGATACCGTTCCTGTTTTGCAGGGAATGTACTTGGAAGCAGTAAACGGCAAGTTGATAGCACAGGCGTCCGATATGGAAATCGGAGTTAAACTGACGATTATCGAAGTGCAGGTTCATGAAGAAGGAAAAATTCTTGTTCCTGCAAGAAACTTTGAATCCTTCGTCAAAACACTTCCTTCGGAGGTTATAACTCTGGAAACGGAAGATAACAAGTTGATGGTTAAATATGGTCGTTCCAAGGCAAACCTGAACCTTTTTGTTGATTATGATTACCCGAATTTTCCGGAATGCAATGAGGAGATCCTTACGATTTCCGGAAATGAACTGAGAAAAGGATTGCTTAGAGTTTTGCCGGCGGTCGCCAAGAATCATTTCCGGCAGGTTTTCAACGGAGTCCTACTGGATATTACGGAAGATAAAACATTCCTTGTCGGATCTGATACCCATAGGCTAAATATATATGAAATTGCTACCGGAAGCCCGCAAGGACAGAAAGCAATAATCCCGGCAAAGACAGCTGATGAAATCATGCGGTTGGTCGAAGATGAAGAAGTAGTCATTTATACCAACGGCAATAATCTGCTGATTAAGACCGGAGAAAAAGAAATAACCTCCAGGCTTATAGACGGGACTTACCCGAACTACCTTCAGGTAGTCCCGACATCGACTGTTACAGAAATGGTCATAAAGACCGCTGATTTAAAACAAGCCTTGCAGCGGTTATTATCCTTACCGCAAACCAAAGCCAAGGTTCCAATAACCCGGATACTGCTGAATGGTTCAGTTGAGATATCTTCTTCTTCCGAAGAAGGAGAAATCACGGAATATCTGGACGTACAGAAAACCGGTGAGGACATGGAAATCAATTTCAACAGCAACTATATCCTGGATGCCGTAAAGTTAATGCCCGAAGAAACAAAAATAAGTTTTTCCGGGACCAATTCTCCTGCAGTATTTAAAGGGGAAGATATGTTCCAGTCTGTTCTTGTCCCTGTAAGGGCGGTATAAGGGGGCTGCGGCCCCCTTTATATGGAGGTAGAGATATGAAAGTGCAAAAACGAGATCAAAGTATAGTTGAATTTAACCCCACAAAAATAACTGCGGCTATATTCTCTGCGGCAAGAGCAGTTGGGGGAAGTAATTATCAGTTATCGGTCAAGTTGACCGATGAAGTAGTCCGGCGTATAGGCAATCTTTACAAAGACTGTGTAGCTGTCGAAGAAATACAGGATATTGTTGAAGAAGTCCTGGTAGACGGAGGACATTATAAAACCGCCAAAGCCTATATTTTATACCGGTTTAAGAGAAATGAGGTAAGGGATTATAAGAAACTGGAGACATCTTCAGGGATATTGACCTATCTCGGCAAGGATGATATGAGAACCAAGGAGAACGCTAATATGGGCTTTTCCCTTCAAGGTTTGAATGTGTCTATAGCCGAAGAAGCCTCGAAGAAGTTTTGGTTGGACCTTTATCCCGAACCGATCAAAAATGCCTACGAGAACGGCGATTTCCATATCCACGACTTGGGAGTGCTGGCTCCTTACTGCGTGGGGTGGGACTTAAAAGACTTGTTGTTGCTTGGTTTTAAAGGAGTTACAGGCAAGATCGCATCTTCGCCTCCCAAACACTTCCGCACAGCATTGGGGCAGGTTGTGAACTTCTTTTATACCCTGCAAGGAGAAGCGGCTGGTGCCCAGGCATTTTCTAATTTTGATACCCTTCTGGCACCATTTATCCGTTATGACAATCTGGATTATAAGCAGGTGAAACAAGCCCTGCAGGAGTTTGCGTTTAACATCAATGTGCCAACTCGAGTAGGTTTCCAGACTCCGTTTACTAACATTACAATGGACCTAAAAGTGCCGGAGTATATGGAAAACGAGCCGGTTATTATAGGTGGTCAATACATGGAAAGCACCTATAAGGACTTCCAGGCTGAAATGGACTTATTAAATCAGGTGTTCGCTGAGGTTATGTTGGAAGGGGATGCTGAAGAAAGAGTTTTCACCTTCCCGATCCCCACGTATAACATCACAAAAGATTTTGACTGGAGTAATCCCAAGTATGATGGGATATGGGAAATGACCGCGAAATACGGTATTCCCTATTTTGCAAACTACATCAATTCGGATATGAACCCGGAAGACACCAGAAGTATGTGCTGTCGGCTTCGTATCGACAACACTGAAATCCGTAAACGGATGGGCGGTTTATTTGCTGCCAGTCCGCTTACAGGGTCTATTGGAGTAGTCACGATAAATCTTGCCAGAATAGGTTATCTGGCAAAAGATAAAGATGAATACTTCACCAGATTGGGGATGCTGATGGATCTGGCTCGTGACAGTCTGGAAATCAAGCGAAAAACAATTGAAAACTGGACAGAAGAAGGGTTATACCCGTATACCAAATACTATTTGCGCGGCGTTAAACAGCAGAGTGGCAGTTATTGGGAAAACCACTTCTCAACTATTGGGATAGTGGGTATGCACGAATCCTGCCTAAACTTCCTAAAGGAAGGACTTTATACAAGTTTTCAATTCGCAGGAGAAGTAATGGATTTCATGCTGACCAGATGTGCTTGCTACCAGGAAAAAACCGGACATCTATATAACCTGGAAGCAACCCCGGCAGAAGGTGCTGCAACGAAATTGGCGATTAAAGACCGGGAAAAGTATCCGGCCATTATAACCAGCGGCACAATTGAAACACCGTACTATACAAATAGTACGCAACTGCCGGTAGGGTATACTGATGATTTATTTATGGCATTGCATCATCAGGAATCCTTACAAACCCGCTATACTGGCGGAACAGTATTTCATACCTTTTTAGGGGAAAAAGCACCGGACAAAGAGGCTGCAAAGAATCTTGTGAAAAAAATCTGCAGCCAGTTTAAACTGCCTTATATCACAATCACGCCGACGTTCTCCATATGCTCTGACCATGGGTATATTAACGGGGAACAGTATATTTGCCCGATATGTGGCAATAAAACCGAGGTCTTCTCTCGTATTGTCGGGTATATCAGACCCGTGCAACAGTGGAACAAGGGACAACGGACACAGTTTCAGGCTCGGGCTACATTCGATTCTGCATTGGGTCGGGAACGGGTACTGGAATTGGTATAGAAGTCTCGATAAAAGCCCCTAAAGGGGCTTTTTTTATACCCTAAATTATTAAAATCCCATTAAATTGGGGAAAGGAGTGGTGCAAATGTACAAAACAAGTTGCGCAAAGGTAAAAATCGTAAAGGTTCTCCCTCCCACGAAGGGAGAAAAAGGAGTCAAGGCAATGATTCAATTGCCGGGAGAGATGGATGCCTTCCTTCGGGTTGCCTATGACGGGCCGCTTACAGAGAAAGTGAGGGAATCTGTTGGGAAATGTCTGGTTCTGCTTGGAACCTTCCGCTTCAAAAAAAATGTTCCGTTGCCGATATTTGAAGCAACCGGGGAACTGGATACCCGACTGGTTTTTGTCGGGCGGCTCACGAAAGAAGCCGAGCTTAAATATTCCCAGCAGGGAAAATGCTATACGAGCTTTTCTATAGCGGTTAATTATGGTTGGGGAGATCGAAAAGAAACCGATTTCATCAATTGCACAATTTTCGGCAACGAAAAGGAACATAATGCAGCCGTGGTCTTGGCCGAACAGGGGCAAAAAGGAAGACAGATTATAGTCACCGGCCGTTTGGGGCAAAACAAAAAGGACGATAAGATTTACACGAACCTTATTGTGGATGACTTTCAATTTGTCGGTCCCTTTGAGAAAAAGGGAGAACCCCAGGAAAAACCGTATGACGATTGGGCGTCATTCGGAAACGAAATTGATATGAGTGATTTTTAACATGAGCACACAATCCATAGACATTCTGGCGGTGGCTCAGGCTGCCGGAATGACCCTCTACCCAATACAAGGAGGGCGCCAATACACTGCTCGTTGCTGGATGTGCGATTATTCGCCGTTCGGTTCCGATGTCAAACGCAACGGTCACTTAACGATCCGTCCTGATAAGGGAGTATTCAGGTGTCCCCGCTGCGGATATAGTGGAAATGCCATTACATTAGCATATGACCTCTTTACCAAGGAACAGGCGCGAGAAGTGTTGAACCGCATAGGCGGTTACAGTGGACCGGAATGGGTGGATAATCCCGTAGCTGATTTAAAGACCCGAGATGCAGTTTACCGGGTGCTTTTAAATAAGCTGGTGTTATCGCCCAGTCACCGGGAAGATCTGTATAAAAGAGGGCTACCGGAAGAAGTCTTAGAAAAACGAAATTACAAATCTCTGGTAGGATGGGAATCCACCCGGGGAATCTGTCGCCTGCTTCTCAAGGACGGATATCCCCTGGAAGGTGTTCCGGGATTTTTCCAGGATAAGAACGGAGAGTGGGTCTTTATGACCTTGCCAGGATTTCTTATTCCTACGGAAGATGAAGCCGGGATGATTCAGGGATTCCAAATTCGGGTTGATGATGCCTTCCGAACCAGCGGCAAAGATATCGGAAAGTATATATATTTTTCGTCAGCTGGTAAAAAAAATGGTTGTTCATCGGGCGCTTTGATACACGTTGCAGTGCCGGAGAACAAAAATCTCGAAACCTGCCGGGTATGGATAACGGAAGGACCGTTGAAAGCTGATATAGCGGCTCACTACACGGGTATGCCGTTTTTAGGAATACCCGGAGTATCTATTTACAAACAGGCAGCACAAAAAGCCGAGGAACTTGGCATAAAAAGAACTGCTGTTGCCTATGATATGGATGTCCGGGAAAACCCCCACGTCCAGCAAGCGGAAATAGAACTCTTAAAAGAATTGTATCGACGTGGAATAAGTGCTGTGCCTGTGAATTGGCACAGAGACTACGGCAAAGGAATTGACGATGTTGTAGTTTACATTGCGACACATCAGATTCCGATACCCAGCGACATACTAGGCAGAATATTCAAGCCCAATCAGGAAGCAGTCCTGGAAGTCAGCTACAGACTGAAATTACGTTAAATAAAAAAGCCTGAGCAATTATTTTTGCACAGGCTTTTTTATTTTATGTAGTTATAAGGCCACTTGTTTAAGACAATTATTGGACCTGTATAACTCTGTGAAAATACGTACCTCGTTAGAAAGTACCTCCCTTAACTCTGAATTGTAATACTCATAATACCTGATGTGGCGTAATCTGATTCTTGCTACGGCTTCAAGAAGATCTTCCTCATAAAAAGGGTCGTGTAGAAATACATAGTGCTGGTTTTGTTTAAGGACAATGCAATTAGCGGGTATAGTTTCAGTCTTAATGACAATTGCAATTTCTTTAAGATAGTCTGCAAGAGTAATGTTACGTTCTTCTGATATGTTTTGAATACTTTCTACAATACATTTTATAAGTGCGATTCGCGGTTCTGATGTTTCAATCAACAAATATAACCAACTCCCCCCTATAACTAAAATATATGTAAGACTATTGTACTAAATATAACAAAATAATCAATAAAAACGAAAAAATGTGAAAAAGGTCCTAAATAATATAAATTATACGAGAAATTAGTCGCAATTAGTAAGATGTTTAAAGTGTTCACTCATCTTCTAAAACTGCTGCAACAATTTTTAATAATTTTTTTTCTTTTTCAGGTGGCACCTGGTTACGTAATAAAAACATAGTTAATTCGTTAAAGGGAGTAATTGGCTTAAGTCCAAGTAGCGTATCAGTCGTTGTTCCGAAAAATTGAGCCAATTTACAAAGCTGCACAAGGCTGGGCTCCCTTTTGCCTGTCTCCCACGAGGAAATAATCTGATAGTGATACTTATGGATACCAACTTCCTCGGCAAGTTTGACTGCTGACACATCATACTCTTCTCTAAACTTTCTTAGAATTGAACCAAACATAGGGTGGTAATCTTTTTTTGATCTGCTGTTCGTCATTTTCTCACGCTCCGAATAAATTTGGCTGTATATAATCTTTATGCCTATCAGTATAACAAAAAATTTTATAAAAAAAAGCTAATAAATCAACACTTTCTATTGACAATCTAATCAATAAGATTATACTAAAGGAAAAAAAAATAGTCAAAAAGATTAGATGAGGGTAGGAGGTGAAAAATGTGGAGGTAAATATACTGCAAGTTTTGTCGCCTCAACAGAGAGAAATATACATCTCAATTTGCAGAGGGGCCAGCTACGGGGAAATAGCATCTAGTATGGGCTTGTCAAGGGATACTGTAAAAGGCTATTGGAAACGTATACAAAAAAAAATTAAAGAACTTGAGGGAAGTTCAATAGATGTGATCATGGACATATTCGAGGAAGAAACGAACCGGAGCCTACCAAAAAACCATACGGTAAAACAAATGCAGTTTTTATCCCAATCCACCAATATGCACGTAACGGAGAAAATAAAGCCGTCATTAAGATCTTACTATAAGAAAAAAACAAAACCCACGCATATCTTAACCAGGAAAATGACAGAAGAAGAACGCGAAGCATGCAAAAACCGGCAGACAAGAGATGATGGAATCCCTAATGAGATTAAATATTTGGAAAGACTTTATAGAGGATTAATTAACGATCCTTTCGCTGCAACAGAAGATCTGGCTGCAATGGAAGTTATGTTACGGTCTTATGGGATAATTTTTTACACTCCAGCGATAAACAAACTAAATGCAAGAACTTCAAAGGCTTTAAGAGCTAAAGAAGAAGGTTTTAGACCAACAATTGTAAAGCCGGGCGAAGGGAAATTGCTTCCACCGGGGTCGAAGTTTTTAGAATCTGTAATAGGTGATGATGAAAAGCCTGAATACTCAGTTTGGCTCGTACCAAGTAGTACGCGCGTATCTGCTAAATAGGAGAGCATATGAAGGAAACTTTAAACAAACAAATGGAAAAAGCCCTGCGTAGCGTAATAAACGGGATAAACAACCAACCCGAAATTAGGCCGCAGCAAATTGAAATGGCTCAAATGATACGTAGATTTTTACAGTTTTCGCAAAATTCTACGGGGAACACCCTTATGATTGAAGCTGGAACTGGGGTAGGAAAAAGCTTTGCCTACCTTACTGCATTATGCGAATACATAAAAACACATATAGATGCCAAAGCAGTCATTGGAACCAATACCATAAGTCTGCAAGAACAGCTGCACCAAAAAGATATTCCTTATGTGCTTAAAAATTACCCGGGCATTACCGCGGAGAAAGTCAAAGGCCGCAATAATTATTTATGTCTGCATAAACTGAGCGAGTTGGATACGGATCTTTTTGCAAGTGAAGAAATCCAGGACTTTGCAAGTCGAATCCATGAATGGTTGGATACTGACCATAACGGAGAAAAGAGCAATATACCTTTTGAATATGAGAATAAGTTTTGGCGGTTAATCGAATCAGATGGAACCGCTTGTATAGATATACAATGCAGATACAAAAAAGAGTGCTATTTTTTTAAGGCCCGAAACAAATTAAAGGATAGTAATATCATAATCGCTAACCATGCAATAATTCTTGCTGATATAAAACAGAAGGTCCTTCCGGATTATGACATCCTGGTATTAGACGAAGGGCATAATTTCGAGACTAACGCATTATCGGCTTTAACAGACACAATTACCAGAAATGATTTTCTTGGTATTAATGCAACACTTAACACCCGTACTTTACAATCAGCTTTAAGATCAGCCCGGGTATTAAAAAAAGTCGAAGGCATTCAAAATGATTTAAAAAATAATGCCAATGCTTTTTTCGAATCACTTGAAAATAGAAGGTACACTAAACCCGAAGAAAATGATCATGGAGAAAGAATTATATCAGTCTTAAAGCAAGCCTTGGTGCTGCTCGAAAAGGCCGAGAAAAACAGCAATATACCTCTTGTAAAAGCAGAAACAGCCAAATTAGCGGAAAGAATAGAGGATATGTGTCAAAAAACATCCGCTTGGTTACACCAGACCTCTCCTAACAGCGTATATTGGGTGGAAAATCACAGTATTAATTGCGCTCCATTAGATATAGCAAGTATTTTGCCGACATTCTGGCAAACAAAGAATACTGTTATTACCTCTGCTACTTTAACTGTGAACCGGTCTTTCAATTCCATGAAGCGCAGTCTTGGGCTGGGGGAAAATTGCTACTCATTAAGATACGGTTCTCCTTTTAACTACAAAGAGAACTCAATTATTTATCAACCACCAAATGCTCCTTCGCCAAATTCATGTGATTACTCTCCTTATGTATGCAAGACGATAGAGAGTATCTTAAATAGGAAATCTGGTAAAACGTTTGTGCTATTTACTTCATACAAAATGATGGAAGAAGTATATGACCAGGTACATTCAGAGTTTCCCCATCTGAACTGGTTACTGCAGGGTACTGGTTCTAAGGAAATGCTACTAAGTAAATTCCGTGAAAACGATAACAGCGTGTTATTCGGTACTGATACTTTTTGGGAAGGAGTTGATGAAAAGCTAAATTGTGTAATTATTACGAAGCTGCCTTTTGAAGTCCCGACGACACCGATTAAGGAAGCGCAATATGAGTTAGTAAAATCCCGGGGTGGTAATTCATTTATGGAGTTAAGTGTCCCAAGATGTGCAATAAAATTGCAACAGGGTACAGGGAGGCTTATACGAAACTCGCATCAAAAAGGAATCATCGTTATCTGTGATCCACGGATACATAAACCCTGGGGAAAGATTATAAAAAATACCCTGCCGCAAATGCCATGGACGGATGATTTGAATTTAATCGATTTCTATTTATCTGTGGGGTAATTCTGCAGGGGGAATTAAGGGGGTATATAAATGTCATACCAAAATTTAATTGATAATCATACCTGCGAATGGTGTGGAGAATACGCAGAAAAAGGGCATCATCGCCATCATATCAGGCATAGAGTGGGAAATCACAAAGAGATCGATCTTGATATTAAGGAAAACCTTATTTGCTTATGCTGGAAATGCCATACTGAAGTCCATAACGGCAGTATTAAGCGTTGGCAGCTGATAGAGATAGTTGCACACCGGGAAGGGGTCACTCCGCAGGAAATATGTGAAACTATCGGATTAATGGTGGATAAGGTGATGCCGCACGAATATATCTTCAAGGATGAAACTAATCCGTTATTTGGACGTACCTTGGAAGATGTAGCTCAGGAGTATGCAAATTATGATGAAATAGAATCAGCGGCACTTTGGGCTAAGGCTGAAATACTTTATCACATAGTCAACCATATGAAAAGAAACGGGGACAAGCTAAATGATATTTACCGGAAAATATCTCCTTGTGTAGGGTGTGCTCCTGAAACCATAAAAGTCAGAGTCAAAACCTTCCAGGCTTTTCCTGAGCCAGAAATGAGAGCACAGGATAAATCCTTTACGATTCATCGCATAGCAGCTGCAACCGATGATCCTGAAAAATGGCTTGATGCTGCCTGTGCGAATGACTATTCTACCAGGCAACTCACCGAGGCCATTACTGCTGAAAAAGGCAGTAAAAACGGTGTAGCCAAAGACGCAAACGAAGCAAAAGCTGCAAGAGTTGTGCGCATGGCAAAAGAAATTCTTGAGTATGGAGATGAGCCGGCAAATTGGTTGCGAGAGCAACTAAGCCAGCTTTTGGAGGAAAAACAACATGGTGACATTGTACGTATCGCATAAACAGGCGCCTGATGATATTTTGAGAGTTGCGAGGAGGTTTCTTCAAGAAAACATATCCGTAACATTAGAACCAACCAATAAAAAGGCATCGAAACAGATTTTGAAAGAAATTGAGTCCCAAGGCATTACGCAGGTTGTTGTTCAGAATAAAGTGATTCATATTTCACCATAGGAGAAAAATATGTTAATAACACGCACCGAGGCTGGATTGGCAAGGTTGGATTTTCAATACAATGCTTTGCTGGTTGACCGGGTAAAAAAGATTCCAGGAAGACGTTTTAATGAACATCCCCTGGGTAATTACTGGACTGCTCCTGTAAATAATTTAAGGAGTGCTGTCTTAAGCGGAATTTTGACCCCCGGTTACTTATGGCCTAATTTATTAAGCATCGTTCCAAATGATTTATTTAAAGGACTTGCAGTAGAAATTAAGGCTGACAGGCTGCGAGTAAGAGGTAGTAATAACATACGGATACTATTAAGATCCCTTTATGATCTTTGCTCATATGAGTATGAAATTGAAAAGGAATCATGTATTGGGAGCCTTGTAAGAGTATTTAAGAATAACAACGCTTATATCGTTTCATTCCCCAAGGGGCTTCATAGCAGGATTACTTCGTTTTTACGATATTTTCAATTCAGTGCTTATAAGGAATACAGTAATACCCGCCAGATAGAACCCACATTAAAACTATCTCTTAATGGGTTTACCCCGCGACCATATCAGCAGAAAGCCTGTTCTAAAATAGTTGAAGGGAAAATCCCAAATCGAGCCACTCTGGTCATGGCTACTGGCGCTGGAAAAACTATTTTAAGTGCTGCAATTATTTCCCGGTTACAAGTACCAACCATCTTTTATACATATTCGCTGGACCTTTTGGAGCAAACTGCCCAAGTCTATGAAAAAGCGTTAGGTGTGAAGATCGGGAAAGTGGGAGGACGGTACTTTTCGATAGAAGATATTACTGTCGCAACAGTGCAGACTGTTTATAATTGCCTGAACAAAACAGATAAACGGGCAGTTAAATTATTGGACTACCTTAATACAGTAGAAGCCCAATTCGTTGATGAAGGGCATATGCTGGGAGCAGATACGATTTATGCCGTGTCTGCTTTTGCTGATCCATATTATTCCTATGCTTTGACTGCAACACCTTTCAGAGAAGATGGCAAAGAGATTTTTATTGAAGCAGCAACCGGGCCAATAATTGAATTGATATCGGAAGAAGAATTGGTAAGAGGAGGATATATACTACCTGTTCGAGTCGAGATATACCCCATCAAACATTATCCAACCAAAGTTAAAAAATACCAAACTTTATATGAGAGGGAAATAGTGGACCATTGGGAACGTACCCGCAGTATCGTTAAAGCGGCCAAAAAGTACGCTGACAAACAAGTAATTGTATTGGTAAAGGATATCTTTCATGGGAATAAGCTTTCTGAATTATTGCGGGCGCCGTTCATTCACGGAAGTACATCTACTGAAGAACGGACACAAGCATTGCAGAAATTCAAGGAGAAGAAAATCAACTTACTTATTGCCAGCTCAATTCTAAAACAGGGGGTGGATATACCGGAAGCAGAAGTCCTGATTTTGGCTCACGGAGGAGCAAGTTTAGTCGAATTAATGCAGAAGATAGGCCGGGTCAGAAGACCTTCACAAGATAAAACAGTTGGTATAATCGTGGATTTTTACGATGAGATCCAGCCGCTGCAAGACAATGATGTGCTTCTTGCCCAGGCCAAAAAAAGAATTGTTTTTTATAAAACCAAAGGTTTTGAAATAGTATTCCAAGGAAAGGAAGTGGTTCACTATTGATATTGTCAATTACTTAAGTAATAATCCTTTACTCATTGTTGTGGGATTTGTCGTATTGGCATTAGGTTTTAGACTGATACGCTTCTCCCTTAAGATAGCCGGAGCGGCTATTATAGTTTTCGCTATTGTATATTTTGCAGGATTAATTTAAGGAGGAATGATACATGAAAATAATCGATAGTATCAGAAAATTTAAGGACAAGGTTACGTTTTTAATGATTATGTTGATGACCTTTATCCTTGCCAGACCCGCTTTAGCTGATGTTACAGAGGTAAATGCTGAAAGTTTTAATACCAAATTATTAGGTATCATTGAAAAATACCTCCAGCCCCTTGGAGGTTCAATCATTCTGATCGCTGTAATAATTGGAGGAGTAAAACTGTTAGTAAGTGCCTATTCGCCGGAAAGACGCAAAGAAACTATGGGCGGATTAGGTTATGTTTTGCTTGGAGCAATATTTATTGGTGGAGCAATGTTCTTCGCGGGTGCATTCCTGGGCCTCGGAAAATCCTTTGATAGTTAAGGAGAAGCTATGACAGAATTTATTATGCCTCTGGATATCACAGGGGAAGAAAAAATGATTGGCGGAGTGTTCTCTCTCCGTCAAATTGCATATTTAGGAGCAGCCTTTGTTTTATTATTCTTTTTTAGTTCATTATCGATTCCGGTAACAATAAAGGTTGTTGGTGATTTGCTAATGATGGCTGTCGCTGCAGCCCTTGCGTTTCTCAAAATCGATAGATTTCCCAACACATCAACCGGAATCAGTTTGGACAAATATATAATGCTTTGGTTGCGCTTTCGTAAACTCCAAAAAACATATTCCCTGGAGGAGATATATGAATAACATCGGGATGACTATTATATTTTTAGTATTAATTATAGGCACGATCATATTTTTCAAAATCCTTATAGACCGTGCCGAGCAAGGTGGGGAAGAACCGCAAGGTGAATCCAAGGACAAATCTCGCAGGAGAAAAATACCTGTCCAGGATTTCGTCGGTATAAAAAACATTAAAAGAAACGTGATAATCAATTCTGATAACCAGTACACAATGATTATAAGGGTGGGGTCTGTTAATTACTACTTGATGTCTCCTATAGAAAGATCAGTAGTTATTAATGGATTATTGGCTCTGGCAAATTCCATCAGTTTTCCAATACAAATATTCTCCACCACAGAATTGATTGACACAATGGATGCGGTAAAAGAGATTAAAAACCACTATTCGGATTTGCCGGACGCACTTAAACCTTATAGTGCCTATTTTAGTGAAGCGCTGACATCTCTCAGATATGACCAAAGCGTGATGGTAAAGCATTCATATATTATTGTTCCGTACTACACGCGGGACGGCTATGAATCAGCATATTCCGAATTAGCGCGCCGGGCTTTAGTATTGATTGATGGATTGGGACAGGCTGGCATAAAGGCGAGCATTCTATCCATGAATGAAATCGTGGATTTACTCCATGGAGTAATGAACAGGGAAGATACCCTGAAACCTTCGGAAGTAATTGAGGAAGGAGGGCTGGATTTATATGTCAGTTAAACAAATAATGCAGGGGACAACCCGTATTAAAGATATAATCGCACCTGATGGCATCGAATTATATCAAACCGAATTTAGGCAGGGCAGTAAATATGGCAGAACATTACTGTTATCTACATACTGCCGAAAGACACATTTGGGCTGGCTGGATGAAATATTGCATCTTGGTGACATTGATTACTCGGTCCATATCGACCCTGTTCCTGACAGGATGGTTATTGACCAGTTAACTAAAAAGATCGCCACAATCGAAGCACAGTATATGATTGACCAAGAAAAGGGCAATATTTATCAAATACCACAGTTGCGTCAAGCTATACAGGACCTTGAAGGAATACGGGATGCCATCTATTCAAATCAGGACAGAATGTTTTTTCTGACTGCTACATTCACCCTCTATGCCAGGAGTCTGCCTGAACTTGATTATTTAACAAATAACCTGAAATCATTACTGGCAAGACGGGCTTCCAAGGCCCGAACTATGCAATTTATTCAAGATAAGGCGTTAAAGACGACAATGCCGTTTGGGAATAATGAGTTAAATATCTACCGGAATGCTACCCTGGGGGGCGTTGTTTCCATGATGCCTTTCACAGGATTCGAGTATTCGCATTCCAACGGCATACTTTTAGGGTTAAACTATTTTTCGCGTACTCCGATCTTTTATAATTCATTCATTGGTGCGCCCGAGTTAGCAAACCCCCATTGTATTTACATTGGGTGGTCTGGCTCCGGTAAAACAGTATTTATCTCGACCAAAGCCTTGCGGTCTGCCCTTCATATGATAAAAAGTGTTTTAATCGATCCGGAAGAAGGGCATATTGCTGCGTGGGTTAAAAAGGCCGGGGGAACAGTAATTGAAATTGATCCTTCTAAGCCTCCGATGATAAACCTGATGGAGATTGATGTAGAAGAAGATCCGGAAACGGGTCCCAGGGTAAATATATTAGATAAGATAGCTGAAATCAGGGCAATATTTGGTTTGGTTGTAGAACGGCAGGCCGGTCAAGGTTTAACCGCAGAAGAAATCGTTGCTATCGAAGAAGCAGTTCGTGAAACTTACACCAACTTCGGAATCAATTCCGACCCAAAAAGTCTTTATGAAAATGATCCCGACCAGTTATCGGTATCAGGAAGAAAGAAAAGGCTGCCAACCATATCTGATTTACAGAAAGCACTGCAGGGGAAGTATAAAGCGGAGCGCATTGCAACACTCGTTAAGCCTATGTTAAATGGCGGCTCATTGGGGATGTTTGATGGACAGTCAACGGTACGATTACAGGATGAATTATTGGTTTGCTTTGATATTCACCGGATCAAGGATGAATTTACCAGGCTTTACGCTATGTCCGTAATTTTAGGCTGGGTGTGGGCAACCTTCACTCAGAAACAACCGCATATCAGAAAAGATGTTTACGTTGATGAAGGTTGGATGTTTGCAAGGCATAAAGATACCGCTGAACATTTGGAACAATTAGGCCGCCGGGCAAGAAAATACAAAACCGGGCTTAATATCGCCTCGCAATCATTTACCGAGTTTACCCGTAGCGAACAGGGACAAGCAGTGCTTGGCAGCTGTGCAACTAGTATAATTCTAAAGCCCCATCCTTCACAAATAAATGATGTGCAGGAAATTTACCACTTATCCGATGGAGCAAGAGAGTTTGTCGAAAATGCCCCCACTGGTTCGGGGTTGCTTATTACTGAGAAGAATGTTGTTCCTATTTATAATCAGTTGATACCGATGGAACTTGAAATACTGGGATTAGGGGGATAAAAAATGTTTAAAAAGGTATTTACATTATTACTGCTTTTCCTGGTGTTATTAGTATCCCCGGTACTGGCTGAACAAGACATACCTGATAAAGACATACCTGATAAAGATATATCTATACATGAAACAGTCGATGAAGAAAAACAAGTAGTACGAGATGAAGATGAAGGCGGCTGGGTTGACAAGATGCTGGCTGCCCCCATAAACGGAGCTGTAAAGGCATTAAGGGCATTGGGATTAAAAGACTTAGATACCTTGCTCTTTAATAAAGGAGTAAAGGACTATGTTATCCCGCCATTTTGCGATCAGTCATCTTGGGATAATATCACTAAATGGTACAGGACCTTTTACTACGCAGCCTTCGGGCTGGTATTTATAGGTCTGTTCTACACAGGAGCAAAAATAGCTTTCATTGCCTATACTCCTAAAAAAAGAGAAGAAGCTATGAAAGGGTTGAGCCGGTTTCTATATGCGTTTTTGATTATCGCGGCAGCACCCCTTATGATACAGTTCTTTTTGCAGATCAACAATGCCGGTGTAGAAATGATGGCAGACATAGCAGGTGATTTGGGTGTATTAAAAGATTTCCAGACAAACAGTGATGGTGCGGGGGGAGATTTTATTACTAATCTCTACACAGGCCATGTTCTCACTACCGCTATTGTTAAGCTGGCTATGGTTGGTCTGATGGTTTATTTTAATGTTTTGTATTTAGTCCGAGCCTTAGTGTTGGCAGGATTGATGGCTCTAACACCCTTGCTTATTTGGCTCTGGGCAATAACGAGCAATGAGTTGGCGTTTAAAATATGGTTCGGTGAGATTATATCGGTCACATTTATGCAGATGTTACACGCTTTTTCTTTATTGTTTTTTCTGTCATTTGTCGGTTCTCTCGACATCTGGTGGGCGATTATCGTAGCCCTCTTTATGATAATTCCCTTTACTAAGATTCTTCGTAACATATTCCAAGGATTTCTCAGATTTCTGGGTATTGATGAAGAAGGTCTTGCTGCAGGGCAACTGGGGATGCTCGGTGGGCTGGCACTTATGGGTAAAGCCACAGTAGGACGTGGAAAAGTGGGAAGTTCTGCTTCGGTTGGAATAGCCGGTGGAACAGCCAGTAGCAATTCCAATACAGGTGGTGCCTTTGGAATTATTAATACATCCGGACAGCCGCAGGCACATGGCAGTCTGGCTACTTTATCCAAAATATCTCCGGCGATAACTAAAGTAGCAGGAGTTATAGGCGCAGGAGTTGGCTTGTCTATGGCAGCCCCGCTGTTAGGAGTGAACCCTGGGATGGCAGCAACAGTAGGTGGTGCCGGAAGGTCGGTAGCAAGCGGATTGACCGGAATATCTGCACGAAGCACAGCTTTGGGTGCAATGACAGCAAAGAATATATTTCAAACAGGTTCATTGTCGGAAGGTTTAATTAAAACCGCAACTGTACAAACGCCAATTGACTTCAGTCGAGTAGAAGGGTATGCAGGAGGAACGCATGAAGAAAAAGCACCGGAGACTTCCGGCGAGGCAGCCATGGGCTTATTAGGAGCGGCGATCAATCCAAATACTGCCCAGGGTTACGAACAAGGCCAAAACTTATACAGATCACTTTCAGGAACATCATTATCAAGAACAGCGGAAAACGATCCAAGAGATGGAGGAGCAGATCCTATGCAGTGGAGAACGTAAAGGAGGAATCGTATGAAAAAGACAATAATTCTAATCACCTTATTGTTAATTGGAATGATGACGTTTTTACCAGTTGCCCTTGCTGATGAAACAGACCAACAGCAAGTGACGACAGAAACTACTGTCTTATCCGAAGATGGCGTACAATCCATATCGCCGGAAGAAGCCGCAAATCGTATTAGTACAGGATTTCTTAAACTATATAAAAACGGGATAACATTTATACCAAACTTGGCTTTGGTGGCTTTATTATTCGGGGCGATAATTGCGATGCTGGCAGCTGCTTTTAATTTAGAACGCATACTTAAAGGTTCGATACTAGGAATGGTAGTAGTGCTTGCAGCAGTTGCGATAGTATATGCCGGTCCCTTTTTGACGGCTATAGCCAAAGGATTTGGAGAAGGATTATAAACTAAAAAATATGTGTCCTGTACAGGGCAATTTGGCGCCTCATGCTTAAACGAGCATGGGGCTTTTTTATATTAAAAAATCAGAAAATCTTATTTAGTTAAGAAAAAATGCCACAGACTTTCGAGAGAAAGGCAGGGTACACGGTAATTCCGTAAAACCGTGAAAAATCCGAAGGAGGGATAAAATGATTGTTAAACCTGGTCAAAAAGTAGCTGTACCACGCACGGGTGGAACAAAAAGCGAAGGACAGATAATAACAATTATAAACCAGGGCCGTGTCTTGGTTGAATTTCCTTTGGGAGAAACATTCCGAGGGAGAAAAATCCCTGAAGAACTTCGGGGGAAGACAGGACAAAAGATCCTGTCTATAGACAGGTTAGAATTTATCTAACCTTACTATAGCCCACATCCATATTGGATGTGGGTTCTTTTTTTGTCAATTTGCCTTCAAAATAATGACTTAGAATATATCTTCTACGACAAAAAAGTATTGACATTATTATGTTTTCGACCTAGAATAAAGTATAATCAAAAAGATTATTTTGTCCTAGAATACATTCCAGATTATAGCACGCTAGAAATCAAAATCACGACTTCACACACCAAGAAGAAATAATCAGAATGATTATAAATATAAATTCCCGAGAATGGGGTTGGTTAAATGAGTAACACCCGCCAAATAGTGAAATACCAGACAAACAAATATTTGTTAGAGATAATTGACAACTTACATTTAGCCGAGCCAGAAAATGCTTCCAACATACATCATAAATACTCCCGGCTTAAAATTAATGCACTTGATTACTCTCAAGGCACGGGAGAAAAGACCATCACAGCAGATGCAAATATTGATGCGACAACGGCAAAATACATAGCTGAAATAGCATTAAGATTGTCCCCGAATGACAAAATAAAAGTTTATTCTGAACAAAAAATTCTTAGTCATGCGCTTAATGACAGCGGTTTGGCTAAAGTAACGATCTTTTCGATTCTTTATGACAGCAGCCGCACTTACTCATGGCAAATAATAGTTGAGAATGGTCTGGGCAAACCCCAAAAGCAATCCACTGGAGGAATAGCTCTGGAAAAGGGTTCTTACAAGAGAGAAAAACAAGTTCAGGTTTATATGAGTGACATGGATTTCAAAAAACTTATTTTGAAAGTTAGAGACTATATATTAATCTGGGAAACTGTTCACTTACGGTCGCTGCTGCAGGAACGGGATAAATACGAACAAAGTACGCGCATACCTGCGAATAAATAAAGGAGTATCTAATATGGGTTGGGCTACATTTGCGATAGAAAAACTCAAAAATGGACACCCGGTTATAATTAGACCCCGTGGAAACTCCATGGCAGGACTTATTAAAAGTGGATCTCTTGTGGAGATAAAGCCATTAGGTAAAAACTCTGTAATTGCAAAACACGACATTGTACTCTGCAGAGTAAAAGGCAGAGAGTATTTACACTTGGTAGGTGCTATACAGGATAATAGATACCTTATCCAAAACAACAGAGGACATATCAACGGTTGGATAACAAGAGATAATATCTATGGAATTTATGTAAAAACCATATCTGGGAAACTGGAATAATCCTAGGGGGATATATAACATGAATGCTATTACTTTATATCAGCCGTGGGCTACATTATGGGTTCTGCGGGAAAAGAAGATTGAAACAAGATCATGGTACACCGGATACCGGGGGCCAATAGCCATACATTCCAGCATTAGTTTTCCTAAATGGGCAAAGGAATTATGCGATGAAGAACCGTTTAAGTCTGCACTGCAAAAACATGGCATTGATAGCTTTAAGGATTTACCCCTGGGAATGGTTCTCGGGTACACCGAACTCATCAACGTAATTAAAATGGATAATCAGAATATTTCATTACTTACTCAAAAGGAATTGGCTTTCGGTGATTATCAGCCCGGCAGGTTCATGTGGATATCTAAAGGCGGAAAAGTCTTTATCAAACCTATTCCTGCTAAAGGAAAGCAAGGTATATGGAAATGGGAACACGCATCAAGGTGGTGATAAATTGAACACCGTTTTGAAATATCCCGGAAGTAAATGGAGAATAGCTGATTGGCTTATATCTTATATCCCCGCGCACCATTCATATGTAGAACCATATTTTGGGTCAGGTGCGGTTTTATTCAATAAGACGCCCGGTGCTATTGAAACCATAAACGACTTGGAGTGGGATGTATGCAACCTTTTTCATTGCATAAAAAAAGATAGTAAAAAACTGGCCAGCAAATACACGAATTTGAAACAAATTACATTGGAGCAA
>Ga0209723_1001766_pt1 | contig 31895 bp, 34 predicted proteins | sample BiotimSIPDNA_2_FD_185750 | JGI IMG/M metagenome (GOLD analysis project Ga0209723, IMG submission 185750) | Anaerobic biogas reactor microbial communites from Washington, USA - Biogas_R2 time_0 SIP DNA (SPAdes) (version 2) | ecosystem: Engineered > Bioreactor > Anaerobic > Unclassified | place... | reverse complement strand
TTTTTTCTAAACTAAGTTTATCATTTTCTATATTATTTTGAAGTTCTTCTATTCTGGTTTCTTCTCTAGTTAAATTTATTTTATTATCATTTAAAGAATTGTTAAGATTTTCCATTTCTATTTCTAGTTCTTTTATATCTCTCTGTAACTCTATTAATTCTCTTTTTTTATTCTCTTGTTCTTGATTAAAATTATCTATTTTAGCCTGTAAAATAGCTATCTCTTTATCATTTTCTGTTTGAAAATTTTCAACAAATCTTTTTTCTTTAATAATAAATTCCTCAAATATTTCACTTTCTATATTAGAAAAGATATTATTTTTAATCTCTTGTTCCAAATCTTCTAAACGAGATTGTATTTTTATAGAATCTGATTTCAAGGAATTAATATCATTATTAATTTCATTTAATTTATTTTGTTTCTTTTGTAATTCTTCTTGAATTTTAAATTTTTGTTCTTGTTTATTATCCCGATCAGATTGTAACGAAAAAATTTTATTTTGTAATTCAATTATTTTTGCTTCATTATTTTTTATTTCATTTTCAATTTCTTTTTTATTTTTAGTATTATCATTAGATTGATCAATATTCTCATTTTGTTTTATTCTTTCTTCTATTGATTTTAATTCTTGCTCAAATTTTCTCAAACTTTCTTCCAAATTATTTTTTTTATTCTTGGCTGAATTACATTCAATATTTTCTGCCATTATATTATTATCAATATTTTTTATTTCTTCTTTAAGTTCTGTTATTTTTTTATTTAATGATTTTATTTTAAAATTATAGTCCTCACCCGAAGAAATTTTTAATAAACTTTTGATTTCATCTTTTATTTCATCAATTATTTTTTTAAATAAAGAGAAATCTTCTAAATCTTTATTTTTTTCAATTTTATCAATTAATTTTTCTAAGCCTTGATTGATTTTATTAGAATCAAATAATCCACTATTTGTTATTACTTTATCTAATTCTTTATTTAAATCTGATAATTGTTTTTCAGCTTCATTTTTTAAAACTTGCAAATTTTCTATTTTACTTTCAGTTTTTTTTATAGAATTAAAAAGGGTATTTATATCATTATTTAATTCTCCTCTAACCGTTTTTAATTCTATTTCTCTATTAATTAAGAAAGATAAATCAAATTTACCCTGTTTTTCAAATTTTACCTCTAACCAAGCCTCTATCTTTAATAATTTTTGTTTTTCATTATTATTTTCTCTTTCTAAAAAATTCAATTCTGCTTCTAATTTTTTTAATTCTTCTATATTAAAAGAATTATGTTTCAATTCTTCTGATTTTTTATTAATTTCTTCAATTTCTTTAATTAAATTATTTTTTTCTAAATTTAAAGAGTTTAAAAAATTGCTATTAACATTTTTATCATTTTCTTTCTTGGTTTGATGATATAAAGAAATTTTTTCTATTTGTTTAGTGGCTCTATTTTGTTCTCCTTTTAAAAATAAAAATCTTTTCTGTAATTCATAAAACTCTTCTCCAATAGTTTCTCCCTGATTAATAATCTCTAATTTCTTCTTTTTTTCTTCTATGTTTTTTTCTAAATTTGTTTTATTATTCTCTAATTTATCTATATTACCTTGAAACTCATATAAACGACAACTTATTTCTTTCCAAATTTTATTATAGTAATTTAATTGATTTTTTAACAATTCTTCTTCTAAAAATTGACGTCTTTTAAGTTTATTAACTTGTCTTGTCAAACTTTTTAAACGAGGTTCTATTTCATCTAAAAGCATTTCTACTTTAGATAAATTTTCTTGACTGTTTTCTAATTTATTTAACGATAAGTCTCTTTTAATTTGATATTGTTTTACTCCGGTTGCTTCATCAAAAAAAACTTTTCTTTCCGCTGGGCTAGTATTTAAAAAGTTTTCTACCATTCCTTGCCCTATGACACTATATGTTTTTTGACCAAAATTAGCTTTAGCTAAAAATATTTGAACATCACTCAAACGAACTTTAATATTATTTATATAATATTCGCTATTACCATCTCTAAAAATTCGACGAGTTAAAATAATTTCTGGTAATAATAATAAAGCATCAATATTGTCACTTTCTTGATTTCCTTGAATATTATTTTCTGAATTAATAATCTCACTAATATTAGAATTTAAAATACCTTGTTCGTTATTAAAATACAAAGAGACTTCGGCCATGTTCAAACGATTTTTTTTATCAGAACCAGAAAAAATGACATCTTCACTTTTTTTACTACGTAAAAGTTTAGTGCTTTGTTCTCCTAAAGCCCATCTTATAGAATCAGCTATATTTGATTTTCCTGATCCATTAGGACCAACCACTACTGTAATTCCTCTTTTTTTATCAGCTAAAAGACCGGAAAAAACTAGTTTGTTTTTATTAGCAAATGATTTAAATCCTTGTAATTCTAATTTTTCTAAATACATATTTTAAAATATAAAACCGCTAAAAGCGGAAATCTAATTTTAATAAGGCTTTAATTACATCAATTATTATACAAAAAAAATAATTAATAATCAAACTAAAAACACTCCCAAATTAATGGAAGTGTTTTTAGTTTGAAAAGAAAAAACTATTTTTTCTTAGCAACTTTTTTCTTAGCAACCTTTTTTACAGCTTTCTTTTTAGGAGCTGCTTTCTTAACAGCTTTCTTTTTAGGAGCTGCTTTTTTTACAACTTTCTTTTTAGGGGTTGCCTTCTTTACAGTTTTTTTCTTTGTAGGCATATTTTTTAAATTCAATTTAAAAAAATTACTTATAGGGATAGGAACCGACCAATTCCTATATACGAACTATTATAATTATAGCATAAAAAAAATAATGCAACAATATTTTTTAATAATTTTTAAAAACAAAAATTAAAATTTTTTAAGATAAAAATAAAGAAATAAAAAATATTTTTTATTTTAAAAAATGTTTAAAAAATAATTTTAAAATATATTAAAAATAAAAGTTAATAAACCCCAATAAAACCAGAGGTTTTATTAATATAATAAAAAAGAAGAAAAAAATATTTTTATTTTAAAAATTTTTTTGTTATTATTTTATTATCTATTGAATAAAAAAATATATGGATAGAAAAAAAGAAGAAAAAAATGAAAAACATTTTGGTTTCTTGCTTGTGGATAAATCAATCGGTCCGACATCTTTTGATGTTATTTATCAATTAAGAAAAATTACTGGAATAAAAAAAATTGGACATACTGGAACGCTTGATCCTTTTGCTTCTGGATTATTAATTGTTGCTATTGGGAAAGAAGCTACTAAAAAAATATCTCAATTTGTTAAATTAGATAAAAAATATGAAGCTGAAATTATTTTAGGAGCTGAGTCAAATACTTATGATAGAACTGGAATAATAACGGAAAAAAAAGAAATAAAAAAAATTAATAAAAAAGATATAATTAAAGTTTTAAAAAAAATAAAAGAAACAAAGGAACAAATTCCTCCGATGTATAGTGCTAAGAAAATAGGAGGTAAAAAACTGTATGAATTGGCTAGAAAAAATATAGAAATAGACAGACCAGTTCAATTAATAACAATAAGTAAAATAAAGATTATTGATTATTCCTGGCCTAAAATTAGATTAAAAATAACTTGTTCTAGCGGAACATATATAAGAAGTATAGCTAATGACTTAGGAAAAGAGTTGAATTGTGGAGCTTATTTAAATGAATTAAGAAGAACGAAAATAGGTAGATATAGGGTTGAAAAGGCAAAAAAGATAGAAAATATTGATTCTGAAAATTGGACTAAATACATTTTTAATAAATAAAACTTTTGCCTATGGACAAAAAAGTAAAAATATAGTATAATATACTAATATTTAATAAAAATTAATAAAAAAAAATATGAAAATAGAAGATTTTTTACCCTATCAAGGTCTTACAGTAGAAGGCGGAAAAATAAAAACAAAAGGAGAAGAAATAAAAGAAAAAATAAAAAATAAAGAATTAGAAGAAATGGGTTATGGACCAAACGGAGAAATTTTAGATAAAAAGAAAGTCAAAAATTATGATCCAATAAATAGAAAAGATTATTCTAATGAACTATTTGAGAAAAAAGATGAAGTACTTTATTCTCAAGAAATGTTAGATACTTTCTCTGATGAAGATAGCCTTTATAATTTTATTAATGAAAAAGGTCTTTATGTAGAGGAAGAAAATTTAGAAAATAATGATGAAAAAGAATCATTTGAAGATGAAAATATCCAAGAATATTGGCTTAACCAAATAAAGAAGAAAAAGGATGACACTTATGAAATAAGTGACATTTATAAAAAGATGCCTGAATATACACTTTTTGAAATATCTGAAATGAGAAGAAATTTTGAAGATTGGCTTGATAAAATAAATAGTCGTTTTATAGATTCAGAAAAATTAACAAAATCACAAACTTTAGAAATGGTAAAAGAATTTAGAGATAATTTTTCAACAGAATTTACAACAAAAATTAACCATAAAATACTATCTAATGAGATAGGTGAATTTAAATGGGAAGAAGAAATAAAAAATGGAAAAAAACAAATGGTGAGTTATTATCCCAATAAAGAAAACTACTCTATAAAATATATAAATAAAGACTATAATTTAAAAGACTTAGATAAAATTTTTGTAAACAATGTATTTCATCAAAATAAAAAAAATAATAAAAAAGAATCTAGTATAGTTTTCTGTTCTGCTCCAAAAAATTTAAAAAATAAAAAATAAAATACAAATAAACTACTAAATAAAAATAACCTTAATATTAGGGTTATTTTTATTTACTTTCCTATAGAGTAACTTTATAGATTATATTATAACTAAACTGATTGATATTAAATATATTCCTATATTCTAACCAAATACCACATGTAAAGCCACACTTACGTGGAGAGTTATATGTACTTTATGCTAAAATACCCATTGACTTGCCATTATTTTGAACCAAAAAAATCTAATTATAAAAGATGTTAAAAACTAAAAAAACTAGTAAATAATATTAAACCTCGCTAATAACATCAAAATTTTTATAACTACCAACAACAGAATAACCAAAAACCTTCACTTTTTTATTTATAGTCTTTATTTTTTTAGCTATTTCATTTAGAGTTGCACCTGATCCGGTTGCATCGTCAATAATTAAAACATTTCCATTTATTTTTTGATCTGGCTTAACAGAAATAGTATCTCTAGCATTTATAATCCTGTCTTCTAATCTCCTAAGTGTTTTTTGGGGTATTTTTATACTATTAGATATTTTATTAATAATAACATTATTTAATTTAATATCTAACTCTTTTTTAAGAACGTCCATAAATTGAGTTTTTCTTTCTATGGTTGGAGGAACAAAACCAACTAAATTTATCTTTTTATTTTTTATTATATTCTTTATCGCCGGACCAACAATTAATACAATTTCCTTAATAATTTTTTTATTTTGAGAAGTTTTTCCTAAACAAACTAATTGACCTAATTTTGTTTTTCCAAAATAATCAAAAGTATAAAAATCACTAAAATATATATCATCTAAATATACACTCTTTTCACCAGCCAATATTTTCTTTTTAGCTGAAAATAAATTATTTTTTTTATTTCTTTGTAATATTTTTAGTTTTTTATAAAAATTATTTTTTTCTTTTTCAAAATCAAAATTATTTTTAGAACACCAAGTATAAAAACCTTGAACTCCTCGAACTATATCGCCACTAGGAGAAAGATAGATATAATTCTGCTCAATAAAATAATCCTTAATATTTTTAACTATAACATTAATATTTTCTTTTAATTTAATAGAATAAAAAACCTTGGGAGTATACCCATCTTTCTTAATTAAATCTTCATCTAAAAGCCTATTTAAATGTTTATATATATTTTTAATAGAAATTTTAGAAATTTTAACAATTTCCGAAGATCGAATCGGGCCAAACTTTTCTATTATTTCTAAAATTTTATTTGTTTCTTTTGATAAATTATTCATATTTATATTTTAGCAGGGTAATATTAACCTGTCAATATTACCCCCCCCTATATAACATTACTCGTCTTAATTTTTAACACTAAATAATAAGCAATAATTAGAACTTTTGTTTATTGCTTTTAGATATATAAAAAGACCTATTTTATTGAGATTTATATAGGTCTTTGTTTGGGTGGCTGGAGGGAGTCGAACCCTCGCTATCGGGACCACAACCCGATGTTCTAGCCGTTAAACTACAGCCACCATAAAACCGAAATTTGTTATATTCGGTAAAAATAAATATTATTGTTTTTTTCTTTTACTGTTTTTTCTGGTTGATAATTTGGTAAAGTAAAACAGTAACTTATAATCAATGTTCCTGGCTTACATTCTTTGGCAAATTTCTTTGATAGTTTTATCATGGTTGTTCTATTTAAAAAACAATAAATAATATCAGCCTCTTTTAAATCTACTTTAAAAATATCTTTTCTTAATATTTTAATTTTACTTCCACTAAAAGCTATTTGAATACTTGATAAAATATATGGCCACCAAGAATATTCTACTCCTATTAATTTTTGATTCTTAAATTTTTGTTCTATACTTCTTAAAAATCCGGCGCTGCCAGAACCAAGTTCATAAATAACTTCGTTACCTTTTAGATCTAGTTCTTTTAAGACTGTTAGTATTACATTAAATCCAGAAGAGATAAAAGGTGCAAATCCTCTAAAAACTATTCTGTAAAATTGGATTGATGTTAATACAAGAATAATAATTAAAATAATTTGAACGAAAAATAAAAAATACATCATATTTTAAAAATAAATAATACGTATCCCCGATAGGAATCGAACCTATATATTCAGCTTAGAAGGCTGATGTTCTATCCATTGAACTACGGGGACATATCTATCAATTAATTTAACAAAGCCAGAAATAAAAGTCAATTAAAATATTTGTTTTTTAATTTATTTATTATATAATTATATTATAAAAATATGAAAACAATAATAAGTCAAAACGAAAAACAAACCAAGGAAATAGGTAAGTCATTGCTTAACCAATATCCTAATACAAAAATATTTTCTTTATCAGGAAATTTAGGTAGTGGTAAAACAATATTGACTAAAGGATTAGCTGAAAGCTTAAATATTAAAAGAAATATAACCAGTCCAACTTTTATTATTTTAAATATTTATAAAATAAAAAATAATAATATTTTTAAGAACCTTATTCATATTGATGCTTATCGCTTAAAAAACAAAAAAGATTTGGAAAATATCGGCTTTTTTGATTTTATAAAACAAAATGATTCAATAATAATAATAGAATGGGGTAATAAAATAAAAAAATATTTGCCGAAACAAACATTAAATATAAAATTTACTATATTAGAAAATAACCAACGAAAAATAATTATCTCTTAATACTTTTTAGATTTGAAATAATAAGGTAAAGACATCCTCCGACTATTAAAACATCTGCTAAATTAAAAACTGAAAAAAACATTAAATTTAGATAATCAATAACATAAGAATAATAAATTCTATCAAAGAAATTACTCAAAGCTCCTAAAAATATAGAAAAAAAAGCTAAAAATTCATTATATTTTTTATTCTTAAAAGTTATTACTAAATAAAAAATAATTAATATCAATAATAAAGATAAAATTATTTTTAAACCAACACCAGAAAAAGGAATTGAAAATGAAATAAATTTATTTGGAAAAAAAGTAAATTTAAAAAAGTCTTTAATAATAGAAAAATCTTCTCTAATTTTAAAAGATAAAATTTTTAAAAATCTATCAAAAACAAAAAACATAATCATAAATAGAATAATAATTATGTTTTTATTTTTTTTTATTATATTTTCTTTTATCATTTAAAATAAATAACTATCCTTGCAATTTGGTTTTGCAATCAATGCAAGAGCTGGCTGTTGGACGAGCCAACAATCTCTTTTCACTTATTTCATGACCACAATATTTACAAATACCATAAGTTCCTTTTTTAATTCTTTCTAAAGCATCATCTATTTCTTCTATTGTTTTTTCTAAAACTTTTTCAGTCATAACAACTGTTGAATACTCACTTATTTCTTGAGCATTTTCATCTGGTTTACTACCAAAATTTGGAAAAATAGCACTTTTATTATCTTCTTCATGAGAATCTTTTTTAGATAGATCTTCTAAGTCTTGTAATAATGTTTTTTTTCTTTTTTCTAAACTTTCTTTAATTTTTTCAATATCTTTTATCATATATTTTTCTATAAAAAATAAACCATTGATTTTATTAAATCGATTATATATAATTCATTATATACAATAAAAACAATTTTGACAAGTTAAAAAATATTTGCTATTGTTTTTTTGTTTTCTGGAGTGGTAGCTCAGTTGGTTAGAGCGCCTGCCTGTCACGCAGGAGGTCGCGGGTTCGAGTCCCGTCCATTCCGCTTAAAGCGGGTATCGTATAATGGCTTTTATATCAGCCTTCCAAGCTGAGGATAGGGGTTCGATTCCCCTTACCCGCTCATTTATACACAAAAAGAGCTATTTAGCTCTTTTTGTAATTTTTATGCTTAAAAAATTTAAACCTACATTATTCTAACTCTTTCTATTTCATTAACTTCTCCATGTAATACTATATTTTTAATATTATATGTTCCCATTTTAGGAGCATTTAAAAAACCGTTTATAGCTGCTTCAGCTAACCAACCAGAATTTAAAAAATCAAATAACCATTCATCTACATACTTTGGATTTTTACTATCAACTCCAGCACCAATTCCTAAAAGCCAACGTCGATTATATATTTCTTGTGATCCGATAGGTTCAGCTATAATTATTGGTAAACCCAAACCACAATAAAAGCTTAATTCTGATGGCTTAGTCCATAAAATATCAGATGTTCTTAATACTTTATTAAATTCCTTAAAAAATTCCATCTTATTAGAATTATAAATAATATTAACATTTCTATCTTCCTGTAAAAAATTATTTTGTAAAACTTTTTTAAAAAAATTATAAATTTCTAAACGTGAACCAGCAACTAAATTTAACTGAACTTGTCCTCCTTTTATTTTACTTTTTAAATTTTCAATTAATACTTTTCCTAATTCTTTTTGAGCACCAGCACCACCAACAGCAAAAGTTAAAGTTAAAGGTCTTTCAGCTGGTCCTATTTCATTTTTTGGACAAAGGTAATTTTCTATTAATTTTTCATACTTATTACGATAAGCTTTATGAGGATCTAAAACAGCTAATCTCTTTTTTAAATCTTCTTTTAAAATTTCTTTATTTTCTCCAATATTTTCTGTCGGTAAAGGAAATCCAGTAGCATAAATATTTTTTTCTTTTACTCCGTATAAAATTAATCTTTCTTTTACTCTTTGATTTGGAACTAAATAAATAGTATTACTTTTTTTAGGATCAATGGGAGCCCAAGCACGAGAAATATCGGCATCACAAATAATACAATAAACTTGTCCTTTATAATTATAATATTCAGCAAAATAAACAGCAGCAAAAAAAGTAGTAACTAATGGTAAAGGATTTTTATTTAATTCATCTATTAAATTTTTACCCATTCCCTTTTTTATCTTGTTTAAATACATTTTTTGTTGTTTGGTATTTTTTGATAAATCTCTTTTAGGATAAAATGGTTCTATTTTTTGAAAATAATCCATAATAGAAAAAATAGTAGTCCCTATTACTGGAATTTTTTTAAATTTAGAAACTAACTCATAACCAATTCTATCATTTCGCCAAATTTTTATTTCTTCATCACTAGCCCCTTTATAATTATTAGCTGTAATAATTCCTCCTTTTGCGTCATTTAAGAAAGGGTAAGCAGCTCTTTGATGCCCATATCCCATATCAACTGAAACTAAATAAAATCCTTTTTTTTCTTCTTCCATATAGTTATATTTTATAAAAAATTAACAAGTTTTCCACTATTTTATTTTTGCTAATATTAGCGAAAAATCACACCATAAAAACGTATTTGTCCACAAAAATATGGACACATAAAAAAAGTAGATATTCACAGAACAAAAAACCAAAGTACTATCGTGGACCTAACGGGATTTGAACCCACGACCTCTTGCATGCCATGCAAGCGCTCTAACCAGCTGAGCTATAGGCCCAATTACTCATTTAAAATGAGTAATAAATTTTATTTTTCTAATATTATTTCTATTATGTAAATAATTGTTTTCCAGCACACAAAAAAAGATACTAGAAAACCAATTATAAATCCAACAATAGAAGACAAAAATTCGTTACTAATTCTTATCCCTTTTTTTCCCATATAGATCAAATTAATTATAATATATTGTAATTATATATTATTTTTTAAAAAATAACAACTATTTTAGTGTTCCCACCACGAATCGAACGTGGATTTAGAACTTAGGAGATTCTTGTTTTATCCATTAAACTATGGGAACAGACATATTTAGAATATAAATGATATTTTTAAAAAATACAAATAAAAATTTTTGACAAAACAAAAATATTCAAGTAAAATCATAATAGTAAAAGCTAATTAACTAGAATTAGCAAAATATTTATTTTAAAATTTATAAAAAATATGTTTAAAAAAGAAAAGATAATAAATAATATAAATAATGCTGAAACTATAATAGGAGAATCAGTTCATGTTAATGGACATTTTGAGAGTAATGGAAATATTATAATTAATGGATCAGTGGAAGGTGATATAAAAACAAAGGGAGCTATTCTAGTTGGAGAAAAATCAAAAATAAATGCTAATATCAAAGCTGAAGAAATGGTTATAAAAGGAGAAATTAATGGAAATTTAAAAGTTAATGGCTATTTATCAATAAAAGAATTAGCAAAAATAGTAGGAGATATTGAATGTGCTCAAATTTCTATTGAAAAAGGAGCTGAAATTAATGGGCAAGTAACAATAGCTAGTAAAAAATCAAAAAATAATAAAGAAGATGAAGAAGAGATTTAAATAATAAACATTATATATTGATATGAATATTTTTTTATATGATGATTATTTAGATAAATATAAGAAAAAGGTAAGGAAAATAGAAGAAACCTTAAATAAACTTAATTTACAAGGTAAAATACTTTATCTGAGTAACATCAAAAACATAGATAATACTCTACAAAATGAAATAAACAGCGGAGCAAAAACCATAGTCGTTGTAGGCAATAATAAAACATTAAACAATATTATTAATATTTTAGCTAATATTAGCGAAAAAATACCAGTTTCTATAATTCCTGTAGGTCCAAATAACTCTATCGCTGAATCACTTGGAATTATAAATGAAAAAGAAGCTTGTTATATATTATCAAGTAGAAGACTTGAAAATGTTAATTTATCAATAGCTAATAATCATTTTTTTATAAAAGATGTTTATATTGAAAGCAAAAATACAATTTTAAATATAGACAATTCTTATAAAATGATATTTCAGAAAAAAGGTGATTGTTTTATTTTTAATATTCCGCCAAAAACAGAATTTCCAAATGATCAGAAAATAGAAATAAAAGAAAATATTCTTAATTTATATGTAAAAATAAGTTCAAAGAGTAAAACTTTTTTAAAAGCAAAAAAGATAGAAATCGAAAATAAAGAAGAAAATGCTATAATTGATAATTCTATAAAAATAAAAACCCCTATATTAATAGAACCAACAAATAAAAAAATACTATTAATAGTTGGAAAAAACAGAACTTTTTCTTAAAAAAATATTTCTATATCAAAATGTTCTACGTAGAACATTTTCAAAAAAAGAATTATTTTAATAAATAGTTCTTTTTTTGTTTATTAATTTATATATTTTTTAATCTAATAAATAATAAATAAATTAAAAAGCAATTATTATTTTACTTTTAACAATTTACTTACAATTATAAACAAATAACAAAAAATTATTAATTTAATATGAAAAAATTTTTATACCTCTATTAATTTAATATATCATGCTTTATAAATATCTTTGTAAAAAATTAATCATTTTACCTTATTTTATTATAAAAAAACAAATTGTTCTACGTAGAACAATTTTAAATTATTAACTATTTTAATAAATAAACTAACAACACAAAAACTACTAAGTCTACAAATATCTACCCTTATCTTTTTTATAAAAATAAAAATGTTCTACGTAGAACATTTTTAAATATAAAATTATTTAAAATTTATTATTTTATAACTTTTACAATTTTTTCACTTTTATCACGAAGAATTATTTTTTGTTGAATAATAGTAAATAAAGTAGTTAATAACCAATAAAATGTTAAACCGGCTGGGAAACTTATACCAATTACAACAGTAATGATAGGCATAATATAGGTCATTTGTTTATTCATAATAGAGGCCATGTCTTCATCCCTTGATTCATTTGTTTTTATTTCTGGCTTTTTTGTTAATAACATTTTTGCCTGTACAAATTGAGCTACTCCAGCTAAAACAGCTAATATTATACTTCTAGCAGATAATTCAAGGACTCCAAATGACATTGTGTTTATTGTTCCTGGATTTGCAACAAATGAATATAATAAATCTAAATGGTTTTGAGCAAAACCATCTCTAAATACTCTGAAAATTGCTATTAAAAAAGGAAACTGAATTAAAAGAGGTAAACAAGAAGAAAAAGGATTAATTTTATTTTCCTTATATAAAGCCATCATAGCCGCACTTAATTGTTGTTGATCTCCTTTATATTTCTCTTTCAATTCACTTAATTTAGGTTGCAAATCTTGGGTTGCTTTCTGATATTTAATTGATTTTTTTGATAATGGAAGAAGAATAAGTTTTATAACAATAGTTAAAGCAATTATAGCTATACCTAAATCTCCAAAAATATTATATAAAAATACTAATAAATTTAATATTGGCTGATAAAATAAGGTTTGAAAAATACCATTCATAAAATTATAAATTATAAATTATTTAAGAGGATCATATCCTCCTTTATTAAAAGGATTACATCTTAATATTCTCCACATAGTTTTAATTCCTCCCACTATAACACCATATTTTTGAATAGCAGCAATACCATATTCAGAACATGTTGGAGTAAACCGACAACATCCATGAGGAAAAAATCTTTTCATAAAACCATGATCGGGAGAAATTGTTTTTTGATAAATTTTAATAAAAAAAATAACAATTTTTTTAGGAATATTAAATAAAAAAAGTATTATATTATTTTTTACATCCATTTTTTTATAATAAACTTATTTTAAAAAATTTATTTTTTTAAAACTAAATTCTAGTATATTTTTTAAATCGGAAAAACTAACTAATGATAAATCCTTCTTTACTATTATTAAACAATCAAACCCTTCTTTCAAAAGGGGTTTATTTGTTAATATTATATATTTAATTCTTCTTCTAATTTTTTGTCTATCAACTGATTTTTTGCTAATCTTAGCGGAAATTATGATACAAAATCTATTTTTTAATAAAGAATTTTTTAAAATCTTTATTCCTATTGAATCACTATAAAATGACTTACCGTTTTTTAAAACATTTTCTATATCTTTTTTCTTATTTAAACGATTTTCCTTTTTTATCATTTTATAAATTTCAAACTAACCAAAAATTATTTAGTTAAAGTTTTTCTTCCTTTGTCTCGTCTTCTTTTTAAAACATCTTGTCCATCCTTAGTTCTCATTCTTTTTAAAAATCCATGCTTTTTTTTAGCTCTTTTAGAACTAGGTTGAAAAGTTCTTTTTGTTGCCATACTGTTTTGTAAAATTTATTGATTTTATTGATAAAATAAACAAAAAACAATAATTATTTTAAATAATTATATAATAAACTCAAATTTATTATATTTAAATAATTTTGTTTTGTCAATTAAAAACAATTAGGAGCCATTTCTTTTGGAAAATTATATGATTTTATAATAGAACAATCGATGTTTCCTTTATCAGCCCAAACTATATTTATTTTATCATTATTGACAACAGCAAAAAAATAACCGTTAAAAGATTCTTCTTCAGAAACATTATTTACAAAGAAAGCTCCATTAAGATGAGTTTCATTTTCTCTGGCTATAAAAACTGAAATTTGTTCAGGTGTTAAATTAAATTTATCAACTAAAGATTGTTTTATAATATCTTCTCTTTCTTCAAAAGTAGTTTTATTTATTAAACTATCTTCTGTTGAAATATTAATATTATTTTTTTCTTCAGTAAATTTGTTTTTATTTTTTAAAATGAAAAAAATAATTATTAGTAATAAAACAGCTAATATAAGCGAAAAAATAATAATAAATTTTTTTAAATTTTTAATATTAGACATATTTTTTAAAATTAATTATCATATATTTTACAATAAAATGATACCATATTTAAAACAAAAATACAAAAATAATATTTACTTTTAAGAGACAAATGAGTATAATAAAGTTATTATGATTATATCAATTGGAGGAGCTCATGGCTCTGGAAAAAGCACAATAGCCAAAATGTTAGCTGAAGAATTAAATTGGCCTCGTTATTATATGGGAGGTATAAGACGTGAAACGGCTCAAAAAAAAGGTATGACTTTAGCTGAATATAACAAACTCGGAGAAGAAGATCCTTTAACTGATTTAGAAGTAGATAATTACCAAAAAAAACTTGGAGAAACACAAGATAATTTTATTATAGAAGGACGAACTTCTTGGTATTTTATACCTCATTCTTTAAAAATATATTTAGATGTAAATGAAGATGTTGGAGCTAAAAGAGTTTTTTCTCATTTAAAAGAAAAAGATTCTAATAGAAATGAAGATATTAATTTAAATTCTATTGAAGATGTGAAAAAAAGCATGGCCAAAAGATTGGCAAGTGACAAAAAAAGATATAAAAAATATTTTGATATTGATGTTTATAATAAAAAAAATTATGACTTTTGTTTAGATACTAGCAATATTGGTATAGCTGAAGTTTTTAATAAAGTTTTAGATGTTGTAAAACAAAAAATTAAAAATATTGACAAAAAATAAATAAAAATATAAGATGTAATAACAAGAAAAATGTCTTGTTTTTTAATTATAATTTAAATAAAAATATGGCTGAAACACAAGTAAAAAAAGATAAAATTTCTGAATTAAAACCGGGAATGACTATCAGAGTTTATCAAAAAATTAAAGAGTTAAATACTAAAGGAGAAGAAAAAGAAAGAATTCAATATTTTGAAGGTATTATAATAGCAAAAAAACATGGTAACGAAAAAGGTGGAACAATAACTGTTAGAAAAATATCTAATGGTGTTGGCGTTGAAAAGATTTTTCCTTTAAATTTACCAACCATTACTAAAATAGAAATCAAAAAAGAAGCTAGAGTGCGTAGATCAAAGTTATACTTTTTAAAGGATGGCTATAAGAAAAAACTAAAAGAAAAAGTTGTAAAAAAATAATATTATATAATAATATAAGTGTTAGAGGGGGCGTATAGCTCAGCTGGCTAGAGCACTTCGTTTACACCGAAGGGGTCCAGGGTTCGAGTCCTTGTGCGCCCACAAACAAAAAAACATCTACTGAGGTGTTTTTTGTTTTTTAGATAAAAACGAGTTTTACACACTTTATAAACAGAATTCTAACAAATTTGAAATTGTTTTATTTCTTCTTTTGCTTTATAATGAAGTAATAAAAATTAGAAAAAAATATATGGATAATGATCAAATTTGGAAAGCCGTTTTAGGCGAATTGGAAATGGGAATATCAAGAGTTAATTTTATAACTTGGTTTAAAAATACTTTTATTTATTCAATAGAAGATGATCGTATTATAATTTCTGTCCCTAATGATTTTACTAAACGTTGGTTAGAACAAAAATATTATAAACCGATAAAAATATCCATTGAAAAAATTATAAACAAAAAAATAAGTGAAATAGAATATCAAATAAATTTGAAAAAGGAGGAAGTTGAAAAAAAAGAAGAAAAAAACAATTGTATAAATGAAAAAGTTTTAACAAAAAATAGTTCTTCTATAACAATAAATTCAAACGAAGCTAAAATAAACGTAAGTTGTTTTGGCTTAAATGCTAAATATTCTTTTGGAACTTTTATAGTTGGTAAATCAACTGAACTAGCCTACGCTGCTTGTCAGGCTATTGTTAATAATCCAGGTCGAGCCTATAATCCTTTGTTTATATACGGAGGTGTTGGATTAGGAAAAACTCATTTATTACAAGCCATAGGAAATGAACTAGTAAAGACGGGTAAAAAAGTTTTGTATACCACTAGTGAACAATTTACTAATAATTACATTGATTCTATAAGAAGTGGAAAAGCAAAAGAATTTAAAAATCTTTATCGAAATGTTGATTTATTATTAGTAGATGATGTTCAATTTATGGGTGGAAAAGATGGAACTCAAGAAGAATTTTTTCATACTTTTAACGAATTACAACAAGGGGACAAGCAAATAGTATTATCATCAGATCGACCACCAAAAGCTATCCCAGCCATAGAAAAACGCCTAATTTCACGTTTTGAATCTGGTATGGTAGTAGATGTGGGTCGTCCTGACATTGAAACTAAAATAGCTATATTAGAAAAAAAAGCTAAAGAAAAAAATTATATTATTGAAGAAGAAATTTTAAATTATATAGCTAATAGCATACAAAATAATATTAGAGAATTAGAAGGAGCTTTAAATAAAATAGTAGCTTATTATGAATTTCATAATATCAAACCAACACTAAAGATAGTAAAAAGTATATTAAATGATTTAACAAACAATAATCAAATAAAACCAATAGCCCCAAAAGATGTTTTAGAAATAGTAGCTCAATTTTATAATATAACTTTAAAAGAATTAATAGGGGGAAAAAGAAAAAAAGAATTAGTAGTTCCAAGACAAATAGCTATGTATATAATAAGAGAAGAATTAAAAACTTCTTATCCAAGTATTGGAGAAGAATTTGGTGGACGAGATCATACTACAGCTATTCATGCTTATAATAAAATAAATAAAGACAAAGAAGAAAATGAAAAGTTAAATCAAGATATACAATCAATAAAACAACTTTTGTACGGTTCTTTTTAAAAAATTTTATTGAGTAAAAGTTCTGAATAATTTAAAAAATAAGTTAATAAGTGGTTAATAAACTAATAATAATTTTGTGTATATCTTATGAATTATTTTAAAATGAAAAGTTAATAACTTTTACATTAATAAAATTATAAACAAATTATTTTAAGTTATTATATTTTAAAAAACATACTTATTAACTATCTTAAAAAACATTTTATTCAATGAATACAATTAGTTTATAAAATAAAATAAAATAATAATTAACTTATCAACACTCTTATTACTATTATTGTTTTATATAATTAAAAATATATGAAATTTATAACCATCAAAGAAAATTTAAAACAAGGTTTAATGATTGTTAGTCATTTAACAACTAAAAATATTAATTTACCAATACTAAATAATATTTTAATAAAGGCTAAAAAAGAAGGAGTTGAATTGATTTCTACTAATTTAGAAATAAGTATAAATCATTTTTTAAGAGGTAAAATAGAAAAAGAAGGAGAATTTACAGTTGATTCTAGAATAATAAATGAATATATATCTTTGTTTCCTGACGAAAAAGTAGAAATAGAAACAATTGATGATGAATTGAAAATAAAAGGCAAAAATTATAAAACAAAAATAAAAGGTCAATTTTCAAATGATTTTCCAATTTTACCTAGAAATGATAATAAAAATTATTATAGTGTTAAAATACTTGATTTTAAAAATGCTTTATCTAATGTTATTTTTTCAGTAGCTAATAATGATAATAGAATAGAATTATCAGGTATTTTTCTTTCTTTTAAAAATGGATCCTTAATTTTAGTAGGAACTGATAGTTATAGATTAGCTGAGAAAAAAATAAAATATACCGGAAACGAAAAAGATGATAAAGCAATTATAATTCCAGCTAAAACAGCTCAAGAATTAATAAGAATACTTAATAATTTCAAAATTGAAGAACAATTAGAAAATGATGATGAAATAAAAATCTTTTTAACTGATAATCAAATATTCTTTTCATTTGGATCAACTAATTTAACTTCTAGAATTATTATTGGAAATTATCCTGATTATAAACAAATAATTCCTCAAAAAGAAAAAACATCTATTATTATTAATAAGGATTCTTTAATCAAAGCTGTAAAAACTGCTGGGCTTTTTTCAAAAACAGGAATAAATGATATTGAATTGGATTTTAGTAAAAACAAAACAATTATTTCTTCTAGCTCCAGCCAAACAGGAGAAAATTTTATAGAATTAGAAAGTAATAATAAAGGAGAAGATAATAAAATTTTCGTTAATTATAAATATTTATTAGAAGGTTTAAATAATATTAATTCAGATTTTGTTTTAATAAAAACAGTAGACAATAATGCACCTTGTTTATTACAAGAAGAAGATAATAAAAATGATTTTCTATATTTAGTAATGCCTATAAAACAATAAATTAATTTATATTAATTGATATTTGATTACTTTGTTTTTTTAAACCATTCCAATTATAAAACTCAGCATACAACTTATATTCTCCTGGTGCTGGATAATCACTCCAAATTGTCTCTATCTCTCTGTTTTCTACCAGATTTATAGTATTTACTATATGTTCTTCATTGTTCAGTTCATTTTTTAGTTTAATTTCTATTTTCACTATTTGTTCAGGATTAAGTGTAATCATTTTTATCGGTAATGGAAAGTCTCCTGAATTTAACGCTAAACCACTAGTAGGATAAGTTAAATTTAAATTAGCTGGAGTTTTATTATTATTAGATAACATTAAATTAAATTCAATTGATTTTTCACTGCAATTAGAAATATCATCACAAACTCTAACTTTTAAGTTATAATAACCATTATTTAAGAAAGATATATTTTTATCTAAATCAAAAGGGAAAGAAGTTTTTCTTTCTAATAAATTCTCATTTATATAATATTCAACTTTATTTACTCCTCTTGGAGCTGTGGCTTGTATAGAAACTTTTAAATTCTCCGTTTGTATGGTTTGATTATTCTCTATGTTTAATATAGAAAAAACAGGAATATTTTCGGGGTCATGAAGATTTTCTGATTGTTGAATCATACTTGTATTATAATTAGGATCATTTTTTTTAGCCCACTCTTTAATTCTATTTTCCCATAAATTAAATTGATAATCACTCTCAGGATTAGAAGGTCCATCGCCTAAAGGATCTTCTTTATTAATATAATATAAAATACAATGATGATCGGTCACTGTAATTTCTTCAATTAATTCAATTGGTGTATTATCGGTTGCTATTTCTTTTGTTTCTTTATTTATTTTTATAATCTTTGTATCTAATTTTCCATCTAAGATTGCTTTACCTGTTTCTTTTATTTCTGGTTCATTAAATGATTCATTTGGAGTTTCTGACAAAGCTTTAGTCATAAAAGCATTCCAAATCGGAGCAGCTACTACACTACCGTCAGCTCCAGTTTTCATCTCATTACCATTACTATTTCCAACCCAAACTCCAGCTACTAAAGATGGAGTATAGCCAATAGTCCAAGCATCTTTAAATTCATTAGTTGTTCCTGTTTTAGCCGCTGATGTTCTGTTATTTAAAACTAAACTATTTTTTTCTCCAAAAATAAAACTTCTATTATTATTATCTGATAAAATACTATTTATCATTTTAGCTATATTAGAATCTAATACCTTTCTGGTATCTTGTTTATATTCCTCTAAAATATTGCCATTTTTGTCTTCTATTTTTAGTATTCCTGTGGTATTATTTATTTTTCCTTCTTGAGCAAATATACTATAAGCATTTACATGTTCTAATAATTTTACTTCAGCTCCACCTAAAACTAACGACAAACCATACTTATCAGGATCGGTTAGAGTAGTGTAACCAGCTTCTTTGGCTAATTTTATGACATTATCTATTCCAGCCAAATATAAAGCTTTAACAGCGGGAACATTTAAAGAACCAGCTAAAGCTTTTTTTATTTGGATAGGACCATTTTCTTGTCCATTATAATTTTTAGGCTCATAAGATGAAAAATCAGTTACTACATCGTATAAAATCGTATTAGGATTATAACCACCTTTAGAAAATAAAGTAGCATAGACCAATGGTTTTAAAGATGATCCTGGTTGTCTATTTTTTATAGCCACATTTACTTGTCCATCTATTTCATCATCAAAATAATTTTTAGATCCTACCATGGCTAATATTTGTCCAGTTTTGGGATCAATAGCTACTAAAGCAGCATTGTTAGCATTATACTTAGTGGCATTTTTTTCTTCTTGATTTTTTATAGCTTCTTCAGCCGCTTTTTGTTTTTCTAAATCAATAGTAGTATATATTTTTAATCCTCCTTGTTCTAATGTCTTTTCACCATATTTTTCCGATAAACTTTCTTTAATATACATTACAAAATGAGGAGCCGTAATATTTGTTTCCGGATTTTTAAAAACTAGTTCATATTTTTTAGCTTCTTCTTTTTCTTCATTACTTATATATTCTTGTTCTTCCATAATATCTAAAACGTATTGTTGTCTTCCAATTAATAAATCTTTATTATCGCCATAAGGGGAATATTTACTGGGAGCCTGAGTTAAAGCTGCTAATAATGCTGCCTCAGCTAAATTTATATCTTTTACAGATTTACCAAAATATTTTTGACTGGCTGCTTCAATTCCATAAGCATTAGAACCATAAGGTATTTCATTTAAATACATTTGTAATATTTCATCTTTGGTATATCTTTTTTCTATCTTTTGAGCCAATATTAATTCTTTAATTTTCCGAGTATATTTTTTTTCTGATGTTAATAAGGCATTCTTAACAAATTGTTGAGTTAAAGTAGAACCTCCTGCTTTTCTGTTGTATAAAACATTAGTAATCATTGTTCGGAACATAGCCCAAAGACTATACCCTTTATGTTTATAAAAATTTTTATCTTCAATAGCAATGGTTGCCTTTTGAACATGATAAGGAATATCATTAATATTTACCAAAGTTCTTTTTTCTTCTCCATGAAATTCATATAAAATATTTTCTCCACTTCGATCGTAAATTATAGTGCTTTGAGCTATATTTCTATCTAATAATTGATCAGGACTAGGTAAATCTCTAGAAATAATGGCTACTACTATTGTAGAAATTAAAATCATAACCAAAATAAATCCACCTACAATTTTTAAAAAAAGTTTATTTAGAAAAAAATCAGATATCTTTTTTCCTTTTATTTTTTTATATGATAACGGAAAACGATGTTTTGTTAGGTTACGATTAGAAACTGTTTTTATAGTTTTTGGTCGATAATAATTAGAATTAATAGGTCTTTTTTTAAAAGATTTTTTCATATCATTATAATATATTTATTACTTTATTATATTATCAGAACGCCTTTATTTTCGCAAATATTTAATTTTAAAATTGGGGGTGGTTTTTTATTATATTTTTTTATATAATGAATATGTAATTAATATTTTTATGCCAAAAAAATTTTTATTGGTATTGTTTTTATTCTTTTTATTATTTCCCACAAAATATTCAATAGCCAATAATATTAGTAATTCTGATAAAATATTTAAAGCTAAGGTGATTAACATTTTAGAGGAATCAGAGTTGGTTAATAATAATAAAGAAAAAATAAAACAACAGAATCTTAAACTTTTAGGATTAGAAGGTGATTTTAAAAATAAAGAAATAATTTTTTACGGAATAGGAGATATTGAAATTATAGGAGGGAAAACATATTCTGTTGGAGATACAGTTTTAGTGACAGCTGCTTTTAGTTCTACCGATAATTCTTATAATTATTATATCACTGGAGATGTTAGAACTAATGGTTTAGTTTTAATAGCTTTATTATTTCTAATTTCTTTAATTGTTGTTGGAAAATTTAAAGGATTAAGATCTTTGATATCATTAATTATTACTTTTGTTATAATAATATTCTTTATGGTTCCTAAAATTATGGCTGGTTTTAATTCAGTATTTATAGTTGTAATCGGCTCCATTTTTATTTTAGGTACGATAATTTATTTAACAGAAGGATTTAATTTAAAAGCTCACTTGGCTGTAGGGTCAATTTTTATTAGTTTATTATTAACGATTGGAATTTCTTGGTTATTTATTGAATTAACTAAATTAACAGGTGTTTTTAATGAAGATGTTTTTGCTCTTATTAATATCGGATCAGTTTCTATTAATTTTAAAGGAATATTATTAGCCGGAATGATAATTGGATCTTTGGGGGTATTAGATGATGTTATAATTTCACAAATAGCTTCGGTAGAACAATTATTAAAAGCTAATATTAATCAAACTCGAAAAGAACTTTATAAAAAAGCTTATACCATCGGAGTTTCACATATAAGTTCTATGACTAATACTTTATTCTTGGCCTATGCCGGAGCTTCATTGCCAATACTAATTTTGTTTGTAAGTTCTAACAACCCTTTTACTAGTTTAGAGCAAATCATAAATAATGAAGCTATTAGTACGGAAATAGTTAGAGCCTTAAGTGGTAGTATAGGAATAATTTTATCAGTTCCTATTTCTACTTTTATAGCTACTTGGGTTTTAAGTTCTAAAAAAACAATTTAAATAAAATTTAAATAAAAATATGATTTTAGAAATAAATAGTTTATCTAATCCAAAAATAAAAGAAATAGCCAAATTATCAAAGGATGGGCAATTAAGACAAGAAAAAAATATAATTATAGTTGATGGAAAAAGAGAAATATTAGAAGCCATAAAAAATAAATGGGAATTAGAAGAGTTTTTTTATTGTTTAGATTTCATTGATAAAAAAGAAAAGATAGAAGATGATATTAAGGTAGAAAGAATTATAAAATTAGCTAATAAATCTTATAAATTATCATCTAAAGCTTTTGACAAAATATCTTATAAAAAAAATCCGGATGGTTTCTTGGCTATTTTAAAAACAAAAAAAATAAATTTAAATGATATAAAGTTAAAAGAAGATCCTTTAGTTTTAGTTTTGGAGTCAGTTGAGAAACCTGGTAATTTAGGTGGTATAATTAGAACAGCTTATGCTTCTGGGATTGATTTAATAATATTAAACGATCAAAAAACTGATGTCTTTAGTCCGAATGTAATAAGATCTAGTACTGGTTTTATTTTTTCAACTCCATTAGTAATAGCCTCTCTAGATGATACCTATAATTGGTTAATAAAGAATAAAATACAGATATTAAGTACATCTATTAAGGCTAAACAAAGTCATTTTTTAACTGATTTTAAAAAAGCGAGTGCCATAATTTTCGGAACAGAAGCATTTGGTTTAACTGATCAATGGTTGAAGAAAAAAACTACGGCCATAAAAATTCCAATGATTTCAGGAGTTGATTCTTTAAATGTTTCAGTTAGTGTTGGTATAATAATATATGAAGCTATGCGTCAAAGATTAAAATTTAAAAATAAATAAAAAATATGAATTGGTTTATTTTAACTATTGTTTCCTATTTAATGTTAGCCTTAGTCAATTTGGGTGACAAATTTATAGTTGATAAATTACTTAAAAGTAGCAGAACTTATACTTTTATAGTTTGTGTTTTAGGTGGAATAGTTATTTTATTAGCTCCTTGGTTTTTAAATTGGCCAGGATTTTCATTTTTTATTATAAACATGTTTGCCGGTTTTTTGTTTGCTCTAGCCTTGTGGTCTATGTACGAATCCTTAAAAAATGGTGAAACAACTAGGGTTGCAGTCGTTATAGGAAGCATTATTCCAGTGTTCACTATCTTTTTTTCTTTATTTTTTTTAAGAGAAAAATTTACTGTTTATCAATGGATAGGAGTTTTATTTTTAATTATAGGTATGATTATTATTTCTTTTGTGGTAAGTAGGAGAAATAAATGGCGTGATTTTTTTAAAAGATTAGGGTCAGTTTTCTGTGGTTCTTATGATAAAAAATGGATTTTTTTGGCTATTCTTTCCGCTTTTTTATATGCCCTATATTTTATAATTACTAAATATGCTTATTCTAGACAAGAGTTTTTAAGTTCTTTTATTTGGATTAAAAGCGGCAGCGCTTTATTGGTTTTATTATTTTTATTTGATAAAAAAACAAGAATTGAAATTAAACAAAATTTTACAGCCAAATCTAAAAAAACAAAAAAAACAAAAGGGGGTTTTGTTTTTATTAATCAATTTATTGGAGCATTGGCTTCTTTTATGCAAAGTTATGCTGTTTATCTTGGACCAGTAGCTATAATAAATGCTTTACAAGGAGTTCAATATGCCTTTTTGTTAATATTAGGAATTATTTTTAGTAAATTTTTTCCTAAAATTTTAAAAGAAGACATTTCTAAAAAAACTTTAATTAAAAAAATTATAGCAATTATATTGGTTGCTATAGGTTTGTATTTTATGTCTATTTAGATAAAATTTATTATATGAAAGAAAAAAAGAAATTAAAAATTATAAATAAATGGTTATTAATTATATTGATTTTTGTAATAATTATTTTTGGTTTAGTTTATGTGTTTAAAATAGCTAAACACTATCCTAAAAAAATAGATTTAAAACATCAAGAAAATTTTTTTGGTATTACTTATTCTAAAAAATATGCCGAAGAAATAGGATTAAATTGGAAGACCGCCTATATTGATATATTAGATGAATTACAAGTTAAACAAATTAGGATTCCGGTGTATTGGGATCAAATAGAAAAAAAAGTTGGTGAGTATAACTTTAGTGATTATGATTTTTTAATTAAAGAAGGAGAAAAAAGAGATGTTGAAATTATTTTAAATTTTGGAATGCGAGTAGCTAGATGGCCAGAATGTCATTTTCCTGATTGGGTTGATCAATCTAATACAAAAAAGCTACAATCTGATACTTTAAAAATGTTAAATGCCACAGTTAATCATTTTAAACAATATCAATCCATTACTTATTGGCAAGTAGAAAATGAACCATTATTAAGTTCTTTTGGTAAATGCCCAGATGGTGATGCCGATTTTTTAAAGAAAGAAATAGAATTGGTTAGAAAAATAGATAGTCGTCCAATAATGGTGTCAGCTACCGGAGAATTAAGTTTTTGGAAAGAAGAAGCTAAGGTTTCTGATGTTTTTGGAACTACTATGTATAGAATAGTTAATAATCCAACCTTGGGCTATATTAAATATCCTTATACTAGTGAATTTTATAGGTTTAAAGCTAAACTAGCTGGATTAAAACCGGAAAATGTTTTTGTTATAGAGTTACAGGCCGAACCATGGATAAATAAGGAAACATTAGCAGATTCTTCTAGTGTAGAATACAAAAAGTCATTTAATATAGATCAATTTAAAGCCAACGTTCAATTTGCTATAAATACTGGTTTTAAAAAAACATATTTATGGGGAGTTGAGTGGTGGTATTATCAATATAAATTTATGGACAATCCTGAATATTGGGATTTTGCCAAAACTCTTTTTTAATTATTATGTTATCAATTATAATTCCAACACTAAATGAAGAAAAAAACATAGGAAATTTGTTGGGGGATCTACAAGAACAAACTTGGACTAATTATGAAATAATAGTTTCAGATGGTAATTCACAAGATAAAACTTTAGAAATTGCTCAAAAACATAATTGTCGGATTTTTATTGAAAAAGATAATAATCGTCGTCATCCTTCCATTCAAAGAAATAATGGAGCTAAAATTGCTAAAGGAGATTTATTATTATTTTTAGATGCTGATACTAGATTGCCTAATAAATATTTTTTAGAAAAAACAATTACGGAATTTAATTTTAGAAAATTAGATATTTCTGGTTTTTATTTAGATTGTGATTCTGAAAAACTTTTTTATAAATTCTATAAAAAAACATATAATGGAATAGCCAAAATAGCCCAACGTATAAAACCATTAAGTTTAGGAGTTGGAATTATATCCAGGAAAGAAATACACGATCAAATAGGTGGTTTTGATGAAACAATTTTTATAGGAGAAGATCAAGCTTATTGTGAACGAGGAGCTAAAATTGGTAAATTTCGTTTAATAAAAAGTACTAATATATTTTTTTCTATAAGACGTTTTGAAAAATATGGTCCTTGGAAACTCTTTTTTCAAATAGTTTATTCAACTATTTACGTTCTAATATTTGGACCAATAAAGAAAAAAATAGTTAAGTATGATTTTGGCAATTTTGATTAAATTTTTCAGCTTTTATTTTTTCTAAATAATTGTTATAATAAAAACATAAAAAGTATATTTTATTCATTATGAAGAAAAAAATATTTATCGTTTTTTTAATACTGGTTTTTTTTATGACTTCAGCTTTGGGTTGTAAAAAAAAGACAGTTTCTGAAGCAACTAAACCAATAGAACTTACTTATTGGAGAGTTTATGATGGTGAAGATGATTTTGAAGAAATTATAAAAGCCTATAATGCTCTTCATCCTTATGTTACTATAAAGTACAGGAAACTTAGATATGAGGAATATAAGGATGCTTTATTAAATGCTTTTGCTGAAGATCGTGGGCCTGATATATTTTCTATACATAATACTTGGATGAAAGAATATAAATCAAAAATAGAACCATTGCCTAGCCAAACATCAATGGTGTTCCAAGTGGAACAAGGTGCTTTAAAAAAGGAGTTAGTTTCTGAAACTAGGGTTGCTAATAGTATGACAGCAAAAGAATTAAAACAAAATTTTGCTGATGTTGTTTATTCTGATGTAGTCCTTGACAATAAAATTTATGGATTGCCGTTATCAGTTGATACCTTAGCTTTATATTACAACCAAAATTTATTTGATCAAGCTGGTATAGTTGATGTTCCAAAATATTGGAATACTGAATTTCAACAAACTGTAAAAAAATTAACCAAACAAGATTCTCAAGGAAACATTCTTCAATCAGGAGTAGCCTTGGGTGGTAGTACTAATGTAGAGCGTTTCAGTGATATTCTTTCTGTTTTAATGATGCAAAATGGAGCAACTATGATGAATGATAGTGGAACTGTTTTATTTCATACTATTCCTCAAAGTATGGCTGATAGTGATTATAATCCTGGTTTTATGGCTTTAAATTTTTATACTGATTTTGCTAATCCAGTTAAAGAGGTTTATTCTTGGAATAATACTATGGAAAATTCTGTTAATGCTTTTGCCTCGGGTAAAGTGGCTATGATGTTTGGTTATTCTTATCATTTAGAAACTATTAAATCTTTAGCACCAAAACTAAATTTTTTTGTTAGTCCTCTACCTCAAATTGAAGGATCAGCAACTCCGATTAATTTTGCCAATTATTGGGTTGAAGTAGTTTCTAAAAAAAGTAAATATGTAAATGAAGCTTGGGATTTTGTTCAATTTTTAGCTAATGCTAATCAGGTTTCATCTTATTTAAAAAAGACAAATAAACCAGCGGCATTAAGATCTTTAATAGCTAAACAAAAAGACGATGAAACTATAGGTATTTTTGCCAATCAAGCCTTTACAGCTAAAAGTTGGTATAAAGGAAGTAATTCTGTTTTAATGGAAAATTTTATGGCTCAAATGATTGATAATTTTTTACTTAGTACTAATTCAGAAGAATCTTTTTCAGTAATGAATCTATATGCAAATAGAATTCAACAAACTATTAATTAAAATATATGAAAAAAAATAAATATATATTGTCATTTATTATTATTTTATCACTTGTTTTTTTTACAACAAATTTTGTTTCAGCTACATCTATTGTTCCTCAAGGAGATAAATATGAAACAGGTAGTTATGAATTAAATGATTTTTTGTTGATAGCTGTCAATGTTAGTAAAATAATATTAGGATTAGTGGGATCACTTACTTTACTAATGTTTGTTTATGGTGGTTTGATGATGATAATTTCATCCGGTAATACAGAAAAAGTAACTAAAGCTAAAGGTATTCTTTTAGCGGCCGTAGTTGGATTGGCGATAGTTTTTGCTAGTTATGTTATTATTCAATTTGTTATGACTTCCTTAGGTGTTAAAAATTGGTCTGGTGGTACAAATTTAATAACGGCCGCAACTTCTACTACAAAAATCTCTATGATTAAATAGTAATTGTATGTCGGAATTTGTAAAAAAACCAGTATCTTTAGGACAAGATTCAATTGGTAATTATGTTAAAAAGATAAGAGAAAAACAAGAAATTAGTTTAGAAGAAGTATCAAAAAATATTGATGTTAATATAAAATATCTTTTAGCCATTGAAAATGGAAAATATGAAGAATTACCTAAAGGAATTTATAGTAAAATATTTTTTAAAAAATATATAAATTTTTTAGGAATAAATCATAAAAATATTGTTAATGATTTTGTTCGAGAACAAAATCGTAATCAAAAGTTTGAGAGTAATATATTTTTTAATAAGGTGGTTAATTGGAAAAATTTATTATCTTTACCAAAAGTTATAAGGAACTTAATAATATTTTTTATAATAATTATTTGTTTAGTATATTTACTTTTTTATTTCAAGAATGTTATTGCCCCGCCACATTTAAAAGTTAATTATCCTCAGGAAAATCAGGTTGTAAATAATTTTTTGCTTAATGTTTCTGGCGAAACGGAACCGGAAAGCGAAGTTAAAATAAATAATCAGTTAACAATAATTGATGATGATGGAAATTTTTCAGAAGATATTTATTTAAAATCCGGAGTTAATACTATTGCTATAACAGCCAAAAAAAAACATAGTCAAGAAAGTAGTATAATTAGACAAGTTTTAGTTGAAGTTTCTAATTAATTAAAATAAATATATGCTTGATAATAAAAATGGTTTATTAGAAATAAATTTTTTGATAAATAAAGTTATAAAAAATGATAATGATAAAGTAGCTGATTTGGGCTGTGGAAAATTTGGTTATTTCGTTTTTCCTTTAACTAAAATAATAGGTAAAAGAGGAAAAATTTATGCGGTTGATATTCTAAAAGATAATCTAGAATCAATTAATAGTATTGCTCGAGTTGAAAATCTTTCTCAAATTGAAACTATTTGGAGTAATTTGGAAATTTATAAAGGAACAAAAATACCTGATAATTCTTTGGATGTCGCTTTTTTAGTTTGTCTTTTGCATCAATCAGAAAGATATCTTGATATTTTAAAAGAATCTGTTAGAATGTTAAAAACCGTTTGCTGTTTATTAATTATTGATTGGAACAAAGAAAACTTTATTTTTAATAAAGAAAAAGAAATAGTAAGCCCTGAAGAAATTAAAGAAGGTATAAAAAAATTACCCTTGGATTTACAGGAAGAATTTATAGCCGGAGATTATCATTATGGTTTGTTATTAATAAAAAAATAATTTTTAAATAATATGTTGAATTTATTAACTTTAAAATATTGGTTTAATTTAAATCCAGAAGCTTTTTCTTCTATAGCTAATATAATAATTTTTTCTTTTTTAAGTTTATTATTAATTGGTACAATTCTTTTTTTTGTTTTAAGGAATAGAAAAGGTATATATAGAATATTATTTAGCAAATTATATAATTTTTGTTTTATAAATTTAATTGTTGGATTATTATTATTCTTTTTTAGTTGGCAACAAATATCTTTTTTATCAGCTCGTTTTTGGTATATGTTATGGTTAATAGTTTTTGTAGTTTGGTTTATTGAGATAATAAAAAAATCTGGTAAAATATCAGATTTGAGAGAAAAGAGACAAAAAAGAAAAGAATTTGAAAAATATTTACCTTAAGTTTAAAAGAAAAACTAAAAATTTTGTTTTTTTACGGTTTTTAACCGTTTTTTTAATTTTAATAGATTTTTAATAAAAGTTAAAGAATCTGATAAAATTTTTATTTTACTAGTTCTTTTTTCATAACGATCTTCAGCCCAATCAACTGGTATTTCCTTTATTCTGTAATTTAAAAAATTAGCAAAAATTAATAATTCAGTATCAAAAAACCAATTTTTATCCTCAATGTATTTAGATATATTTAAAAATAAGTTTTTAGTCATACCTTTGAATCCACACTGTAGATCAGAAAAATTATGCCTTAGCATTATTTGAGATAGGAAAATATAAATTCTAGAACTTAATTCTCTAAAAAAAGATCTATTAGTTTTTGATTCGGGTAATAATCGTGATCCAATAACTAAATCATAGTTATTATCTAATAAATTTTTTAATAAAGTATTTATATTTTCTAACGATACCGCTAAATCGATATCCATGTAAATTAAAAAATCAGCTGAACTATAATTTAAATAAGTTTTCAGAGCATTACCCTTAGCTTTTTCCTTTATTACAAAAAAATCAATTTTGGAATTTTGTTTTTTTAAACCCTCAGTTATAGTAAGGGAATTATCTGTTGTTCCATTTAAAACTAAAATTATTTTCCAATCAAAATTATAAGTTTGATTATTTAAAAAATTTAATAATTTTAAAGAATTTTTTTCTAAAATTTGTTCCTCATTATGACAAGGAATGATAAATTCTACTAACATAATTTATTTTTTATATATAAAAATATTATTTTTAGAATAAATTTTGGTATAATTTTCTTTGATATATGTTTCTAATTGATTATTTCCTTGATGTTTGAATTTTTTTGATATATTTTCATAGTAAGAAAGAACAGCACAACTAGGTTCATTTTTTTTAAAATCGTTTAAAGCTTTAGAAAATTGATTTGGAGTATTTTGTTTTTCTATTAATACATCAAAATTAGTAACATTTAATTTTTTAGTTTCAAAATATAGATTTGGGAAAAAGGGACCACTATATATATATTTTCCAGGACAATTTTTGTTTATATACTCAATCCAATCATTTGATTTATTTTTTGAATAAGAATAAAAAGGTGTAAAAGAAGTAACTAAATATTTTATAGAAGAAAAGGTTATTATAGTTATCACAACTAAAATAAATATTTTTGTTTCCTTGGTTTGATTGTTTATAAATAAAGAAGGAATCAGTATTAATGTCGGAAAAATTATTAAAACTATATGATAAAAATCTGGTAGAGGAATAACACTTAATAATAAGAAAAATTGAAGACCTAATAGATAATTAATAATAGTAGAGTTATTTTTTAAATAGATAGATAAATAAACAAGAATAAGAAAAAAAACTATCAATAATAAAAATGAAGTTTTGTTTACTTCCCAATAAGTTAACATTGGAAAAGCTATTAAGTTTTGATATAAAAGCTTGGGTGGCCATTTTAAAAATAAAAGAAGAATTGGAATAATAGCTCCGATACTATAAATTATAATATTTTTTATCTTTTTATTTTTTATATTATAGACCAATAAAAATAAAAAAGAAAAGCTTATCAATGTCAATCCTTTTTGTTGTAAAAATATAGTAGCTAATCCACCTAATAAACCTGATAAGAAAAAATGTGGGTTAGAATTGTTTTTTAGTCCTTGTAAAAAAAAGAAAACAGACCAAATCAAAAAGAAAAGATTGTGCAAATTATGATTTATTATAGGTAAATAAATTAAAGATAGAATAAAAATTAATGGAAATATAAAATTAGCTTTGTTTCTTTTTATTAAATCTAATGATTTATATATTCCAATAGCGCTTCCCCAAACTAATAATAAACTTATAATATTGGCCACTGAATAATAAGGTCCAAATAATTTAAACCCATAATAAATAAGATAAAAACTTCCTGGAGGAATAATTTCAAAAAAATCAGTGTATAAATTAAGATTATTAAATAAATTCCAGGATCCATTTAGAATTACTCCTTCATCAGCATTTAAAACATGTCTATAATAAAAAAATATACTTAAAGCTAATAACAATAAATAGTATGAAAAATTTTTTATATTATAATTGTTTAATATTTTTTTCATAAATGACACTTATTTCATCTTCATAAGCTTTTATCCAATCAGGATTATTTTCTAGAAAAATTAATAAAGCACTATCTTTAAAGTCTGATTCTTTTAATCTAAAAATTAATTTATCTAAAAATTTTATTTTTATTTTTTCTGGTTTAGATAATAAAAATAATTTTATATTATATTCTTGT
>Ga0209723_1001764_pt1 | contig 31951 bp, 28 predicted proteins | sample BiotimSIPDNA_2_FD_185750 | JGI IMG/M metagenome (GOLD analysis project Ga0209723, IMG submission 185750) | Anaerobic biogas reactor microbial communites from Washington, USA - Biogas_R2 time_0 SIP DNA (SPAdes) (version 2) | ecosystem: Engineered > Bioreactor > Anaerobic > Unclassified | place... | reverse complement strand
CATTTTTTCAGACTTAAATGCAATGTCGTTTTTTCTAAAGTCGATTGCTTTAAACCTTCCGGATGTCTTAATCAGCAGTCTGATGTCAAACACTGTTAAAATTAAGTAAAATTTATGAATATAGTGAATTATTTGATCTCAAAAATTTTCTGCGGTTTTGAGAGAAGGGGGTTGTAGTATCCCCACACTGCTATCAGCGCCGCAGAGCCTGCCCCGCTTAAGCGGGGCGCTGAATATCTTCTATTATTCACCCCTTTCAGGGATGAATAATCGTGAGGTACTCAGGCACCCCGGGCTGTCGGCCCGGGGTTATTAATATACGGCCTGCTTCGCGGCCGCTAAGATATCCGGCTTGCTTTTTGGCCGGTAAGATATCCGGCTTGCTTCGCGGTCGCTAAGATATGCGGCCTGCTTCACGGCCGGCAGGTAATATCAGAATTATATTTGGCCGGTTAATCTGTCCCGGATGATAATTTCCATGAGTCAAAGAGACAGGGTGCCTGAGAGGAGTAAATGCAAAGCAATAAACATATCCGGACTCTTTTTCTTTAATTCTTTGGCTTCGCCGAGCTCCGCTTTGTCCCGGTTCTTTTGCTCCTCCAAAAGAACGAACCAAAGAAAAGGAGTCCGGAAAAGACAACCACACCCTGTTTGTACGCCCGCTACACAAGCCATAAAGGCGCTACCAATTAAACTTTCTTCAACATGTTCAACTTTTTTCAACGCAACCTATACCATATCCCTGTAATACAGTTTGTTAAACCCCGTTTTACGGGGTAGGGGGTCAGAAATAGCACAGCTGATTTAGGGGTCGAACAGGCAGGGAATTCCAGTAATAATTATATCAAATTTATTTTGGGTGACTTTCGCACAAAAAAGGAAAAGGGTAATGTAAAAAAACCATCCCTTTTAGTTACAGGGACGGTTTTTATATTTCTTAATTGAAAGGTGAATCATCGAAAGGGCTGTCAAAACTTCCGTCATCACCTTTTAATCCTCCGGAATCTCTTGGAGGAGGGTTTGGAGGAGTTGTGGTCATCATGACAAGAGATATTGAATTATCAAGGACAACCCTTGTTATCTCCGGTTTCCTGTATGATTTTCCTGATGTTATATTGTTGTTATTGTTTTTCAAAGCGTATGTAATCTGCAATTTTGTAACAAAAGTACATAAATAATTATTATCAACAAATATTTTAACTGACTTACTATTTGACCGGAAAAGGCGGCCAAAGTCAATTTATCTTATAATAATTTTTCCAACATATCTGTCCTTGCCTGAGCCTATTTCAACTAAGTAGAGTCCTTTGCCCCGGGGTGACTGTATTTGTATAAGTGAATTCTTGTTAAACTCCACATTAAGTGATTCGGATATTCTCTTTCCTGCCATATCCATCACTCTGACAGAACCGGTTTTCCCTGCCCAGTCGTCTGCGATCGTTTCTATGTTGATAAAGTTGTATGCATGATAGATGTTGAATTCATTTATCCTTACCACAGGGGCATCATATCCTGTTGTAATGTATTTTACTATAAGCACAAAGCGGTCGCTTATCGTTTCAGGAGGAGCTGAGAAAGTAAGATCCGGTGTTGCTTTCAGGTCGGCTGTATAGCCGGTGAGTTTATCTTTCAGGATCACATTGTAATTATCCAGACCCTGAAGCTGTGTTGCCGATATCTTATGCATACTGTTTGATATTACATTTACCACGACAGGTATTTCCACAGCTGATTCTTCCGGAGGATATGGCAGACCGTTGATGGCAAAGTCGCTATCTTCCAGTCTGGTGTGGATTGATGTTTTCTCGGATGACAGGAACATTTTGACAGCGTCGAAATCGTTATCAAGTTCCGCCAGGGCTTTTTCGTCAAATCTGACAACTGTTTCATCGTTTGATTCAGTGTCTTCGTATAATGCCAGTCTCACAAGAGGGATGATGTTATCACCTTTATATCTCTGGTGTATATTATTATGGGTTCTTGCCTCAGCGGGCAGGGTGATGGAGTTTCCTGTACTGTAAGTTTTAGTGAAGAAACCCTGCATTGGAGGGATGACACCTGTTACATCTGATGGGATGCCTACACCTGCTATGTATGAACACTGGACATTATTACGGGTGAAGTACAGGCCTTTACTGGTGCTTGAAGGGTATGTTCCATACACACCGTCAACGATATCATCCCAGTTAAGACCTGAGGAGAAAGGATTACCGAGGAGGTTAAAACCGTGCATGGTAACGGGTATTCCTGAGTAAGCGAGAGGCATTATCACCCCGGAGGTGTTTAACAGGCCGCTTAATGTATAGTTTTTATCTGTATCATGGAAATAATCATAGCCTTTACCCGGTGTCAGTGAAGAGAAAGTTGGTCCTATTGTTTGTGGGTTTGAGTATACGTATCCATCATAAGCCACCCATCCCTGCTGCAGGGTGGCGGAAGGTCTGCTTTCCACGAACTGGGCCAGGTTAAGGGTTGTTCCGGTAAAGATATCTGTTGAAAGAGATGAAACCGGACTGGAGATATAATGCCATTTATAGTCTTCCTCCAATTCACTTCCTCCACCCGACAGGTATAGCTGTATCTCTTCCGTCCCGCCGGCTCCCCTGGTATAGCTATTAAGGATAAAAGAAGCAAAATCAGTGGCATCATGGTTAAGCTTAAGAGTTCCGTTATTGGTGAGATCATTTAGAGTGAGTTTGGCTCCAGGTTCTATAATCATTTGTTTACCTGAACCGATTTCAAAATCGGGGTTTGACGAACTTATTGGGTAGTTTGTCAAACCTGATGGTACAAGTATATCTTCATTACCTGAAGGAACTGTGCCTGAGTTCCAGTTATCCGGATCTGTCCAAATGGTGGGATTTGAAATATCATCACCTTCCCAAATAAATACTAATGATTGATATTCATAAGCTCCGATGTCAGTAGTGCCGACTCGTATGTTCCCAATAAAGTCAGTAAGGGGAATATCCGGATCAGAGCTGTTGTCCAGTCCCTTATTTATACAAGGAGAATTTATTGTAAGAGACCAGTCTAAACCATCAGTGGCAACAAAATTAGGTCCGGCTGGATTGGTATTTATCGGATCCAATGAAATACAATTAGTTGTACCTCCTGAAATAGGATTTTGGATAGCACAATTAATGAAATCAGAAGATTGTGGTGTTTGTGTTGTATAAGATATTGAATTTGAAGGATTCCAGATAATACAATTAATAAAAGATGGACGAGGAGTATCAGTATTTATGTATAGGTGAATATTTTTTCCTGAACCAGCAGCTGTGTTGTTCACTATAAGGCTATTAATTATTTTAACCTCTCCACATTGCCTGCCAAGGAACACACCTCCACCACCTCCACCACCCAAAGATTGATTCCCAGTGATAATACAATTTGTAACAAGTGTAGAGGATCCGATCCATGAGTATAAACCACCTCCTGATGAAGAACTTTGGTTATCAATAATTCTAGTATTTGTGATAAAAGGAGAAACATTTTGGTTAACAAAAATGCCACCACCATAAGTCGCTCTGTTATTCCTTATTTCTGAATTTGATATGGTTAAATCACTTGTATTTATATGAATACCACCGCCATAACCTTCAATTGCTGAGCCATTATTTAATCCATATTCAACTATACAATAGTCAATAACTGAAAGACCATTTGGTCCTTCAAAAGAAATATGTCCCCATCTCTCACCTGATTCTCCGTAATTTCCGTCGTTATCATCATCGGCAGTGAAGAGTATCATATTTTCTGCTGTACCTGATGCTTCAAGCTGTCCTGTGCCGGTAATGATCAGGTCTGCTCCCTCAGTGGTGAAGATTATCACAGCACCCGGACTGATGGTTAGTTTTTCATTATCAACTATTATATCACCGTCAATATATTTCGTACCACTCCATGTAGCATCGCCGGCAAGTGTGCCGCTCCAGGGACTGGCAAAACTTCCGTCTCCTGTCAGCTGGGCGCTGGCAAGCAGGGGAACAACAGTAAAAGCAAGAACAATGATTAGTTTTTTCATAATACCTTATTTTTCAGGATATGACCACAGAATAAATAATTATGTTGCTTCAGCAACACCGAAGCAGGCAATTTATACAAATATAATACTAATTGCTAAATGTAATTGGAACTGATGTGAAAAAATGTAACCTGGATATTGAAATAAAGCAACAGAATTATTTTGTTATTTCTAAAAGAACGGGTAAGTTTGTTACTCATTTACCTGAATTAATGCTCAGCAGTCTAATTACATCAGAAACGAGGATCAAACTGCTTAAGAAATTTTTTCTGAACGGCAGTACCCGGGCTCATTTACGGGGGTTGGAAGCAGAGTTCGGGGAATCTTCAAATGCCATACGCATTGAGCTGAACAGGTTTGAGGAAGCCGGCCTGCTGAATTCGCTGTGGGAGGGCAATAAGAAGATCTTTCAGGCTAACAGGGATCATCCCCTGTATTGTGATATTCATAGTATAATACTTAAGGAGACGGGTATCGACCGTGTTATAAATAAGGTAATACACCGGCTCGGTAATCTTAATAGTGTTTATCTCACAGGCGATTTTGCCATGGGGAAGGACAGTCAATTGATTGAACTGATCCTGGTTGGGGAAGAGATAGACCGTGAATATCTTGCCCGGAAAGTTATGCAGGCTGAGGAGATGGTAGGAAGAAAAGTGAGCTATATTGTTCTCAGCACCTCAGAAGCAGAACGCTACCTGCTTGATATGAATCCGTCAGAACTGCTTCCCTTATGGGATTGTAAGGGAGAAGAACTGACAACAAAATAAAAAGGGTTACTGTTCCCTTATTGTGATATAAAGCAATAAAATACAGGCAAATAATCCTTTGTTGCTCATACTGCCAGCCTGTGAGTGACGGGGCGAAAGCATGTCCGGAGGTGAAAAATTTATGGCAAAAAAAATACTTATTTTAGCCGGGACACATTTTCAGATACCTGTGATTGAATATTCGAAAAGAATGGGACATCATGTTATTACCTGTGATAACAGACCCTCAAATCCGGGCCACCAGTTTGCAGATGAGTATTACAATGTAAGCACGACTGATATAAAAGGAGTAGTGGATCTTGCCATAGCAAAAAACATTGATGCTGTTCTGGTATATGGTTCAGACCCCGCAGCAATAACTGCGGCCTGTGTTTCAGAACAACTGAATTTGCCCGGGAACAGTTATGAATCAGTGTCAGTTTTATCCGATAAAGGACTTTTCAGAAAGTTTCTAAAAGATAATGGATTTCCTGCTCCTGTTTATGGAGTTTTTAAATCATATAATAAAGCATATGCATTTTTTTCTGATACAGGGAAAACCTGTTTTGTAAAACCTGTGGATTCAAGTGGTAGTAAAGGTATATCGAAACTAAATCCGGGTGATGTACTTAAGCCGGCGTTAGACTATGCAATGCAATTTTCAAGAAAACGAGAAATAATAATAGAGGAAAAAATTGAGAGAAAAGGTCCTCATATACATGGAGAGGCATTTGTCCTCAACGGTGAATTAATATTTTTGATGCTTGGCGATCAATATTTCAGTCAGGTTACTGTTACTGCACCTATGTCAACGACAGTGCCTAGTATATTCCATGCAGATATAATGCAGGATATTACAAACGAATTGATAAAGATTATAAAACTGATTGGATATTCTAGTGGAGGATTGAATATTGAAATCATCCGGGGGCAGAACAATAAAATATATTTCAATGAAATAGGTGCCCGTAATGGAGGTAATTTCATGCCGGATCTTGTTTCCATGGCTACAGGATTTAAGATGGTAGCAGCTAATGTTAATGCAGTTTTGGGAGAACCTGTCGATATAAAATACAAGTATCCGGAGCAAAATTATTATACACAGCTAATACTTCATAGCCATGATAATGGTGTTTATAATGGAAATAATCTACCATATGAATTTAACACTAACCTAATTTTTCGTAAAGAATATTTTAATATAGGAGATTATGTTCATACTTATAAAGATTCCAGGCATGTAATAGGCGTTTACCTTTATGAATTTCAGCAAAAAGGAAAATGTCTGGATTTTATTAATTACATTCAAATGAATAAAATTATAAAACTTGGAATGTCTGATGATAAATTTTAAACAAAAAAAATTATCTAAAAATGAAATTTTTAATTATTTGATTGAAAACCAGGATATCTTCATTCCACGCTTGGATACTCGTTTAAATATCGCTGAATATGCATTAAAACTACATTTGTATGCTAGGCATTTCTGTGCTTTTAACAACGAAAAATTGGTTGGACTGATCGCTTGTTATTATAATGATCATTTAAGTAGAACAGGTTTTATTAGTTCAGTATCAGTTAATAAAAAGTATCAGGGCTTAGGTATAATGACTAATCTTCTTGATCTTGTAATAGATTATGGTAAGAAGAATAATTTCGAGAAACTTAAACTTGAAGTACGGCCTGAAAATAATTCTGTTACAGCTATTTATAAGAAAGTAGGATTTTATGAGGTTACAGGTTCTAAAAGTTGTGTGTTAATGGAAATCCGACTAAAGAAATAATACAATAATCATAATATATCACCTAAATATAATTCATTGAGGCTTAAGGAAGAAGCCCTAATAAGAGTAATGATTTATTCAATCTATACAAAAATTATACTAACAACTTTACTTAAAAATAGAAACTATCAAGGCAATTTAGGTTCTAGAATGATCTAGGTAACAGTTAAAATACAATTTTTATTTTAATTTTGTTATAATATTTATGGTCTGAATATAAGTACTAAAGTCTATCACCAAATTAATATCTAGCTATCATGGGCAAAGTTTTTTTGTTAAAAAATCCGCTTAGCGTTATTTTTCTGTTTTTTTTCATTTTAACATTAACACGCTGTTCATCCGTAAAATTTTACTCTGATCCAAGCCTAAAGAATGAGACCGGATTACGTTACTACTCTCTGAAACCTTATTTGCTAGTGGAATACAAAGCAGAAAAGGATAATTCTATTAAAACAACTATAGTTTTTTTACCCGATATTTCTGATCCCCAATTCTTGGTTATCAAACCGGGAATTGGCTCACATGAACTTAAAATGAATTTTGAGAACAGTGCACTTACATCTTATGGGCTAGTTGCAGAATCAGAATATCCGGAACTGTTTGAATCAATTGCCTCTATGCTGTCAAAGAGTGCTTATGCTGCCCAGGGTTTCGGAGGGTCAGAAACATCTGCACAGAATGGTTCTGAACAGAACTTTCAGTTATTTGAGCTCATCTCCGATGCCAGTGGTACAAGACTGAAAGAAGTTACACCACTTTCTTCAAACCAGTAACAAAATGAATATACCCTGTCTTACCCGCCGAAGCTTAAGCGAAGGCGGGCCCCTGCCATATATTTCTGAGCTATGACAAGCACAATACTGAATAAAAAGATAAATCTCCGAAGCCTGACACATACCGTTGGTACAGGCTGGCTCTCTCCTTTGCCCGACCTGAGGGATTACACCACAGGTCATGATGAGATAAAGGTTTTTAACAAAAGACTCGGACTTACTGCAAAAAAACACACAATGCCATCTGTTGTTGATCTCAGGCAGTGGTGTTCCCCGGTTGAAGACCAGCTAAGTCTTGGATCATGCACTGCCCATGCCGGGGCCGGCATAGTGGAATATTTTGAGAAACGGGCTTTTGGTAAGCATATTGAAGCCTCACGTCTTTTCCTTTACAAAGCCACAAGAAATATGATGCAGGTAAGCGGAGACACGGGAGCCTGGCTGAGGGACACTATGGGGGCACTTGTTTTGTGCGGAGTGCCTGCCGAGAAATACTGGCCTTATGATATTGATAAATTTGACATTGAGCCGGGAAGTTTTGTCTATGCACTTGCCGATAATTACCAGTCGCTTAAATATTTTTGTCATGACCCACAGGGGCTTGATTTACCCGTAACTGATATTCTGGCCTCAGTGAAAAAATATCTTGAGGCAGGTATCCCGTCTATGTTTGGTTTCTGGGGTTTTCAGTCATTTGAGAACTCGGAACAGCCCGGGGATATACCCTATCCCTGTAAGGGTGAGTCGGCACAATGGGGACATGCTGTTGTTGCAATGGGTTATGACAACAACAAAAGGATACGGAACACCTTATGTGATACAGTCACAAATGGAGCACTGCTTATTCGTAACTCATGGGGCACAGACTGGGGCGACGCTGGTTACGGCTGGCTTCCTTATGATTATATCCTCAACCGCCTGGCCCTTGATTTCTGGTCGCTTATTGAAATGAAATGGATAGATTCCGGAGAATTTGGTCTATAGGAGAGGAATTAGGATCTTATTCTTTCAGCTTTAATGTAGTTAATTATATCTTTTTAATTTTGTTCTGTATTTAATCTAAGCTTATGAAACAGACCTATAGAATTTTTATTTTTTCAATAATCGTTTTAAGTAGTTGCACTAGTACTGAAAAGCTGAGTTATCTTTATAACTTGCCCGAATCAAGTGAACCCCAATATTTCTCTTTTGATGTACCTGATTATAAAGTACAATATAGAGACATATTATATATTACCGCTAAAGCTATGAATGCACAGGGTTCTATTGAAGATTTATTGTTAGGGGTAGGTAGTTATAATCAATCTGCCTATTTACGAGATGAAGCTAGTCAATATATTATTGGTTATGATGTTAATGAAGATGGAAATATATTTCTTCCCATAGTAGGAGAATTACAGGTTGCAGACAAAACTATTGAACAAATTCGCATATTATTACAGTCGGAGATAGATAAATATTTCAATAATACATATGTCGATTGTAAATTATTAAGTTTCAAGTTTACAGTAATGGGAGAGGCAAAATCGCCAGGAACATATATTAATTACAATAATTACCTTACCGTATTAGAAGCAATCGGTCGGGCTGGTGGAGTTGGAGATTACGGTCGACGGGACAGGGTACTTGTTGTTCGTCCTTCGGAAGGAGGTTCGAAGACATATCGAATTAACTTGCAAGATAAGGCTTTGCTCTCTTCTGAAGCCTATTTCCTGCAGCCGAACGATGTTGTAATAATAGAATCAGTTGAACATAAGGTATTCAATATGAATTTACCAACATTTTCGTTCATTCTGACAACATTGACAAGTGCGATAACAACAACACTTTTATTGATTAACTTCTTTGGGAATTAATAACATATTATTTATCTATATTTCAATTTATCTATATTTCAACCCTGGGTTTTCGATTGAAATTAGTAATTTAATTACAGTATTTTGAACCTGAATTACTTAATTATTGCGAACCTGTTTAATTGAATATATGCAAAAATGAATACAATCGACAATACTAAAATTCCTAAATCGTCTGGAACCAATTCATATCCTGGCTACCAGTATAATCCTGTTAATCTCAACTATGATGAGGTAATAGATTTTAAGCGTTATTTTTCGTTATTTATAAGCAATTGGTACTGGTTTGCAGGTGCTTTGTTTATAGCATTAAGTATTGCATATGGTATTAACCGGTGGTCTGAGGATGTTTTTACTGTTTCAGCCATTTTACTTATTGAAGATGAACAATATGGTAGTAATTTAAGCGGGGTTGAACAATTTATTCCAGGCGGGGGTATTTTCAAGGGACAGCAGAACCTGAAAAATGAAATGGGTATACTAAAATCTTTTTCGCTTAATTATAAAGTTATGGAGCAGTTACCGGAATTCTGGGTTACATATACTGGAGTTGGAAGAAGGGGAATAGCTGAAAGCAGACAATATAAGAATACACCTTTTAAAGTTATTTTTAATTCACTGGAAGAACAAATAAAAGGTCAAAAAATAGATATTAAGATCTTATCAGATAATAAATATAAAATAAAGGTTGGCGAAGTCATCGAGAAGGAAATGAATTTTGGTGAACAGTTTATAACTGATTCTTATGATTTCAAAATAATAAAACAGGGCAATTATAAATTTGATGAAAATGAATCAAACAAATTTTATTTCTGGTTTAATAGCCTTGAGAATTTGACAAACGATTACAGGAGAAAACTTAATGTTGTGCCAATTGAAGAAGAGGCAAGTTTGGTATCACTAACAACCAGTGGGTTTAATGCTGGACAGGAAACGGAATATCTTAATAAATTGATGGACGTATATATTGAGATGGGTCTTGAATTGAAGAATGAAACAGCAGATAATACAATTGAATTTATTAATGAACAGCTTGGATTTATTTCAGATTCATTAAGACTAGTTGAAAACAATCTTGAAAATTTCAGGTTAAAATATGAACTTTTAGACTTAGGGACTGAGGCTACATTGTTGCAATCAAGATTAGAAAGATATGAAAATGAAAAATATATTATTGATTTTGAAAAACGATACTACGAATACCTGCTTGATTATATTGAATCAAAGAATGAATCTGCAGAAATTATTTCACCTTCACTTGTAGGTATTAATAATCAAAATTTGAGTCGATTAGTCAATGATCTAGTTGAGTTACAACAACAAAAAAAACAGATATCGTTCAATCTGAAGGATGACTTACCTGCGGTAGGACTTATTGACAACCAAATCTCTGATGCAAGGATAACTCTAAAGGAAAATGTTTTGAATAGCCTGAGAAATACTACAAAGCTTTTGGATGATGCAAAAATAAGAATAGAGGAAGTCGAGAAAGGAATTCAGAAGTTACCAGGAACAGAAAGACAACTTTTAAACATACAACGTAAATTTGACCTTAATAATACAGTATATAATTATCTTATGGAGAAAAGAGCTGAGGCAGGGATTGCAAAGGCATCAAATATTGCTGACAATAGAATTATTGATAGTGCCGAATCTTTTAATTCTTCCCGCATCAAGCCTAAGGAGAGGCATAATTACCTTATTGCATTTATATTAGGTTTATTTATTCCCACAGGTCTGCTTATATTTTTTGATCTGCTGAACAACAAGATCATTGACAGGCGTGATATTGAAAAGGCAACAGACATACCTATTCTTGGCTTTATAGGGCATAGTGATTTAAAATCAGACATTCCAGTTATCGATAAGCCTGGTTCAACTATTGCAGAATCGTTCAGGTCAATTCGTACCAGGCTTAAATTTTTCTCTAATAATGATACTTCAAAAGTTATAGCCATTACCTCAACTGTAAGTGGTGAAGGGAAGACATTTATATCGGTTAATACAGCGTCAATTATAGCTATGCTGGGTAAAAAAGTTCTCTTGATTGGCCTTGATTTACGTAAACCTAAATTACACAAGCTTCTGGGTATAAGCAACAACATAGGTTTGACTTCATATTTAATAGGAGAAACTGGTTATGAAGGCATTGTATTTAATACTAAAATTGCCAATCTGTTTTTTACGCCTTCTGGAAAAATTCCTCCTAACCCGGCGGAATTAATTGAATCAGAAAGAATGGTTGATTTTTTTAAAAGAGCTAGAAAACAATACGATTATATAATTGTTGATACACCTCCCGTTGCTATTGTTACGGATACTTTGTTATTAACCCCTTATGTAGATATTAATCTTTTTGTTGTAAGGCAACGATATTCTTCTAAGAACACAATAGATCTAATTAATGATCTTGAGGAACAAGGAGGGTTGAAAAATATTGGTATATTGATTAATGACATAAGTATATCAGGATATTATGGGTATGGTTTAAGATATGGTAATACAATGGGCTATCGAGGTTATTACGGATATGATCTTTATGGAGAATATGGATATAGAACTTATAATTATGGAGGAGAAGATAAAGACTATTATACAGATGATCATATTTAAGTATTAGTTAAAGAGCAACATATTAAATAATTTATTCGAGTTAATAAGAGTGGAAGTATTCTTTTTAAATAATTAACATAAATGGAAAAAATTTATTCAAAAGTACAGACAGAAACGCTATTACATTTGGTTTACAGGCTTAGTGAGGTTAATGGAAGAACCAATATTGCCCCTGAGAATGAATTTCTTCAATTAGCCAGTATTAAAATGTTTAAAGGTCAAACGTTTCATGCTCATAAACACATCATAAAAGAAAAATTAACTAATATCGCACAGGAAAGCTGGTTAGTAATACAGGGAAGCGTTAAATGTATTTTTTATGATCTTGATGATACAATAATTGCTGAACCAATATTAAAACCAGGAGACTGTTCAATGACTTTTCGAGGAGGGCATAATTATCTGATTTTAGAGGATAATACAATTGTTTATGAATATAAGACGGGTCCATATCTTGGTCAGGAGAATGATAAAGTTTTTTTAACTGATATTAGCAAATAAAATTTATAAATGAAGAAAGCTTTTATTACGGGAATAAATGGACAGGATGGAAGTTATCTTACAGAGTATCTTTTAAGTCTTGGATATGAAGTATACGGAATTATAAGAAGAAATTCAGTGCCTGAGCATCAACAAAGTAGGATAGAGTTCGTGAGGACAAATTTACATATAAGTTATGGTGATCTTTCAGATGTATCAGGCTTAGAAAGATTGTTAAGAGAAGTTCAGCCTGATGAAATATATAATTTAGCTGCTCAAAGTCATGTCAGAATTAGTTTTGATGTACCTCAGTTTACTGTTCAGACTAATGCTTTGGGGGCGTTGAACCTGCTGGAAGCATATAGGAATACATGTCCTAATGCAAAATATTATCAAGCAAGTTCTTCGGAGATGTTTGGTAATTCAGTAGATCCAGATAATTATCAAAGAGAAACAACACCAATGCGGCCAACCAGCCCTTACGGTTGTGCTAAGGTGTTTGCATTTAACATTACAAGAAACTATAGAAATAGCTATAATCTTCATGCTGTGAATGGGATTCTGTTTAATCATGAATCTCCCAGACGCGGGAGTAATTTCGTAACAAACAAAGTTGTAAAAGGTGCGGTTATGATAAAGAGAGGTTATGCGAAAGGGCTAGAACTTGGAAATATGGATTCGTACAGAGATTGGGGCCATTCAAAGGACTATGTAAGGGCAATGCATATGATTTTAAATCATTATATACCGGATGATTTTATTGTTGCTACTGGCCAGACACACTCAGTTAGGGAAATGACGGAATATGTATTTTCTAAACTTGACCTTGATTATAATGAGTTTGTTACACAGAATCCAAAATATTTAAGACCGGAAGAATTAACATATTTAAGAGGTGATAGTACAAAATTAAGAAATACATTTAATTGGATACCTGAGTACACATTTGAAACACTTTTAGATGAAATGATTAATTTCTGGCTTGAAAACATTAAATAATTATGATGGAAGAAAATATTTTTTTTCAGATCGACAAAATAAAATCGATCGGGAAAAATGTAATCATTGGGAAAACAGTCAGAATAAGATACCCGGAATTGGTTGAAATTGGAGATAATGTAATTATTGACGATTTTACCTATATTTCTACAGCCCTTAAGATCCATTCGAACGTTCATATTTCAGCCGGCTGTAAAATTATTGGTGGTAAAAAAGCTTTTGTTGAAATGAAGGAATTTTCAACTTTAGCTCCAAATGTTGTTCTTTCAGCGGGTACCGATGATTATTTAAGCGGGATAGCAACTCCATTGGTACCAATGAGTTATAAGGCGAATGCAAGAATTGGTAGTATTATTATTAATAAACATTGTATAATTGGAGCTGGATCAGTAGTATTGCCAGATGTTGTTCTTGAAGAAGGTTCAGGACTTGGTGCATTATCTTTGGCAAAACGTTCACTTCATGAATATACTCTTTATGCGGGGATTCCTGCAAGACAGATAAAGAAAAGAAATAAATCAGAGATACAATTTCTTGAAAATAAATATAGAAATGAGAAATGATTTTATTCCACAAATGGAACCTTGGTTTGATATTGAAGAGAAGAATGCCCTAAATCGATACATGGAGGAAGGGGGGTGGTTAACCGAGTTCAGAAAAACAACTGATTTTGAAAACAAAATTTCAGAATACACAGGGGCCAAGCATTGTATTGTCGTAAATAATGGTACTATAAGTCTTACCTTGATGGCTTTAGCTGCCGGGATTAATGCAGGCGACGAAGTTATAGTTCCTAATTATACAATGATAGCTACTCCTAACTCAATAAAAATGATAGGAGCTATTCCGGTTTTTGTAGATGTGGAAAAAGAAACCTTATGTATGGATATAGCCAAAATAGATAAGGTTATCACTAAAAAAACAAAAGCTATTATTTTAGTTACAGCCAATGGGAGATATCCAAAAGCAGGAATTGAGGCATTTAGTAAATTAGCAAAAGAAAGAAATTTAATTCTATTGGAAGATTCAGCACAGTCATTGGGGTCATTTTATCCTAATAAGAAACATCAAGGGACTGTTGGAATGGCAGGTAGTTTTTCCTTCTCTGCTCCAAAAGTTATTTCGACTGGCCAAGGGGGAGCAATAATTACAAATAATGATGAGCTAGCTGGTAAAATACGAAAACTTAAAGATTTCGGACGTTCAGGTGGAGGGAACGATGTTCATGATACAATTGGTTATAACTTTAAATTTACAGATATACAAGCAGTTATTGGGATTGAACAAATAAAGAAACTTAATTGGAGGATTAATAGGAAAAAAGAAATCTTATTAAAATACAAAGAAAAATTAAGAGGGCTCAATGAAATTTCTTTTTTTGATCAGGATCTTGAATATACAACACCTTGGTTTATTGATATCCTTGCGAATAAACGAGATGATTTAATGTTATATCTCAAAGAAAAAGGAATTGGAAGTCGTCCAATGTATCCACCAATTAATGAACAATTAGCCTATAACACAGAAGGAACTTATCCTATTTCACGTATGATAGGTGGTAAAGGCTTGTGGTTACCCTCATCTTCGCAGCTTACCGATTCAAATATTTCAATAATTGCTCAAAAAATCATTGATTTCTATAAATAGGATGACTAAGTTCTTTAAATTTAGTCATTATCGAAACTTATTTACTAGTGGTCATCCCCGCACTCTACGGGCAAAAAAGAATATATTAGTTTCTTTTATAAGCAGAATTGTTGCCATAACTATTAATTTTATTGTAGTCCCATTAACATTATCATATGTAGGTAAAGTTGAATATGGTATATGGATGACATTATCCTCAATTATTGCATGGTTTTCCTATTTTGACATAGGATTAGGAAATGGATTAAGAAATAAATTGGCAGAAGCTTTGGCAACGAACGATAAAGAAACTGCTAAAATCTATATTAGTTCAACATATGCATTAATTAGTTTTCTTGCGCTTTTAATGTTTATCTGTTTATATATTGCCGCTTATTTTATTTCCTGGAATAAAGTATTTAATACGGATACAATATCTAATGAGGATCTGCAAAAAGTAGTCATTATGGTTTTCTTCTTATTTTGCACAGGATTTATTTTTAAATTACTATCATCACTGCTACAGGCTCTACAAAAATACTGGATAAAAGATGTTATTGGTATTATAGCACAATTAGTTGGATTGGCGGGAATTTTTATATTAGTAAAAACAACTGAAGGATCTTTATTCAATCTTTGTTTAATATATGCTGGTAAAACTCCTATTGTTATGTTATTGGCTTCAATATTATTATTTTCAAGAAATCTGAGTTATTTAAGACCAAGAATTTTATACGTTCAATTACGTAGAGCTTTACCATTGATTAATCTTGGATTCAGATTTTTTTTAAATCAGATATTTTATTTAATAGTATCACAAAGTTCATTAATACTTGTAGCACAATTTTTTGGTCCAGGAGAAGTCACCATATATAATCTGGCTGTTAAATATATGACTCTTGGATCAATGGTTTATTTAATGGTTTTGACGCCATTTTTATCAGCTTTTACTGAAGCATATACTCGGAAAGAATATGAATGGATTAGATCAACAATTAATAAAATAAATACTATATGGATTTTAACTTCTGTAAGCACCATAATTTTAATGTTACTTTACAGAATTTTCTTCAGGTTGTGGGTGGGAGAATCAATACAAGTCCCTTTCCCATTAATCCTTGGTCTGACAGCCTCTTCTATCATAGGGACTTTCTATAACAAGTATTCTTTATTTCTTAATGGAATAGGTAAAATACACTTGCAAACATATTTACTTGGATTGCAAGCATTTTTATTTATTCCTCTTTCATATCTTTTCTATAAATTAGATTTGCATCTGCTTTCCATTGTACTAGCTCAAATAATACTTCATTGTATTGCAGCATATCTTATGTATAATCAATATAAAAAAATAATTAGCCAAACAGCCACAGGTGTTTGGAATAAATAATTTTCTAAGGCTAGAAATTTAAGCTGCATTTTAAAAATAAGCTTGGGATGTATAGTTTGGGTTGATTATGAAAGATTTTCTATTAATTTCTTTGTTTTTAAATTCTTTGGATTACACTATCTTTTTACTCTTGGTGTTTATCTCTTATTGATTTTGTTATCAATAGAATTTTTAGAAACTTGTTGACGCAATTTATTTTAAGGATGCAGATAATCTAAATTTGGTTGGTGCAAATATTCAAAGAATATATGTCTAAAAATCAGGGATTATTCGAAAATTAAATTGATAATATACTTATGATCGTAATAAAAATTCAGGGAGGTCTGGGTAATCAATTATTTCAATATGCCACAGCACGTAGTTTGTCATTTGAATTAAATAAAAAATTACTTTTCGATTTATCCTTTTATGATGAAGAAAGATTTAAGAATGTTTTTAGATTAAATCAGTACAAAATAAAAATAGAACTCGCTGATGAACTTGAAATTAGAAGAATCAGAAATATGAAAGGTCCGAACAAATTATCGTTGGTCCTTCAAAAAATGAATATTAGTACTAAATATACAAAAAGAACCCACTGGTATCAGGATCATATAGATTCGTTTTATAATAAAAGACAGTATGTAAAACATCCGATATACCTGGAAGGATGGTTTGCTAATCCAGTATATTTTGAAAATATTCATTTAATTTTATTAAAAGAATTATATCCAAATAAATTATCAAATGAAACATTATTCTGGCAAGAAAAAATTGAGTCATCAAATTCTGTATCCTTACATGTCAGAAGAGGAGATTATCTTAAAAACAACTACTTCAATAATCTTCCTGCCTCATACTATAACAAAGCCATTGATTTTTTCAGAAAAAAGAAAATGGACCCTGAGTTTTATTTTTTTTCTGACGATATGGCTTTTGTGAAGAATGAATTTAAAGGAATTAATGGGGTACATTTCGTCGATGTTAACAATAAGAAAGATAATTATTATAGTACAATTAAAGATGTAGAGGATTTATATCTGATGTCCAGATGTAAGCATCAGGTAATAGCTAATAGCACATTTAGCTGGTGGGGAGCATGGTTAAATAAAAATCCGGAAAAAATAATAATTGCTCCAAAAATATGGTTCATAAATGAGCAGGCACAAAAAAGATATGACAATGGGGATTTAATATCTAAATCTTGGATAAAGTTATAGAATGAAAAAGACTAAAGAAATATTTGTAACTCAACCTTCCTTACCCCCTCTGGAAGAGTTTACTGAATATCTGAAACAGATTTGGGGAAGTAAGATACTTACGAATAATGGCCCTTTTCACAAGCAATTTGAAAATGAGCTTGCTGATTATCTCGGGGTAAAATATCTTTCTTTGTTTGCAAACGGAACTTTAGCTTTGGTTTCGGCACTACAGGCATTGAGAGTCACCGGAGAGGTGATCACAACTCCTTTCAGTTTTGTTGCAACAACCCATTCTCTGTGGTGGAATAACATAAAACCTGTATTTGTAGATATAGAACCCGACTATTTTACACTTGCCCCTGAAAAGATAGAAGCTGCAATAACACCACAAACAACCGCAATTCTCCCTGTACATGTTTATGGGAATCCCTGTAAGATTGATGAAATACAGAAAATTGCAGATACTTATGGTTTAAAAGTGATTTATGATGCAGCACATGCATTTGGTGTGAGGATAAACGGTAATTCTATATTAAACTTCGGAGATTTATCGATACTTAGTTTTCATGCCACGAAAGTATTTAACACTATAGAGGGTGGAGCAATAATATGCCATGATGAAAAAACAAAGAAGCAGATAGATCATCTGAAAAATTTTGGCTTTGCCGGAGAGACAACAGTAATCGCCCCCGGGATTAATGCCAAGATGAATGAGTTGCAGGCAGCTTATGGCCTGTTACAATTAAAATATATTGAGGAATACATTTCAAAGCGTAAAGAAATAGCTGAATTGTACAGAAGGGAATTGACAGGTGTGAAAGGAATAAGATTACTTCATGATATTAAAGGTGTTGATCATTCATACACTTATTTCCCTGTATTCATTGATGAAAAGCTTTATGACGAAAGCAGAGATGCTTTATATGAAAGGCTTAAAAAAAATAATATCTATGGAAGACGTTATTTTTATCCTCTGATAAGTCAGTTCCCAACTTACCGGGGCCTGCCTTCTGCCAAACCAGGTAACCTTTTGATAGCCAACAGCATTGCAGAGCAAGTGATTTGTTTGCCAATTTATCCGGATCTTGATAAAATGACAATAAAAAGAATTCTAAATATTTTAATTAACAAATAAAACTAATGAAAATCCTTGTTACAGGGCAATGTACACTGCATTGGGGTAGATTAGAAAATGGTAATATAGGGAATTACTATATTACTGAGACAACATTCAGAGAATTACACAGAGTTTTTCCTGATGCAGAGATTATCACTACTTTTCAAATGACAGAAGAGTTTTGTTCCAGAGAAAATATTAGTGTTGTACCTATGGAACTTTATTATAATTGGGATGAAAACGACCTTCCAAATGCAGTAAAAGAACTTGGTATAGCAGAATTGTACAGTGAAACTGGTAAAATATTCTGTACAACACCTTATATTGAATTGATTTTATCAAGTGATTTAGTAATAGATTTTAGTGGTGAAATGTGGGGGTATCATGCTGATTTGGTTGGGGAAAATAGATTTTTAGTGGGTCTTATTAAAGATAGAATTCCACAATTACTAGGAAAACCTACAGTAATGTTAGCTGGCACACAGGGAAGATTTCCCGATCCTTATATTAAAAAATTTGCCAAGATAGTATTCGAGGGATTTAATCTTGTTGCCAATCGTGAAGCAGAAACAGAAAAAATATTAATTGAAGATGGTTTCAATATTTCAAATGTCAGAAATTATGCATGTCCGGCATTTCTTTTTGAACCTCAAAAAGAGGTAAAAATGAAAAATATCTATCAAAAGGAGGGACTTAATAGGATTAAAGGGAAAGTTGGGTTTATTATATGTGGCTTTAATATGTTAACTGAACCCTATGATAAATGGCCTCGGGAAAATGAAGAATATATTCAGTTTGCTGAAGTTATTGAGCATCTGGTAAAAAAACTAAAACAAACAGTTTTTCTTCTATCACATTCTAATGGATTCTCTCTGCCCCCTAATTTTAAATTAACAACAGGTAGAGATTTTCCAATTTTAAAACAATTACGCGATGTAGTTATCCAGCGGGGCAATGTTGATAAAGACTTTGTCAAACTGATAGAAGGGCCTTATAATCCATGGGAGACAAAGGCTATTATCGGTAATTTTGATATGGTAATTTCCGGGCGATTGCATGCTGCAGTTGCCGCAATCTCACAATCTGTTCCAACTGTTGTCTTAATGCATGGACAAGGACAAAAATCTCATAAGACAATAGGGTTTTTCGATATAGCAGGAATTCCGGAATGCGTTGCATATCCTAAGAGTTCAGATGAAATGATTGGGAAAATTGATTATTGTTGGGAAAACAGAGAAAAAATAAGATATCATCTTAGCAATAGAATTCCGGAGGTAAAACAACTTGCCTGTGATAGTTTTGATGCAATAAAGAATATTCTGGTTAGGACAAATGGAAAATAATATTTTAGATAGAGGAATAAATAGTTGTACAGGTTGTGGAGCTTGTGCTATTGCTTGTCCGGTTTCTGCAATTACTATTGGGTTTTCTTCCGAAGGGTTCTTAATTCCGGAAGTAAATGATCATTTATGTACTAATTGTGGTATCTGTAAGGATGTTTGTTATCAGTATTATGATGGTTCCTCAATAAAGTCATGTTCAGATTTTAAAGGCAAAACAATTATAGCTGTGTTGAATAATTATCTGGAACAAATGAGTGAAGTATCGACTGCAGGTGTTGCTACGCAATTGGCCAGATATTATTATAAAGAAAACTATAATGTCTGTGGTGTAATACTAACATCTGATAATGAAACATGTGAACATATTGTTGTAAAAAATATTGAAGATATTAATAAAATAAAAGGGTCTAAATATCTTCAAAGCAATACTGTTAAAGCTTTTCAGGAGCTAATAGATTCAGATAAAAAATCAATAGTATTTGGTCTTCCATGTCAAATATACGGATTAAAACAACTAATAAAACAGAAAAATTTGGAAGATAAATTCATTCTTGTTGATTTTTTTTGCGCTGGAATACCTACAATTAATCTTTGGCGAAAATATATAGATTTTATTATCAGAATAATGGGTCTATCAGATGTATGCAATGTTAATTTCAGAAGTAAAGCGCAAGGATGGCATAAATTTTCAATAGAATTAACAGATAGAAATGGCAAAAAATACAGGCAAAATATTTTCAACGATATGTTCTTTTCGTTTTATCTGAAAAGAACATGCCTTAATGAAGCTTGTTATAATTGCATGTTTAGAAATGGTATAGCTTTTTCTGATATCAGGTTGGGAGATTTTTGGGGTGAAAAATACAGGATATTTGATGATGGAGTTGAACTGGTAGTTTTGGTTACTAAAAAAGGAGAAGAATCATGGGATAATGTTAATTCATCATTTAGATTTGAATATGTTCAAACAGAAGATATTTTAAAATCTCAAAAAAAACTTAATATTCCTATCCCAGAAGAATATGAAGATTTATTGAGGACCCTTGCCTCCGGAGAAAAGCTGGAAGTAATTAATTCACAGTTCAAAATTAACCTTAAAGGTTATAAATAGAAACATATTGGATATATGAAAATTGGAATAATGCAACCATATTTTTTCCCATATCTTGGATATTTCAGCCTAATTAAGAATACAGATAGGTTTATTTTATTCGACACTGTTCAGTTTATAAGGCATAGTTGGATTGAAAGGAACAGGATAATAAATCCTAATGGAGACTGGCAATATATAAAAGTACCATTAATAAAATTCTCACAAAACACGAAAATCAAGGATATTCAAATAAATAACAAAATTGAATGGAAAGATAAAATCCTTGCTCAATTACAGCATTATAAGAAGAAAGCTCCAAATTATAAGATAGTAATTGGATTATTGAAAGAAATATTTTCAGCTGATTATTTTGATATTGTAAGTTTGGACCTAAATTCGTTAATGAAAATCATTGATTATTTAGGTATTGACACAAGCATTGAAGTCTTTTCTTCAATGGGATTAAAAATTGAAGAGGCTAATGCCCCCGATGAATGGGCATTGAATATTTGTAAAGCCTTAGAAAATGTGGTTGAATATTGGAATCCTCCTGGTGGAGCTGCTTTTTTTGACAGAGCTAAATATAAAAATGCAGGCATTGATTTAAAATTTCATTCAATAAGACTTAATGAATATTTTCAGGGCCAGAGTAGTTTTATTCCGGGTCTTTCGATAATTGATGTAATGATGTATAATAGTGTCAATGACATAAATGAAATGCTTGATAATTATGAATTTGTTTAACTATACGATTAATCATGCAAAAAATGAAGATATAGAAAAACACTTGCTTCAATGTTCAAAATTGTTTTCTCCTGCGTTGGATACTTACGTCAGCATACCTGATTATTCAAAAAAAATCAGAGAAAATGCTGTTACTGTTGAAGCATGGCACTCTGATGAGCTGATAGGATTAGTCGCATGTTATTTAAACAATGATAGGACACATGAAGGGTATATAACTAATGTTAGTGTAATACATGATTATCAGGGAAAAGGGGTTGCGAAAAAATTAATTAAGAATACAATTGAAGAAGCATTAAATAAAAAATTTAAAACATTAAATCTTGAAGTTGAAGTAAATAATAAATGGGCCATTGGATTATACAGGCGATCTGGCTTTGTACTAAATGGCAGACTAGGCAGTAAGTACCTTATGATAAATAGATTACTCGAGAAAAAAGATGTTTTTATTTCAATATGTTGTGTAACCTATAACCATGTTAAATATATTCGGGATACTATTGAAAGCTTCTTAATGCAAAAAACTGATTTTCCAATTGAAATACTAATTCATGATGATGCTTCAACAGATGGTACAGCAGAGATAATAAAAGAATATGAAGAAAAACACCCCGATATTATCAAACCCATTTTACAAGAAGAAAATCAATATTCAAAAGGAGAAACTATATCAACTACTTATCAATTTCCACGTGCGCTAGGTAAGTATATAGCTCTGTGTGAGGGTGATGATTACTGGACAGATCCGTTTAAACTGCAGAAACAGGTAGATTTTCTTGAAATGAATCCAGATTATTCTCTCTGTTTTCATGATGTTCTTGTTAAGTGGGAGAAGAACAAATATCCTGCATATTCTTTTTGTAAAGGCTTAACTAAATCAGTTTTTCAAACAGAAGATATAATTAAAGAGTATTTTATCCATACATCAAGTATGGTTTTTTACAAGGATAAATTATTGCCGATTCCTGAGTGGTTTTGCAACATCTATAATGGAGATTATGGATTACAGTTATTATTAGCCAATAAAGGGGAAATAGGGTATATTCCGTGTTTAATGAGTGTATATAGAAGAAGTTCAAATAGTTTATCCGGGAATTATTCTGTAACAAGGAATAACCTTAATTTAATTAGATTATTAAAACATTATAATAAGCATACCAATTTTAAATACACCAAATTAATTCGGGAACGAATTAGTATTCTAATAAAAGGTATCATAATTCAATTTATGAAAAAAATTTCTTTTAAGTGAAAATCAATATTTCTCAATCTAGCTTAAATAAATTATTTATTCTTCTCTTATTATATCCAAGTTATGCAGTTGGAGGTATATATTTCTTTTATATGGATGTGGTTTTAAAATCTGTATACTTTGGCTTACTCATACTTATTGCTATTTACTTAAAGAGATTTTTTAAATTTGATTTTTTAATTGTAATCTCTGCAATAGGTTTAATTTTTCTGTTTCAATTGTTGAAATTCGGGAAGGGGACATTATATAATTTTTTAGGACTTATTGTGGTCTTTGGAACACCATACTTACTTTTGCGATTATTTAAATTTAAGTTAATTGAGTATTTTATAATACTGGTTAAAATATTTGCAATAATTAGTCTGATTTTTTGGGTGCTAGTTAATTTATCGGACAGTTTTTACCAGCAGTCTCTATATTGGCCGGAATTATTTAAAACTGATAAATGGATAAATGAAAGTTATATACTTTTTTCCACACGTGACAGTAGAACAGTTTTTAATTTAATAAGGAATAATGGTGGTTTCTGGGAGCCAGGGGCATATGCAACTACTCTAATAATAACATTGATATTTAACGTATTGAGGGGAAAAAACTTAAAATCCAGAACGAACATCATTTTAATATTGGCGGTTATTACAACTTTTAGTACATCAGGGTGGATAGGATTATTCTTGATCTATCTTATGCACTTTAATTTAAAATATCCGAATAGTATAGCAGGCCTGAAAAATTTAAAGATTCAAAGGATATTTTCTCTCATAGCAATTTTAATTATGATAATAAGTTTTGATTTTTTAGGAGAAAAAGCCTTTGAACAATTTACCAGTGCAAAGGAAGCAGAGCTTTCACAGCCTACTTCCGGAAGGTTCCTTGGGGCAAGAAAATCTATAAAAGGGATAATAAATGATCCACTTTTTGGTAAATATATTGTTCAAGAACGCGAAAATCCGGAGCAATTATTAAGGCAAGAGGATTTGGGTATGTATGGATTTTTTTATCTCATACAAAGGATAGGAATAATAGGTTTTTGTGCATTTATATTATTTATTTATAAAGGGTTTGATGTATTATTTCATTATTATAATTTTCACATTAAGTCAAAAAGATCATCCTTTATAATGATCCTTATATGGTTGGTAATAATGTTTGCTCAAAATTTATATTGGATACCTGTGTCTTTATTCGTCTTTTGGATTGGAATAGATGCGAGTCTAAAAGTTTATTTCATGAAGAATAATTATATGTACAGAATAACACGAAGGATAAAACAAAAATATCGAATTGCATCTGCTTGAGAAAAATATTCTATTATATCATTTTCTGCACTATTTTTTGATCTTAACAAATTATGAAAACGATACTCTTAATTACGGGTAGAATTTTACCGTTGTCAGCACAGGGTATCAGGTATAATAATTTAATCAAATATCTTAAAAATGGAAATAGGATTATTCATTTAACTTTTGACAAATCTTTATTTTCTCTATCAGATATAGATAATTATGAAATCAAAGATCAATTTTTAATAGATTTTAAAAGGAGATTAATAAGGTTTTTATTCAAGTACATTAACCTAATATTCCCGGATGAGTACAGATATTTAAAGAATAATTATTTACATGCATTAAAAACAATTTCATTAAAATATGAGATAGATACTATAATTATAGGGATGACTCCTTTCAGTTTTATGGAGCTGGCTCAAAAAATTAAAATTTATTATAAAAGCTTTAAAATAATAGGAGATTTATCAGATCCCTTTTCTTTTAATGCTCAAATAATTAATAAAAACCAGAAAATTAAAAATAAAAGACAATCTTATGAATTGAAATATTTGCCTTTTTTTGACATAATAATTGTACTAAACAGAAAAATTCAAAAATATTATTCTGAATTATTATCTGGTTATGGGACAATAATTAGCGTTGTTGAACAAGGCGTTAATGAGGGTTTTATTAATGTCAATAAAACTAAGGAAACAAAAAAAATATTTAAGAACTTTATTTATGCAGGAGGGTTCTACAAAGGATTCAGAGAACCATTTCAATTATATAGAGCTGTTGAAAGTATAGATACAATAGTACTTCATGTTTATGGTGCTATTAAAAAGCAATATCGGGGGAATAACCTTCGTAACATTATATATCATGGTTATATTTCCCAGGAAGAATTAATTACCAGATTTAAGGATTCTGATGTGATTGTATTAATCGATAATGCATATGGCATTCAAGTTCCGGGGAAAATTATTGAATGCATAACTATTGGGAAGCCCATACTCTTTATCTATGAAAACGAAAAGTCTCCCAGCCTGGATTACATAAAAAAAGCGGGTAATGTGTTTCTTTGTAAAAATTCAACAAATGATATTGTTAAGTCTCTTGGATTGTTATTAAATAGTGGTTCCAATATAGTTGATACATTTGATCCAACTCCTTTTCTATGGGAATCTTTAGCAAAAGATTACTCCTCCTTAATAAATAGTTAAATTTATGGATTTTCTCATTAGCTCAAAACATAGTAATGTGCCAATAGACAAGGATTACTTAAATTATACTAATAAATATTATAAAGTTAGTATAAAGAACCATTTTGTCTTTGAGTTAGAATTGTATGATAAAAGCACGCTCATTTTTCTCGGCGATTGTATTAATCCGGAAGTGGTTAAAAATCATAGCAGTTTTTCCCCACTACTTTTAAAACAGATAAAAGGCGTTTTTACATTGATTGAAATTAAGGATGAAATAATTAGAATTTATTCCAGTTATTTTGGATTGCTTCCTGTTTATTATACTGAGGATTTTTCTTTTATTGCCAACAACCCTTTTACAATTGCTAAATCAAAAGGTGCAGGTAATAAATTAAATGATCGATTTGTATTGGAATCATTATTGTTTAATTATCCATTTAGTAACCAAAGTTGCTGTAAAGATATATTCAGACTTGGGGCATTTGAATATATTGAGTTGAACAAAGAGGACGGGAAAATCTACGAAACAGAAAATATCACTTCCTGGTTTAATAAATCTTCAGGAGATGGGAAGAAAGAATTGGAGAATTTAGCAGAACTGTTTATTCAGGAATCTAAGCATTATTTTGGAGATTCACATAATGCAATAACTTTTACAAGTGGATTCGATGGCAGAACGATTGTAGCAAGCGGGATATATCATGGGTTTAATTTTGAAACATTTTCGATGGGACGGCAAGAGAATGATGATATTCAAAACCCTTTAGAAATATCACAGAAGATGAATATTCCATATCACTATTATGATCTGGGAGGGAGTGAATTTATTAATTCATATTTTCAGCTCTCAAAAAGAATGAGCAAACTTACAGGGGGGTTTAACGGTTTTCTTTATCCCCACTTTCTGTATTGTGCAGAAAATGAGAGCCGGAGTAATAAATATTTATTAACAGGCTATTGTGGAAGTGAATTATTCAGAGCACTTCATGTACAAGGTGCAGCAGTTTCTCCTGACTTGATCAATATTTTTATTGAAAAAGATGATATAAAATTAAGAATCAGATTGAGAGAATCTTATAAATTGTCCTTTATTAATTTCGCAGAATTTGAACGTAGTTTTGAAGAATTGTTTGAAGAAATAATATCGTTTCGTAAGAATTCAAAACATTTTCAAAATATCAATCATTTTTTCTATTATTATGTTTTTGAAGAGGTTTTTAGGAAAGTATTTGGAGCATGGTTGACAGCTCAATTTGAAAACATAATTGTAAGGGTACCATTTATTGATTTTTCTTTTGTAAGTGAACTTTTGACAACCAATTTGGCTGGCTGTAATAATGATTTTTTTACCCATAATCCTTTCAAAAGAATTAAAGGGCAATTACTATATTCTGAAATATTAAGGAAGACAAATAAGACTTTGTACAGATATAAGACTGGGAAAGGATACAGACCTTCAGATTTATCATCTCTTAAGGGTAATATAATGATATTAAGGCCATATTTGGAAAAAAGAATTAAACGTAATATTGTAAAGCCTTATCTTGATAACCTCGGCCTTGTTTCCGGTTATCAAAAGAACAAAAAAGAAATTGAACGTTTATTCCATAATCTTGATTATTTCCATAAGATTAGTTTGTTGGATATTAGTAATAAAATGGATCCTTATATATCAGAGAGTACCAGGGATATGATATTCTTAACCGCATCAATCGCATCAATTATTGACAGATGAACAAAATTATAATATTAACAGATTATAAAGGACGTTTCGGATCAAAGCACTTTGACAGACCCTACCGCAGTGGATTTAATTTGAATCTTTTAAATAATTTATTTGAGTTAAATGGTTTCGATGTAGAATATATTCCTTTTTGTACAGAATTGCCAAATTTAAATAAAATTAATCCAATACTTTATACTTCATCCGAAGATGATGGATATTCTTATAAGTCATATATTGAGGATATTATTTATGGTTTAGAATCGGCTGGTTATAATGTAATACCTTCATATAAATATCTCAGGGCTAATAATAATAAAGTATACATGGAAATTTTACGGAATACACAATCCATTTATAAATTTAGAAATATAAAATCCTTTACATTTGGTACTCTTGAAGATTTTTTAAATTCTGATATTAAGCATTCACTCAATTATCCTATAGTAATAAAAAAAGCTGAAGGGGCCAGTGGATCGGGTGTTTATAAAGCAAATTCAGAAAGAGAACTGTTAACAATAATTAAAAAAATCTCACGAACTAAAAACCGAAAATACGAATTTCACGATTATATAAGGAAAATAATTCACAAAGGTTATGTGAAAGATTCGCTCTATCGTAAAAAATATATCCTGCAAGAATTTATCCCAGATCTTAAAAATGACTGGAAGGTTTATATTTTTGGGCGAAAATACTATGTATTTTTTCGCCCTGTTTTTAAACATAGAGGATTCAGAGCAAGTGGAGGTGGTTATGATAATTATTTTTTTGGATTGAAAGCACAAATTCCAGAAGGGTTGCTGGATTTCGCGTCTGATTTTTTTAATTGCTTTAATACACCGCATATATCTTTAGATATAGCTTTTGATGGTGCTCAATTTTATATTTTGGAGTTTCAATTTATTTATTTTGGAACCGCAGGCATATTATATTCTGATGGGTATTATTTTAAGGAGGAGAATGATTGGACTTACGTAAAAAGAAAATATAAGGTTGAAGAGGTGTATGTTGATAGCGTTCTGAAATTTTTGAACAAATAAAATGAGAGTGTTATTTGTATCAAGTGGGAAGAATGGAAATGTAGGTTGTGTTGTGAAAAATCAGGGTGAATCTCTGAGAGGCGGAGGAATCAATGTAGATTATTTTCTTATCAAACCGGGATTTTGGGGTTATCTGATTGCAATTCACAAACTAAGAATTAAATATAACCTCGGGCAATTTGATCTGGTTCATGCTCATTATAGTTTGTGTGGATTTGTAGCCGGGCTGGCGGGGTGTAAGCCACTGGTGGTTTCTCTGATGGGTTCTGACATTTACACCTCAGGATTTTTACGAATGGTTATCAGGATTTTTATCAGGCACAAATGGACTGAGACAATTGTGAAAACCAGGCAAATGAAAGAACTTATTGCAATTGATAGTATTCATATAATCCCAAATGGTGTTGATATTGAAAGGTTCAGACCGATACCCAAAGAAATCGCCAGACAACACATCGGATATAAAGAAAATAAGAGGCTTATAGTATTTATTGCAGTTAAAAACCGTAAGGAAAAGAATTTAGACTTAGCTATGGACACAATAAAACATCTTAATGATAATAGTGTTGATTTTAAACACATTCATGATGTTCCTAATCAAGAGATTCCATACTATCTTAATGCAGCTGATGTCCTGCTATTGCCTTCCACACGAGAAGGCAGTGTAAATGTTATTAAAGAAGCAATGGCTTGTAACTGCCCTGTTGTTTCGACTGATGTCGGAGATGTCAGGTGGGTAACAGGTGATACAGATGGATGTTTTATTACTTCGTTTGAACCTGAAGATGTAGCTCAAAAAATAAAAGCAGCGTTGGATTTTGGGAAGAAAACTGAGGGAAGAAAGAAAATATTTGATTTAGGGTTGGATTCTGACAACATTGTGCGAAAGTTAATTGTATTATATGAAAAACTTATCGTTAACAATAAAATAATCTGATAGTGGAAATTTTGTTGAATGATTCCATTCCTATAACAGCCTGGAAAGATTTTCTATTAAGGAATAAACACTCCACTCCTTTTCAGTCATATGAATTTTATTGTTTTGTTAATTCAGTAAGGAATCTGTCTGCACATGCAATTGCTGTTATCGATTCAGATTTAATAAATGCTTTGGCAGTTGTAACTCTGCAGAGAGAATGTGGATTAAAAGGGTTTTTCTCACGTAGGGCAATAATATATGGCGGTCCGTTAATAAATGATAATTTGGCATTGGATATATTACTTAAAAACATTAACCGGTTAACAAAAAGAAGAGCTATTTACACTGAAATCAGAAATTTTTCTGATTACAAAAAATATAATAATATTTTTGACTATGGTGGTTATAAAATAATTCCGTATTTGAATTTCCGGATTTCTACATCAGATTATGGACGTTTGATCAAATCAATAAGTGCTTCAAGGTTAAGGCAGATAAAAAAGGCAAAAAAACAAAATGTAAGGTGGAAAGTAGCAGATAGTATTAATGAGGTAAAGGCTTTTTACAATATTTTGGTGAATCTGTATGAAAGAAAAATCAGAAAACCTCTGTTCCCCCTTGAATTTTTTGAAAATTTCTTTAAATCAGACCTGGGTAAGTATCTGGTAGTAATATATGAAGATAATATTATTGGAGGTATAATGTGTCCAATTCTTGAAAACAGATCTATATATGAGTTTTATATTTGTGGTCTGGACAGCGAATATAAAGAACAATATCCGAGTGTTATGGCTACATGGGCAGCAATTGAATATGCAAATCAGAATAATATAGCGCTTTTTGATTTCATGGGTGCCGGTAAACCTGACGAGGCTTATGGAGTAAGAGAATTTAAAGCGCGTTTTGGCGGTGAGCAGGTGGAATATGGAAGGTTCTTAAAAATCAACAACCATATACTTTATAATATCGGTAAGATTGCTCTTAAATGTTGGAAATTATTTAAAAGTTGAAAATTCTTATTGATATAGGGCATCCTGCCCACGTGCATCTTTTTAAAAATTTTGCAAAAGAAGTACTATTACATGATCACGAGGTGTTTTTTACTTGTCGTGAAAAAGAATTTGAGAAGTATCTGCTTACATCATACGGATTTTCTTTTAAATCTTTCGGTAAAAAATATTCATCAATCCCTGGTAAATTACTTGGGATGATAAAATTTGATGTAAAAGAGTTTATATCTGGTTTAAGATTCAGTCCGGATATCTTTTTAAGCCATGGTTCAATATATGCTGCTCATGCTTCTTTTCTTCTTGGGAAACCTCATATCTCACTTGAGGACTCAGGAAATATGGAACAGATAAGATTATACAAACCGTTTACAAACGTTATAATTACTCCGGATGTATTAAAAGAGAATTTAGGCGATAAACAGATAAGATATAGATCATATCATGAGTTGGCTTATTTACATCCTAATTACTTTAAACCGAATGATTCAGTATATGATTATCTTAAATTATCAAAAAATGAAAAGTACTGTATAGTTAGGTTTGTATCATGGAATGCAACTCATGATGAAGGTCAAAAAGGATTTTCTGACAATGAAAAAAATCAACTTATTGATTACTTAAGTGATAAAATGAAGGTATATATTTCATCAGAATCAGATTTGCCGATTGAGTTTAGGAAATATCAAATTTATATACCTCCAGAAAAAATTCATGATGCTCTTTACTTTGCTTCCCTTGTAATAAGTGAAGGTGCTACAATAGCTTCAGAGGCGGGGCTTCTGGGGACAACCTCATTTTATGTTAATTCTATCAGAAGATCATATTGTCAGGATCAGGAGAGATTTAATCTTGTTTATAATTTTCAAAATAGTTATTCTGCACTTATGAAGATTAAAGAAATTATAATTGACAAAAAAAAATTATCCAAACAGTCTGAAGCAAGGCATTCATTAATATCATCTAAAATTGATACGACGGCATTTTTAGTGTGGTTTGTTGAAAACTGGCCTGAGAGTTATAGGATTATGAAAGCCAACCCGGAATATCAAGAGAGGTTCAGATGATAATTTTACGGTCTTTAGTTATTGATGTTCAGTTATTGTTAAACAGTATTCGGACTTAACCGATTACCGTATACCGAGTTCCTGTTTGAATGTTAACAAAAGCTTACCGAAGCATATTCTGGACCGGATACCTTGCGGTTTTGGTAACTACATTTATCCCGATAGCCGGAAGTTTAAATGAGATCAATATTGGTCCGGAATCTTTTCAGATTCGTCTCGATCACCTGCTTCATATTGCAGTCTATTTTTTTATTTGTATGTATTTCCTGGCAGGAACTAAGATGAAGATTTATCTGTTTGATAATAGTCCATTTAAAAAATTCATCTTTCTGATAATATTCCTGGCGATTATAACAGAAATGGTTCAGTTATGGGTGCCGGATAGGGCTTTTAATATATTTGATTTGTTGTCTAATGTTACCGGCGTGATTGCGGGAATGGGTGTGATACGAGGGGCTCAGAGCAAAGGGTACAGAGTACAGGGTACGTAACTCATCTCTCACCACTTACCTCTTCTGTTTTTCAGCAACTACCCTTTTTACTATATTCTTAACATTCTGCCACACAAGCTCTCTGATCCACGGCATAAACCGGTCGTCCCATCTCTGTGGATGTACTGTAAGCATTATCTGATCAGGTAATTTGTTCCCGTTTGCCTCTGCGATTATGTCAAAGGACGAATGAAACCAGTTCCT
>Ga0209723_1001763_pt1 | contig 31990 bp, 21 predicted proteins | sample BiotimSIPDNA_2_FD_185750 | JGI IMG/M metagenome (GOLD analysis project Ga0209723, IMG submission 185750) | Anaerobic biogas reactor microbial communites from Washington, USA - Biogas_R2 time_0 SIP DNA (SPAdes) (version 2) | ecosystem: Engineered > Bioreactor > Anaerobic > Unclassified | place... | reverse complement strand
AGAAAAGATAATTCCGGAAGAGAGAATATTTCATTGGCTATTTCAAGCAGATCAGAACTGTTTAAGTTGTCAATCTTCCTGCATGATTCCCCGAGTGTGTCTATTCTGTTTAATACCAGAAGGCTTTTTCCGATACTAAGCATAAGGTTCTCATGATTTTCATAACCTCTTGCTATTGCCCCCTTTATCTGGCTTTTAGCTTTACTGAGCTGGATAATACCCAGACTTTTATTTCGCATCTTTTTCAACTCTTCCATTATTACGTCGGTACTCTTTTGTAAATTATTGTTTTCAGTACCGAAATATATCAGGAAGAGACCAGTATCCGAATAAGCACTGTATCCTGATTCCACGTTATATGCCAGACCATTTTTTTCTCTAAGGGAAAGATTTAATCTTGAATTAAGTCCGGGACCACCCAGGATGTTATTAAGGAGGAACATTCCGGTTCTTTTCTTATGTTTGATGTTGTAGGCAACATTGCCGATAATACAATGATTCTGATGTGTGTTCTTTTGTTTAGTGACGATGGTCTGTCTATAGATTGTATTCTTTATATTGTTTCTGACTACCGGTTTTGATCCGATTGAGCTGAAGTATTTTTCAAAAATATATATAGCCTTTTTGTCGGAAATGTTTCCGACGGAACAGAAAACCATTTCATCCGTGTTATAGTGGCCTGAGATAAAGTATTGCAGGTCATCACGGGTGAATCTTTTTATATTATCTGTAGTTCCCAGTATATTATGTCCCAGAGGCTGGTTCGGGAAAACCATTTCTTCAAATTCATCAAAAATAAGTTCTGCGGGATTATCGAGATAGGAATTGATCTCTTCCGTTATCACTTCCTTTTCTTTTTTTATCTCCTTTTCGGGTAAAACAGAGTTGAAAGTGATATCACATATCAGATCTACAGCTCTTTCATAGTTTTCTTTCAGCACTGAGGCATGTATAGCTGTCTCTTCCTTGGTAGTGTATGCATTTAATTCTCCTCCGACATCATCCAGCCGGCTGAGTATGTGATAAGCTTTTCTTTTTTTTGTCCCTTTGAAAAGCATGTGTTCAATGAAATGTGCCATCCCATGTTCATGATCTTCTTCATCCCTTGAGCCTGTTTTTATTATAAGGCCACAATGAGCAACCATTCCGTCAGTACGGTAATGGACAAAGCGCATACCGTTTTTTAAATTATGATAAGCCAGATTCATAGGATATCCTGATTTCCTGCAAATGTAGTATTCATAAAATCATTTCAGTAAGAAATTTTAATGATAAAATATTGTTTACTTTAATTTTGAGATATATATTTGCAGTCCTGAATAAAGGTGCCATAGCTCAGTAGGTAGAGCAACGGACTGAAAATCCGTGTGTCCCTGGTTCGATTCCCGGTGGCACCACACAAAGAAGCTGTCTTAATATAAATGGGGCAGCTTCTTTTTTTAACAGTATCATTTATGATGAGTCCTGACCGGATGATTTTCAGTAGCAGAAAAAAAGAGTGTCCTTTTACGACACCCTCTTTCAACACTATCTGTTATTTATCTGAGCGGGAGACGGGACTCGAACCCGCGACCCTAACCTTGGCAAGGTTATGCTCTACCAACTGAGCTACTCCCGCTTATTCAGGGGCAAAAATAAGAATTTTTTTTTATCTTCAAACAAAGCCTCGCTAATGTTAATTTTTGTTACTTTGAATTTTTATTATAAACAGATCGATAAATGAATTTGTTATATCTATACATAAAACAAACACGAACTTTTTTAATAAGAAATTTTACAATTAAGCATGAAAAAATATTTTTTAATAATGCCTGCTATCTTAGCACTGTTTATGGGATCCTGTAGCCGGGAGCCGGGACAATCAGAACTATCAATCCCTTTTGAGAAATATACACTTCCAAATGGGCTCACCGTAATTCTTACTGAAGACAGATCAGATCCAATTGTTTCTGTTGCTGTTTACTATCACGTGGGATCCAGTCGTGAGGAACCAGGGAAAACCGGATTTGCACATCTGTTTGAACACATGATGTTCCAGCGATCTGAAAATGTGGGAGAGGATGAACTCTTCAGGAATATTCAGGCTGCAGGAGGTTCATTGAACGGTAGTACCAGTCAGGACAGAACCAATTATTACCAGGTTGTTCCGAAGAATGCTTTGGAGATGGTCCTCTGGATGGAATCAGACAGAATGGGATACCTGGAGAATACAGTAACACAAACAGCTTTTATCAACCAGCAGAATGTTGTGATGAATGAAAAACGTCAGAGTTACGATAATGCCCCTTATGGTTTTACAAGTGAAGTGATATTGAAAAATCTGTTTCCTCAAGGTCATCCTTATAGCTGGACAGTGATAGGAGAGATGAAGGATCTTGTCAATGCTACTGTAGAAGATGTGAAAGCATTTCACAGAAAATTCTACATTCCATCCAATGCATATCTGGCTATCACAGGAGATATTGAAAAGGAAGAGGTGAAAACCCTGGTGGATAAGTATTTTGGTGAGATACCGGCAGGCGAACCTGTTGAAGAAAGAGAACCCATATCCGTATCACTGCCTTCCACTGTCAGACTCTTTCATGAAGATAATTTTGCCAGAGCTCCACAACTTAATATGGTTTTTCCAACTGTTGAACGCTATTCAAAAGACTCTTATGCTTTGTATTTCCTGGGAAATTTGCTTGCAAATACAAAGAAAGCCCCTCTTTACACTGTACTGGTAAAGGATAAAAAGCTTACTTCCCGTGTGCAGGCAGGGAATAGTGCTCAGGAACTGTCCGGTTATTTCGTGATCTCTTTAACAGCCAATCCCGGAACAAATCTTACTGAAGTTGAAAAAGCAATATTTGAAGGACTGGAAAAATTCGAAGCTGACGGATTTACGGAAGAAGATATCACCAGGATCAAAGCCGGATATGAAACAAGTTTTTACAACCGTCTGGCCAGTGTCCAGGGCAAAGCTTTTACCCTGGCTGAATATGCAATGTATACCGGAGATCCCGGATTCTATAAAAATGACCTTGCAAATGTTAAGGCTGTAACTTCAGACGATATATGGGAGGTATATAACAAATATATAAAAGAAGGCAACTATGTTCAGACAAGCTTTGTGCCTAAGGGACAGACAGAGCTGGCTGTTGAAGGATCAGTTGATGCAGGGGTCGTTGAGGAAGATATTTCCAATGCAGCTGAAGTGCTGTTAACTGATGTGGTTGAAGAACCTATTGTTAAAACTCCTGCAAAATTTGACCGGAGCCTCAAACCTCCTGTCGGCCCCGACCCGGAAGTGAAAATACCTCTTCCGTGGACTGATACTCTGTCAAACGGAATTAAACTGTGGGGTATAACCCAGAGTGAATTGCCACTTGTCCAATATTCTTTGATAATAAAAGGAGGTCATGTCCTGGATGATATGAATAAAGCCGGCCTTGCCAGTCTGGTCGCAACAATGCTTAATGAAGGTACCCGGAATAAAACACCGGAAGAACTGGAAGATGCTATTGGCCTTTTGGGAGCATCAATAAGGTTTTCAGCTGATAATGAGGATATATCGGTGAACGTTAGTACCCTTTCAAGAAATTATGAAAAAACTGTTGAACTGGTCAGGGAGATGTTACTCGAACCAAGATGGGATGAAGAACAATTTGAACTGGCTAAAAGCCGGGTAATAAATACCCTGAAAAGGAATGAAGCTGATCCGGATTATCTGGCTGAACGGACAATCAACAAATTGATTTTCGGCGAGAATATCCTCGCTGTTGATGTGTCTGGGACAGAGGAAACTGTTTCTTCGATAACAATAGACGACCTTAAGGATTACTATGAAAGATATTTCTCACCATCTGTTTCAAGATTCCTTATTGTGGGAGATGTTGATCAGAAAAGAGTTGAAACTTCACTTAAGGATCTGGCAGTGATGTGGGAACCAAAAGAGGTAGTCTTCCCTGAATTCAATCTTCCGGGACCACCTGAAAAACCTGAATTGTATTTTGTTGATGTTCCCGGAGCAAAACAATCGGTTATAGCTATCGGAACACCTTCTCTGTCACGGACAAACCCGGATTTTTATCCGGCCTATGTAGCCAATTATAAACTGGGAGGCTCTTTTAATGGTATATTGAACCTTATCCTCCGGGAAGAAAAGGGATATACCTATGGTGCCAGATCAGGCATAACAGGTTCTGATTTCTATGGTTCATTTATAGCATCTTCCAGTGTCAGCACAAATGCTACTCTTGAATCGGTTAGTATTTTCAGGGATGAGATGGCAAAATACCGCAAAGATATGCCTCAGGAATATATTGATTTTACAAAATCGGCCCTTATCAAGAGTAATGCTCTTCGTTTTGAGACTTTGAACAATTTGCTCAGTATGTTAGGTACTATGACAGCCTATAATCTGCCTTATGATTATATTAAACAGGAAGAAGCCTATGTGAATGAACTGACTACAGATAAACAACTAGAAATGGTTAGAAAATACATTGATCCTGAAAGGATGTATTATGTTGTTGCAGGTGATGCTGCCAGTCAGATGGGGAAACTAGAAAAAGCAGGATTGGGTAAGCCCGTGTTGGTAAAAAATTAATTATTTATGTAAATTTGCAGTCCCGTGCATGACCTTCAATGGTCCCCACGAATCGCTGTAAGGGCGATGAGGCAGTTCTGTGAAAACGAAAGACATGTACTAATTAGCCCGGATGGTGGAATTCCCGCAAAGGCGGGACAAGGTCCGACACGCTGGACTGAAGTTATTTGAAATGATAAGAATCATGATAAAAGGTTTCGGTGATTGGTTATTTAATTATTCACCGGGACAAGCTAATAAGTAAGAGCATTATATGCACTAATTAGCCCGGATGGTGGAATTGGTAGACACGCTGGACTTAAAATCCAGTGGGCAGTAATGCCTGTGCGGGTTCAAGTCCCGCTCCGGGTACTGAAAACAGAGCGAGAGTGAGAGTGAGAGCGGGTACGCTCGAACTCTCACTCTCGCTCTGTTTTCCTCACTCTCGCTCTGACACTCGCTCTAAAAAATTATATATATTTACTTCCTGTCTCGCAATTGTATTTTTTTTTATTATCAATTAACCATTAAATCCTCGTGCTATGTTTGATTTCTGTAAACTTGATGTCTATCAGAAAGCAAAAGTGTTTTGCATTCGGATGCACAAACTAATTACTGATGGAAAGTTTGACCGAACCACAAACGACCAGCTTCGAAGAGCCTCATTCAGCATTATGTTGAATATTGCTGAAGGAACCTCGCGATTCAGTAACAAAGACAGGAAAAATTTCTTTGTAATTGCCAGAGGCAGTGCCTTTGAATGTGCTGCTATTCTGGAATATCTTCAGGAAACAAAAGAAATAACTCAGCAGGTATTCCTGCAAAGTGAGCAGAGACTTGAAGAAATCTCAAAAATGCTGTTTGGATTAATAAAGAATCTGGATTAATAGACCAAACGGCACAAGAGGTCATAATAGACCCTTGTTCTTTTTTATGACATTCTGAAACCTTCACTAATTCAAAGGATGAGATGTATGGAATTTTTAAGGAAGAGGGTTGCAACTTTTAAATTTTAAAAATCGTGTTTTTCGTAAGAGTTACAAACAAGGTGCAAAAAACGAAGAGCCTGACAATTTTGCGCCGGATTAGATTGACCATCTGACGCCGGAAGTAATCCTTTATTAAATAAACAAATACAAAAATGTTATAAGGACCGGCTTAATGTGGTCAAGGCTTCAGGCTAATGCAGTAGTCTCGTAAATTCTTCGTATTTATCTTATAACGTTTTTAAGAAATTACACCGATTTATAGCTTTTCCGGGCTTTTTTGGGTTTTTTTCTCAATGCAATAAGTTTTAACTATTAGATTGTCAATAGAATACCGAACTTATGAACATCCCTATACAATCTTTTAAATATTGCTCAGAAGTTATTCAAAAAAACCTATTTTTAAGAACATTTTAAATTATATAATATGAGAATAAAACTGCTTTTTATATTCATCCTGTCTGTTCCCTCTCTTCTATATGTTACTGCCCAGCAGGCACATATTAACCTGGATTGGGATCCTCAGAAGAATAAGGAAAACCTTGTTCCCTTTTCTGCCAATGTAATTTCTCCTGAAGTTTTTGATGATAATACTGTCATTTTCAGATTGAAAGCACCAGATGTGTCAAAAGTACTTCTTACAGGAACAATGTTCGTGGGAGAGGAGGCAGGCAAACAGGTTCCGTTTACAAAAGAAAATGATGGTCTCTGGACACTGAAGATCGGCCCGCTTGTTCCTGACATATATCTGTATTATTTTATCATTGACGGGGTGAAAGTGGTAGATCCTAATAACAGCTTTGCAGGCTTTGCAGCTATGCCTCCGTTCAGCATGCTGTTTGTTCATGGTGACGGACCTGCATTCTATGATGTAAAAAATATTCCTCACGGGGCTATCACAACTCATTTTTATCATTCTGAGGTCACAAATGGTGAAAGGGAAATGCTTGTTTATACTCCTCCAGGATATGATAACACGAAGAAATATCCCACACTTTACTTGCTGGGAGGATCTGGCGACCTGGCTCAGACCTGGTATATGCACGGACAGGCTAATTTCATTATGGACAATCTGCTTGCTGAAGAGAAAGCAGTACCGATGATCATTGTAATGCCTAACAACCAGATGATCCACCGGTCGCATCCAAAGCATACTGATCTGACATTCAGTCTTATTGAGAGAGAATTCAAAGAGGAGATAATTCCTTTTGTTGAAAGTCATTACAGTGTAATCAGGAACAGGCACGGCCGGGCAATAAGCGGCTTATCAATGGGTGGGCGACATGCACAGTATGTGGGTTTGAACAACCTTGACCTTTTTGCATCAATAGGCATTCTCAGTGCAGCTATACCGGTCGACCAGACTCCGGCTCTGAAGGATCCCGAAATAAATTCCAAACTTGATTATCTTTTTGTTGGGGCCGGGACTTATGAAACAAGACCGGGAGCAAGACACGAGGTATTACATAATGACTTGGTCAGACTGAACGTGAAACATGAGTATTATATTGGCTCCAGAGGTGCTCATGATCTTATAACATGGAGACACCTTCTCTATTACCGTTTCTATCCGAATCTTTTCAGGAATCAGACAACGGAACGTTAAGAATAATTATTTGTATAGTGTAAAATATCAGTTTTACGGTCAGACTGCAAGAGCCGGTGCCCCTGACCGCTTGGCGCCGGATTAGATTGACCATCTGACGTCGGAGTTAATCCTTTGATAAATAAATTAATATTAAATGTAGTATTTCCAGTTAGTTAAATTCACATGGAAATATATCTGACAATTATTAACTATCCTTTTAAAAAAATTCTATTATGGCAAAATTATTTATCATAAAGAAATCTGACATAACTAAGCATTACGTTTTGCTCATAAGTTTGATTTTATTGAGTTTAATATCTTCATGTTTAAACAAAAGATAAGCTTCCGATTCTGAAAATCGTATTTCAAGTCCGGGCGAATATTCGGGCTATAGTGATGCTATTTACGCTGATGATTATGAAATGAGTTCTCAGTATGTAGAGATGAGAGATGGCACTAAGCTCGCGATAGATATTTACCGTCCTAAGGATACAATAACAGGAGAAGTAATAAAAACACCGCTTCCTGTTATATGGATGCACACCCCGTATAACCGAAGGTATAACGACAATAGGAAAGGAGCACTGACAGTTGATAACTACGCAGGTACTGCGAGCAGACTGATTAAATATGGCTACGTGGCTGCCACTGTTGATTTCAGAGGGCTTTTCGCATCCTACGGACATAATGAAGGATATAACCGCGGTGAATGGATCAGCTCAGCCCGGAATGATGCCTACGATATCACTGAATGGCTTGCCAGACAGCCATGGAGTAATGGGAATATAGGTATGTGGGGTTGTTCGGCCACAGGCGGCAGTCAGATGCAGGCTGCCACAACAGCTCCTCCACACCTGAAAGCTATATTCCCGATGAGTTTTGAATTCGATGTTTATGATTTCCGTGTACCTGGCGGTATTGCCGGAGCCAGAGGGGGCGTTCGGCCAAGGAGACCGGGAGATCCATCACCACAGGAAATCCGGGATGCATTAGCAGCACCGGTAGATGCCGATACTGACAGCATGTTGCTTAAAAAAGCAATAGCTGAACATGCCGGGACGATTGAAAGCGAAGGTGATCTACCCTTCCGTGATAGTTATTCTGAGAACCTTACTGATGAAGATTCAAAACAATGGTGGATCAAAAGCAGCCCTTCAACATATTTAGATCAGATCAATGCTTCCGGTATAGCCATGTATATGGCCGTTAACTGGGATGAAGGATCAACCAAACCTGGTCCTTTTTTTGCCATTAATAACTTCACAATACCGGCTAAATTAATTATAGGACCGGGAGTGCACTGTGATTGGGCCACCTCTGAAAAACTTACCGGATTTGACATTACTGTAGAGGAACGCCGATTTTTCGATTACTGGCTCAAGGGTATCGATAATGGTATAATGGACGAAGACCCCGTGTATTATTACACTTATAACGCTCCGGAAGGATCTGAGTGGCGTTCGGCCAAAAAGTGGCCTCTGCAGGAAGAAAAAAGAGTCGAATATTATCTTGGTGACGGTTCTCTTAGTACTACAGAGCCGACAGGAATAAATAAAAAAGACCGGACTATTGTTACCTATGATGTCAGACCGGGTAATGTAACTGACGGAAAACTAGTGTATGAAACTGCTGCACTAAGCGAAGATGTCCAGGTCACCGGTCATCCAACAATCAACCTCTGGGTATCATCAACAGCCACTGATGGAGACTTCATTGCCTCGATCCAGGATGTAGCACCCGATAGTACTATTTCATCTTACAACGTTTATGGACAACTTAGGGCATCAATGAGAAAACTGGCCGAACCCCCTTATAACTATCTGGGATTACCATGGCATAGTTTTATGCAGGCAGACGTGATGCCATTGGTGCCAGGGGAACCGGTTGAACTTGTATTTCCTATTTTGCCGTTATCAATGATTTTTAAGGCAGGTCATAAAATACAACTTGTTATTAGTTTTTCAGGAAGGGGAACCCCCAGACTCGATCCGGCACCAGAAGTTACCATTTACCGTGATGCAAGTCATAAATCCTATTTAACATTGCCGATTATTGAATAGCAGTACAATTCTAATACCCTGAGAAAATTCTGTTTCCCCGCACTCGCACTCACACTGTTTCATTGCCACTGCAGGTATGGATAGCTCGTCCCTTCATCTATTGCCCATACCAAGGTGAAGTCCCATCCTTCAAATGTGGCCCTGCTGCATCATCTGCATAGTTGTTTTTATGGTGCCGTTTCTGGTATCATTCTGGCCGGTAACCTCACTGTCATAGTAGCTTGAGGTAACATCGGCATCCATATCAGCCCCTACCAGGCCACCGGTATTAATACCTGTCACTTTCTCTGCAGCATAACTACTGGTTAAATTGCTGTCGCTACCAGAAAATTAGCATATCAGGCATTCGAAAAACAGTTTTAATAGGTATATTAGCAATATCAGCATCTATCAAAATGAACAAAATGAATAAAAAGAATTATTACGGATTATCAAAAGGAAGAACCACATTAATACTCTTTTTGCTTATCTGTTCAGTAACAAAACAGCTGAATGGTCAGCAGAATAACGATTATGTAGATTCTATCATCGTTCATAAAACATTTCCTCTGATTTCTTACTTAAAACAGTCACCCGAAGTTTTAAAGACACTGCAAAAAACTTGCCATTGGTTTCGCCGGGCTCCTCCGATCGGCGGAGTCGGTTCCACGGAGTTCTGCTCCGGGGTTTATAATACCGTTTATTAATTATTTTCAAACTGGAAGTTTATAATTCTTAAAAAACATTAATTCATGAAGAATCATCTTAGTCAATTGTTGATTTTTTCCTTTCTCTTTAACATTTCTTTATCTGGTCAGGGCTCTGCCGGATCTGTAATTGTCATAACAAAGGAAGACATTGCAAAAGCAGGAACTTCAATACCTGTTACTGCTATCGGGGAGCCGGCAGGTTCGGTTAAACTTTATCCGGCCCGGTGGGTTGCCGCTTCAGGGGAGACACCGGCTTATGGAATTGTTGAAGGATCGATTTTCTCTGTTGATCCAAACGGCTGGCCCATCAATTTCAGGGTTCTTCTTCCTTCCCGGTGGTCACGCAGGGCCATGCAGCAGGGGGGAGGAGGTATGAACGGTACAATAACGGTAAGAGAAGGCAGAAATCCGGTGCTGAAGAGGAGTTTTGTATTATATGGCAGTGATTCCGGTCATCAGGGAGGAATGCCGGGCAGGCAGGGTTCAGATTTCCCCACCGGACCTGAAGGTGCTTCTGCAGATGAATGGGCCCTTAATGACGAAGCTGTTCGTAACCTGGGATATATGCAGATGAAAAAAACCCATGATGCCGCTATGGTGATTATTGAGAGGATTTACGGAGAAAGGCCGCAGTATAACTATTATGTGGGGGCATCTCAGGGTGGACGTGAGGGACTGATGGTTGCACAGCGTTATCCCGCAGATTATGACGGAATAATTTCGGATGTTCCTATCGTTAACTTTTCAACTCTGATGCTTGCTCCTGAGCTGATCAGGATACGGGAGATACCATTGGAAAACTGGGTGACACCTTCAAAAATAAATGCTATAAGAGCAGAGTTCCTGAGACAGTGTGACGATCTCGACGGTCTGTCTGACGGAATCATAAACAACTATATGGCAGCACGAGCTATTTTTGATGTGACTGATGGTTCAGGACCTGAGGATCCATGGTCAGCTTTGCGGGCACCTGGCAACAAAGACCCTGATCCGGAGGATACTTCAGAATCGGCAAAACTGACAGAGGGGCAGATAGGAACCCTGGAATTCGTATATAGTCCTTATAAGTTCAAAAAACCCCTGGCTAATAATGTCAGATCATTCGGAATGTGGCTTCCTACGACAGCTCCGGATGATTTCGGGACTATTTCCGGCGAGAGGTTCAGAGGGCAGGAGGGTGCCGGTGAAAATGCCAGGATGCATGCATCCCTTGGTATCCTTGGTGTTAAGGGATTCCTGATGCAGGATCTTTCAGCCAATCCTCTTGATTATGTCGAAAATGAACAGATGATAAAGCGCAGAATTCAGATATCAGAATGGCTGGATGCCACTGATCCGGACCTTTCAGCATTCTACAGGCGGGGAGGGAAAATAATTGTTATGTCTGGTACGATGGATTTTATTGCTTCATCAGGAGCGCAGCTCGATTACTACCGGTCAGTGATCAGGAGAATGAAGCAAAAAAAGGTCGACAGGTTTGCCCGTTTCTATGTAATTCCACAAGCAGGTCATGGTCTGGGAGGCAGAAGCTACAAGGTTAACGGAAACGGGGAAACGGTTGAAATGAGGAACATACCATCGCCGAATCAGGATGATAAGATCGACCTCATAATATCGTGGGTTGAAAAAAATGAGGCTCCTCCCAAAACCCTTACAGTGAATGAAAAAGGGAGAATCGGAGTGAATAAACAGGGTAAAGGTTATATTATCTGTTCATACCCGGAGTATCCGGCCTATAAGGGTGGCCCTGCCGATGATGTGTCTTCTTATCACAGCATAAAACACTGAGATATTTTTATTTCCACCATGTTTCTCCTTCAAGCATATATTTTTCTCTGATAAGTTTTTCATTCAGGTCGAAGCCAAAGCCGGGTCTGTCACTCAACTGAAGGTGCCCTTTTACTATCATCTCCTTGTCGTATCCAAGAATATCCGGGTCGCCGTTAACACCCCTGCCGGCACGGTTCATAGGATTCATTATGAATGTTTCATGGGCTACAAATTCCCGGACTGTGGCGGCCCAGTTGGCCGATGCAATGGTAGCAATCGGACTGGCAACGTTATGGGTACAAACCGGGATGTAGTATGTCTCGGCAAGATCGGCAATTTTCTTTGCTTCAAGCAGCCCTCCGGCCATTGACACATCAATTTCGATCATATTCACTCCCTGATTTACAATAAAGGGCCGGAAGTCATCTCTGGTATATAAATTCTCTCCTGTGAGTATAGGTACCGGTGATTTCTCTGTCAGTTTGACCCATTGCTCATTATAGGCTATTGGCAGAGGGTCTTCCAGCCAGATAGGACGCATAGGGGCAACAGCATTGGCTACACGTAAGGCACTGTCAAAATCAAATTCCCAGTGGCAATGGACAGCTATGTCAAATTCCGGTCCCAGTGCTTCTCTCATATTAAAAAATCCCTGAGCAATTTTATCTACTTCAGTGTTTGAGAGCCTGCGGTTGTCAAGGCTGTTCCACCGCTGATCCCTGTCGATGTCACTCTTACATGCTGTCCAACCCTGACCCAGCATCAATTCTGCAAATTCTTTGCATGAATCCATATCCAGCATATTCCGGGGCCGGGCAGATGCATAGGCGCGGACTTCGTTTACATGACTTCCACCTCCTAATATCTTATGAACAGGTTGTTCCGTAATTTTACCGATCAGATCCCAAAGAGCCATCTCCACTCCGGTAATTGCATGGGTTGCAACTCCATGATTTCCCCCGTAATAGGAGGTACGGGTACTCATCTTGAAGATGAGATATTCCAGATCCAGGGGGTCTTTATCCATTAAAATCGGTTTGCATACATTTAGTACAATATCTTTGGCTCCAAGTCCGGTTTCGTCGTGATGACATTCTCCGATCCCAAATAATCCGGAATCTGTACTTATCTTTACAAGGGGGCTTACACGCATACCTATTCTGGCACGCACGCATTGCACATCAGTAATTTTCACTCTCCCTTTCAGAGGCTTTGCATAAAGGTCAAAATACGGGAAGAAAGCCATTACAGGAATCGTAACAGCTGTATTCCTTATAAAATCTCTTCTTTTCATTCTTACATATTTTTAGAGTTTATTATTTGATAAATTGTCTGGATCGTGATAATATATAATATATTTTTTAACTTATATCCGCGCTGCTTTTCTCCTGCAGCATGTGTGTATGTGAAACCAGGTCTGTGTTTTCAACCTGGTTTCGTTATAATTGATAGAAAGCTTAAATTTTAATTGCTGTCGAAATAATTCCTGAAAAAGAGTAATTCATATTTGACAGAATTAGTCCAGTAAGTCCAGTTATGGGCACCCGGCCTGACTATGTAATCATGTGGGATATTACGGTATAAAAGCTGCTGATGAAGATTTTTGTTCACCTCATAAAAAAAGTCTTCTGTTCCACAGTCAATAATGATTTCCAGTGAACCGGGGGTAAGAAGGTTAAGCAGGTTTATTACTGTATATTTTTCCCATCTGTCAGCTTGTTCAGCATATAGACCAAGCTTTTTTGACATGTCCCAGTTGTTGGGGAAGGGTCTTATGTCAACTCCTCCGCTCATGCTACCGGCTGCTCCGAATATGTCCTGATGTCTGAAAGCCAGGTATAATGCGCCATGACCACCCATACTGAGGCCTGTGACAGCCCTGCCTTTACGGGATTTTACTGTAGGGTACTTTTCGTCTATTGCTTTTATAAGCTCATCCGAAACGAAAGTTTCATATTTTGACTCCGGATCCACAGGACTGTCCCAGTACCAGCTGTTGAACCCTCCGTCCGGACAGACGATCATGAGATGGTACTGATCAGCAGCTTTTTCAAAACCCGGAGCTTTGCTGATCCAGTCAAGATGATTACCACTGTAGCCGTGAAGTAAATACACTACAGGCAAGGCACCGGCAGAAGCATGATTATCCGGGAGTATTATTACTACCGGCACATTTTTTTTCATTGATTTACTGTAAACCTGAATGGTATCTGTAACAGATGCTTCAGATACTGTTGAAACCAATAATGCCGCCAGAAAAAAGATCTTTCGTTTCATAAGTTTATTCTTTTATTTCAAAGTTCAAATAGTCTGTACCGCTTTGCCCCATAGACCTGATTCCCGGAAAATATATAAGATCAATTGAATAATCCATAGGGGTTTATGTTTTTCAATAATCTTTTGATAAATCTGCTCTGCCAGCAGAAGAACTAATAACACGAGTAAATATAATAAAACCTCCGCATTTCATTCATTTATACTTATAATCTTATCAAAAAACCAGCCCGAATTTTTTTTGTTTTTCTTCAGGTTACATTTTTCAGATTGTCAGCTGTTTCTTCGATGAGTTAAGAATGTTATCCCCAGGAAATTCGAATGAGACATATTATAAATTTTGAAGAAAAATATCTTTCACCATAAATAATTCACATACAATTGTATATAAATATAATATTTATTATTATTTTTCGACCCAAAAATAGAATGTTGTATTTTAAGCAGATCAACAGGACGGGGATTCATAAGAAAATAATGTTTTAACTAATACAAATCACTATGTTACTTCATCAGCAATTTGTCCGCATGGCAAAAAAGAATACCAGCAAAGTTGCGGTAAAGGACAAATCCACCGGACAAAGTGTTACTTATTCGAAAGCTCTGATAGCTTCAATAATTTTGAGTTCAAAATTCCAGAAATATGACAAAGGATTCATAGGAATAATGATTCCAACATCGGCAGGTTGTGTTTTGGCAACAACCGGGGCCTTGCTGAGTGGCAGGATCCCGGTAATGATTAATTATTCGACCGGAGCTGAAAACAATGCCAGATATGCTCAGCGGAAATGTGGATTCAGGACCATTATTACATCAAAAGCCTTACTGGAAAAGATTAATTGTCCTGTTATAGACGGGATGATATTGATTGAAGACATCATGAAAAGTGTTTCCACAGTGGACAAGCTGAAAGCGGCCATAAGGGCAGCACTTCCGGTTAATTTGCTGCTCAGAACTGTTCATGAGGGAGAGGAGAATGATACCGCAGTGATACTTTTCACAAGCGGTAGTGAGAAAGATCCGAAAGCGGTTCAGTTAACTCACCAAAATATTGTTGCAAATATTCAGGGCTTTGGAAATTATATCGGGCTTCATTCAGAAGATATTTTACTAGCTAATCTTGTTTTCTTCCATGTATTCGGTCTGACTGTCGATCTTTGGGTTCCCCTGTATTATGGTATGACGATGATCACTTATGCTAATCCTCTGGATTTTCAGACAATAAGCAAGATTGCCCGTGAGGAAATGCCTACTATAATGGTTGGGACCCCAAGTTTTTTCTGGGGATATCTACAGAAATCAGAGCCGGGTGATTTCAAATCACTTCGTCTTATGGTAGCAGGAGCTGATAAATGTCCTGATGCCCTCAGAGATGGATACAGACAAAAACATGGAGTTACTCTGCTCGAGGGTTATGGAGCTACAGAGACATCACCAGTGATATCTGTAAATTCGCGTGAGTTCAACAGACCCGGAAGTACAGGCAGGGTTTTACCAAATCTGAAGGTGCGTGTTGAAAATTTTGAGACGGGAGAAGAGTGTGCAACGGGAGAAACCGGAAAGATCATGGTGAAAGGTGATTCTGTGATGAGTGGCTATTTCGATGACCCTGTCCAGACTGCTGAAGTGCTGAAAGATGGCTGGTACGACACGGGAGACATGGGATATCTTGATGATGACAATTACCTCTGGCATGCAGGACGTTTTAAAAGATTTGCCAAGGTAGGAGGAGAAATGGTTTCTTTGGTCAGAGTAGAGAATGTGCTTGAGAAATATCTTCCTGAAGGTGCAAATTGTTGTGTTGTTGAGATAATTGAAGAGAAAAAAGGTTCATATATTGTTGCAGCAGTTTCCCGCGAAGTGAATAAAACAGAGATACTACGAAAGATGATGACAGATCTGCCTATCATTGCTTTGCCCCGGCAATTTGTAGTCATCAGCGATCTTCCTGTTATGGGGACAGGCAAGATAGATTTCCGTACTGTAACAAAAATGGTAGAGGAGATGATAAAAGAAACAGTGTTTGCCGGGAAAGTCAATTAAAAACAGATAGTGTCTTATATAATTTAATTTTTTTGGCAATGTTTTCCGGACCTTTGAATGGAGCCATGGAAACTTTGCTATAAAAAACTTTTGTCTGTTTCAGAAAATATCCGGAAAAATTAACTATATTTTGGTTAATATTTAAGCTGTTTATTTATGGTTTAACTGTTTCTTTACCAAAACTATATACATTATGAAAGAAAAATATCTGATCGCATCCATGGTAGTGTTGCTTGTTTTGTCATATTCATGTGCACCTGTTTACCGGTGTGGAGAACCCAGACCGGACAAAACTCCATTGACCTGGTCAAAGAATCTAAAGACTGTTATCAGAGAGCGGGATTGGTTGTGTAGCAGTCTCGAAGAAGAAGAAAAGGAAAATGAGAGTCTAAGAGAGGATATAAAAGGACTGAACGGGGAGATAGCTGAACTTACTGCGGACAAGGATGATCTTACAGCCCGGCTGAATGATACACAGAAAAAATATGATGACCTTTTCAATGAAAGTCTGACACAGGCTGAAAAACTCAGCACAGCTCTTGCATTGAAATCGGAAGAGCTTGATGCGAAGGAGAGATTACTGACTGAGAGAGAAAAAGCACTGGAGGAGATGAGGCAGCGTCTTGCGACTCAGGATTCAATTGCTTCCAGGTTGAATTCAATTCTCCATAACGCTCTTCTCGGTTTCGATTCAGATGAATTATCTGTTGAGATCCATGAAGGCAAGGTGTATGTGTCAATGTCGGACAATCTTTTATTCAGATCAGGCAGTGCCACAGTTGAATCGAAGGGGAAAGAAGCACTTAAGTTACTGGCTGATGTTTTGGATAAAAACCGGGATATTGATATCCTGGTAGAAGGTCATACGGATAATGTTCCGATAAAAACCGCAGTATATAAAGACAACTGGGATTTGAGTGTAGCCCGGGCAACATCTATCGTAAGAATACTGACCGATGATTACAAGATTTCACCTTTACGGATGACGGCCTCAGGAAGAGGTGAATTTTCTCCAAGAGCAAGCAATGACACAGCTGAAGGAAGGTCGAAAAACAGGAGGACAGAAATAATCCTATCGCCTAAGCTGGAAGAAATTTTAAGGCTGATAAATAATTGATGCGGATCTTTTTGTAAGGATAATCACTCTTATGAAGTGATTCCGGCTTTGCGGAAATAAAAAAGGGAGTGTTTTACCCGGTTTTGGGACACTCCCTTTTTTCAAAATTTATATTTTATTACTGGCATTTAAGGTTACTTCTCTCAGCTTTTGAAGCTTCGGCAAAAGCACCGAACAAAGAATTCTTAAAGGAAGCACAGGCTTCAGATGTCTGACCTTTGCCTTTTTGTGCAAGCCCCAGCTGAAAATAATACTTTGCTTTGGCTTCTGAATCACCTGTCTCAAGAGCAAGCCCTTTCTGTGCATATTCCATTGCCTGATCGAATTTTTTCTGTTTGTTATAAACGTCGGCAAAGAAGTAGAAAAGGTCTTTATCTTCACCGTATTTTTCTGCTTTAGTTAATAAAGCAAGAGCTTCATCAAGATTTTCTTCCTGATTGGCTTTTGATCCGGCAGCCCTGAAATACTCAAGTGCTGTTTTTGATGCCTGTTTGGCTTTTTCATCTTCAGGTCCCGATCCCAGCTTCTCCAGATAGAGATCAATACTCTTCTCAAACTCATCAGCATTATTCTGTCTCAGGTATACCAATGATTTATTGTATATTGCAGCTACATACCCGGGATTGATCATCAGGGCGCTGTCGAAAGAAGACAATGCATTATCATAATCATTCTCGTTAAAGAATCCTGAAGCCATATTGAGATAGGCCTGTAACATGACTTTTTCAGAATTTTCCTTGTTTGTAGCGCTATTATACTTTTCTGATGCATCAATAGCCCTTTTAGCTGCCTGTATAACTTCCTGAACGGGTTTATTGGCTCTGAGAGCATCATTGGCAACTTTGAAGTACAAAGATGGTAGTGCTCCGGTTAATTTTTGTTTAAGATCATCAGCTGTCTCTCCAACCTGATCTGCAAGGGTGACTGCATTTTCAAATGCAGTAATAGCAGCTTCGGTATCAGTCTTTATGACCTTCGCCCCTTCATTATAGGCTTTTATGACGTCATTACGAGACTGAGCTTGAAGGTTTTGTCCCAGGACAGCAGAGATAAATATAATCCCTGCAACCTTAATTAATAGTTTATAATCCATTTTTAATTCAGATTATCAGGTTATTACTAATAATAATTTCTTTTCAGAATGGTAAATATAAAAATTATATTTGATTAACAAGGCCCCCTGGTTTTAATTGTTAAATATGTCTGTTGAATAATTTTATCTGCAAACAATTTTCAGTTGCCAAATTTTTATTAATCCGGCAAATAATTTCTTTCTTGAAGAACGTAATAAGATCATTCTATAAAGAAGGATTTGATAATCATTTCAGATTCTTTCCCGTCACTGGGAGGCATGCCCTTAAAGAGCCACAGGTTGATCATGACTTTTTCTTCATTTTCGCAGGGAATGTCATCTCCTGTATAGCTCCATTCATTTATTATTTTGTTTTTAGCAGGCTTCATATGATGATATCCTTTGTAACTGGCAAAATCTATTCTGTCTTTCTGCCAGTCAATAATATGAGTTGATCTTTTATGCGGCAGATCCATACTGTATCGAAAGATATTACCTTTTTTATGTGCAGGCTGGATAGTGAACTGTGAATTTGTGTCTGTATCTTCTCCCCAGCGGGAAAACTCAATGTCTATTTCATTAAAATCATCAAGGTAAGTGAACAATCCGCCTACAACATTTTTATCCAGGTCATCAACGTGTGAGCAGACATGGAAAACATACCTGCCATAACCGTGCGTTTCTTTTAGCTTAACATTTGAGCAAAACCATTTGTCATTTTTCTTCGTGATTTTTAAATGAAGATATCCTTTTGCGTCCACCCATACATTTTCTTCCGAACAGGAAAAATAATTCTGTCCCGGATTTATTCTTGACAAACCGGATCCTGCTACTGTCCATTCATAACCGGAGAAAAGAATTGTTCTTTCAGTTTGTTCAGGTTTATTATGTATTTCTTTTTTATTGTTACCACAGGAAAGAAACATAAATGATAACAAAAGCACTGCATTCAGAAACAGTCGGATCATACAATTAATTTATTGTGCGGATTTTTCACCACCGTTGATGAACTTCAGGTTTAATATATTTTTTATATATTTCATTCATTGATAATATCTGTTCGTCTGATAAAGCAGGCACTTTATAAGTTGACAGATTTGATACAAGTTGTTCGGGTTTTGATGCTCCGGGGATGATACAGCTTATTTCCTTAAAATTAAGTATCCAGCGAAGCGCGTACGGAGCAATATTGGATACTCCGGGGAATAAGGCTTTCAGTTTTTCAACAGCCTGTAATCCGAGTTCATAATTTATACCTGAAAATGTTTCTCCTTTGTCAAAAGCTTCTCCGTTCCGGTTAAATGATCTGTGATCGTCAGAACCGAAAACTGTGGCGGAACTGAATTTACCTGTAAGAAGACCGCTTGCGAGAGGCACTCTGACAATAATACCGATGTCGCGTTTTTTTGCTTCTCTGAAGAACAGTCCGGAAGGCCTCTGGCGGAACAGGTTAAAGATTATCTGAACAGTTGTGACATTTTCGTATTCAATTGCCTTAAGAGCTTCTTCGACTTTTTCAACGCTGACACCCAGATTAAGTATTTTCCCCTGTTCTTTCAGCCGGTCGAAGGTTTCAAATATTTCAGGTCTGTAATATACTTCTGTCGGAGGACAATGAAGCTGAATAAGATCCAGTGTCTCCAATCCCGTCCGTTTCAGACTGTCTTCCACAAATTTAACCAGCACTGCCGGCTGATAGCCTGAATTAGAGTGAGGATTTATCTGGCGGCCACATTTTGTAGCTACATAGATCCTTTCTGAACGCGAACGGACATTTCTTCCTACAGCCTTTTCACTCAAACCATCACTGTAGACATCTGCAGTATCGATGAAATTAATACCATTATCTATAGCAGTGTTTATTATCCTGTCGGCATTGTCATCATTGAAGACAGAACCCCATTTTCCGCCGACCTGCCAGGTGCCAAGCGAAATTTCTGATATAGTAAATCCTGTCTTGCCTAATTTTCTGTATTCCATATTAGTACTAAATTATCTGTTATAATAACAGCAGGTAAATATAGATAATCAATAATAAAAATAAAACTAGGGTTTATTTAAGTTCTGGAGTTTCCCTCTTTCTCCTGCAATCAGGACTATATCACCCCATTTGAAAGTCAGATCCGGATCAGGGTTGAGAACTCTGTAATTGTCTCTTTCTATCCCTATTACCAATCCTCCTGTCCGTTCTCTTATACCGGAATCGCGAATGGTTTTTCCCTTTAGTTTATTGGTTTCATCCACAATAATTTTGTGTACGGCAAAATCATCAATATTGAGGTCAGCATGATCAAAATTTTCAGATGCCTCAAAAGCGGGTCTGAAAGCCTGAAGTTGATCATCTGTCCCTATGATGCCTATGTGATCAAAAGCCAGCAGGCGGGCATTCTTATCTGGTGCAAAAATAAACCTGTCGCCTCTTTTTATACAAGCTATGTTAATGCCATATTTCTCCCTCCACTGCAATTCTTCCAGAGTTTTTCCGACATAAGCAGCATTCTGACGTACTTCCATGTCAACAATGCTGGCATCCCATGGATTAAGGTCGGGATGAGATTTTAGCAGTCCGGGTAGTATTTTATTATCATCTTCGCGTTTGTCTCTTGCCATAAGATTACTCATAAATCTCCCTTCAAGCCGGTGATAGACCTTATTCATTCTTCCTGAAAAGAGTACAATAGCAGCAATGATCAGAGGGAAGCCTACAAGAATAGCTATTGAGGGAGAAAATAACCTGTCAAGGAGAAAGCCGATAATAAGAATACCAATTATCACTCTTACAATTTCAAGCAGGAACAGAGGACCTGCATATTGTTTTTTTTCAACCCATAGTTCTCTGTATGCTAAATCAGTGAATCTTTTAGCCATCAGGGCTCAGAGGAAAGGAGCAGCAACAGTGAGTGTTACCACAAGAACAGTCAGGTTGCATGTAAATTGATCATGGATATGGTTTTGCAAAAAAAGGCATAAAAAATTCAAGAGAAATGAAGAATATAGCCAGTGTAATCATCCCATTTGTCAGTACATTGGTGATGTATCTGTTAAGTATTGATTTCCAGTTACTTTTCACCTGTATCTCCTGTGTGCCTGATGAATAATTATTCAGAGCTGAAACCCATCTGACAGGCAGTATTCTCAATAAATACTCATACAGGCGGGGAGAAAATTTGATCATATAGGGTGTAGTAAAAGTAGTTATTGCAGAGACTCCAACTGCCACAGGAAAAAGAAAATCACTTGTGACTCCCAGAGAAATACCCAGTGATGCCACAATAAATGCAAATTCTCCTACCTGGGCCATACTCATACCAACCTGAACAGATTGCTTTAGTGGTTGACCTGATATAATAGCTCCGACACTTGTGCTGATAAGCTTTCCAAATAATACCAATAGTGTAACCCAGAAAATCGGACCGATATATTCAATTATAGTTGCCGGATCAATCATCATACCCACTGATACAAAAAAGACTGCACCGAAAAGATCTTTTACAGGCTTGGTCAGGTGCTCAATCTTTTCTGCAGAAGTTGTTTCAGCAAGGATTGACCCCATGATAAATGCTCCCAGCTCGGCAGAAAAACCGACCTGTGTAGCCAGTACTACCATACCAAGGCAAAGCCCTATGGAAAGGATGAGTAATGTTTCCTCATCGAGCAGTTTTTTTGCTTTCTTAAGTAATGTAGGGATAAGAAAAATACCTGCAAGAAACCATAATATCAGGAAAAAACCCAGTTTCAGGATACTTAAGAGTGTTTCCATCCCTTCAATTTCCTGTGTTACGGAGATGGTCGAAAGCAGCACCATCAGCATGATTACCACTATATCTTCAACTATCAATACTCCTACCACAATACGCGTAAAATGCTGTGTCTTTATTTTTAATTCGTCAAATGCCTTGATGATAATCGTAGTTGAAGAGCTTGCAAGCATCCCGCCCAGGAACACACTGTCCATCAAAGACCAGCCCATCCATGTGCCAAGGAGATAACCGGACAGGGTAATGACGATTATCTCAACGATGGCAGTAATGGATGCCGGTCCCCCCACACGCTTGAGTTTTCTGAAACTGAATTCCAGCCCAAGACTGAAAAGCAGAAATATTACACCAATTTCCGCAAGCGTTTCAACATTGTCTATGTCAGTGACTGATGGAGTGAAAGATATGTAGGGGCCTACAATAAAACCAGCTATTATATATCCGAGGACAAGGGGCTGTTTGATCTTCCTGAACAATAGTGTTGTGATTGCTCCGGTCATCAGTATCAGTGCCAAATCCGTTATTAAACCCGGTAAATGCCCCATCTCTTAGTGAATAATTGCTGGTTCAGACAAAATTAATTAAAAATAGCAGTTGTAGTTCTACGATGAGAATATTACGAACTCTGTTTTATAATGATTTTTTATGTTTTGTAAGTGTCCTGTTTGTCTGAAAGTAAGAAGAAAAGAGATCATTGTTGTTAAGAAGATGAAAGTAGGGGTATAATATTCTAAAGGCTTAAAGAAATCAGACAGATATTACAGACGACAGATCGCATGTTATTTTACCAGCCTGGCGAAAAATTCAAGCCGAATTGTCCGTTGGAAAAACCTCCGTTTTGAAGGGGGAAGGCATAGAACGGTTCTATGACCATATAGCCAAATACATTAATTCTGAGTGATATCCCCGTGCTGAAAACAGGGTATCTGTCGGTATTGTCGGTTGCTGAAACGGGATCCATGTCGAAGCGGATATCGTTTTTGCTGTTCCAGGCAAGACCTGAATCGAAAAAGAGGCTGGCTTCAGTGAGAAAGTATTTGGATTTGATCAGGGCATATCTTTCAGGTCCTGTCACAGGTATCCTTAGTTCGGCATTGCCTACAAGGATCTTTGATCCGCTCAGCCATGCTACATCGAAAGTATTTTTTTCCATCTTGTCGTATCTGCTGCCGGAAATATTTTCATATCCTCTTACAAGCCAGGGATAGCCTATGTAGAATTCAGGCAGGACGCCTCCTTCTGCACCCTTTCCGTACATGCCGTAATTATAAATCCGGAAAGCAAAACTGACCGGTTTGACATATAAATACTGCCTGTAATCCACTAGTGATGTAAATACATCAGCTGAACCAAAATATTTATCAGCCTGCAACCTTGTCCGGTGCCCCCTCATAGGTGATGTAAGACCGAAATAGGAATTATCCTCGACATAGGCAAGTGACAACTGCTGGTAGCTACTTCCCTTAGGGGCAGGGAGCTTTTCGCTGCTTGCTCCCATATATGCTCCACTAGTAGCATCGTAATAATTATTGTACCTGTCAATTCTGTAGTAATACCATGAAGCTGACATGCCTGCCTCAAACCTTCTGGTCTGTGAAAGAGGGTAGGATGCAAAAAAAGATATATTGTCTTCGAAAAGCCTCATGTAATTGATAACAATGTTATTCACAGGGCGAGGCACGATTTCGTCTCCAACTTCAATATTCAAAGTGTCAGAGGTATACAACATATTTCCCGAGAGATAGGGTATATGAGAGAGTGAAGCACCCCATTTAATTTTTGTTTTCTGATTGATATAAGCTACCTGGCCTGAAAAATCAATGATCTGTCCGTTAAGGGAGAGTGAGGAATAAAGCTGATTGTTTCCAACCATATCGCTGAAGATCATATTGATGCTGCCACCCTGGTTATTCCCGTACATACCGGTTGATAAGCCTATATTTGCAGTGTTTGAGATATAATCGAGTTTGAATTTCGATCTGAAAGGAATGGATTTTATTGAATCGGAAGGCAGATCCTTTATGTTGTGGCGGTGGTGAAGGTTAGTATCTACCAGGTTATATGCAGCATGTTCGATGGGTGGAAGAATACCCGGCTCATAATCAATTTGATTTTTGTTTGTTATGACTGGATCAAACTCAGTACCACTGGCTGCATATATCTGATATTTACCTTTCAGATAATAAGTATATGCAACAAGGTCTGTACTGCCTGCCACACTTATTGCAGGTGAATAAGCTGTAATGCCGCTTATGCCTGTCATCAGGTCAGTCAGCCTGAACAACATTTGAGAATCGTGGTCATACCTGTAAAGATTTCTAAAGCCATCAGCATCTGAAAGGAAATAAATGGATCTGTTATCAGGAGAAAAACAAGGATTAAGATTATAGGCTCCGTCAAATATATCCAGTATCTCCACAGATTTGTTTTTTACGTCATACAGAGCAAGGTTAAAACCATATTTCCTTTTACCTTTTATATCATTAAGCTTTTCCTGTGAAAAAACAATATAATTACCATCTCCCGACCATGATGGGTGAAGATTTGAAGGGAAGTCCCTTGTCAGCCTTTCAACATCTCCTGTCTCAGGATAAAAAAGATAAAGGTCATTCATTCCGTCAACAAGGCCGGATACAACTATTTTTTTACCGTCAGGCGACCAGGAAGGATTTGAAAAAGCTTCGACACCGTCAAGGGTATATTCATGTGTGATCCGGGTTCTCCTTACGTCCATTATGGCAAGTTTATTTTTCCCTTTACTGAAAACAACAAAAGCAAATTTCTTTGAATCGGGAGACCAAGTGCCGGCCGATTCGATGAAATTGAAATCGTCTATCTCATTGTTTCTGACTACACTTGACAATTTCTTTACAATTTTACCACTGGAAGTCTCGGCCAGAAAAAGGTCAAGAGTAAAGATGTTTTTTTCGGAGAAAAATGCAATATATTTTCCGTCAGGGCTCAATGAGGGGGATATATTAGTTTCTCCGCCATTTATCTCATTTATCAGTAATTTACCTGGTAGAACATCGGAATCCCTGTCGATATATTTTTTAAAATGCATTTCCAGAGCGCTTGTCCATATACCGGAGAGCGTTTCTTCATTATATCTGAGTACCGTATCGGCCGCTCTGCTAAAGCCGTACAATGCTGTATTCTTAAGCAGGGGTACAATTATTGTATCACCCCATGTTTTCCCGGCCATAGCCCAGAAAGCATGGCCATAGCGATAAGGGAAATATTTTGAATTTGTTGTCATTTTTTTTAGTGACGGAATATCATTATTAAGAACTGCATCCCTCATCCACATGGCAGTATTAGGATCATAACTGCCAAGTGACAAATATTCTGCCATCCCCTCAATCATCCAGAGAGGAATATTATTTATCGACATGTTCTGGGCTGAGTCACTTCTTAATAGTACGTTATACTGAAATGCATGCACTAGTTCATGCCCAAGAGTATGATCAGTTTGTGCAAGAGATGAGGCAAAGGGCATTATTACCCTGTTCTTTAAGGATTCAGTCACTCCGCCTGTTCCTGTTCCGACAAGACTGCTTATGGTATTTGTTTGTTGAAAGTCAGCATGATTGCTATAGAAGATAAGGGGATTTTTTATATTAAAAGTATCCTTGAAAACTGTCTGATGCATCAGATACCATTTTTCTGACCATTGTGAAAGATTGTTTAATACAGAGTCATTCTTCATGTAATGATATATTTCAAAATTCGGAGTTTGTAATATATCATATTCGAATGTTTTATATCCCGGCTTGTTTCTGCCAAAATACTGAGCATACATTTCGGGGCTGAATAAAATAACTGTACTGAACAAAAGCAGGGTAAATAATCCTCTGTACCTTTTTAAAAGTTCTCTGTGTCGCTTTTGCAGATCCATGGTAATTCTCTTTAATAATTCCGGTTTTGCAACAGAAACTGATCAAAGTCAATATCAAAAAATCTGACAATTCTCTATGAACAGGTATTCAAAAAATATGCCATTATTAAGCAGCTGTTCAATAGCTCTTCTTATATGAGGATGAAGATGTAGGTGATATTAATCCATCTTACTTAATAAACACATGAACGGAAAGAAAAATTAATGATTTATTACTGTAGGTTACTGATACTCATTTATTTTTTATAGCTTTGTCGTTCGAAAAAAGCAAGCATCAACAGAGGGGCAGGGTTTAAAAATATTGCTTACAGCAGGGATATTGTAATGAATAGGACAGGCGTACAGGGAAACAGAAGGTATTGCATTTATCAGATTGCACGAGGAATCATATTCTGTTTCAAATAAAATGCATATAGTTTTCGTTAATATAGATTTAAACGAGGTTTTGAGGATAAGTATTAACAAATAGTATAATAAGTAAAAACAACAAAGTTGAAAAAGAGAAAAGAAATGGAAAACAATGAAAAAAGAGAACAAAAGCCGAACTCTGAACAGATTTCAGAAGGAAGGTTAAAAATAGCCCGGATGGAAGGGATTTCAAAAGGTGCATGGGTGACAGCTGTCATCAGCCTTGTTGTATTAATAGCCCTCGCTGTATTTGCTTTTTATCTTCATAAGACTGACCATAATGAACAAGTGGCCTTAATGGATGAACAAAAAGTAACATTTTCGAACCAGCTTATTGAACGGGATTCTGTTATCAATGACTGGCTGATGACTTTTGATCAGATAGAAAAGGATCTTGCACTTATAAAAGAAAAGGAAAAAATGATAACGATGGGATCATCTGATTCCGAGTTTTCAAGGAGCAGAAAAGATCAGATACTGCAGGATATAAAAGATATTAACACTCTGCTTGAAGCTAATAAAGAGAAGATAGCTTCATTGAATGCACAGCTAAAGAAAGCTGGTGTTTCTATGAAGGCTCTTGAGGAAAAAGTTGCCTCACTGGAAGCTTCTGTTGCCCGGTATGAATCTGATATCAATGAGATGAAACAGGTCCTCGCCAGTAAGGATGTCGAAATTGAGCAGCTTAGTAATAAGGTGGAAGAAATGGATAATACTATTGCCAGTCAGATTGAAACTATCACTACTCAGACAGAAGAAATGAACACAGCTTTTGTTGCATCAGGAACTTTTAAGGATCTTAAGGAGAAAGGCCTGTTGTCCAAAGAAGGAGGATTCCTTGGAATAGGGAAAAAAGAATCACTGGTGGAAGATTTCAGTGATAGTCTGTTTGCACAGGTTGATATTACAGAAATGAAAATTATCCCTGTTAATGCAAAGAATGTCAAACTTATCACTGAGCATCCTTCAGGATCCTACGAACTTGTAAAACAGGATGAAAAAACTGTTGAAAGTATTGAAATAAAAGATCCGGAACAGTTCTGGAAAATATCCAGATATGCTGTTGTAGAACTAATAAAATAAACAAGTCTCTTCAGGTCTATAATATAGATTATCCTTACCGAAAGACATCTCATAGCTGTAGTTACAGTGTTGAGAGATGAGAAAAAAATACGGAGTTATGCGAGAATATAACTCCGTATTTTTTATGTTAAGGTTAATGACAAAAAGCTTTGCTGTCTTTGATTTTTATTTATTAAATTGAAATCTGTTTTATGTGTTCTTTGCCTTTTATAAAAATTATAAATTATCAAAACAATTTCAAATGAATAAAATCCTGTCTTTCTTATCTATCCTGGTTTTTATTATTTCAAATAATGCCTGTTTCCAGGGAGAAAAGATATCTTCTGTTTTTCTTGATTATGACAGATCTGTTCTTCAGGCTGCCTATGCTGCCTCCAGATTGGAAGATGCTCTTGCCGATAGCGGTTATGACCTGGCTCAAAACGCTACAGAAGGTGCTTTTATTATCAGGATAATGGTTGATACCGCCGGTTTCCCTGATGAAGCTTATTCAATTGAAAAAGGAAGAAAAGATTTGGTTATACAGGGGGGAGATGAACGGGGAATGATATATGGGTGCCTGTCAGTATGTGAAGATCTAAGCAATGGGATAAGGCTTAACAATATTGAGTCAGGTAAAGAACAGCCATATTATCCCCTCCGTGCTATAAAACACAATACATCGTGGGATTCCTATCGTCCCAGTTCAGCCCTTGATCAGCACTATGAGACACTCCGTGATCTCAATTACTGGAAGGCTTTTCTTGATATGATGGCTGATAACCGTTTTAATTCACTGGGGATATTCAACCTTCATCCCTTTGTGTATATGATAAAACCTGTGAATTTCCCTGAGGCAAGCCCTTTTGACGATAAAGAGATGGAAGAATGGAAGGAATTTCATCATGAGCTTTTACATCTGGCAGCTGAGAGAGCAATAGATACCTATATATTCCCTTTTAACATATTTGTCAGTGAAGAATTCTCGAAAGCTAATAATGTTGCTCCGGTAAATTTCTATCCTCATTATTACTGTGCTGGAGACACGTCTGAAATTGTCAGGCGATATACCCGTGAATGTGTCACTCAGGTCCTGAAGGAATACCCTGAGCTGACTGGGATAGGATTTACACTGGGAGAGGGGATGGCAGGGATGTCCCCTCAACAGAGGGAGGAATGGATGTTTGATACATATATTGAGGGTATGCGTCAGGCCGGTCGCAAAGTAAAGCTTGTTCACCGCATCCCTTTCTCCAGTACAACGGAATCACTGGGAGCAACAAGTGTTGAACTGGAAAGACTTACGCGAAAGGCCATAGAAAAGGAGGCAGGTCTTGATTTCATAGTGGGCCCGGTATGGGCTGATCTGAAATATAACTGGTCGCATGCCCATTCAACACCTAAGCTGGTAAAGGTACACGGTGGCAAAATGTATGACACTTTTTATAATCCGGAACCTGAAGGATATAAAATAACATATACAGCCCGAAATGAAGATTTTTTTGCTCTCCGCTGGGGTGTGCCGGATTTTATCAGATCTCATATTGCACATAACAGTCACAGCTATAACGGAGGATATTTTATTGGTTCTGAAACATATATACCGGCTCTGGACTATTTCACCCCGGAAAATATTGAAGTTAACTGGAACTATGCCTTTGAGCGCCAGTGGTTGTTCTATAAACTATGGGGCAGGTTATTATATGATCCGGAGACCGGAGATGATGTTTTTGAAGCCGAATTTGTGAGACGATATGGTGATGCAGGCCTTAATCTGCTGAAAGGTTTTTCACTTGCATCTTCAACACAGTTAAGAATAGCTTCTCTTTATGATTGCGGATGGGATTTTACTCTTTATAGCGAAGGATTAATGGCCCTCACAGGTGATTCTACACGTTATATTTCTGTTGACAGGCTGATATCACAGCCGCCTCTGGACCCCGATTATGTTTCAGTTAAAGGATATGTGGAAACCCTCCATAATGGTGGTTCTTTCGGAGACAACAGGGTCATACCTCCTGAACTGGCAGAGGTACTCAGAAATGATTGCGAAAAGGCCCTTACTTTGGTTGAAGATATTGAAGCAGGAGAAAATAATGCCCTTATGTACGAAATATCAGATATTAAGGCATGGGCTTATCTGGGACTTCATCTGGCAGCAAAACTTGATGGAGCTGTTGCTCTTGAGTTATTCCGGACCAAAGGAGGGGAGGAGAATAAGGAAAAGGCAGTGAGAGATCTGGGAAAAGCATTGGATTACTGGGATGAACTTATCGGAATTACCCGGCCAATATACAGAGACATGCCTTTGACCCACTATAATGGCAGTAGTCACGACAGGAACGATAATAACCTTTTTCACTGGGAAAGATTGAGGAAGGAGGTTGCGCAGGATATTAAACTGGCACAGGAAGCTGTCCCAACAGAATGATTAATTCTCTTGACACAGCTTTTCAGATTCTGGCGGGCCAGAGAGCACCTGCTTCCCGGGATCGTATGAAGAGGCACCTGAAAAATTTTCATTACCAATACTTGTCTTCTCTGTAAATACTCCAGTATCCTGAGGCTCTGTTGTTCTTAAAAGAAGTAATATCAGTAATAAACACCTTAAAAAGAACCATTGATTTCATGATAATCCGGCTTTACGGATGAGAGAGATAAGATAATGTAGAATTAGATATTGATAAAGATAAAGAACCCCGGATAATGAATTTATAAAACAACAATGCGAATCCGGGGTTCCCTTCATTTTATGCGGATATTAAATCCATAATTTGTCATAGGTTCTTCCTGAGCTATCCCATTCAGGAGTAGCGTCAAAATATTTTGAACCTTTTTGGAGTGTTGATTTCAGGTAATCATCATTCAGCTCGATACCGAGTCCCGGGGCATCGAGAGGCACATTGGCATATCCTTTTTCAACGAGTGGTTTAGATCCAGTCAGTTTGACGATATCTTCCCAGTTAGGCACATCGACATTGTGGTGTTCCAGGCAAAGGAAGTTTTCAGTGGCTGCTGCTACATGAACCATTCCCATAAATGCTATAGGAGTACTGTTGGTGTGAAGGGCCATGGGTATTCCTGCTTCTTCAGCATAGTCACCAATTTTTTTGGTTTCCAGTATACCTCCTGCACTGACCATGTCAGGATGAACGATGTCAACAGCATGAGCATCAATGAGATTTTTGAAACCACCGAGTAAACCTCCCAGCATATAAATATCTTCTCCCGTACATGTTGGTGTTTCAATAGCATCAGTGATAGTTCTCCACTGATCGGTATAGTACCATGGGACACAATCTTCCAGCCATCCGAGCCTGTATTTATCCAGAGCTCTTCCCAGACGGATCATCTGGTTCATGTCAAAGTGTCCAAAATGATCGACAGAGATAGGTATTTCAGTTCCTACAACGGCACGGACCCCTTCAACAATTTTGCAGATCTCTTCAATACCTTTATCAGTGATCTGGACCTGTGTGAAAGGATGATCCAGCTTCCAGTAGTCAAGGTATCCGCCATCTGCATAACTTCTCCCCATATACCAGTTATTAATTCCTCCTCCATTTTCTTCCCAGTGTTTTGTGTTAACAAGGGTGTCGGGAATATGACTTATCTGATGTATTCCGAGGTCCATTTTGAGCCAAGTGAACCCTTCAACAGAGAATCTGTTTTTTAATCTCTCCAGTTGCACAGCAGGATCTCTGTGTTCAGGTGTGTCGGCATAGAGGCGCACTTTATCCCTGTATCTTCCTCCCAGAAGCTGCCATACAGGTACTCCCAGTGCTTTCCCGCAGAGATCCCAGCACGCTGTTTCCACAGCACTTACCCCCACACCCTGCCGGCCATGAAAACCATATTGTTTGATTACCTTGAAGATCATTTCCACATTGCAGGGGTTCAGACCTACTATTTTACTTTTCAGGAATAATGCAAGACGCTGATCGGACCCATCTCTTACATCACCTATTCCGTAAATACCCTGATTGGTTTCAATACGGATAATACGGTTTGCAAAGCGGTTGCCATTGCCTTTTTCAGCAACTCTCAGATCAGTGATTCTCAGTTCAGAAGGACTTGATGAGCGGGATACTCTCTGTGTTGTCTGAGCAATGGTATCTTCTATTGAGAGATGCATCAGTCCGCCCAGGGCAATGCCGCCCAGAGCTGCTTTCTTAAGGAAATTACGGCGATCATTTGAAGTTGAAGGATCAGAGATCTCAGTCAAAAGGGCTTCCCTTTCGGCCTGTTCACTTTTTTTTGTCTGTTCATGAATTCTTTGTAGAGTAGTTTTCATAGTTAGATGAAGGTTTTAGTTGATAAAAAAAGAGATATTATGGTGTTGTAATAAGAGACATTAAAAGGGAATATAATTACTATTAAGAGATTAAGAGAAATGATAGTTATATAAATATACAATATTTGTATCGTTCCGAAACATTAAAATACTTTAAAAACTTTGGGTAGGAATAAATAAGAAGCCGTCTTTTTTTGTTTAAGTAGACGGCTTCTGTAATCAGTCCTGATCTTCGCAAGAATGGAAAAGACTTTTATCTGAAGGGGATTGTTTTACCAGTTTCTCTCCTTCATAAACCTGTCAAGAGCCTCATCGGTCATGGGTAATTTCCCGTGTTGTTGTTTGACAAATTCCAGAAAGTCTTTTATTATCTCCGGTGGCCACTGGCTGTCAATCTGACC
>Ga0209723_1001761_pt1 | contig 32041 bp, 25 predicted proteins | sample BiotimSIPDNA_2_FD_185750 | JGI IMG/M metagenome (GOLD analysis project Ga0209723, IMG submission 185750) | Anaerobic biogas reactor microbial communites from Washington, USA - Biogas_R2 time_0 SIP DNA (SPAdes) (version 2) | ecosystem: Engineered > Bioreactor > Anaerobic > Unclassified | place... | reverse complement strand
CAAGTGTATTAGAGAACGACGATTTGGGTGATGAGCCGACGATTGTAAGTGCATTCGATGAAACGTCCTTCCAAGGCGGAACGGTCGTGTATAACGAAGACGGAACATTTACCTATACGCCGGCAAGTGGATTCTCGGGCACAGATACTTTTACGTATACGATTGAAGACGCAGATGGTGAAACATCCACAGCCACAGTCACGATTACGGTAACGGCGGCACCGACCCCAACTTCGACGCCAATACCGACGCCGACGTCCACACCTATTCCGACCCCGACTTCGACGCCAATACCGACGCCGACGCCTGTGAATAAAGTCCCGTCAGCCGTGGACGATGCGTTCACGACGGATAAGGGCAACGCGATTACCACGACAAGTGTTTTAGAAAACGACGATTTGGGTGATGAGCCGACGACAGTCAGCCTATACGATGCGACGTCCGTCCATGGCGGAACGGTCGTGTATAACGAAGACGGAACATTTACCTATACGCCGGCAAGTGGATTCTCGGGCACAGATACTTTTACGTATACGATTGAAGACGCAGATGGTGAAACATCCACAGCCACAGTCACGATTACGGTAACGGCGGCACCGACTCCAACACCAACTCCATCCGGTGTTCTAGGGGACACTCCGGAACCTGTAGATGCTCCAAGCATTCATATTACGGCGGTGCCGAATAAGACGGTCGTCGTATATGGTGAAACGGTGGATTATGTATTGTATATAACCAATAACGGCAATACGGATTTGGAGAATGTCACAGTTTCTGATGCGGTTCTTGGGATATCAGACTATGTTGTTGGAGATTTGAGAATCGGGGAAACGAGAGTTTTGAGATCAAGCGACATTCCACAGCTCTCATATGTCGTATTGCCGACAGTCGCAGTTCCGGTATTGACCGATTCAGTTGTAAATGGCATTCCGACCAACGGCGCTTCAGCTGTGACCAGTCGTGATGACACGAGAGTCGATATAATCAATATTGTTATTACTGTGACTTCAGACAAAACAACGATTTCCAAAGGAGATTCAGTTACATTGACTTACAGAGTCACAAATGAAGGTACAACCGACATGACAAATGTCGTCCTTTCGGATCCGAACATTGGAATTGTGAACTATCCAATCGGAAGTCTCCGGGTCGGCGAAAGTGTTACCGTCACGAGCACTGTTGCAAGAGGCAGCGTTTTTGTCCCGCCTGCTTCTTCCGGATCGAGTGTAAGCTCTACACCAAGTGCAACAGGAAGTGTGGCGACGGAAGGGGTCACAGTAACGTCAACATCATCGACTAACTTAATTATCACAATTCGTACGACATCCGGAACAGACATTGTAAAAACGGGCGAGTCTAATGACGTTCTAATACGAATTGTTAGCGTTGCTCTGATGGCTATCGGTACGCTCACAATCGTCGGTGTTTTGAGAAAAAAACGATTATCATAAAACACGTAAAACTGAGAGAATACGCCACCTGAGTTATTGACAAACGTACAACAGCCGTACATAATGACAGGTAATTGTATCATTATATTGATAACGCGATGACGGAGAAGAGTAGCTGGGCACAGGCGAACAGGGATGATGGGTCATAGATTGAGAGCCCGTCTTCGATACGAAGCCATAGTGAAGTTCACTCCTGAGCGGCTTGGCAGAACTCCCTATTGGGATATTAGGCTGAGACGGAGGTTCACCGATAACGGAACATGGATATGCGCTTTTGGGCAAGTATTCACAGAGAGCAGTGCAGCTAATGTGCTGAAGATGGGTGGTACCGCGGTTATTCGTCCCATTGTCGGATTAACGTGATTCGACAATGGGATTTTTTTATTCAGGAGGAAGAGAGATGGCCAGAAGAGAAATTGAAACTTACATTTGGGACCCGAAGGCAGAATGCATGTCAGAGGATCAGCTCAAGCATGTGCAGAGCGAAAGGTTAATATCCTGCGTTCAAAGAATGTATAACAACGCACCGTATTATCGTGCGAAAATGGATCGAATTGGCCTCAAACCCAATGATATTCAATCTGTTGATGATCTTTATAAGTTGCCTTTTACAGATAAACTCGATTTTCGGGACAATTATCCTTTCGGTACGTTGGCGGTGCCAAGAGACGAGATAGTACGCTTTCATGCTTCATCCGGTACTACCGGAAAAATGAAGGTCGTCGGATACACTCGTAATGACATCGTTCTTTGGACGGATTGTCTTTGCCGTTCAATGTCCAGATGTGGAGTGACAAAAGGCGACCTGATACACATTGCTTATGGGTACGGGCTTTTTACCGGCGGACTCGGTCCGCATTATGCATGTGATCCGATGGGTGCGACGGCGATTCCGGTTTCGGGTGGAAATACCCCTCGGCAGATTCAGATACTGAGAGAGTGGAAGCCGAATGTTATCATGTGTACGCCATCGTATATGCTCCACATTGCGGATCAGATGCAAGAAATGGGCGTTGCCAAAGAAGAAATTAACCTGAAGTGCGGTATTTTTGGTGCTGAGCCATGGACGATTGAAATGCGCGACCAAATTGAAGAAAAAATGGGGCTTCGCGCGTTCGATATTTATGGACTGTCAGAGATTCTGGGTCCCGGTGTGGGCTGCGGATGCGATAAGTCAGACATGATACATATCGAGGCAGATCACTTCATTCCTGAAATTGTTGATCCCGATACCGGCCTGCCGCTGCCTGAAGGAGAACTCGGTGAATTGGTTTTTTCTTCAGTTACCAAAGAGGGTACGCCTATGCTCCGTTATAATACACACGATCTGACGAGATTATTTTATGGAAAGTGTGAGTGCGGACGTACTACCCCTCGAATGCAAAAAGTGACGGGACGAGCAGATGATATGCTCATCATTCGCGGAGTTAACGTATTTCCGACTCAGATTGAAGCGGTGATGCTCACATACAGCGAGGTTGAGCCGCATTATACAATTCATGTGGATCGCGTTAATAATCTGGACCGAATGACCATCAAGATAGAGATGTCCTCTGTCTTTTTCTCGGACTCAATCAAAGAGATCGAGGCGACAGAGCATCGTTTAGCGGCCGACATCGCTTCGGTTACTGGAGTCAATGCTCGCATTATGCTTTGTGAGCCGAGGAGCTTGCCTCGTTCAGAGGGCAAAATCAAAAGAGTTTTCGACGAACGATTTAAGAACTGAGACGACTCAAACTTGTAGATTGGTTAGTATGGTAGGGTGAAGGAGAATCAGTATGTCTTGCGATATTCATGCGGTTCCCAATAATGGGATTTCTCGTATCGGCATCGTTGGTTTAGGATTAATCGGCGGTTCTTTGGCGAAGGCTTTTCGGCACAAAGCCGGGATAGCCTATATTTCAGCGGTTGACAAAGACCGCGAAGCGCTGGAAACTGCCTTAAAAGAAGGAATCATCGATGAGTTTGATACGGATATCCTCAACCCCGTCTGTCTGGATCGCTGTGATTTGGTTCTGCTATGCACACCCCTCTCGGTGATGAAGGATATGGCACCGGTTCTTGAGAAGAGAGAAATCGGCGTTATTTCTGATGTTGGTTCAGTCAAAGAACCGGTTATGGATTTGATTAAGCTGAATAATTTCATCGGCGGCCATCCTATGGCCGGTTCGGAGCGGCAAGGATATGCCTGCGCGAACGGTACGCTTTTCGAAAACGCTATGTATGTGCTTTGTGTTCCGGATCATTGTGATGTTCCGGCGAGCTTGCTGAGAGATTTCGAGATGCTGATCAGGCAGATTGGTGCAGTTCCGGTGCATATGACCGCGAAGGATCACGATCAGCGTGTCGCGGCAATTTCTCACCTGCCTCACGTTGCTGCTTCTGCACTATCGCTTCTGGCGGCTCGTCTGGATGACGGCCCGCTTTCAAATCTTGCTGCCGGCGGTTTTCGTGATATTACCAGAATTGCGTCTTCGGATCCTTCGCTATGGGCAGATATTACTTCTTCGTCTGCGAAGCGATTAATTCCGATTCTTGAAAAATATGCCGAAATCATCTCGGAGGTCTGCAAGGATCTTAAGAATCGCGATGAAAAAGCGATAGAGTCATTTTTCAGCCAGGCAGCACATTATCGCAATCATTTACCGGTCGGCGGCCGCGGCGCGCTGGATGCAACGACTTCACTGACGGTTTATTTGGAAGATCGTCCGGGCGAGTTGGGCGCAATAACGACCCTCCTCGGCAAGGAGAACATTAACATCAGAAACATCAACATTAAGAATTTCAGAACATACGAAGGCGGTCAGTTACAGTTAATACTCGGTGACAGCGCTCAAGCGGTACGTGCGTGCTCGCTCCTTAAGGAGGCAGGCTATGAGTGCGATTAAGCTTGGATTAATAGGGAATCCATTGGGACACAGTATGTCGCCCTTTATTCACGATCAGATTATGTCTGCTGTCGGTATTGCGGCGAGCTATGAGTTATACGATATTCGTCCGGAAGATTTATCGAAGTATATTCCGTTTTTATTGAGGGATTTGCATGGGTTTAATGTGACCATACCGTATAAGGAAGAAATCATGAGATATTTATCCGATCGGGATGACTCGGTGTCGACGCTTAAAGCGGTAAACACTGTATTTGACGGCCGAGGCTATAATACTGATTTAATCGGTTTTCGAGCGGTGGGAATTGATATGAAAGATCGTCGAGTTCTTTTGTTGGGTGCCGGTGGAGTTGCGAGAGTTATGGCTTTTGAAGCGGCAACCTGTTGTAAGTCGTTGACGATTCAGGCGAGGAACATAGATAAGGCCACCCGGCTTGCAGATGATATTCGACAGGTCGTGAGTCGAGAAGATGATTTCACTATAAATGTCATCGATAATGATACATGTCCTTCGGATAATCGTTTTGATGTCGTACTCAATGCGACTCCGGTGGGAATGTGGCCGAAGTGCGCTCAAATTCCTGCTTGCGCGGCGGTCTTTGGTCCCGGTACTACAGTTTTTGATACGATATATAATCCTCCTGCGACGAAAATGATTCTTCAGGCGCGAAAAGCCGGTGCAAAGGCAATCGGCGGACTAAGCATGCTTGTGAATCAGGCGATTGCAGCGCAGAAAATATGGTTTCCGGAGGTCTCTTTTCCGGAACATATTGAAGAGCAAGTTATGGCATTACTGCCAAAGAAAATACTGGCGCGCTCTCCAATGAAGATTATTTTGACCGGTTATATGGGTTCAGGTAAGTCGACAGTTGGGCAGTTGCTGGCACATCGATTGGGAATTTCATATTTCGACACAGATCAAGAAGTCGAAAGAGTTTGCGGCATGCCGATATCAAAAGTATTCGCGCAAGAAGGTGAAGCAGGCTTTAGACGTGTCGAAGCAGCAGTTTTTGCGGAATGTGTCAATCAGAGCGGTGCAAAGACGTCATCTGCATGTGTCATATCGACCGGAGGGGGATTGATTACGCAAGAAAGCAATCAGAAACTCCTATCGCAAGATAGCGTGCTGAATGTATTTCTTGACGCATCGATGGATTGCATTTGGAAAAGAATTTCATCAGAGAGCCATCGCCCTCTGATTCAATATGGTACAGAGGAAGCCGATCGATTTAGGAAGGCAGCTGAACTCTATGATGTACGGCTGCCGATTTATGATGAGTATTGCGATGTGAAAGTATCGGCGGATGACGAGCCCGAGGTCGTCGTTCGAAATGTATTAAAGGCATTAGGTTACGGAGGATAATTATATGATATTAGTACTCAAGTCAGGTCTTTCAAAAGAAAAAACTGAGGAGCTTTGCTCTTTTCTCGAAAAAAAATACGGCATCCAGACCAATCCCATATACGGCAGCGAAACGACAATTGTCGGCTTAGTCGGAGATACAAGTGTTGTAGAAACGGAAGCCGTGATGATGCTCGAAGAAGTTGAGCGTGTCATGAAGGTTCAAGAGCCCTATAAGCGTGCGAACCGCAAATTTCATCCGGATGATACCATTGTAACGGTCGGAAATGCGAAGATTGGCGGAGAAAAAATAGTTGTGTGCGCAGGTCCTTGCTCCGTAGAGTCTGAGGATCAAGTGCTCGGAATTGCGGAGTCAGTCGCTGAATCCGGGGCGCTCTTATTTCGCGGCGGCGCGTTCAAGCCCCGTACTTCGCCTTATGCTTTCCAAGGCTTGAAGGCTGAAGGACTCATGTACTTGAAGAGAGCTCGTGCAAAGACCGGATTGCCGGTGGTTTCCGAGATAACAAATGCATCGCAACTTGAGCTATTTATTGAGTTTGTGGATATCGTTCAAGTCGGTGCCAGAAATATGCAGAATTTTGAATTGCTAAAAGAGCTGGGACGCATTCGTAAACCGGTACTGTTGAAGCGAGGCTTTGCTAATTCCATTGACGAATTATTGATGTCTGCGGAATATATCATGTCCGGAGGTAATAATCAGATTATTCTTTGTGAGAGAGGAATTCGTACGTTTGAGACTGCAACGCGAAATACACTTGATATTAGCGCCGTCCCGGTACTTAAGGCAAAGACGCATCTTCCTGTGGTCGTTGATCCTTCTCACGCAGGCGGTGCGGCGTGGTTGGTTGAGCCACTTTCTAAAGCGGCTATTGCGGTCGGCGCTGATGGACTAATCATCGAAGTTCACAATGATCCGAAGCACGCACTCAGCGACGGACAACAGTCATTGACACCGGAAGATTTTGCATCGCTTATGAAGCGACTGGCTCCGGTCGCGGAATCCATCGGGCGATCCATCTGATATTAGAGTATGTCGCGCCTTTTCGTGGCATAATGGATACAGAAAAGATGCGCTTAACGGCGTAAATACTAACACCGGGAGGCAATTATGCCCGAAATTATGGCAAATACCAATAACGGCAACTATCCGATTCACATTAAGACAGGAATTTTGAGAAAACTGGGTCAGATCGTATCCGCATCGATCAAAGGCAAAAAAGCTTTTGTTGTCACGGATGAGAATGTCGCGTCGCTCTATCTTTCTGAAGCGGTTAAGTCACTTGAGTCTTCGGGACTCAAGGTTTTTTCGTGCACTGTACCTGCCGGAGAGAGTTCGAAATCTCTTGAGATGCTTTCTCTTCTGTACGAGCAATTTTATCATGCCGGTATCAGTCGCTCGGATGCAGTCGTTGCGCTCGGTGGTGGCGTAGTCGGTGATTTGTCCGGATTTGCGGCAGCGTCTTACCTTCGTGGCTGCGCACTCATTCAGGTGCCGACGACGCTTTTGGCTCAGGTTGACTCATCGATCGGCGGAAAGACAGGTATAGATTTGCCTTTTGGCAAAAATTTAGTCGGCGCATTTTACCAACCCAAGGCAGTGGTTATCGATCCTCAGGTCTTATCGACTTTGCCGAGAAACCGAATGTCAGAAGGCATGGCCGAAGTAATAAAATACGGTTGCATACGTGACGAGATGCTTTTTGAATCCATTGAAAAGGGACTTTTTGATCTTGAATGGATACTCGAAAGATGCGTTCGTATCAAGACCACGGTGGTACAAAACGATGAATTTGACACCGGTGAGAGAATGCTTTTGAACTTCGGGCACACCGTCGGGCACGCCATTGAAAAGGTCGCGGGATATTCTAATATCACGCATGGTGAAGCGGTGGCTATCGGGATGGTGTTTGCTGCGCGCATGGGTATTTTGGAGGGTATCACTCCCGAGGGTACGGATGTCCGTATTCGTGCGGTTCTCGAAAAATGGTCTCTGCCGGTCTCGACAGGACTGGATAAGTCGGCAATTTTTGAATCCATGCTTTCAGACAAAAAGCGTCTCTCAGGTAAACATTTTTATGTATTCCTTCAGAGCATCGGACAGGCAGTTGTGTACCCGATCGAAAAAGACACGCTCAAAGATCATTTCGATCAGGTTTTTGACAATCAATAAAGATGGGGTTTTTACTTGAATAATATGGCACATCATACCTCGATTATGGTTTACCCGAGAACGTTAGCCGGAGCATTATCTGTACCGATGTCCAAGAGTTTATTGCATCGGGGATTAATTATGTCAATGCTCAGCGGAAACCTTGCTTTGACCGCTCTGGATCAGGATTCGATGTCACAAGATATCCATGCGACTTATGAAGCATTAGCGCAATTGATGAAATCCGGAAGTCAATCTGAGCCGATACACATATTTTGCAATGAGTCCGGCTCAACCTTACGTTTTTTAATTCCGCTGGCGGCGGTTCTAGGAATACCCGTCGTTTTCGAGGGAGCAGGTAGGTTACCTTACCGACCCCTGGCAGAGTACGAGAAGATTTTCGAGAATACAGACGTTTCGCTGACCTTCCCTGAAGATAACAGATATCTGCCGATGACTCTTAACGGCAAACTCAAGGCGGGCGTTTTCCGGGTTCCCGGGCATGTCAGCTCGCAATATATTTCGGGCTTGATGATGGCGCTCTCTGTTGCAGGTGCGGATTCGGAAATCATTTTGACCAGTCGATTGGAGTCTGAGCCCTATGTTGAGATGACGCGCGAGGTCATGCACGAGTTTGGAGCGGTTTCGCACAAAATCGACGGCGGATACCGTATTTGTTCTTCACCAATCGGTCGCACATCTATATATCATGCCGAACCGGATTTTTCACAGGCGGCATTTTGGCTGGTTGCTAATTACTTGGGTGCATCCATTGAGGTGAAAGATCTGCCTATAAAATCGTCACAAGGAGACTCGGAGATTATACATTTAATCAAAGCGCTTGAAGAGTATGCCGGCGTTGATGACATTATGGTATTAGATGGGGATATGGATTATTTCAATGTCGATGCTTCGCAAATTCCGGACATTATCCCGGTCTTTTCATTAGCATGTGCGGCTTCGGCTTGCAGGACGAAAATATTTAATGCCGGGCGGCTTCGAATCAAAGAGTGTGATCGTCTCGAGGCGACGTTTGAAATGCTTCGGGCTCTGGGTGTCGATGTTGAGCTGGATGGGGATTCTCTGCTGATCACCGGAAAAGACGGCTCTGACGGCGAACCGGTATTTCGGTCGTGCGAGGTGGATTCTCGCTCTGACCACCGTATGGTGATGGCCGCGGCTATTGCTGCGATACGCGCAGACGGACCCGTAACGATATCGGATTATCAAGCGATTGAAAAGTCCTATCCGACATTTTTCAGAGATTATCAAAGAGTGGGAGGGCAATACGATGAGCTCGATGTGGGGAAATAAAGTTAAAATCAGTCTATTCGGCGAATCGCACGGTGTAGGTATCGGTGTGGTTATAGACGGTTTGCCTTCCGGAATAGATATCGATATGCAGCTCGTTACCGAGATGATGGAAAGGCGCGCGCCCGGACGCTATTCCGGTTCAACTTCGCGAAAAGAGCCGGACATTCCCAAGGTCATGTCCGGATTATACCGTGGAAAAACGACCGGAACGCCGTTGTGTGCGGTCATTGAAAATACCGATACGCGTTCTTCGGATTATGAGAAAACAGCGATGAAGCCTCGCCCCGGTCATGCGGACTTAACTGGTATGGCGCGTTACGGCGGTGCGAATGATCCTCGCGGCGGCGGTCACTTTTCCGCTCGCATCATGGCGGGGTTTACCTTTGCAGGGGCTGTTTGCCGCCAGATTCTCGAAAAAAAGGGCGTGAAGATATTTTCGCACATTTATTCCATATCCAATATTGAAGATGAACCGTACAACCCTGTAGAAATGCCGTCTGACGTTTCGCGAAAATCTTTCCCCGTTTTAGATGAAGCTAAGGGGCTGCAAATGCAAGAGTGCATCATCGAAGCATCGAGACAGCTGGATTCTGTCGGAGGCATCGTTGAGTGTATGGCTACCGGTTTTCCCGCGGGTCTCGGAAGACCGATATTCGGGAATATCGAGAGCCGCTTGGCTTCAATTTTGTACGCGATTCCCGCAGTCAAGGGTGTTGAATTCGGGAGTGGTTTTGAGGTTGCCCGTTCCAGAGGATCAATTAATAATGATCATCCTCATTTTTTCGATAATGGCATTCGACTACGGAGCAATCACGCGGGCGGAGTAGAAGGAGGAATCAGCAACGGTATGCCTGTTTTGTTTCGATGTGCTTTTAAGCCGACGCCATCCATTGCGCAGGCTCAGGACACCGTCAATCTTGATGCGATGAAAAACGACACTATAGAAATTCGCGGACGGCACGATGCATGTGTGGTTCCGAGAGCGTTGCCTATTGTTGAGGCCGCTGCCGCTATTTGTCTATTAGATGTTTTCGAGGAGGGCTAATATGAGCACGCAAAAACCTGTTATCCTCTTAATTAATGGTCCCAATCTCAATATGCTCGGCAAACGTAGTCGCACGCATTACGGATCATTTACTCTTGAGCAGGTCCAAAGCGCATTCAAGACGAAAGCCGACGCCCTTGGCGTAGAGGCGCAGTTTTTTCAATCAAATGACGAGGGACGCATTGTCACCGCGATACAGGAAGCCATGGGATATGCTCAAGGTATCGTAATCAATGCCGGTGCGCATACGCATTACAGTTATGCGATATTCGACGCGATAGAGCTTTGCGGATTGCCTGTCATGGAGGTGCATATCTCAAATATCCACCGACGTGAAGCGTTTCGAAATATTTCGGTCATCCAACCGGCTTGCGTAGGGCAGATATATGGACTGGGCCTCGACAGTTATCTGGTCGGACTCGAGAAACTCTGCCGAGAACACATTTTTGCAAAGAATGCCATTTCGGTTGACGATGATGAAAAGAACAGCGAACAAGCGATGAGTCTCGGAGAACTTAGAGATCGGATTACGTCGGTCGATGCAGAACTAATGCAGATATTCAATCGACGTATGGATTTGGCAGAGAAAATCGCACATCTGAAAATTGCCTCTCAATCTGCGGTATATGATGCCGGACGGGAGGCTGAAGTGTCCGAGCTGGCCAAACAGCGCGCCGGTAAAGAAATGGCTTCGCGCGTCGACTCAATGATGAAAACCATGATGCGTATTTCCAGGGAGAGACAGTACGATATTCTCATGAACAGTGACACGCAGTGGGATCTGGGGCGCGATTTATCAAGAGCGGAACGTTCGCTGGATTTTGTTGAGAAAGTGGCGTATGCAGGTACCGTCGGCTCATACTCAGAGCAAGCTGCGACGAAGTTGTTTCCGGATAAGACCCTCATGCCTGCCCTTTCTTTTTCGGCGGCGTGTGATATGCTTGCGCGAAAAGAGGCCAATGTTGCGGTGTTGCCGGTGGAGAATACCATTGCCGGAACCGTCGACAATGTTTATGAGTTGATTCAAAAGCACCACCTGTATATCGTTTTGGCAACATCCATTGATGTGGATCATAAACTCGCGGTTCTTCCGGGCACAACGTTTTCTGAGATAAAAAAGGTTACGAGTCATCCGCAGGGACTCGGACAATGTTCTGAAATTATCATTGAAAATGGTTGGCAGGCACTGGTTTCGGAGAATACCGCGTTTTCTGCCAGAGAGGTTGCGGAGGGCAATGATCGAACGATTGCAGCGATCTCTTCAGTGGAGGCGGCACGAGATAACGGTTTGGAGATTCTTCCGGTCCAAATCTGCAATGCCGACGGCAACCGTACGCGTTTTATTGTTGTTTGCTCGGATCTGGTTATTACACCGGATGCAGACCGAATCAGTACTTTGATGCATCTGCCGCATCGCAGCGGTGCATTGGTATCCGCCTTGCAAGTATTTGCCGATCGCGGACTTAATCTTACAGCAATTTCTTCGCGTCCGATTCCTCAAACTCCCGGTGAATATGCTTTTTTCTTGGACTTCATGTGTCCTTCAATGGGAACGGAAGCTCTTTTGGCCTTATATCAGCTGTCATCGGAAATGCCATTGGTCAAGGTTCTCGGTTGGTATGTTGAAAAATCTTAAATTGCAGCATTTTAATGCGAAATAGTGCGACAAAATGAGTGCTCATCAAATTATCGCATTTCGGAGGAGGTCATTATGTCTGAATTTGGTATGAATCAAAGAGGAAATTCCGCGTTGCCGTCAAAAAGAAAAAAATCGAACGCCGTGCTTGTCGTCATCTTGGCGATTGTTGCAGTGGTCGTTGTGGTTGGGTTTGCAATTTTTGCTTTGATTATCGCTGTTGCGTTATCTTCCTCAAAATCATCCGGCCCGGAATATACCGGCCATGACGGATACGTTGCCGTCATTTATGTAGATGATGTTATTTCGGCCGATTCGGATGCTTCAATGTTTTCGGAGTCGTCATACGATCATGATTTCACAATTTCAACGATTGTCGACTTGATGAGTGACCCAAATAATAGAGGCATTCTTTTATACATAAATACTCCCGGTGGATCAGTCTACGCTACAGATGAACTATACCTTTTGCTTCAGGAATATCGAGAGCATACCGGGCGTCCGGTATATTCATATTGTGCGGAGATGGCTGCGTCGGGTGGTTACTATTTGGCTGCGGCTTCTGACAAAATTATCATGAACCGGAATTGCACGACCGGATCAATCGGAGTGACTGCCGGTGCGCACATCGATATCAGTGGTTTTCTGGACAAACAAGGTATTGATGTGACGCAGATTTACGTGGGTGATAACAAGTCGATGGGGGACATGCTGGCGCCGTTTACGGATGAGCACATGGAGATTTATCAGAGCATATTATCGGAAGCGTACGATCAGTTTGTCAATATTGTTGCCGAAGGTCGGAGCATGAAGACTGAGGATGTAATTGCTCTGGCAGACGGCAGAATATATTCACCCAAACAAGCTTTGGACAACGGTTTAATAGACGAGATAGCAACATTTGCAGACGCTTGTAGTACCATGATTGATGATATGGGGTGGCCCTATTCCGTCGAATTCCTTCACTATTATCCGGATACGATTGTATCGTTTTCGGATTTGCTGATTCAGGTTTCAAGCCTCAAAAACAGCAACCCCCTCGATGCGTATATTTCCTATGTGGAAAAGCCGTTCGAGGGAGTCGGTTATTATTTTGAGGGCTTTTGAAGAAGTAGTCAATCGGCAATAAGAATCGGCTTTTCGCAAAATCAGAGCGGTGTTCTCGATTGCCATAGGGACTCGAAGTTGTCGCAGACTTCTTTATAGTTTTCCGGGGTGCCGATATCAATGCAAGTCCCTTCAGCTCGGTAAGCGTAGATGTCCTGAGTTTTAGATAGCCATGCCGGAAAATTGCCCGGAGCGTCCGGAGTATTCCCTTCGTCCAGGTATTCCTTGATTCGAGGTAAGGTCTCTTTACGGTAAAAATATGTCGCATAAAGAGCGGTATTACTCTTGGGTTCGTCTGGCTTTTCGGTCATCTCCAATATCCTGCCGTCTTCTGCCAAAGTGGCGACAGCGAGTTTTCGCAGTTGATCAACATCGTCAACACGAACTGCTACTAAGGTGTCTTTGTTGACTTTCTTGAAAAAATCATACATATGACGCATGCGGTATGTGAATAGGTTATCGCCTGCCACAACGACCAAATCGTCACATAAGCCTTGAGAACCGACGACAAATTGAATGTCGCCGATGGCGCCGAGACGAGTAGCATTGTCCACTGTTCCATCATCCAGAACAGACAGATTAACCTCAGGATGTGCGATTCGAAAGGATTCTGCCCAATGCTCAAAATGCTCGGCAAACCGGTGGTTGGATACCAGATAAATGTGGTTGAGTTCCGGCAACGTCAACAGTTCGTCGGTAATATAATCGATCATCGCTCGACCGCCTACGGGAAGAAGAGGCTTAGGGGTGTTGATGGTTAACGGGTAAAGTCGGGTCGCATAGCCGGCAACTAATAATATAGCGTCCATAAGAACCTCCGGGACAGGTAATACTTTTTTGATATAAGGGTATCGTAACAATTTAATGTGAAAAAAGAAAGAACGTAGTATGTATTTCAAATAAATGTCGACTTCATCAGAAGATTTATAGATGCGAAACATTTCTGTGGCGTTGTTTCGTGTATAATCGAGGTATTAGAAAGAGCATCGACAAGTAGCCCCCCAATGGGACCTTGTCCGTGCCCTTTTATGGTGTCAAAAGGCCCCTTATAAAGGTTCTTAAGCACCACCTATTAGTGTATTGAGGAGAGCAATGATGGATATTTGCGCTGTAGTCATGGCTGCCGGTGAAGGCAAAAGAATGAAGACCACACACTCAAAAGTAGTTCAGAGAGCCGCCGGGAAACCCCTCGTTTCCTGGGTTGCCTCAGCCCTATGTGAGGTTGGTGCCAATGAACAAGTATATATTGTCGGACATCGTCAGGAAGAAGTCCGGGAAGTTCTGGGTGAAGATGTTGCCTTCGTGCTTCAAGAACAGCAATTAGGTACCGGTCACGCAGTCATGCAGGCCGCTCCGTTTTTAGAGGGTCGAAACGGATGCACCATCGTGCTGCCGGGAGATGCGCCGCTTATTACAAGTGAGACGCTGGAGTCCGCTTTATCCCTATTCGAAGCCGGTGATTATGCTGCGGTAATCGTATCAGCGAATGCGCCAAATCCTAAGGGCTACGGACGCATTATCCGCGATGAATCAGGTAACGTCAGAAAAATCGTCGAAGATCGGGATGCGACAGAGGAAGAAAAAAAGTGCACGGAAATCAATTCGTCGATCTATTGTTATCGTACGCCGCTCCTGTTATCGGCTTTGGGGCGAATTGATGCTAAAAATGCACAAAAAGAATACTATTTGACGGACACGATTGAGATTCTGATTAAAGATGGACACAAAGTCGGCGCTTATATCGCTGCATTTGATGAGACCAGAGGGGTTAACGATCGTTATGAGCTTCAGCAGGTCGGAAAGATTCTCAACAATCGCCTGTGTCGTAAGCATATGAGCAACGGTGTACAGATTATTGACAGCAGTACGACTTGGATTGATGCGCAGGTAGAGATTGGTCAGGATTCCATTATTCTTCCGGGCACATTTCTTAAGGGCAGAACCGTAATCGGAAACGAATGCATTATCGGTGAGAACTCGCGACTCGAAGATGTCACGGTCGGTGACCACACTACGATTGAGAACTCTGTCGCAAGGGAATGCTCAATCGGGATGAACTGCCGCATTGGACCGTATTCACACATTCGCCCGGAATCGGTACTTAATGACAATGTGACAATCGGTGCTTTCGTTGAGGTTAAGAATTCCACTATCGGCGCATATTCGAGAGCCCGACATCTTACATATGTCGGAGACGCGCAGGTCGGTAAAAATGTCAATTTCGGATGCGGAACAGTCACATGCAATTATGACGGGCTGGATAAATCGGCTTGTATTATTAAAGACAATGTATTTATTGGTGGCAATTCCAATCTGATTTCGCCGATTACGCTTCATGAAGATTGCTATATTGCCGCAGGGTCAACAATCACGGACGATGTTCCGGAATTAAGTTTAGCGATTGCGAGAAACCCTCAGCAAATCAAAGAGAACTGGGTTGTGAATAAGAACCGATTAAGAAGCGCGAAGTTGATTCAGCCGGATCGTCGACGCGAAGGAGTCTGATATATGTTTTTGGTCGTCGGACTCGGGAATCCCGGTTCAAAATACACATACAACTGGCACAACTGCGGATTCATGGCGCTCGAAGTCTTGTCTCAGCGCCATCGTATCGCAATTGGCAAAGCTAAATTTAAAGGCGAATACGGCAAGGGTAATATCAACGGTCAGGAAGTCATTCTCTTGCGGCCCCACACATATATGAATCTTTCCGGAGATAGTGTGAGAGCGGCAACTGACTTTTTCAAAATTTCACCGGATCAAATCATCGTAATTTACGATGACATCGACATTGCAGTCGGTGTGATTCGGGCAAGAGACTCCGGCGGCCCGGGCACTCACAATGGCATGAAATCTGTCGTGGCTGCCCTTGGTACGCAAGCGTTCCCAAGAGTAAGAATCGGTTGCGGACCGGTTCCGGAGCACTGGGATATCGCTGATTATGTTCTTTCGGACATACCCAATGATTCCCGCGAGCAGATGTTTGATATGTTTGTTGAAGCAGCGACGCAAGTCGAGAAAAAGATTGCCGGAGGCGCATGGACGGTCAAAGGTTAAGTAATAATCCATTCATAGAACCTGGAAAGATCATTCCGGATTGTATTGAGTCAGCCAGAAAAGATGCTGCCTTGGAGTCTGTCGTAACGTCGCTTTGCGAACGCGTCGGCAGCCATATCAACATTTCTGGAATGCCGGATTCTCTCAAGGCTTTTGTGTTGTTATCGGTTGCGAGCCGAACAGGAAAGCGCCCTGTTCTGATCGTGTCCGATGAATTACGTGCGCGTATTTTTCAAGCAGATTTATCTGCCTTCACCGGTCAAGATATCCCGGTGTTGAGACAGAGAGAGCAGAGCTTAGCCGAGGTTGATGCATCAAGCAAGGACATTGAATACTCTCGAATCAGCGCGTTGAGACGCTTAGTAACGAATAATTATCCGGCATTGATTGTCACTTCAGGAGCTTTGTCTTCCAGATTGATGCCGATGAAGACGTTTGAAGAATCTCTGATCACTCTTCGAATCGGCATGCATGTATCGCCGGAGGATTTAGCCATGCGCCTGACGGGTGTCGGATACGAGCGGGTTCGTCAGGTTGAGGGTCAAGGCGAGTTTGCGAGGCGAGGAGAAATCTTCGATATTTTCCCGGTCGGTATGGATTTTCCGGTTAGAATTTCTTTCTTTGATGATGAGATTGACCAAATCAAGACATTTGAACTTAAGAGCCAAAGGTCGATGGATGTTTTGAAAAACATCTCCGTTGATATAGCGCGCGAAATGTCAATTTCGCCGTCATCACGTCAATTTATCGCATCAGAGATTATGATAGAGGCGGAGAGAGCAAAAACTTCCGCTGCTCGGAATGGCGCAGACAGAAGCGTCTGTGAGACCATATACAGGGCTTGCAGTCATGATGCAGAGCGAATTGAAGATGGCATGTATTTTCACGGCATGGAGAAATGGATTTCGTTGCTGTATCCAAATTCGGAGTCAACAATCAACTATATTCATTCCTCCGGTGCGCTCCTTTTTGTCGATGAGATGATTCAGGTAAAAAAACGTATTGATGGTACCCGGGCGGAGTTCATGCAAAGATACGCTTCGATGTTTGAGCGTGGGCTGGTGACCGGGTTTTCTGAGAATATGCTGATAAACAGCCCCGAGATTATGATTGATATTGATCGGTGTGGGCGCGTTGTGACATTATCCAATCTTCGAACCTCAGGTAACGGTTTGCCTCGCGCAAAGGATGTGTCGATCCAGGGGCGTGCTGCGGACAGTTTCCGAGGGCATGAAGCCCGGCTTTCAGAGCAGATTATTTCGCGGAGTAAAGACGGACTAAATACGGTGTTGTGGACCGGTTCCGGTACACGTTCTGATAAACTTCGAGCATTTCTTAGTAGCATGGGCGCCTTTCCGCAGTATGTTTCAGAGCCTCTTCCGTCAGGATTTGAGTATCCCGCGGCAGATATACTGTTTGTCGGTGCTCAGGACATTTTCGGTGTAGACCGGCCCATTCGCAAGAAAAAGTCGCAAGGTGTCCGGATTGATTTATTCAGCGACTTGATTCCCGGAGAATTGGTCGTTCATGACCATCATGGTATCGGCCGATATGACGGGCTGGTTAATTTGGAGACCGGCGGTGTCAAAAGAGATTATCTGAAAATCACTTATGCCTCAGATGACAGTCTTTATATCCCGATGGATAGTTTGGATGCCATTCAGAAATATGTCGGCTCCGAGGGGCGTCATCCCAAATTATCAAGACTGGGCGGACAAGATTGGAATCGCATGAAGGAGCGTGCGCGCACTTCTATTCGCGCGTTGGCAGTCGATCTTGTTGCGCTCTATGCGGAACGACAACAACTTAAAGGTCATCCTTTTACCACAGATACCGTCTGGCAAAAACAATTTGAAGAAGATTTTCCCTATGCTGAGACGCCGGACCAACTTGATGCAATCAAAGATATCAAAACGGATATGGAAAGCGATCGCATTATGGATCGATTGCTATGTGGCGATGTCGGATTCGGAAAGACCGAAGTGGCTTTTCGGGCGATATTCAAGTGCGTTATGGATGGTAAACAGGCCATTATGTTGGCACCGACGACGGTGTTAGTTCAGCAGCATTTCGAGAATCTAAGGGAGCGTCTCAAAGATTACCCGGTTAAGATCGGCTTGTTGTCTCGCTTTGCCGGCGATGCCATGATAAAAGAGACCGTGAAAGGTCTTAACAACGGATCTGTTGATATCGTTGTCGGTACGCATCGCGTGCTGTCTAAGGATATTATTCCGAAGCGATTGGGTTTATTGGTGGTCGATGAGGAACAACGATTTGGTGTTGAGCATAAGGAGCGACTCAAATCACTTCGAAGTACGGTCGACGTCTTAACCCTAACCGCGACGCCGATACCGCGCACCCTTCATATGTCCCTGTCAGGCATTCGCGACATCTCGGTTCTGGAGGATCCGCCGTTAGATCGCCGTCCGGTCCAGACGTACGTTATGGAATACGACAACGATGTTCTGGCAGAGGCTTGCCTCAGAGAAATCTCCAGGCAAGGGCAGGTGTTTTATCTTTTTAATGATACACATCGTATTCAGGACAAAGCGATAGAGCTCGAAAAAGCTTTGCCGGGAGCAAGAATTTTGATCGGGCATGGCAAAATGAGTGAGCATCGCCTCGAACAGGTGATTGAGTCTTTTATTCGTCACGAGGCAGATATTCTGGTGTGTACAACGATTATCGAATCGGGAATTGATATGCCAAATGTCAATACGATTATTGTCGAGAATGCAGATCGATTCGGATTGGCTCAGCTATATCAGCTTCGCGGTCGAGTCGGACGTTCTGATCGACAGGCGTACGCGTATATCACCTATCAGAGAGATAAAGTGCTGACCGAGGAAGCCGAAAAACGACTGGCGGCCATTCGTGATTATACCGAACTCGGGTCGGGTATAAAAATAGCACTCAAAGACCTTGAGGTTCGTGGTGCCGGCAACCTGCTTGGTGGCGAACAGCATGGCCAAATGGATGTTATCGGATATGAACTCTATTGCCGCATGCTGGATGAAGAGATCAAGTCACTTCAGGGCATTAAGGTTGAGCAGGAACCCGATGTTATCGTTGAAATGGAAGAAGATGCATATATTCCGTCGTCATTTATCGCAGATGAAGGCCAGCGTATGGATGCCTATCGTAAAATCGCGGCTGTATCCAACCAACAGGCGTACATGGATATTCAGGATGAACTCGAAGATCGCTTCGGGGAGCTTCCGAAACAAGTCTTGGTTCTTGCCGATATCGCATATATTCGACACATGGCGGCCCGATACGGTTTTGAAAAAGTTTCTGTCAAGAGAGATGCCGTATATTTCTATTACAAACCGAATGCCAAGACGGATATGGAGGCGTTGTCTCGTGTCTTGGGGCATCCGATATTTGCCGGCAAAATTATGCTTTCTGCGATGAGCAAGCCCTATATTCAATACAAACCAAGTGAAAAAGATCGAGTGAAGATCACATCGAGAATTCGGGAGTTTTTCTTGCTCTCGGAAGGGTTGGAATCCGAATCGGAGTAGTGCTCTGATTTGAGGAGAGAAGAGGAGGCTTTGAAGTGCAGATCATTGACTTAAGCGTGACGATTTCTCACGGCATGACGGTTTTTCCGGGCGATCCCGGCGTAAGACTTGAACTCAAGGATTCTTTTCCCGATGACGTCTGTCAGGTCACCATGCTCCATTTTGGAAGTCATACGGCGACCCATGTTGATGCGCCAAGACACTTCTTGCCGGAGGGCACAGTAATAGATGATGTGCCGCTGGATTCGTTCGTCGGATCGGCGATCGCTTTTCGAGTGATATTTGATGGAAAAACGGAAGACGGGCATCCGATTATGACAATATCGGAGGCGCAGAAGAGTCGGATTCAAGAACACGATCGGATTATTTTCTCGACCGGCTGGGAACGTCATACCGCGACACCGCAATATTTTCGAAATTATCCGGTTTTTTCGGAAGAATTATTGGCGTTTTTGGCGTCCAAATCTCCAAAACTAATTGGTGCAGATCTGCCGACTTTGGCTTCCGCTTCAGACCCGTTCCACATGCATCGACTACTCTTCCGTAATCAGACCGTATTTGCGGAAGGGTTGGTTGGGCTTGCCCCTCTATGCGAAAAGCGCTTCTTCTTCTCTGCGGCACCGCTGAAATTGGATGGCGGCGACGGGTCTCCGGTTCGCGCATATGCGGTTTTGGAAAATAGCTAAATCAAATTCATTGTGAATTCTGCTTGACCCGGTTCGAGCAGATAATCTTGGAGGTGAATCGGATTGTCTTTGATTTCGGTTCAACAATTGACCTTTTCGTACGATGGCAGCTTCGGCAACGTATTTGACCAGGTCTCTTTTCAAATGGATTCAGATTGGAAGCTGGGCTTTGTGTCACGTAACGGCAGAGGGAAGACTACTTTTCTAAATCTGCTGATGGGCAGGTACGAGTACCGCGGTCAGATTTCTGCGTCGGTAAACTTTGAATATTTCCCTTATGAAGTAAGTTCGAAGACGGCTATTTGTCGAGAGGTGGTCCGGGAAATAGATCCGGAAATCATGGAATGGCAGATCAAAAAAGAATTGTCACTTTTGAATGTGGAGGATGAGGTTTTAGATCGGCCTTTCGATACTCTGTCTGAAGGCGAGCAAACGAAGCTACTCCTAGCTTCAATGTTTTTGGTCGACAATGCGTTCTTGCTCCTTGATGAACCAACCAATCATATAGATTCTTCGGCACGGGCATCGTTGAAGGAATATTTGAAAAGAAAGAACAGCTTCATTCTGGTCTCTCACGATCGTGATCTGTTGGATGCTTGCGTCGACCATATTCTTTCGATCAATAAGACCCAAATAGAAATTCAAAAAGGGAATTTTAGTTCATGGTGGGCGAATAAATCGGCTCGCGATGAGTTTGAACTTGCTGAAAACAAGAAGTTGAAACGTGAGATCACTCGGCTGACAGATTCAACGCGGCGCAGTGAGAGATGGGCTGCTAAGGTCGAAGATAGTAAAATGGGCTTGGGAAAAGATGGCCAAAAGGTAGCAGACAAAGGATATATCGGGCACAAAGCAGCTAAGGCCATGAAACGGGCTAAGAACATTGAAGCAAGAAGAGAAGAGGCTGTTATTGAGAAATCATCTCTGTTACATAATATAGAGCGCAATGACGACATTAAAATTTCTCCAATCCCTTTTTACAAAGAGCGTTTGGTTGAGGCCGATCATCTTTCAGTTGCATATGGATCCAAAGTGGTCTTCAATGATTTGAGCTTTTCAATTTATCGAGGAGAGCGCGTCGCCCTGACGGGCAAGAACGGCGCCGGAAAATCAAGTGTTCTCAAATTAATCATGAGACAGGATATTCCTCATTCCGGGGGGTTCAAAACCGAAAGCGGACTCGTGATCTCGTATGTCCCCCAGAGTACGGATGGACTATCCGGTACACTTCTAGAATTTGAACGTAGTCGTCGACTTGACGGTGCCCTATTTCGAGCGATTCTCGATAAATTCGATTTTTCGAAGGACCAGTTCGACAAAAAAATCGAAGACTATAGCGGCGGGCAAAAAAAGAAAATCGTATTAGCGGCTAGTCTTTGCGAGAAGGCGCATCTATATGTATGGGACGAGCCACTAAACTATATCGATATCTTTTCGCGTATGCAGATCGAAAAAATGTTGCTTAGGTATCAGCCGACAATAGTTTTTGTGGAGCATGATGAGGCGTTTACACGGGAAGTAGCGACAAAGACGGTCGTTGTCGGGGAGTAGGTGTCGCGACAGAGCGTATTTGAGAAAACCGATTTATCCCAAGCGAATCAATTAATGATACAGTCGCAGGAATGATCATTGGAAAGAACGGAGAATCATCATGAGAAGAAAAGACAGAGAAGTAACGGATGCCGCACTGATTGACGAAATAATAATGAAATGCCACTGTTGTCGACTTGGATTTAATGATGGCGGACGAGTCTACATCGTACCGTTGAATTTCGGGTATGTTAACGAATGCGGACAAAGAAATTTCTATTTTCACGGGGCATATGAAGGGCGTAAAATGGATCTCATTCGCAACGGCGGATATGCCGCATTTGAGATGGATACTGATTATGTGCTTCACGAAGGCCGGATTGCTTGTGATTATACTGCAGGGTTCAAGAGTGTATTTGGGGAGGGAAGGATCGAAGAGATCACGGACGCTTCTGAAAAAGAATGCGGGCTGCTTGCCATTATGAGGCAGGCTGCCGGACGAGCGGATTTCAAATTTGACGAAAGACATTTGGCATCCGTATGTGTTTTCAGATTAAGTGTTGAGACGATCTCATGCAAAGTTCACGCTTGAACATTGTGCTGCAGCCGATATCTAATGTTTGTTGTGCTAAAATGATTACGATGTAACGATATGTTTGTGAATTATTCTTTTCGGAGGCCATATGGGGAACGTTCTTTTTGCTTTTGCGCTTACAATGTTTGCCGGACTAAGCACCGGAATCGGAAGTCTCTTGGCATTTTTCACCAAGAAGAGCAATACGAAATTTCTTGCCATCAGCCTTGGTTTTTCGGCAGGCGTCATGATATATGTCTCGATGATTGAGATTTTTGCAAAGGCTCAGCATTCTCTCGTAGATACTCTCGGCCAGGGAAAAGGTGCTTGGGTGACGGTAATTGCCTTTTTCGGCGGCATGCTCCTAATCGGCGTTATAGATAAATTGGTCCCTTCTTCTGAAAACCCTCATGAATTGCACTCCGTTGAGGAGCTCAATGAGGCTCATCCCGAAGCGGGACACCATGCCGAACAGATTGAGCGACGCAAAGAAGCTCAAAAAAACAAGAAGCTTTTGAGAATGGGTATGTTCACGGCTCTTGCCATCGCGATCCACAATTTCCCCGAAGGTTTGGCAACATTCATCGCCGCCCTTCATGAGCCGCAAATCGCAATACCGATTGCGGCGGCAATTGCCGTTCACAACATTCCGGAGGGCGTTGCGGTATCCGTACCGATATATTACGCGACCGGCAGTAAGAAAAAGGCATTTATGTATTCCTTCTTGTCCGGATTGGCCGAGCCGGTCGGAGCTTTGGCGGGATACTTGATATTGATGCCTTTCATGAGCGAGACACTGATGGGTGTCGTATTTGCGATGGTTGCCGGCATTATGGTGTTCATATCATTGGACGAATTGCTGCCTTCTGCGCGAGAATACGGAGAACACCACTTGTCGATATATGGATTAGTCGGCGGCATGGTGGTCATGGCCGTGAGCCTGTTGTTGTTTATGTAAATATGTGGAATTCTATCTTTCAGGAGGAACATGAATAAGAAATTGTCAGAAATGTCCAATGAAGAGTTATGGCAGCTATTTCCAATTATTCTTTCCGAGCATCATGCGGAATGGAGTGCCTGGTATCGCGAGGAGGAATCATTGTTGCGGGAAGCTTTTAAAGCGTTACCTGTAAAAAGAATCAACCATGTCGGAAGCACAGCAGTCGAGGGTCTCGTTGCCAAGCCTATCGTTGATATTATCGTTGAAAAGGATCCGGAATGCGGCATTGAAGTTTTTCGTGATGCAGCAATACCGGCCGGTTATCGATTCATCCATTATAAGGACAAGAGGGCAATGTTCAATAAAGGATACTCAGAGCAGGGCTATGCCGAAAAAGTATTTCACTTGCACTTGAGAGATTCAGGAGATCATGACGAACTATATTTTCGCGATTATCTGCGCAAGTTTCCGGAGGTCGCTTGCGAGTATGCAGCGCTCAAGCGCTCTCTTTGTGAGCGATATCGAAACGACCGAGATGCCTACACCGAGAGCAAGACCGAATTTATTCGGGAGCAAACTGATGCGGCGAAGCGCTTATTTGGATCGAAGTACGATCTCGATTAAATCGAAGAGATCTGTCGCTGATTACCATTCTTTCAGGATCGTTTTTGTCAAAAAAATGGGACGGCATCTTGGATGCGCGTCCCTTTTTCTTAGAAGTTATTTATCCGGTCGATTATTCTTCTGAAGTCGTCTCTTCCACGGTGCTTTCTTCTGCAACTGTTGTTTCTCCGGCAACCGTCTCGGAAGGCACGGTTTCGGTAGGCACAGTCTCGGTTGATGCACTCGGGAAAGCCGGAATATCAGCTACCGGTATCTCGGCAACATCGAATTTATCGACATTTTCGGTAACAAGTTTATCGTATGTTTCGACTCTATCTCTGCTGTATACATCTTTAACCTTCAGATCAGAATATGCGACGAATATATTGCCTTCTGCATCCAGTTTTACGTCCGGCAACAGCGCATACATATAAGCATAATATATGGTATCCGCATCAATTTCCTGGAATATGACAGGCACTTTGAAAATGATTGCGAGTTCATTGACGGTATCATAAGATAACAACTGTGTCTCTTTTTTTGTCAAAAAGTAAACAGAATCGACTTCAATATTACCTCCAAGTTGTGCAATATTGGTTTTGCTGGAATAATCATAATTATCATGCAAATTCATCCCGTAAAAGATGCTCTGAGCATCTTTTGAGAGTTCGGCAGTGACATAATCCTGAACTTCTGCATAAATGTAATCGAACATTTCAGTCTTGTCGGTAATCTGTGAAACATCCAGGATGTACTCGTACTCGCATTCTGCAGTCACTTCCATCTCTGTCTCAGTGATGTTAACGAACGCATATTCAGCGTCATAATCATCGTAGTCCATAGTAATAGTTACCGGCTCGCCTTTGGCGTAATATTCTTTATCGGTAGAAAAAGAAGCCCAAAACGCGGTATCGAGTGAAGAGTTATATTCCATATCTACTTCAATAAAAGGAGATATTCCGCTGAACGATACTGTGAGGTCGTCAAATGCGTTATAATCCTGCGGGACTGCAAGCCCTTCGACGGTCACATCTTCAAGATCCAGAATGACAAGCTTCAAATCTTCGGCATCATCTTCGTCATATTCTACTTCATAAGTAAGAACGTCACCGTTCGAGAGATCATACGTTGAGCTTAACTCGATGGTCATTTCTTCGAATAGTTCGGTGAGGTCATCTTCTTCATCATCAAAAAATTCTCCAAGATCCTCATGGTCCAGTAAATCTTCAATGAGCGATTCATAATCGAAAACGAAATATGCTTCGCCATCGCCATCACGTCCCTCAATAGTCAGGTCAATGTATTCATTTAAATCCACTTCGACTTCTTCTACTTTTTTCTTGCACCCCGCGATGCCAACGATTAAAGCGATTGAAAGTACTAATACAACTAGTTTTCGAGCATTCAGATTAAATAATTCTTTCTTCATAACGGTTCCTTTCATATAAAGATCAATTCAAATACAATAAGAACACTGGGTCGGGTAAAAATATAACACAATTGATACCAATTTACTATAAGATAGTCCAAAAATCCTTAGATTTTCTTGCTTGGTGATGGAGATTTTACGTCATCAATTAATGTCTTATGCTATCGATAGATATCGAAGAGCAAACGATAAATCGGATTGACAGACCGGAGCGTGAAGAGTCTAATGAAAATATAGACTGTTATTTCTCAATTGAACGATGATAAAAGTCCGGGCGTAAGCGATGATTCGCCTCGGTATTCGATTGGTGGAGGACTAAGGTATGAAAGTTGCATGTTTTAGCGTTGCAGCTATGGATTATTTTCCGGAACAAGATGCATTTTTCGCCGGGGGTAATTCGCTGAATCAAGCGGTTCGGTTTCAAAGGCTGGGCTGGGAGAGTGCATTTGTCGGTGCTATTGGAACGGATACGGCAGGCGATCGGATTGAAATGTTATTAGACCATTGGGGCGTTGATGTCTCGCGCATGTATCGCGTGCGCGGGAGGACAGCGTCCAACGAAATTGTCAATGATAAAGATGGCGAGCGATTCGGTGTTGATGGTGCGTGGGATAATGGCGTATATGATGATTTTGTTCTATCCGAGCAAGATTGGTTGCACATCAGCACGTTTGAGATTTGGTCTACGCATGCGAACGGTCGCAATTATAGAGAGGCCCTGAGACGAAAACCATCAAGCATTTTATTAGCCGTCGATTTTTTGCATTTTGATACATACGAGTTGTTGATTGATGGTAAGGACGCGATTGATATTGCTTATTTCGGCGGCACTTCCGATCAACTTGAAGACCTAATTCGTTTGTCCAAAGATTTCAAAGGCATCATTGTTCTTACATTGGGTGCGAAAGGCAGCGTGGCAATTTACCATGGTGAAACCTTTCTGCAAGAGGCCTTGCCGAGTCAGCAGGTTCTCGATACAACGGGATGCGGCGACGCGTTCCAGAGCGGTTTTACCGCTGAGTACTTTTTGACGAAAGATATTAAGGCTTCGCTGTTGCGTGGTGCGGAGTCGGGTCGGGCAGCGGCAGGACACTTCGGCGGCGTGCCGTGGCATGAGGATATGATTTGCGGAGAATAATTACAAAGACGAGTCCCGTTTATAGGACGAGTCCTCTATATTTTAGGGAACCGCTGATTAATTCCCTGCAAGAGCAAAGAATAGTAAAATAGAAGAAAAACAATAGGCAGGGGAAAAATATGCAGCAGACATTCAGCGACATGGAGTACGGCAAACGTTATCGTCGAACCAAGAAGGATGACTTTCTCGCCGCAATGGAAGAGATTATACCCTGGGATGAGTGGGTCGCGTTGATCGAACCGCATTATTATCCGGATCGCCAGAGAGGACGTAAGCCGCTGGGGATTGAGAAAATGTTGCGAATGTACTTATTGCAGTGCTGGTTCAACTTATCCGACGAAGGCGTGGAAGATGCCATTTATGACAGTTATGCGATGCGCAAGTTCATGGGGATCAACTTCATGATCGACAAGGTCCCGGATGCGACAACCCTGCTGCACTTCCGTCATTTGCTGGAGAATTGCGGGCTGGGAGCGGCAATGTTTACCGCAATCAACAAGGTTTTGGAAGCCAACGGCATGATTATGCATGGCGGAACCATCGTCGATGCGACGATTATCAATGCGCCGATCTCTACCAAGAACGTCGATAAGGCACGTGATCCGGAGATGCATCAGACAAAGAAGGGGAATGAGTGGCGCTTTGGGATGAAATCACATATTGGTGTCGATGCCGGCAGTGGGTATGTAACAAGCGTCACCGCAACGTCGGCCAATGTCCACGATATTACCGAAGCGGCCAAACTGATCCGTCCGGACGATGAGGTTGTGTATGGCGATTCAGGATATCTGGGGATCGATAAGCGCGAAGAAGTCCTAACGGATGAGCATCTCTCGAGGATCGATTACCGGATCAACCGCCGACCAGGGAAAGCCTATCGCAAATATGAGAATGCCGGACAGACTTGGGAGAAGTCGATTGAGCGACAGAAATCAGCCGTTCGAAGTAAAGTGGAACACCCGTTTCGTTTTGTCAAAGTTCAGTGCGGCTTCAGAAAAACCGTCTATCGTGGAATTCGGAAGAATCTGAACCGCCTACACGTCTTGTTTGCCTGCGCCAATCTCTATGCTTGCGTACGGGCCGGTCGAACTCTGCGACCTCAAATGGGATAGGTCTGCCCTTGAAGCGGAAAAGCCATGAAATAGTGGGCTCATATGGTCGATTTTGGGTTCATAATGATGATCGGACCGGATTTACAGAAAATCGCCACTTTTCGTGCATAAAGAAATTCAAACCACGATTAATCAGCGGTTCCTTAGGTGTGGCTTTATTATTAAAATCAAATTGAATAGAAGTAAATGGAAAAGGGCAGGAAGACCTTACCTATGAGGATTGTGTAGCTCTAGAAGAATGGGCAATAGCACGTCCTGACGAGGAGCTAAATCCCAAACTATTATCATGGTACGCGAACAAGGAAGAGAAGGACTCATAAGGACAAAGTATTGGGAAAGCATCGGGAAATTACTCAATCCAGCATAATCCATATGGGATTCATCCTAGCCTACCGAACGACAATTATTTCAGAAGTTTTTCCATACGCTCGAAAGGGAAATCAATTATGAAGAAGAATAGAATCGTCATAGGAATAGTTGCTCTGCTTATCTTATCGATAGGTGGAGTTTCTGTTGGAAGAACTATTTACGACCGCTCTGTAGAAGCAGAAAGAGCTGCCGCGTTGGCCGAGGAACAAAGGCTGGAAGAGGAGCGCAAAGCAGATTATATTAAGATGTTGAATTTCTTAGATGTTTATTCGGAATCACCAAGTGACAAGGATGGACTGTGGGCTACCAAGGAAGTCAACGGAATATATATTTATGAAGATTATTTGAAAATTTGGCTGCGACTATATGAATTGAGATGGCTCAGTAAAGATCCACCTACTTTGGAGGAGATATACAACTTATACTTGGAATCAGATCCTTTTGTTGAGGAGAAAATGGATAGATTGTTTGATTACAGAGCCGCTGAAGGAGTGCAAAATCAAGACTATTATCTGGAAGAAATGGGAAATGCGTGGCTTGCTTATAAAGAAGCTAACGGAGAAGCAATAAACGGAAAAGAGCAGGAAGACCTTGCCTATGAGGATTATGTAGCCTTAGAAGAATGGGCAATTGCACATCCTGATGAGGAGAAATATAGATATCTGTTGTTTTGGTACGCGGATAGGGAAAAAAGGGTTATTGAATGGAACGAGATGAAGAACGCATACGACGCATATGAGGAAACATACAACGAACCGTTCAATGATAAAGAATGGCGAGAACTGACATATGATGATTTGGAAGACTTAGAAGAATGGGCGGTCGCGCATCCTGATGAGGAGCGATATCCCAACCTATCTTTGAAGAATGCGGAGAAGGAAGAGTTGGAGAAGGGAACATAAAACATCTCGCGAAAGCATCAGATAATTTTCAAACTAAAAGTAAACATTTCATGATTGAGGTATTTGCGTGATATAATGTCCACGAATACAACTTTCAATAGTAATTAATGAAATTATTATCATAATTTCAATTGCGCTATATTATAAAAGTAGTACCGTATTGGAGGATAATCACATGGAATTTTTGGTGTCATTGAAAAATTGACAGCAAGAGAACTCATTAACTAATTATAAGAATGCTTTGAAGATTTATGTTTATGAAGGAGCGTGACAAGAAGTGTCAGATGGTACATATCAGAAAATTCTTATTGACGAAGACTGTCTAAAAAAGCAGCAATCATTGTCGTAGAGTGGGAGCGACCCTTCAAACCATGATCGACGATTATCTAGGGAACCGCTGATTAATCACGCATATAATTTACTTATGCCTGAAAAGATTCGGTTTTCTGTAAAATCAGTCCAATCATTATCATTTTGAACCCAAAATCGACCATCTATTGCCACTATTTCGTGGCGTTTCCGTTCTCAGGACAGACCTATCCCATTTGAGGTCGCAGATTTCGACCAGCCCGTACGCAAGCATAGAGATTGGCGCAGGCAAACAAGACGTGCAGGCGGTTCAGATTCTTCTGGATGCCACGATAGACGGTTTTTCTGAAGCCGCACTGAACTTTGACAAAACGAAACGGGTGTTCCACTTTGCTTCGAACGGCTGATTTCTGTCGCTCAATCTGCTTCTCCCAAGCTTGTCCGCCATGCTCATACTTGCGATAGGCTTTCCCTCTACATAACCCGGATCAAGTGGCTGGTGGAATTAGTGGTAGCATTGGAGGGGTTGGAGATAAAGGAGTGAACTCTTCCATAGGGGCACAATGGCGAAATAGGGTTGATAGCCTTGATGAGAAAATACAAGAAATTGCAGAAAGTATGTCTGAAGCAGAGAATGCTTCAACGTATCTGAACGTCAATTTAACGTATAAAGGAGAATGAAATGTTGGAGGATAAAGTTGAAAAGGGAATTCAAGCAGAAGGGGAGCTTTTTCAAAAATATAAAGAAGTATTGCCGGAAGAGTTGATGGAAATCTGGCAAGAACAGGGGTGGGCAAGTATGCTCAATGGTTATCTGAGAGTGATAAACCCGGATGATTATAAGGCTCTGCTTGATGACACGTATTTTAGGGGAAATAGATCTATTCCAATCATGACAACCGCTTTTGGAGATATTATTACTTTTGAGGATGGTCAGTATATCGGAATGGTGAAATACAAAAACGGAAATTTTGCAATTCTCGCAAAAAGCTTCAAACGGTTTTTGAAGAATCTTGCAGATGATTATTTCTTAGGGAACCGCTGATTAATTCCCTGCAAGAGCAAAGAATAGTAAAATAGAAGAAAAACAATAGGCAGGGGAAAAATATGCAGCAGACATTCAGCGACATGGAGTACGGCAAACGTTATCGTCGAACCAAGAAGGATGACTTTCTCGCCGCAATGGAAGAGATTATACCCTGGGATGAGTGGGTCGCGTTGATCGAACCGCATTATTATCCGGATCGCCAGAGAGGACGTAAGCCGCTGGGGATTGAGAAAATGTTGCGAATGTACTTATTGCAGTGCTGGTTCAACTTATCCGACGAAGGCGTGGAAGATGCCATTTATGACAGTTATGCGATGCGCAAGTTCATGGGGATCAACTTCATGATCGACAAGGTCCCGGATGCGACAACCCTGCTGCACTTCCGTCATTTGCTGGAGAATTGCGGGCTGGGAGCGGCAATGTTTACCGCAATCAACAAGGTTTTGGAAGCCAACGGCATGATTATGCATGGCGGAACCATCGTCGATGCGACGATTATCAATGCGCCGATCTCTACCAAGAACGTCGATAAGGCACGTGATCCGGAGATGCATCAGACAAAGAAGGGGAATGAGTGGCGCTTTGGGATGAAATCACATATTGGTGTCGATGCCGGCAGTGGGTATGTAACAAGCGTCACCGCAACGTCGGCCAATGTCCACGATATTACCGAAGCGGCCAAACTGATCCGTCCGGACGATGAGGTTGTGTATGGCGATTCAGGATATCTGGGGATCGATAAGCGCGAAGAAGTCCTAACGGATGAGCATCTCTCGAGGATCGATTACCGGATCAACCGCCGACCAGGGAAAGCCTATCGCAAATATGAGAATGCCGGACAGACTTGGGAGAAGTCGATTGAGCGACAGAAATCAGCCGTTCGAAGTAAAGTGGAACACCCGTTTCGTTTTGTCAAAGTTCAGTGCGGCTTCAGAAAAACCGTCTATCGTGGAATTCGGAAGAATCTGAACCGCCTACACGTCTTGTTTGCCTGCGCCAATCTCTATGCTTGCGTACGGGCCGGTCGAACTCTGCGACCTCAAATGGGATAGGTCTGCCCTTGAAGCGGAAAAGCCATGAAATAGTGGGCTCATATGGTCGATTTTGGGTTCATAATGATGATCGGACCGGATTTACAGAAAATCGCCACTTTTCGTGCATAAAGAAATTCAAACCACGATTAATCAGCGGTTCCTTAGAAATATTCGGATGAGTTTATAGTCGATAAGTTCCGAATTGTCCTTCAATCCAGATGGTCGCAGTCTGAGGATGAAAAGCGATAACACAATAATTCGGATCGTCGACACCGGAGAAATGATCGTACATCCAGTCGACGAATATATCCTCTTTAATTTGTCGATCTGTGACGAATTCGATCTCGCCCATCATCGTAACGCTGTCGCGCTTGTCGGAGACACAGACGCTCGCTTTGGGATTTGACTTAAAGTGAGAAACCTTTGTACCAACTGCTCCGGTAGAGACCATAATCGTGCCGATATCTTTCGGCTTCATGCAAGACAAAATACAGATGCGTGGGTAGCCTTCGGCATCTACTGAAGCCATGGCGACAATACCCTCCTTGATCATGATTTGGTTGGCTTTTTCGCGCAAGTCGGCGGGCAGTAGCTCGAGATTTGTAGTATCCATCATTATTTACCTCCATTTATGCTCTTTTGGTCTGTTAACTAAAAACTAAAAATGAGACTTGAAACGCCTCTGGTACAATGGTTTCATCACAACCCCATTACCTCCCAGAAAGGACGGATCAAGTCTCATGAAGATTGTACCATCAAACGTAGTGTGTCCGCGATGCCATTCTAGAAAGCTTCACAAATTCGGCAAGGACCTCGAGGGGTGCCAGCGTTAT
>Ga0209723_1001760_pt1 | contig 32044 bp, 30 predicted proteins | sample BiotimSIPDNA_2_FD_185750 | JGI IMG/M metagenome (GOLD analysis project Ga0209723, IMG submission 185750) | Anaerobic biogas reactor microbial communites from Washington, USA - Biogas_R2 time_0 SIP DNA (SPAdes) (version 2) | ecosystem: Engineered > Bioreactor > Anaerobic > Unclassified | place... | reverse complement strand
ATTACATCATCATTCTCATTGCCCGTGAAGATCGTTTCTTTATACCCAACGGCAGTACGGTTTTCCAAGTCAATGACCGCATTCTCGGCCTAGCAAGCACTGCTACCCATCAATCGATTTCTGAATTGATGGATGCTCAAGAGACTCAGTAAAGATTATGTGATTGGGTGCCTACTAGGGTATTTCCTCTTTTGTTGAATTTCTTGCTCGGCTGGAAAGGACAAAGGCGTGGTAATTAATCACCTATGAAATGAAGTCTACGGTGTCTTTATCATGAATTAATTCGAATTCAACATATGTTAAACCCAAACCCGACCATGATTGACCCCACGATACCGTTATAAATGCTACTGGATTGGTGGGTTGAAGGCAGCACAATTTTGTCACTGCAATCAATTTTAATTGCCTTCAACCCACCCTACCGACCCTTTTCGAACGAATGCATTTGAGACCAGGTAACGGTTAAACCCTCACCCTGCCCTGGTCACCACCACTATGTCTCCCTTTTTGAAAGTTCATGGAATCTCAAAAAACAATTAAAGGGAGAGGGATTTCTGTGGTGATTGACATTTTTGCTTTCAGCTTGAGCCTTTCAGCTTTCAACTGCTTTTACCCCTTTCAGCTTTCACCTGCTTTTTGCTTTGAGCTTAGACCTGTTTGACGTGCTATACCAGGTAGCAATCTAAGTCAAACAGGCTCAGGCCGTTGTAAATGAGTGCCATGGGTTTGCGGCAGACGGCTACGTTGGGCAGGGTTGCCAGCAGGGTGGCCACGTAGGAAGCTTGGTTTGCGCCTACCGCCTCGCTCACGTCGTGCAGGCTCAGCTCGCGCCTGGTATAAAGCGCAGCATAGGCTTCCTGCAGGCTTGCACGCGAGACCTGGCGCTGCTTGCCACTGGTCTGTAATTCTAAGATTACCCCGGTCTCCCTGACTGCCAGCACGGTGAACGGCCGGCGCTGCTCAAGAGTTTTCAGGCACTTGCCGTCCAGGCGCGCCAAATCGCCCCAGATATCTTGCGGGGGCATCCTTAGGGCGCCTCCAGGGGGAAGGGCTCTGCGCAGGTAAAGCCCTGCGGTAAGAGAAGCATTTCATAGCTGTACATATCCAGGTAGAGTGTCAGAGGTTTTTCCAGCCCATCGTAGCTCACCTGGTAGACTTCCAAGATCGATTGATCTGCTAGCATGAGCGCATCCAGGCGCTCATAACGCACCAGTTCGCCGTTCGGTCCGCGCAGGGTCTGCAGGTAGGCCTCCTCGCGCGCCGCGCCATCGTAGAGGTTCGTGTTGCCGACGCGGATGGGCAATTCCTGCGAGGTGCCATAATTGGGGTCGCTGGCAAGTGGGCAGGCAGGGGCTTGTTCCATCTCAAAAAAGCGCAGCCCGGCAAGCAGTGCATCAAAGAGCGGCTGACCGAGTGCCTGCCAGCGTGGTTCTGGATCCGCAGCAACAGACAAGCCGATAGCCGTGAAACAGCGCCCGTCTTGGGGTATGCTGAGGAGCAGGCTGCCGGAGATAGGCTGTTCGAAGAGCTTCCCGGTGAAATCGACGCGCAAAGCTTCGTCCTCACCAAGCTGGTGCGGGCTGGGTTTGGAGGGGACGAACTGGTCGATATCCTGCGCCATGCCAAGTAAGACCCGTTCGAGGCAATCTTGCGCATCTTCGCCTGGTTCCGTTTGCTCGCTGGTAAGTGAAAAGAGCAGGTCTTGGTTGGGGGAGGACAGGCTGACCCTTGCCCCCTGCTGCAGTTCGGTAAAAGCGCCTTGCTGACCTTGGATAGCTAAAACCTGCGGGTAAGCAAAGCCGCCATCCGCCACCTCTACCAACGCGCCTAGCTTGAAGGGGGGTTCGGGTGTAGGGCTGGGGATGAGGGCAATGGGCGTGCTGGCAGGCGGAACGAAAATTGGTTCGGTGGCTTGGGTGGGGAGGTTGCAGCCCGCCAGCCCGAGGAGGGCTAGCAGCAGCAGGTAGAACTGCCAGGGGTGCTGCTTCGTACGCGCGGTGTGCCACATATTGCCCTTAATCATAGCACTTTATTTTGATTTTAATTAGTCCCGCTTAGGGGAGTGGTCAATAATTGGAAATCAGCCAGCATTTGCCTGAAGGTCGGCAGGAATGCTTCCCAGGCAGTGCGCTCGGCGTGCCCAAAGAAGGCTACCGCGTAACCAGGCAAAACGGCCATTACCAGCCGGCCGGTCAGGAAGGTCTCAGCGTAAGGGCGGGCATAGTCAATCAGCAGTGCCGATTGGCCTGCTAGCTTGGTCTCGCCGCGGCTGTAGACCTCGTATTCTTCCGTGATGTGCTGGCTGAGGAAGGCTTCGAAGCGCTGGGAGGATTGCGTTTGCAGCGCTTCGGGGTCGTCTGTGGGTAGTGGGGCTACCAGGAGGCTGACGTAGAGATCGCCTTCCCCCTTCGCAGCCAATCCGGGGCGAAAAGTAAGCACCTGGTCTGCTTGGCTCACCTGCCAACCCTCCGGCAGGCTGAGCTGGTAAACGCCGCTAGGGTCGGTGTAGGGCTGCAGCGGCAGTGGCTCAGCCGGGGCAGAAAGACTGCAGGCGCATAAGAGCAAGAGGGATAGAAGGGTCAGTATTTTTCGATGCATGGTAGCTCCCCCTGCATTTTAACCGATAATGGGCAAATCGTTGCAAGCAAGCAGGGACAAAGGTTGCGTTCCGGTTTATAATGTGAGCCAGCAGAGGCAACGTGCATGCAAATTGACCAGCTTATCCGCTCTAAACGCAAGACCATCGGCATCGAAGTACGCCCGGGTGGGCTGTTGGTGGTGCGTGCGCCGCTGCATGCCAGCCAAGCCCAGATCGCTTATGCGCTCAAAGCCCGTGCCGGGTGGATTGAAAGCGCGCGGGAGCGGATGGCTAAACTGCCCGCCGTTCAGCTGGAAAAACGCTACAGCGAGGGGCAGCTGTTTTGGTACTTGGGCAAGCAGTACCCACTGCACATCGTTCAGCGCCAGTCACCCAAGTTTGGCTTCAATGAGAAGCAGGGCTTTTTGCTCAGCGCCAGTCACCAGAGCCAGGCCGAGCAGTTGTTCATCGCCTGGTACCGTAAGCAGACCCGCAAGCTGGTCTCCGCTTACATCCAGGCCTACGTGCGCAGCCACGGCTTCAAACCCGGCGAGCTGCGCATCACCAGCGCACGCACGCGCTGGGGCTCTTGCTCTGGGCGCAATGACCTCAACTTCAGCTACCGCTTGGCCATGGCACGCGAGTCGGCGGTCGAATACGTGGTGGTGCACGAGCTGGTGCATACGCGCGTGAAAAACCATTCGGCTGCCTTTTGGAAAGCGGTTACCGAGATTTACCCGACCTGGAAGCAGGAGCGCGCCTGGCTCAATCAATATGGGCTGCAGCTGCACCTGGTTGCCTGAGTTTCCCCCAAATCAATTATTTCAATTTATGCTTCTGTGTTTACTGGCGACGCCCAGCAGCCAAATTCATTGCAGTGCCCTTCCAGCAGGCTTTGGCTAATCTTTTTCGCCGCGACGGTCAGGCTGTCAAAGGGGGCAAATTGGCGTAGCTCGTCCTCGGCCAAGGCCTTACCAATGCTGAGGCGTGGGGTTGCTTTGAACTTGCCCGGCTTCAAGAGTTGGCTGATGACCTGCCCAAACTCGGCCAGGCGCTGGCGGTCGATCTGCTTGCGGCGCAGCCAGGTGAGCGGGTGTTTGGCCCAGCGCCGGCTGACCATGCCGCTCAGGATGGCCGGCTGCAGGCGCAAACCGGGTACGTATTTAAAGAAGGCGTCAAAGATATCCAGCCAATTGTCAATACTCTGGGCTGCGCCCGGGTAGGAATGCGGGTCTGGCTCGCGGTGGCCAGCGGGAATGTATACCAGGCAACCGCCCGAATTGAGGTGCTTGATGGCCTGGCGCATCACCAGCATGCGTCCGGCAGGGTCGTTCCTTTCGGCAAAGAGGATATGCTTTCGGGTATGGGGCAGTTTATCGAAGAAGGGGATGTAAGAAGAAATCCATTTAATATCCTGACGCGGCAACGCAGAGAAGAGCGTAAAGGCATCGTAGGTGCCTGGGTGATTAAGCGCAATCAGCAGTGGTCCTTGGGCTGGCACAAGCTCCTGGCCGCGCACTAAGGCGGGATGGCAAAAATGCGTCAGAGCCCAGCGGCAGCCAGTCGGTAAGCCCTGATCGCGCACCAGGTGATCAAAAGGTACGCCCAGGGCGGCCAGGCGGTCGGTGATGCCGCGAAAGAGGCGCCAAAACAAGCCGTGGGTAAAGGCATTTTTGGGCAGCGCAACAGCACCGACCAATTCATCAATGAGTGACTCGCTCAGGGTTTCGATCTCTGCTTCTGTTTGCACAGCACTTTTTGGCTCGTTCAAGTCTATTTCCATGGATGTAAACCGGGCATTGTGGCGGACAGGAGGAAATTTGTCAGTGCCAAGGGACAACGCTTAATTAATTTTAACATAAGACATGGAAGTCTAGACAAATTTGCGTCCCAAGTTTTCTTTTTCAACTTCTACCGAGCAAACGGCTGCGTGCTATAATCTAAACGAGGAGCTTGGACTATGAAAATATTAAGTGCAGAACAAGAACAAATACTCCAGCGCGAGCGCAGCTTCCTCAATGACCTGCGCGTGAAGCTGGTTGACTACGGCGCTACCCGCGCAGACCTGGATACCCTAGGCCAATCCATCCGCCAGCTGGATGACCTGTTTTTACTGGTGATTGTGGGCGAATTCAACGCCGGCAAGAGCGCCTTCATCAATGCCCTGCTGGGGGAGCGCTTGTTAAAGGAAGGCGTCACCCCCACCACCTCGCAGATCAACATCCTGCGCTTTGGGGAGAAAGCTGAGCAAGCCCTGGTGGAAGAGAACCACCAGGTGATCCTGCTGCCAGTAGAACTGCTAGCGGAGGTCAGCATTGTGGATACCCCGGGGACGAACGCCATTATCCGCCAACACGAGGAGCTGACCACGCATTTTGTGCCACGCGCAGACCTGGTGCTGTTTTTGACTTCGGTGGACCGGCCTTTCACAGAATCTGAGCGCAGCTTTATGCAACAGATCCGCGACTGGGGTAAGAAGGTGATCATCATCATCAACAAGACTGACATCCTGCAGAGCGAAGCCGAGTTGACGCAGGTGGTGAGCTTCGTGCGTGATAACGCCACCGCCCTGCTGGGTACCACGCCCGAGATATTCCCGCTCTCCGCGCGCCTGGCGATGCGCGCCAAGAACGGTGAACCGGACCTTTGGCAGGCCAGTGGTTTTGAAGCGTTGGAGACGTATATAAAGCAAACGCTGGACCAAAAGAGCCAGGTGCGGCTCAAGTTTACTAACCCCCTGGGCGTGGGGGCACACCTGGTGGATAAGTATTACCAGGCGGTGCAATCCCAGCGCACGGTGCTGGATAAGGACCTGGAACTGCTGCGCAACGTGGACCAGCAGCAGGAAATCTACATGACCGATAAGCAGAAGAACTTTGCCTTCCGCATGGCAGACGTAGAAAATATCTTTTTCGAGATGGAACAGCGCGGGGATGTCTTTTTTGAAGACCGCTTCCGCCTGGCCAAGGTGATGGAACTCTTTAAGCGCGAGCGCATGCAGGAAGACTTCAAACGCGAAGTTGTAGCGGACGTGCCCAAGCTGGTCGAGCAAAAGGTGAATGAGCTGATCGACTGGCTGGTGGAATCTGACCTGCGCCAGTGGAAAGCCATCACTGGCTACCTGGCTGACCGGCAGCATGAACATAAAGAACACCTGATCGGCGACGGTATGAATGCTAACTTCAATTACGACCGCAGCCGCCTCTTAGAAGCGATCGGGGACGAAGCCGAGCGGGTGGTGGATACCTACGACAAGCATAAGGAAGCCGAGGAAATCGCCATCGATGCGCAAAACGCGGTGGCAGCCTCGCTGGCGGTTGAGGTTGGTGCGGTGGGGCTTGGCACGCTGATTACCGTGTTGGCCACCACCGCCACGGCAGACCTGACCGGCATTTTGGCGGCCGGCGTGATTGCAGCACTGGGCTTCTTTATCATCCCATCCAGCAGGCGCAAAGCCAAGGAAGATCTGCACGAGCGGCTTGCCAAGCTGCGCGACCAGCTGGTCGGCTCGCTAAAGGCCGAGTTTGAGCAGGAAATGGTGCGCAGCAACGAGCGCATTGATGAGGCGATTGCGCCTTATACACGCTTTGTGCGCGCTGAATCTGCCCGCACGGATAAGATGCACGATGAGTTGAAGCAAGCCAACCTGGAGATTGACCAGCTGCGGGCTGTGGTGGAGGGGTGGTAGGTAAAAGATAAATTGCATAAGCTTAGGGATTAAGAAAATCACGGGAGGGTCAAAAAGCCCTCCCGTTTGTTTAAATATAAGGCTTGGACTTTATTTCAGGATAAACGTCCCGTCGTAGCGTTGCAGGTCAGCCAGCACATAAGCGTCATCTTCATACTAGTTCCTTCACCATAAATATCGTGCCTGGCGATTGGACGTAACCCAGCTTACGGTCAATGGCGATCATGGGGTCATTTTCATCATTGTGGTGGGTGAAGACTTCCGTTATTTGCATCTCATCCCGGGCAAAGCGCAGCGCGGTCACCTTGACGGCGGTTGCCAGCCCGCGCCCGCGCAACGCACGCGTCACACCGGTGAAAAGATTATAAGCAGTGTGTGCGCTTTCATCGGTGCTGATAGCGCACATGCCGACGAACTGCCCGCTTGCGCGCTCAATCACCACCTTTTGGCCGGCCGGGTTATACCAGGACTGCTGGCAGACAGACGATTGAAAAGCTTCAAAATTTGGCCAGCCATCATCCTGGGTCGCATTAGGGGTATCCAGCGTGGCGCTGTTATTGAGCTGGTAGAGCTGGCGCTGGGCATCTTCTGTATTGCCTAAGGCTTGCATGGAGGTGAACTCAAAACCCTCGCCTTCCAGCCTGCGGATCAGGGCGTCGTAGCCGCTGTCATCCCATTGGGCCAGGTCCAAGTGCATGCCGATGGAATGGCGCTTCTGCTCAAAACCAAAACCCTCAGCAAAGCGCTTGAAGGCCGGGTCGGTATCCATAACAGGGACTTGCAGGATGGTGGCACCGAAAGACCTGGCGTCGGCGATGCCTAGCCGCATCAGCTGGCTGCCAATGCCTTGCTTGCGCTGGTTGGGGTCGACAAACAGGTTTAGGTAAGCTTTTTCCGGCGAGTGCTCATCGCGGACGGCCCAGTAAAAGCCGAGCACCTGGCCAGCTTCGTCCTCCGCTACCTGCTCGCGGATGCGCCAGATTGTCTTTTCATAATATTCTTTCAGGCTCTCTGCAGTATTGGTTGCCCCTTCTAGGGTGGTGAACCATTCTGCCAGCAATGCAAAATCTCGCTGTGGGTTTAGGTGTCGTAAGGTAATACTTTTCATGGCTTCTATCCTTAGGTTACATTTGCTCCTGCGGCCTGCCTCAGACCAAGACCAGTCCAAGCACCCATAAGCTAAGCGCTGCCAGGAAAATCAGCAAGTAGCGCCGGGCTAGGTGCTTGTCCCCGTCTGCTTTCAAAGGGTGCTTCTTATCCAGCAGGATGGTGAGCAAGTTGATGAAATAGAGCAAAGGCGCGACCAGGCTGACGGTGATAAGAATGATGGCATCTGGCTCGCCCACACGGGCAAAAACCAAATAGAGGGTGACGCCAAGCAGCCAGAAGACCATCCCCAGGTACCAGGGGGCGTGGGGTGATTTTTTTAGTTTGCCCAGCCGCGCGGTCAGCACACCCAGCCAGACCAGCAAGGCCAGGTATCCCAGCATCAACCAGGCTGCGCTAAATGCATCTCGAAACATGTTATTATCCTTTTAGTATTTTGTAGGTTAATCATATCAGAGACCACCAGGGTTTTGTAAGGCTGAGCCTTTAGCATTGATCTGAACTTATGGCCTGCTTAGCTTCCTCTTAGACGCTTAGCGATATAGCTGAGGTTGTCATGGTAGAGGTGCGGCATCTGCCAATCCTGGTATGCAACCGGCATCACCTGCTGGTGCACTTGCTCAGCCAGGTTCCCCTTTTGGGTAATAAGGCTTCTAGCAGTTTGCTTGAGCTGTTCCACATACCCAACCAGGGTTTGGAGGTCTTGGAGGGTGCCGAGCGGACCGTGACCGGGCACGATCAGGGTTGGCTGCAGCTTTTCGATCGCATTCAGCGTCTGCAGCAGCAAGTCAGGATCGCCTTCCAGCAGCCAGGGGTGGAAATGGGTAAACAGCAGGTCGCCAGCGAAGATGATCTTTTCCTTGGGCAAGACCAGGATGGTATCGCTGCCCGAGTGCGCGCCTTCGAAGGCGATCAAAGCACAGCTGCGCTTTGAGCCAGAGAGCTCCAGCCTTTTGTCAAAGGTGATCCCAGGTTTGATTGGCTTGAGCGTAGGCAGTGCTTCAACCAGCCCCTCGTAATAGCCCAGCATACCTTTGAGGGCATAATCAGGTGTGCCGGCTTCGGGGTTGCATATTTTTTCCCGCAGTTCTTCCAGCTTTTTGAGGGCATTGGCAGCATACCACCTCAACTCCTCTTTGCCTTCGGTTTCCATCAGCTGGCGGGTGCGGATGGATGCGATGAACTGTGCTTCACGCTCAAAGGCCTGGTTTCCCCAGGTGTGGTCGTTGTGGTAATGGCTGTTGACCACTAGTTGGGGCGGCACACCAAACTCGGCCATGGCGAAGGTGCGCAGGTCTTGCGCGGCTTGAGGCGTCAGGAAGGTGTCGAATACCAGCAACTGCCCGCCCAGGTCCACTACGCCGGCATTGCAGATGGCCGCCCCGCCGTCGATAGCAATGGCAGCAAAAACACCCTTTGCCAATTCCTGCAAGGTGAAATGTTTTGAGTTAGAGAACAAGGATGTGCCCATATGTACCGCTCCTTTCATTTGTTCACCGACTTTCTGCCTATTTGATAAATCTTCTCAAGGCAGGATAAATGACCGAGATCAAAGCCTTAACCTTCTTAATTCAATTATGCTGTAAAGTGGTGTCAAATTCAATTGGGTCGTAAAGCAAAACCTGGCTGCAGGCATACTTGCAACCAGGTTTGTTTAATATTTCGTTTTAGACCGTAAGGCAACTACAACTCGCAATACCTATCCACCTTCTTTTCAATAACGCTCAGGCTGTCTTGCCAGAATTTGCGGGCACGGATGTCGATGCCAAAGCGGGCTGCCAGGTCGGCGGCGTTACCCATGAAAAGCGATAGAACTTTAATATAGATATTTTTCCCAATTGCCAGGAAAGCCGTATTTATCGAAATCAGGTTTTAATGTGTGCAATTGATCAATGAATTGATCTCTTTCAATACTTTCGATTAACCAACAAATGGCCAATACATGCGAATAAAGGTGTTTGTTATTGTCCAAATCGGATTTGAGTTTCTTGGGTATTGCTGGTGAGGTGTGAAATTTCCTATCCCGTAAAAAGCCATAATGTGCGCACACATTTCTTAGGATTGACAGGGCTTCTAACCAGTTTTTTAATAAAGTCTCATGTATTCCAAAACTTGAAGCAATTAATGCTTGAATTCTTGTATCACATATCCCAAATAGGCGTGATAGATCTCCAAAAGATAAATACTCCACAACAACCCATATCTCTGATTCCCCATTAGGGCGATTTCTAATATGATTTTCAATTGCATCACTTTCATCACGAATTGAAGCATTCGTAAATTGATTATTTAATTTCTCCCATTCCACTGCATTCTTGAAATTTGAACAATCATAGAATGCATCTGGCCCATATGCTCTGCCTAATTCATGCCCAACTAGGGAGCGTGCTTTAATTTCTATTGTTTCCAGGTAATAAGAAACTAATCGGCGCAGTGATCGATCTTGCTCATAAGCACTTAAAATTTGATCTAAAGTTGTCCCTTCAATGAACCGATTATTCTCAGAAAATTGCTGAAAATAAATATGAAGACGAATGTAGTTATTTGATTTTAATACAGAGATAGCGTTTTCTTCGTCTTCAATGATGAGCCCTTTATTTTGTGTTAAATTGAGAAGTTGTTGTTCATAGGTTAGGAATTGTTTCCCCATTATCACCTCTTAAAATTATAGAGCCACGAAGGTGCGCATTGTTAAGAGGCGTCGTGGCTACGATTAGTGAAATAATACAACATTTAGAGAAGTTTGTCAAGTTTTTGGTTTGCTAATAGCAATCAAAATCAGTAATAGGGTTATTCTCATCTTTATGAGCGTTTTATTGCTACAAACAATTATCACTTAGTTGTCCTTTTCCGTCAAGAATATTAGCTAATCACCTCGTAAATTACGATAACTATCATCCTACCAGATATTATAAGCAACTAGATGAGTTTTCAGGGCCCCGCTCTTTCGAACGGGATCCTGAGATTTCAACAGTTTTACAATTCGCAATACCTGTCCACCTTCTTCTCAATCACGGCCAGGCTGTCTTGCCAGAATTTGCGGGCGCGGATATCGATGCCAAAGCTGGCTGCCAGGTCGGCGGCGTTGCCCATGCCAGTGCTGGCGAGCAGGGCTTTGTAGTCGGGGATGAAGTCTGCCCCGCGCTGCTGGTAAATGGCATACAGACCGGTGCCAAAGAGCAAGCCGAAGGCATAGGGGAAGTTGTAGAAGGAGAGATGGATGTCATAGTAGTGCGGCTTCCAGGTCCACATGTATTTGTGCAGGTAGCGCTCGTCCAGCCCGTCGCCATAGGTGGCTTTTTGGGCACGCTCCATGATGTCACACAGCTCCTCAGCGCTCAGTTCGCTCTTTTCGCGGCGCTCAAAGACTTCCTTCTCAAACAGGAAGCGCGAGCTGATGTCTACAATCACCTGCGAGTCACCGATCAGGGAGGTCTCAAGGATGGCAAGCTCTGCCTGCGGATCGCTGACCTGGCTGATGATGGCATTGAAGACGATGGTCTCGCACATGATCGAGGCGGTTTCGGCCATGGTCATGGGTGTGCGGCGCTGCATCTCGGTGCGGTTAGCCTGGAACATGCAGTAGTTGTGGAAGCCATGCCCCAGCTCGTGTGCTAGGGTCATGGTCTGATCGAGCGAGCCGTCAAAGTTGCACAAAATGCGCGATTCTTTCACACCCGGCACGGACATGCAGAAGGCACCGCCGCGCTTGCCAGGGCGCTGCTCGGCATCGATCCAGTTATGGTCGAAAGCACCCTTGGCAAAGGCTGCCAGCTCAGGCGTGAAGGAGGCAAAGTTTTCCAAGATTAGCGCCTTGGCTTCGTCAAAGCTGTAAGTGCGCCCAGATTTGCCCACCGGCGCGAATAGGTTCCACCAGGGCAGCTGCTCCTGGCCGAAGCGCGCTGCTTTGGCGCGGAAGTAGCGCCGGAACATGGGGAAGGAATCGGTCATGGCGCCCAGCATGGCATCCAGGGTTTCGCGGTCGATGCGTGCCATATCCAGGGCGGAGTGCAGCGCATCTTGGCGGCCGCGGTGTTTGTTAAGCGTGTTGACCGTGCCCTTAATGCCATTCATGCAGGCAGCCAGGGGCTCTTCGATGGTCTGCCACTCGCGCAGCTCGGTTTCGTAGGCCAGCTTGCGCACCGCTTCGTCGGCGTGGCCATGCAGGTTGATCAGGGCGGGCATGGGTAGCTGCTTGGGCTCGCCTTCCAGCTCGATCGCGGCCGTCTTTTGCGAGGTAACCGTGCCCTGCAGCTGGTCCCAGGCGTGCCCGCCGGAGAGTGAGAGCTCGTTGGCGAGAATCTCTTCGGCTTCGCTCATCAGGTATTGCGCTTGCTCAGCCGCTTCGGTAAGCGAGAAAGCGTGTTCATGGGCTGGTCCGGGTAGCGCCAGGGCAGCCGGCAGGGCAGCTTTGATCTTACCCAGCCAGGCGTTGATCTTCATGGCCGTGTTTTGGGCAGGCATGGTCTGGATGTTGAATTGCGAATGCAGGCGCAGGGCTTCCTTGTTGTAGGAATCGGTGGAGATGAAGGAATTGAGGTAGGCACCAATGGTGTGTGCCTTGAGGTAAGAGGTTTGCAGGCGCTCCAACAGATCGTTGAGGCGGGTGTTGAGCAGCTGCGGGTCGGTCTCGGCGGTCAGCGGCAGCAGGTCGGATTTGTAGAAGGCTTCAAGCGCGCTGCCCTGGTCGATCACCCACTGCATGTCGGCTTGCAGCTTTGGGTCGGATAGGCCAGTGTAGACGTTGGTCAGGTCCCAGCGGGGAGGGGTTTGGGTCATGGGGTTATTCTCCTTGGTGTTGTGTTTAGTGGAATAATTATAAACGAAACCCGAGACAATTTATCTTCACAATAAAACAACACTAAGATAGATGAAAAACTAAGTAGACTCCCATTTAGATAATGCTCTAATTAATCGAATAATTCTATTAATTAGAAGTAAATTCTCATAATAGGTCTCCTTTATCAAAAGCCAAAATTTTTTTGATGTATTGTCTAATTTTCAAACATATGGAAAGGATATTTTTTAATAGAGAATTTAATAATTTGATAAGCATGTTGTATAATTACAATACAAAATAATTATAGAACAATTCTTAAATATTCGAAGTTAGATGTTCAATAAAGAGATTACGAAATGATTAAAAAATTTGATATAATTAGATTTAGTTTTAATTTATAACACGTTCCTTAATACTAATTAATGATAGTTATTACTTTATTAAGAAAACATTTTTGGAGATGCTATGGATACAACAGTTATTGATGTAGTTGGTGTTGATGCAAATATTGATAAAAAAATCGAAGTGTTTATTATCGATTATCTATCCAAAAGAAAAGCTGAGGATATTTCTGCATTAGTTAAGGCTGGCGTAAAAAAATTTGATAGAGAAATTGAATATAGTTGTTATCCAATTAAACGAGTAATATGGAATTTGTTATATTCAGAGAAGTTAATCTTAACAGACGATCGAAAAATTCAACTGACAAAAATAATTTAGTGAATCCATGGCTATCACAGATGCTGAACGTTCCAGACGAATTTATGAGAATTTTCGAAGACCTACCGAATACAGAACAGAGTATCAAAGAGATTATGATAGATTAATTTATTCTTCAGCACTAAGAAGATTAGGTGGGGTAACACAAACAGTCAATCCAGCTGAAGGCCAATCTTTTCACAATCGTTTAACTCACTCACTAAAAGTTGCGCAAATTGGATTCAGAATATCAGAAAAAATAAAAAATGAACACAATACTGAAGAGCTTTTACAATTAGGTGGTTTAGATCCAAATGTTGTTCAAGCTGCTGCATTAGCACATGATTTAGGCAATCCTCCTTTCGGTCATTTAGCAGAAAAAGAATTAGACGAATTGATAAAAAAGAAGGGAGAGGAATTGGGGGTAGATATTGATGGATTTGAAGGAAATGCACAATCTTTTCGTATTGTGAACAAACTATCGTATGGCTATGACAATATTTGTGGAATTAATTTAACTTGTGCAACTTTAAATGCTATATTAAAGTATCCATGGTCGTGTACTAATAAGCCACTAGATAACACAGAGAAATTTGGCGTTTATTCTTCGGAATTTCAAGAATTTGAAGATGTTCGAAAATCAATTGAAGAATTAGGCCTAACTCGGACTTTAGAAGCATCAATAATGGATTTATCAGACGATATTACGTATGCAATACATGATTTTGAAGATTTTTTCCGTGCTAATCTGATCCCATCTGGTGAAATTTTTGAAGAAGCAGATATAAAAGAGCTTGAAAAATTAATTAAATATCCCAAAGAACCTTGGTATCCAATTGATCATAATAAATCGGCTGAAGAAGAAGTAAAGGAATTATTAATTTTTTATGGTAACTTTCCTTTTCCTCCTAAATATTCTGGCAAACATGAACAACGTGTTGCTATTCATTCATTTTCTTCATCGATGATAAAGAGAATAATTGATTGTATCGATTTAAATTTTGACTCTCCAAGTAAGTCACCGATTATCCTGAAAGAACCAGCTGCATCTGAGATAATTTTATTGAAACAATTAACTAAGCAATTTGTTTGGGAAAATCCGAATCTTCTAAGGCAACAATATGGAGCAAAAAAAATTATTAGATTCTTATTTAATAATTTATGCTCTGTTATGGAAGATTCGAAATGGATGAAGTTATTTCCTATAAGTTCCCAAGAACGATTAGAAAATTTAAGCAAAAAAAATGACAAGGTATCAAAACAAGAGAAAATTCGAATTGTTGCAGATACTATTAGCTATTTGACAGACTCTGAAGCTCTTCGTTTATACAAACGATTAAATGGAAATTCTGTAGGTTCAATTTTTGATTCATTTATAGTTTAATCTTACTATAGTGTTCAAATTCCTTTTTTGAAAACTATAATGTAAATTATCAAATATTATCGGTTTTCTTACCTGTGCTTAACATATAATTACTCCCCCAACAGCCCAGGTTGGGTGGGTTTGGTTTTCTTTTGGCGGGGGGCTTTCTTAAAGGTCTGGTTGACCTGCTTGATGGGGGGCATGTCGATGGTGGTGCCGTCGAGCAGTTCGGCAACGGTCAGCACCTGCACGCGCGGATGCCTGCCCCAAGCGGATTCGTAAAAGCCTGCGCTAGCCGCCTCGGCGCGCATGGGTTTGGTGGCTTCCTCAAGGGTGATAAGCACGCCCATTTCAGCTTTCTCACGCTCCAATACGCCCACCAGGTCGCGCACGTGCGCCACGCTGGTATGGCCACCCTTGACCGAAAGGATGACCTGTTTGGTGTTGCCCGAGGAGTCATCGTGGAAGTAGAGCCGCCCGTCAATGCCATGGTCGGCGCCTTTCTTTTCTTCCGCCGGACGCGCCCCTACCAGCCCCAAAGCCCACCACTGAAACTGGTACTTATCCTGCTCTGCCAGTTCTCTCGCACCTTCCACGGTAGTCGGTTCGCCAATGACCTCGTATTCCAGCGCATCGCCAAAAGCATCTTCCATGCGGCGTTTGATTAGCCCGATGGCAAGGTGGGTGACGTCAATCCCGATCCACTGGCGGTTGAGCTTTTGAGCAGCGGCAATGGCCGTGCCGCAGCCGCAGAAGGGATCCAAGACAACATCGCCTTCATTACTTGAGGCCTGGATAATGCGCTCCAAGAGAGCTTCAGGCTTTTGGGTGGGATAGCCTAATCGTTCGCTGGCTTGAGAATTTATAGGTGGAATATCATCCCATATTGATTGTAAAATTGTACCTTTAGATTCATCCAAGTATCTTTTTAATCGAATACCACCCATTCTAGTAAAATGTAAACGACCTTCTTGATCATACCTTTTCATCGTTTCAATTGGACATCGCCACAAAGAAGTAATTCCTTTGTACTCATATTCATAACCACCCCCAGATAATCCTTTAGCCGACAAATCATAGTCAGACCATAAACGGCCATCGCTGTCTTTTTTTCGAAATCTAGATTTGTATAGGTCTGAATGTTCAGTATATAAAGGATTCCAAGTTCTTTCCTTAGATTTCGTGAAATAGAGAATTGTGTCTTTGTTTGCTCCATACCTAGTAGGATCATTATGCGCGCTTGTTCTTTTCCAAGAAATCTCATTCTTAAAATATTCTGCCCCAAACACCATATCCAACAGCACTTTGAGGTAATGGCTGGCGGTGGGGTCACAGTGCAGGTACAGGCTGCCGGTGGGTTTGAGCACGCGGCGCAGTTCCATCAGACGCGGGGCCATCATGGTCAGGTAGGCCATCATGTTGCTATCGCCCAAGATCAGGCGGAAAGCGCGCAGGGCATCTGCCACGGGTCCGCCTTTTTCCACCTCGGTTTCATAGGTCAGGACGGCGTTTTCATCCCATTGCCAGGTGTCTTCAAAGGCACGGATTTGTGCGCTGGACTGCGCCCCGTCTTTTTGGGCAAAGAGCACGTTATAACTGGCATTGGAATTGAAGGGGGGGTCAAGGTAGACCAGGTCCACCGATTCAGATGGAATGTAATCGCGCAAAATGTCGAGGTTATCCCCGTAATAGAGTGTGTTCATAAGCTAATTTTATCAGGAAATAAGAGACAAGGAAGTTTATTGATAATGCTTGTCGTACAAATATATAGATTGATAACCGACCAGCTTTAAAAGCGCCGCAAAATTCTTGCAGCGTGTGTCTAAAAATAAGTTAATTGGTGCGTTCAACCCCTGAACAGAACTGGGGCAGGCCGGGAAATGAACAGGGGCAGGTACGGTAAGCACCCTACAGCTGGCAGCGTGATAAAATTAATAAATAAGCACTGGAGGATTAAATGGGTCCAAATGCAAAATTTGATTTTGAGGGGCGATATGTATTTATTGACAGATATGGGAATCGCAGTAAACCGCGGACAGTGACATTAAGACTAATGGATAACTTCAGATTATATATTTATGCGTTCCCTGAAAAAATTGATGATATTCCAATGTGTAATATATCAAGTGTAATGAAAGAAAAACTTGAATGGGCAAATGAATCCCGTGCCAGGTTTGAATTACCTCTCAGGCAAGAGTTTATTTTTTGGTCCGATGAGTCTGAACAAAAAATTGATGAACTAATCAACAAATTTAACGAATTAAAACAAATGGAGAAGGACAAGAGTATCGCGAAGTAGGGAAAGGATAATAATTGATTCAAGACCACTGTAGAGCAGTATTTTGGTGCGTTCAAACCCGGAACGCACCCTACAGATGCTTTTGTAGGTCATGCTTGCAGCGTGACAGTCACGTTGGAAACGTGACCTACATAGGGATTGACGCGCCTTGTAAAGCGGCTCGCAACTCTTACAGAGTGCTGCGCTATGACAATTCCTCTTAACAGGTGCCATGGGCTAGGAGGACAACGCGTTTGCCCTCGCGCACCAGCGGGTTATAGGCGCGGCAGGCATCGGGCGTCTTGAGCACCTGCAGGTCAATACCGGCTTCTTGGGCCGCTTTGTGCGCCTTCTTGCCCACCTTGAGGGCACCGTTGACACCATTTCCGATAAGGATCAGCTCTGGCTGCAGTTCAAGTGCGCGCACCAACATCTTGGGCTTGAGGGTGTGCCCTTCGCGTTCGTGCCAGGCGCTGATGCCTTGGGGTGAGAGCAGGATATCTTTACCAACGCCCTGGCCGCCCCCGTGCACCTGCCCAGCAATGGTATAGCTGCCCCACTCAAAGTGGGTAATCGGTCCGAGCGGGTCATCAAACATAAAAACCTCCAATTTATGGGCTAACTTGACGCAATCTGTAAGCTTGGCTATATTTAGTATATACTTTGATAACGCCTAAGCGCAAGAGAATTAAGAAAATGATAAACTACCAGATCACCCCTGAATGGCAGCTGCAGCTAGACCAGCCCTACTCGCGCCGCGTGGAAGCGGGGCAGCTGGTGTTATGGACGAGCGGGCGCACCATCCTGGCAGCGGTCTTTAACTGCCGCGGAAAACGCAAAACACTGCTGGCGCAGTTAAAGGCCAAGGCTGCCGACGCCAAGCTGGAAATTTTTGAATCAAAATCCGGGCAGCTGCAGCGTTTTGGCTACCTGCAGACCGAAGAAGTGCGCGACGGGCATACCCGCCTGGCACTGCACGCCTTCACCACCACCCCCACCAGCTGCCTGCAGACGGCCTTTTACCTCGACCTAGCCTCCGACCTGCCCTGGGCGATCCAAGCCTGGGAAGGTATCACATACACCCCCACACAGGAGCTTGCCTAACATGAACCCAATCAAACCGCAAACCGGCTTTGTTGCCTTTTTTGACATCCTGGGCTACAAGCAAATTATCCTCAACAACGACATCCACAAAACCGCCCAGATTGTCTCTGACACCCTGGTAAACATTCCTGAAATTATTATCAGGAACGTGCTGCGAGCCTCCGCTGGCAGTACCCAGGCTGAGCCTGGGCAGGCGGTTGAAGTTGACTCCTGGCAGCGCACGCTGACCCAAATTGACTGGCTGATCTTCTCAGACAGCATTTTGGTGAGCCTGCCGGTGGACCCCACCCTGCCTTTGAGCGAGACCCTGCAAGCCTACGCCGCTTTTGCCACGGTGTGCGCCACGCTGCTGAATAAATCCTTTGCGGCTGGTTTCCCCCTGCGCGGGGCCATCTCGGTGGGCGAGTTTTTCATCGAAGAGCGCTGCTTTGCCGGCAGGCCCATCATCAACGCCTACCGCACTGCCCAAGAGCTGGAATTTTGCGGCTGCATCCTGGATGAAGACGCCAACAGCTTCGTCAGCCAGCTGCGCAAAGATGTGGTCAGCGCCGGCGACATCAACATGCTAACCATGTTAGACCAAACCACCATCCTTTACATTGTGCCCATGAAAGAGGACACCTCCGAACGCCACCGCACCATCAACTGGGTATCGCTGGAGGTGGAAGGCTTCCCGCGCTTTGAGGGCAGCATCCGCGACTACGTCACAACCGCCTTCCTGAAGCATAATAAGATCGCCCTGCCGGGCGTGCAGAACAAGATCAATAATACCGAGATGTTCGTGCGGCATGTGCTGACCAACCTGGATATCAAACCTTGGTCAATGACCGCACAGGCAGGTTAGCGGGTTAGCGATAGAGGGGTAAAAAAGGAAAAGTGCGCCGCAAACAAAGCGGCGCACTTGTTCATCACAGCAGATACGTTTTTGGCAAGCTTGCGCTCAAAACTACAGATCGTAAGGTGCACTAAGATCTGTTAAAGACCCTTACCTCGTACCAAAGGGTACGAAAAAATTAAAAAGAACCAGAAAAGTTACTTCTTGTCCTTCTTGCCCTTCTTCTCTTTCTTTTCCTTCTTTTCCTTCTTGTCTTTCTTTTCCTTAGCCATGTCTACCTCTTCCTTTGTTATCTCTTCTTTGGCAGGCTGCCAAAAACCAATAAGCTCACCAGCCGTATCAATGCTGATGTCTGACCACTTGTTCAATTGGAGCACTAAATAAGCCAGGCCGCCGGTGGGCAGGGCTTCGATCTTACCGTCCATCACCTGCATGAGCCCTTCCAGGCTGGGGTTGTGCCCCACGATCAGCGCCCGCTCAACTTGGTCGGGCAAGTCTTTTAGCCCATCCAGGTAAGCCTGTGGCTCAGCCATGTAAAAAGAGTCTAGCAGGGTGACCTTTTCTTTGATCTTGCAAACCTTGGCAACGATCTCAGCGGTTTGCTTTGCACGCTCGGCGCTGGAGGATAGGATCACCTGGGGAACCAGTTCATTTTCAAGCATCACCTTACCAATATAGGCTGCCCCTTCTTCGCCTTTTTTCTTCAGGGGTCGATCTTTATCTTTGAGTTTTTTGTCTTTCCAACTGGATTTCGCATGCCGCAGTAATAATAATGTTTTCATTGATTGTTCTCCTCAGGTAACCATTCTGATCAATCATGAGTGGTAACGGTAAATTAATATTATCATAGATTGAGTCTTAAATGAACAATTTTCAGAAGGAATCTAGGATTTTTCCGCACTTTTTTGTTTAATCTTTCAGCAATTGGGAAGTCCCTTTCTGGTATACTTCGTCCAATATTGCTTATGAGACGAGAGATTTTATGGATAAGAGAACGAGAAATATTCTGTTGAGCTGTGGGGTTTTGTTGATTATCGTGTGCCTGTGCCTGGGGGCTGCAACTGCGGTTGGCGCGGGGGTATTGATCTTGCGCCCGGCCAGCACAAGTGTGGCGCCATTTGGTGAAATTTTACCCACCCCCAATACCCAGTTACCCACCCCTAACGCCCAACTGCCCACCCCGCTGCCCACCTCAACCGCGCAAAGCGCGCTGGACCCGCAAATCAGCCAAAGCATGGACCTGATCCAATCGCAGGTTGTATCCCTGCGCGGACTGGACCCCAGCCAATCTGTGCCGCGCAGGCTGTTGAGCGACGCGGAACTGCGCGATAAGGTCATCAACGACTTCCTGAGCGAATACACGCCCGAAGATGCCAGCCAAGATGCGCGCGTTTTGGCGCTGCTGGGCTTGCTGCCGGCGGATTTTGACCTGCGCAGTTTATACACTGAGCTTTACAGCGAACAAATAGCTGGCTTTTATGACGACGAAGAAAAAGCTATGTACGTGGTGCAGGGTGCTGGCTTCACTGGCATGGAAAAGAGCACCTATGCGCATGAGTATACGCACGTCCTGCAAGACCAAGTCTACGACTTTAACGACGGATTGGGCTACACCGACGAAGCCTGCCAGGAAGATACAGAACGCTGCGCCGGCATTCAAGCCCTGATCGAAGGCGATGCCGTCTTGACCGAGACCCTGTGGCTGCAGACCTACGCCAGCGAGCAGGACATCCGCGACCTGATGAGCTTTTACAACGATTATGAAAGCCCGGTTTTTGATTCCGCGCCGCATTATATGAGCGAAGACTTCATGTTTCCTTATGTAAAGGGACAGGCCTTCGTGCAGGGGCTTTATGACCAGGGCGGATTTGAGGCTGTAGACGCGGCTTACCGGCAGGTGCCCATGTCTACCGAGCAGATCTTGCACCCCGAGAAATACCCCACCGATCTGCCCATCCCTGTGGACCTGCCAGACCTGAGCGCCAGCTTGGGAACAGGCTGGGAAGAGGTTGACCGCAACGTAATGGGCGAATGGTATACCTACCTAATTTTGGCGCACGGCTTTGAGAAGGACATCCGCATCAATGACAGCAGAGCTCTAACGGGCAGCGCTGGTTGGGGCGGCGATACTTACCTGGTGTATGAAAACGGCACCACCAAGGAGTTGGCATTCGTGATGCGCAGCACCTGGGACACAGCCCAAGACTTGGATGAATTTGTAAAAGCCTTTACAGATTACTCGGATGCACGCTGGGGCAAGTCGACCAAAACAGGCGCCACCAGCGCCTGGCAAGGCCAAGATACTTACAGTCTCTTTTATGTAGTCGATGGCTTTGCGACTTGGATTATGGCACCAAACGGCGAACTGGCCGAGAGGATCAGCACTAGCTTACCATGACGCTGGAATTTGACCGCATCCAGGCCTTGTTGTTTGATATCGATGGCACGCTCAGCGATACGGATGACCACATGGTCTCGCGGCTGGTCAAATGGCTCACACCCTTCAAATTTATCTTTAAAGGAAAAGACCCTTATAGCTTTGCACGTTGGCTGGTAATGACAGCTGAGTCGCCTGCCAATTTGCTTTACAGCCTGCCCGACCGGTTGGGGCTGGACGTGCACCTTGCCAGGCTATTCGATTGGACGGCAAAACGGCAGCTGACGCGCAAACACCCTTCAGATCTGTTCATGCTTGTGGAAGGCGTGGGGGAGATGCTGGACAGCCTGCACGGGCATTACCCGATGGCGGTGGTGAGCGCGCGTAATGAAGCCACTACGCGCCTATTCCTGCAACACTTTGACCTGGACCGTTACTTTGAGGTGGTGGTCACCTCACAAACCTGCAAGCACACCAAACCCTTTCCAGACCCCATTCTCTATGCCGCGCAGCAACTAGGCATAACACCTTCAGGTTGCCTGATGATTGGTGACACAAACGTAGACGTGCTGGCTGCCCTAGCTGCCGGGGCACAGTCGCTTTCGGTCTTGTGCGGGTTGGGTCGAGAAAAAGAACTGAGACGGGCTGGCACACAGCTGATCCTGCAAAGCACAGCCGAAGTGGGAGAATTGCTGCTCAAGAAAGGTCTGCAAAATAATTAAATATTCGATAAAATTAGACTGGAAAAGTCATCATTTCTTGGTTTAGTGAATGAATGTGTTGGAGTAATTTATGACAGAACAAAACCAAAACGAAGTTAAAGTGGATTGGCAGAAGAAATATCCTTACCCGCGCAGGCGTTTTATCCGCGGTTTATTGAAAGCGGGTGTGGCTTTGGCTGCCGGCCTACTGACCGAGTATAAGATATCAGGCAAAGAGAACCTGCCCAAACAAGGTCCTTTCCTAATTGTGGGCAATCATTTTCATTTCATCGATACTATTGGGCCTATCCATGCCACCAAGTTCCCCTTAGAGTTTATTGGCGACATGGAAATGCCTAACGCGCCTACTGTGATGAAGATCTTCCCGCGCACCTGGCAGACCCTGAAAATCGAACAGGGTACGCCCAATTTTGAAGCCCTGCGCGCCTCCGAAGCTGTTTTGGCGCAAAACGGCATTTTGGTTATCTACCCCGAAGGCCATACCCACCGCCCACCACTTGGCAGGGCGCTGCCCGGCGCGGCTTACCTGGCCATGCGCTCCGGGGTGCCGATCATCCCCATTGCCACCTACAGCGATAACCATTACGATATCTTGGGCAGCCTGCGGGATAAGAAACGACGCATCAAAATCTGGACGAATATTGGCCCGGCCTTTGGACCCTTCAAGCTGGCAAGCGCTGAACGCCCCAGCCGTGAAGAAATCCGCGAGAGCAGCCGCATTATCATGAGCCACATTGCGAACCTACTGCCGCCAGAGATGCGCGGAGAATACGGCGAACTGCCAAACCCAATTGTTTCGTAATAAACTGCCCGGCAGCTTGATGAAATTATAGAAAATTCTTATACTCACTTGATATGATTAGGTATTATTGAATTTGTGTGAACGAAGGATTTATTTAGATGGATTATAAGGATTATTACAAGACCCTGGGTGTGGATAAGAAAGCCTCGGAAAGCGAGATTAAATCTGCTTATCGTAAACTGGCACGTAAGTACCACCCGGACGTCAATCCCAATGATCCGAGTGCCGAGGAGCGCTTCAAGGAGATTAACGAAGCCTACCAGGTGCTCTCAGACAAAGAGAAGCGCACCAAGTACGACCAGTTTGGTTCGCAGTGGCAGCAGTACCGCAGCGCTGGCGGCCGCCCGGAAGATTTTAACTGGGGCGACTGGACCCAACAGGGTGGTGGGGGCTTCCGTACCGTCAGCCAGGAAGAGTTTAGCCAGATGTTTGGCGGCGGCCTAGGCGGCTTTTCTGACTTCTTTGAAGCTTTATTTGGCGGGGGGATTGGCGGCCGTAGCACTGGCTTTAGCAGCCGAGGCCAGGCACGCACGCAACAGCAGGTGCGCCCGCGCCGCGGCAGCGATGCTGAACACAATTTGGAAATCACCCTCGAAGAAGCCTTTAAAGGCGGCACGCGCGTCTTGCAGTTTGAAGACGGCCGCCGCATTGAAGCGCGCATCCCGCCCGGCGTCAAATCTGGCTCCAAGATCCGCCTGAGCGGGCAGGCTGGTAAAAGCAGCCAAGGGGTGCAGGCTGGCGATTTGTATCTTAAGATGCGCGTCTTGCCGCACCCCACCTTCACACGCGATGGGGATGACTTGCGCATGAAACTGCCTATTGACATGTATACGGCCATCCTGGGCGGCGAGGTTAACGTGCCCACCCTGGAGAAGCCCGTATCGCTGAACATTCCCGAGGGCACCGATACCGGCAAGGTCTTCCGCTTGAAAAACCTGGGTATGCCCAGCTTGAAAGACCCCAAGCAGCGTGGCAACCTGTACGTGACCGTGGAAGTGCACATACCGGGGCATTTCACCCAGGCAGAGAAAGATAAACTACGCGAAATAAAACACATGCGCCGCTAAGCGCTATTTTTGGAATCATTTAAGGCAACCCATGCTGAAACTATCCACCATCACCGTCTACTGCGGCTCTGCAGACCACCTGCCGCAGGGCTATTATGATGCCGCTTACGACCTGGGCAACTTGCTAGCCACGCGCGGTATTCGGCTGGTGTTTGGCGGGGGTAAGACTGGTTTGATGGGTGCTGTAGCGGATGGCGCACTGGCAGCCGGCGGCGAGGTGATCGGTGTGATCAACGAGGGGCTCAACACCCCCAACCTAGCCCACAATAACCTGACCCGTATGGAAGTGCTACCTGACATCCAAGCCCGCAAGGCGCGCATGTCCGCGCTGGCGGATGGCTTCATTGCCCTGCCCGGCGGATTGGGTACTTTTGACGAGTTGTTCGAGACGCTCACCTGGGCGCAGATTGGCCTGCACACCAAACCGGTGGGGCTGCTGAACACCAACAACTACTTCCAGCCTCTACTGCGTATGGTAGAGCATGCCATCGCTGAGCACTTCGTTTACCCTGAGCACCGCCAACTGCTGATTGACGCAGGCGACGCTTCCTCCCTGCTGAAGCGGATGGCCGCCTACCGCCCGCCTGAGCAGCTTCAGCGCTGGGTGGCGCGATAGGTTATGGTGCTTACTTTTAAGCAGAGGGGGGAACTTGGTTTGCAGTGCATCTTCCCGGTGAACCAGCCTAAATAACGGTATAATGGTCTTCTGCCTGTGCGCAAGCATGCAGTCACAAGCAAATTTAAGCAATGAAAAAGTACTATGGCTATTAATAAAGCACAACCAGCAATCACACACCTGCTCATCGACCTGGATGAGACAATTTACCCTTCTTCTAACGAAATCTGGCCGCTTTTTAGGGCGCGCCTGGATACCTACTTAAGGGAGAAGATGGGCTTCCCGCCTGAACAGGTCAATAGCATTCGCGACCGCTTGTTTATCACCTACGGCTCTACCCTGCGCGGCTTGCAGATCGAATATGATGTGGATACCGAAGATTACCTAGACTATGTGCACGATGCCGATGACGTGGAGAACTACCTCTCGCCCGACCCTGAATTGCGGGTGGTGTTGGCTGCATACCCACAGCCTAAGATCATCTTCACCAATGCCAGCCGCGAACATGCCCAGCGCATCTTGGAACACCTAGACCTGGCGGACTTATTTAGCCAGATTATCGACATCCGCGACGTGGCACCCTACTGCAAACCGCAATTGGAGGCCTTCCAGGTTGCCCTGCAGCTGATCGGTAACCCAGACCCAAAGAGATGCCTGTTTGCTGACGATACCCTGGCAAACCTGCAGACCGCCCTCGACCTTGGTATGCAGGGCGTGCTGGTGGGCAAACCTTCGCCCGACGGTATCCCCGCCATTGCTAAGCTGGCAGACCTGCCCAGTTTGTTCCCTATTTAGAGCCTGTGCCAATTGAACCTGTTCTTCTTACAAAGATAAAGCAACTCAGCCAGCAGCTGCAGCCGGAACTGGTCTGCCTGCGGCGGGGTTTACATCAGCAGCCAGAACTCTCTGGGCAGGAGGAGCAGACCGCCAACACCCTCATCAATGCCCTGCAGGTTTGCGGGGTACAGGTGGAGCGCTGCCTGAGCGGATTTGGTTTTGCTGCGCTGGTGCATGGCAGGGAACCGGGGCGAGTGGCGGCACTGCGGGTGGACATAGACGCCCTGCCTATCCAGGAAACTAATCAGCACACCTTCGTTTCGCAGCGGCCCGGCGTGATGCATGCCTGCGGGCACGACCTGCACAGCGCTATAGGGGTCGGTGTGGCCAAGGTCTTGGCCAGCTTGCGTGACCAGTTTGAGGGCACTGTGCTAATCATCTTCCAAGCTGAGGAGGAAGAGATTACCGGGGCGCTCAAGATCATCCGCAGCGGGCTATTAGATCATCCCAAACCTGAAGCCCTGTTTGGCTTGCACGTCTGCCCCTTGCCGGCCGGTAAGCTTGGTTATCGAGAGGGCCTTTTCCTCAGCGGATTTGAACACTACCTGGTCAAACTGCGCGACCAGCAAAAAGGTGATGACTTGGCACGCCTGGAATTGGTCGCCGAAAGCTGCTGCCAGGCGATTAATGCGCTCAACACGCTTGACCTGCCGCAGGATGAGCAGGAGGAGGCGGCCACCTGGCAGGGCATGCTGGATGGGCGCCCAGAACTCCAGGATTTCGTAGTTTATGCTGCCAGCACGGCGGAAGAGGACGAACCGGAATACCGCGGCCAGCTGGGCTTGGGCATCAAAGCGTCCAGCCGCGCGCTCAGGCGCGCTGCCAAAAAAACCGTAAAAGAAACCCTCGATGAGGTTTGCCATCCCTTGCAAGTTAATTTTGTCATGCGTGAGATGGGTAGCATGCCGGATGTGATTAATGACCGCCAGTTGGTCAGGCAGAGCCTTCCTGCGCTCCGAGCTGTGATTAGTGAGGAAGACTTTTTGGAGATAAAAGCGGGTTACCCCTTTAACTGTGAAGACTTCGCCTTTTACCTCAAGCACCTGCCTGGGGCTATGTTTTGGCTGGGAGCTGCCAACCCGGAGAGGGGCATGCATGCGCGCCTGCACACGAGCAATTTCGATGTGGACGAGGGCTGCATCACGGTAGGCGTACGGGCGATGAGCGCGGTTTTGCTGGATGTGTTGAGCAAGCCTAGCAAAAAAGTGCAAGCGGGGATACAGGCTGTGTGCTACAGCGCGAAGTAAGGCAGGCCATGGAGATTGTTTGTCTTATCATTTGCAATGCAAAAAATCACTAAAGTAATACCAGATCGACTTCAATAAACTAACAAAACACTATAGGTCGGGTTGAGAGGGTTTATTATTTATGCCTAATCAAAATGTTGCTTCCTCAACCCACCATATAATACCCGCTCTGGTGGTGGGTTGGAGCAGCATAAGGACCCAAGTGACAAGTTACCATAATTGCTCCAACCCACCCTACATAATATCTATTGCTTGAATTGTAAAGGTAAATCACGTGCTTATCAAAATAATTATCTTAACATAACCAAACTAGCTAATTTTAATCAATGACCTTTGTAGGGTGGGTTGAGAAGGCTCATTTTGTTAGCCTAAAGTTTAATTTTGTCCTTCTCAACCCACCATAAGATACCCGTTTTGGTGGTGGGTTGGAGCAGCATAAGGGCTCAAGTGACAAGTTACCATAATTGCTCCAACCCACCCTACAAAAGGATCTGGAAAGCATAGCCTGTGCATATTTTATTCACATGCGTGGGGGAGGGTTTGTGCCTGAATTGGTTTAGATGATTTAGATATGGAAACCCTCCCCTACTAAAATACAACACATTTGCGGTTGAGAAAAAATTCGTTGCCAGGTTATACAATTTATTTACAAATTTTTTACATGAGTATGGTATTCTTGAGGAAGTTTTTACTGTTAACTAGGAGTTACACATGCAAAATAAAACATTAAAGTCATGTTTATTCATTTTTATTGCTTTCCTGCTGGTGCTTGGGAGCTTTGGTATGGGTGCCGTCACGGGCTACCTGGTTCCCAAAGATTTGTTCGGGGGACTGTTGGGTACCAGCGCAACCCCAACCCCTGAGCCTTGCACACCCGTGGTTGTGACCGAGGAAGGTGAATGCCCAGCCTGCATTTGCAATTTTGAGGGCAGCTCGCCCAAGGAACTGGAGACACTTTTTGAGCCCTTCTGGGAAGTTTGGGGACTTGTGCACCAGAACTATGTTGACCAACCGCTGGATACCACGGCCATGATGCGTGGGGCGATCAAGGGCATGCTGGAATCGCTGGGCGATAAGCACACCTCTTACATGGATCCGGAAGAGTACAAACAAGCCAATGAATCCCTGGAAGGGGAGTATGAGGGCATCGGTGCCTGGGTGGACATCACCGGCGATTATGTCGAAGTGGTTTCGCCCATGAAAGGCTCTCCCGCCGAGGCGGCTGGTTTGCGCCCGAAGGACCGCGTAATTGGCATCAACGGCGAGGATATGACCGGCATCCCCGGTGACCTGGTGCTGCAGCGCATCTTGGGCCCTGCTGGTGAGGCGGTGGTGCTCACCATCCAGCGCGGCGAGGAAGTTTTTGATGTCTCAATCACAAGGGCGAAGATTGTGGTGCCGACGGTGGACTACGAGATGTTGGAAGACAACGTTGCTTACGTGGCGCTGTATACCTTTAACGAATTTTCGACCCCACAGCTGCGCAATGCACTAGACGAGCTTTTGGCTCAGAACCCCAAGGGCTTGATTTTAGATTTACGGGATAACGGTGGCGGTTACTTGGTTACAGCCATCGAGGTGGCTTCTGAATTTATTGCAGAAGGGGTAGTGATGTACGAGGAATATGGCGACGGTACACGCGACAGCTATGAAGCCAAAGCCGGCGGACGCGCCACGGAGATCCCGCTGGTGGTATTGGTAAACGAAGGCACTGCTTCAGCTTCCGAGATTGTGGCTGGGGCTATCCAGGATAGAGGGCGAGGCACGCTGGTAGGTGTGGTCACTTACGGTAAGGGTACCGTGCAAAACTGGATCCCGCTTTCTAACGAGCAGGGTGGCGTGCGCATCACGATTGCGCGTTGGTTGACCCCCAATGGCAACCAGATCAGCGAAATTGGCCTGACACCAGAGCACATTGTTGAGTATACTGAAGAAGACTTTGAAGCTGAGATCGACCCACAGCTTGACAAAGCCGTTGAATTGATTTTAGAAGGTGCAGAGTAAAGAGCGCCTGGAAGGATTAGAAAATGTTTTCACTCGATTATATGATTTACATGCTGCCGGCGATCATCCTCTCGCTGATTGCCCAGTTTTATGTGAAATCTGCCTATAAGAAATACAGCCAGATCCGCAATTACCTGGGCATTACGGGTGCAGAAGCGGCACAGCGCTTGCTGCCGAGCCTGGGTTTGCGTAACGTCAGCATCCAGGGCACTCAAGGGACGCTTTCCGACCATTACGATCCACGAAGTAATGTGCTCAAACTTAGCCCAGCGGTGGCAAACCAGCCCTCAATTGCTTCGCTGGCGATTGCTGCGCACGAATTGGGGCATGCCGCGCAAGACCACACCAATTACCTGCCGCTCAAGCTGCGCGGGTTGATCGTGCCAGTGGTTAACATTGGCTCGAACCTGGGCTGGATCATGATCTTGGTAGGCTTGATGCTCAACCTGGGAGGCCTGGCGCAGATCGGCGTGATAGCCTTCTCAGCTGGGGCGGTGTTTTCGCTAATTACCCTTCCGGTGGAGCTAAATGCTTCAAAAAGGGCACGGGCAATGCTGAAGGAAAACGGCCTGGTGGTGAATGCGGAAGAAGAGTTGGGCGTGAAGAAGGTATTGAACGCCGCTGCCCTGACCTACGTGGCCGCGTTGGCAAACTCGCTGCTGCAGTTGTTGTACTTCAGCGGCATGGTGAGACGGATGAACAGAAGATAAGTTTTTAGTTACGTGATTTGAACAAGGTTGCCCTGGATGGTTGGGGCAGCCTTTTTTTTTCGCGCAGAGATTCTTGATGGGCGGGTTTATGTATTGGTGCGAATAGGTTAATGAAGCTCAGCGAACCCGCCCCTACCAAAGGTTGACACACGCAATTAACACCCAAGATCGCCACACTATGTTTGCGATGAGAAAAGACGATTACGCGCGTATAGATCGCTGAGACGCAGAGAATATTGATGGGCGGGTTTATGGAATGGTTGATACATGTTAATGAAACTCAATAAACCCGCCCCTACTTTATCCAAGAATTTTATAAATGATGCGTTGATAATCAAAACGGCACCCACCAAGGCTTGATAGCTGACATCACCGTTGAACCCTCACCCTGCCCTCTCCCTTTTGAAAAAGCTCAGATAAAGTCAATTAAGATTTAAAGGGAGAGGGTTATTTGATATCAGCTACGAAGTCCCTAAACAAAGTGAATGGGATCAGTTATCAGCTGCCGTTAGTGGTGCGTTCAAAACCGGAACAGCACCCACCAAGGCTTGATAGCTGACATCACCGTTGAACCCTCACCCTGCCCTCTCCCTTTTGAAAAAGCTCAGATAAAGTCAATTAAGCTTTAAAGGGAGAGGCGTTTTTATATTTAGCTTTCAGCTTGGTCCTTTCAGCTGCTTTTATTCCTTTCACCTTTGAGCTTTGAGCTTTTAATTTTTAGCTTGTATTACTGCAATTCTAATGCTTGCTGCTGCAGGGCTTGGTCTTCGGGGGTCTCGGCCATCATTTGTAGGCCGTGGGGCTGCGGTTTACCTTGCTCGTCCACATAAACAAAGGTGATAAAGCCATCCACTGCCAGCTCCTCACCTACCAGCGCGCGCACGTAGGATACCAGGCGTGTGCGGCCGGTCAGGACTACCTTGCTTTCAAAGCGGATGATCTCGCCTGGGTGGACTGGCCTGCGGAAGAGCATGCCGTGCACCTTGACGCATACCACGTTAGCCGGCGGCAGCAAGCTGGCAGCAGCAATGAAGCCGGCTTCCACCACCCACTCCGCTCCGCGCCCGGCAAAGAGCGTGCGGTGATGATTGAGATCCTCGCCTTTGACCAAGTGGTGAACGATAAAGCTTTTTATGTCCATTAAAGCCTCCCTAGGGCTGCATTAAGAAGAAATTATCAAAGCCCACTTTAAATCCAGTCTTTTCAAAGGTACCACCCAGCAAGCCGATATTACCTGGCACAAAATCAGGGTCGACCACTTCTGCCAGCAAGACTCCATCTAGCGCTAATGCCAGGCCGTCGCTACCGCAATAGGCTGCCATCACGTAAGGCCCCCCAGCCGCTACCTCGTCTGAATAAGTCCAATCAACCAGGGAGATGAATTCCCCAGCCTGGTACTTCCAGATCGAGAAGTAACCGTCTTCGCTGACCTCCAGCACGGTGAAGTTATCGTTATCCTGGATGCCGCAGACAAAGCCGAAATCAGCATCACCAACGCCCTGGATCACGCGCGCATCCACAACCATAACCATCTCATCAAGGCTATATTCAACCTCTGACCAGATCACATAATCTGGTGCCATAACCTCGATGGTCAATTCACCGGCTTCATAGGCGGCGCTGCCTTTGCTGGTGTTGCTGGTATACCAGCCGCTATTGGGGTTGGAAAAATCATCTTCAAAGATCACTTCGCCTTCCAGTTCGTATTCCTCCCCGCGCGAAGCCCCTGGTTCAATGGCCACCTCCCCAAGCTTAGCTGCCTCAATCAAGCCCAGCGCTAGTTTGACAGGGCGCAGGGCATTGATAAACCCGCCGGTGGGCACGCAGTTATCGTTGACATCAATGACCCCATCCCGGTTGGTATCTGCCAGGGGGCGGCAGTCCACAAAGGCTGCTTCAATATCGCCGGATCCCACTTGGGTGGGCACGCCAATCAGCTCACCGCGCTCATTAACAGCCAGCCCACCCGAGTTACCACCGGCAATGGTAGCACTGGTCTTGACGAAGGCACGGTTGCCATAGGCTTCTTCGAAGGTAAAGCCACTCACCTCACCACGTGTTAGGGTGATGGTATCGCCACCGATGCCCGGGTAACCGAGGATGACGATTGGGTCGCCTAATGTCAAGGTGTCGGAGTTGCCCAGCGGAACCGCCGGCAGGTTAAGATCAGCTTGGCTGACTGGGGTGCCGTTGATATTCGCGCGGATCTTGATCACGGCTAGGTCTAACTTGGCATCCAGCTGGATGACGCTGGCAAGGAATGTTTCCACTGGTTTGCTGTCTTGCGCCACAGTTAGGGAAACGACCAGGTCTTTGACGGTGTAGAAGCGGTCTGAATTGACTACATGTGCGTTGGTTAGGATCAGGCCGTCGGGTGAGATGATGGTGCCAGAACCCGTCCAGCCGACTATCTCTTCCCCATCCACCTCCACCAAGGCGCTGATCTGCACCACGGCCTGGTAGGGAATAGGTCCCAATGGGATAGGGGTACGGGCGGTGGAAGGTTCGGGTTCAAAGCCTTCAATGGTTTGTTTGGCGACTTGCAAGTCAAAGACAAAATTAACATCGCCTTTTTCAGTTACCACGGTGCCATCACTAGAAAAATCGCCCTCCTGCCCGGCCTTGAAAACAAAGGTGAGGGTTTCACTTCCCATAGGGGCAATGGTGCGGGGGTAGGCAAAACTGGTTTGATAACCATCGGAGACACCCGCTTCCAGCTCTGGGAGGGTTTTCATCAGCGTAGCGCTGGCCAAGAGTCGCTCAGGCAGGCGTACTTCTGAGACAACCTCGTTGTAATCGCTCTGGTTTGAAAGGGTTAGTTTCAGCTCAAAGGTATCGCCAACCTGTGGGGGAGCGGTTGGAAGAACGGCGTTGACGGTCAGGGCGCTGGTTTCACCTTTAGGAGAGCCACAAGCAAGAACAGCCAGGACCAGAACGGAGAAGATGATGAATAGGCGAAATGGTGACTTGTGAAATGCCATAAATAACCTCAAAGGTTTACGATTAAAAGGTGATTAAGCGTATCATAAATTTGATGCTTAATCAAAAGATCGCGTTAGTTCATCTAAAATGTTACTGAAATAGTATCGTTAGCTCAAAAGATAATGTTACTGGAGCTAGCGATGTCCGAAAAAGATGAAATGACAATCAATGAAAGACGGAAGTACTTACACAAAATGTGGAAGTTGTATCGAGGAGCCACAAAGAAAGAAAAAAGTAAGATGCTTGAT